>Ga0070741_10003506_pt1 | contig 38826 bp, 28 predicted proteins | sample Coa_R1_4_FD_66440 | JGI IMG/M metagenome (GOLD analysis project Ga0070741, IMG submission 66440) | Surface soil microbial communities from Centralia Pennsylvania, which are recovering from an underground coalmine fire - Coalmine... | ecosystem: Environmental > Terrestrial > Soil > Unclassified ... | reverse complement strand
GTCCTTGGGCCGGATGCCCTGCAGGTAGAGGCCGAAGCGCGCCTCGACCAGCTCCGGGGTTGTCACCACCGCCGCTCCGTCGAGATACGAGGCGATGATGTGCGCCGTCTGCTGGGCGCGCTCCAGGGGGCTGGCGTAGATCTGCCGGACCGGCCGCCCGGCGAAGTGCTCGCCGAGCGCGTGCGCCTGGCGCACTCCCTTCTCGCTGAGCCGGTAGCCGGGGAGGTGGCCGTAGAGCACGCCCTCGGGGTTCTGGACGTCGCAATGGCGGACCAGGTGGAGGGTCGTGCGCACGGGTGCGGTGCCGGTCACGGAGGTCGATGCTAGCAAGGGCGAGGGGGTGCCCCGAGGCGGTGACAAGGACGTCTGGCATTCACTCCCAACCGCCGCCGGCGGTCCCATGCCATGATCCGCGGCGCTTTCAGCGCCAGGCAGCCATTGCGGGAGTGGACAGCACATGGGCATCGACGTCGACGAGCGGATGATGGGGCGCGTCCTCCACCTCCCGATCAGCTCCGTTCCCGGGGAGGGCATGGCGCTCCGGGCCGAGGTGGTGGGCGCGCTGCAGGAGCGGCGCAGCTCGCTGGTCGACGCGATGTCGGCGGCGGTGCGCCGCGCCGGCCTGGCCAGCCTTCTCGAGGTGGGCGACGTGGCCTTGGAGCGCCGGCTCGACGGGGCGGCGCGCGTCGCCCTGTCGGTCTGGACGCACAGCCGCCCGCTCGAAGGCGCGGAGCTGGAGGCGGTCCGGCGCCTCGGCCGTGCCGTGGGATGCACCGGCGCGCCGCTGTGGCGGCTGCTCAGTGCCGTGCAGCACGCCACGCGCGCCGGCTGGGAGCACGCGGTCGAGCAGGCGCTGGCCGTGGTCGAGGAGAGCTGCCGGCCCCGGCTGGCGGCCCGGCTCGTCGCGGAGCTGTCGCTGGAGACCATGGAGCTGGCCGGGCGCGTCCAGGCACAGCTCGCCGCCGGCTACGGCGAGGTGGTGCCGCCGAGGGGGCGGATGGAGCCGCAGGGTTCGACCCGAGGCTGACGCCTTGCCCGTTCCGGTACGCCGCTCCTAGCGTGGGCGCATGCCGGACAGCAAGACCACCTTCCCCCCGCAGCAGCAGCAGTACCCGGGCCGCACCGCCGATATGCAGCCCACGCCGCGCGACGAGATGGCCGACTACGAGGGCCGCGGCCTCCTCGACGGCCGCGCCGCCCTGGTCACCGGAGCCGACTCCGGCATCGGGCGGGCGGTGGCCGTCGCCTTCGCCAAGGAGGGCGCCGACGTCGCCATCGCCTACCTCGACGAGCACGACGACGCGCGCCACACCGCCGAGCTCGTCGAGCAGGCCGGGCGCCGCGCCGTGCTGATCCCCGGCGACCTCTCCCAGGAGGAGAACTGCGCCGCCGCGGTGCAGCGCGCCGTGGAGAAGCTGGAGAGGCTCGACATCCTGGTCAACAACGTCGCCTACCAGGAACCCAAGGCATCGCTGGAGGAGATCACCACCGAGCAGTGGGACCGCACCTTCCGCGTCAACATCTACAGCTACTTCTGGACCACGCGCGAAGCCCTGCGACACATGCACGACGGCGCAAGCGTCATCAACACCAGCTCGATCAACGGGCTGCGCGGCAACAAGCAGCTCATCGACTACGCGGCGACCAAGGGCGCCATCAACGCCTTCACGTACTCGATGGCGCAGGCGCTGGTCGACCGTCGCATCCGGGTCAACGCGGTGGCTCCTGGCCCGGTGTGGACGCCGCTCATCCCGTCGACGATGGGGGAGGAGAAGGTCGAGAAGTTCGGCAAGCAGGTGCCGATGCAGGAGCCGGCGCACCCCGACGACGTCGCGCCGTCCTACGTCTTCTTCGCGTCGGAGCGTCTCTCCGGGTATTACACGGGCGAGGTCCTCGCGCCGATCGGGGGCGAGACCCTGCCCGGTTGAGCAGTGGCCACCAGGGACGCCTGACGCCCGCCAACCGGGCGAGGCCGCCGCGGGTCAGTCCGGCGGCTCCTCCGCGGCGGCGTCGGCCACCTCGGCGCGCAGCTCCTGGGGCAGCTCGCGCGCCGCGCCGTTGCCCTCCTCCCCCTCGCGCGTCCCGCGCCTGCGCCCGGAGACGCTCATGGGCCGCGTCTGCCGCCGCGCCTGGGTGATCTTCATCACCTGGACGCGCTCCGCCGACGGGGAGCGGTGCGGCGGCCGCGCCGGTGCGACGTTGCCCGTGCCGAAGGCGTGGCGCGGCCCGGACCACAGCGCCGGCGGCGCGTCGACGCGATCGGCGATGGCGTGGGCGATCGCCTCGTAGGTGACCCGCCAGCCGCGGAAGTGGACCCACGCCTGGTCGGGCTCGCGATCCGACCGCCAGCCCACCCCGTCGAGGTGCTCCAGCGCGTCGTCGAACTCCTCGCGGGTCAGGGACACGGGGTCCTCCGGCGTGGGGTCGGGATTGAAGGGGATGCGCATCACCGTGGCGATCTCGCGCAGCGCCATGTAGCCCATGCGCATGAACGGCCGCGCCTGCGCCGGCGCGCTCAGCGGGTTGAGCGAGAGGTGCAGCGCCCCGGCGTCGAGGACGCTGAGCAGAGAGGTGATCCACGACCGCAGGGGGTGGGGTGAGCGGAAGAAGATGAGCACCTGGTACGTGGTGTGGGTCTCGGCCACGTCGGCCGCCCACTGCTCCCACTGGGTGTAGAGGTCGCCGAGGCTGGCGACGTTGTCGATCAGCTCGTGGCGGGCGAGGATCTCCGGGCCCCAGGAGGGCACCCCGCCGCGGCTCTCCAGCATCGTCACCAGCGTCTCGCGGCGGTTGAAGGCGGCGTAGAGGGTGGGCAGGTAGGCCATCTGCAGGGCCACCACCACGAGCCCGAAGGCGGCGGCGAAGAAGGTGAGCGCCGTCGGCGCCGCGCCCTGGGGCACGGCGAAGCCGAGGGTGAACATCGACGACCCCGCGGCGGTGAGCGCGGCCACGAGCGAGGTGGTGAAGGGCCACATCATCAGCGCGAAGCCGAGGTAGATCAGGGCCACCCAGGAGCCGATCAGGCCGAGCAGGACCACCGGGCCCTGCAGCGAGAGCAGGCGGTCGCGGTCCTCGTAGCGGGGGCGGCGCGCGGCGATCATGCGGAAGACGTCGCCGATGGCCGTGCTCACGACGGCGGTGAGCCGCGAGCGCAGCCCGCGCGGGACCACCAGGGTGGCGGTGACGCTGGCCACGGTGCCCAGCACCATGGCCGCCCCCGCGCAGAAGCCCAGCCAGCTCAGAGCGCCCACTCGTCTACGATGGCACCTCACCCCGGCGGGGCGCGCGTCAGGAGGCCCGGACCTGAGCGTCTTCCAGTACATCGCGGACAACTGGGACACCCTGGGTCCCCAGACGACGACCCACCTGGAGATCGTCGGCCTCAGCATGCTGGCCGCCGCCGTGGTGGGCCTGGCCCTCGGGGTCCTGGCCTCGCGCTGGGAGCGCTTCGCCGCGGCGAGCCTGGCGGTGACCAGCACCCTGCTGACCGTGCCCAGCTACGCCCTCTTCGGGCTGCTCACCATCTGGTTCGGCCTGGGCAGCCAGCCGGTGGTCGTCGGGCTCGCCCTGTACGCCCTGCTGCCGGTGCTGCGCAACACGCGCACCGGCATCCTCGCCGTCGACCCCTCGGTGGTCGAGGCGGCGCGCGGCATGGGCATGAGCCCCCTGCAGATCCTGGCTCGCGTCGAGCTGCCGCTCGCGGTGCCGGTGATCATCGCCGGGCTGCGCCAGGCTACGGTCATGGTGGTGGCCATCGCGACCGTCGGCGCCACGGTGGGCGCCAACGACCTCGGCCAGCCCATCCTCTCCGCCGTGGGACGCAGCAGCGGCACCCTGGAGCGGCTGCTCAGCGGCATGCTCCCCGTCGCCGCCATCGGCATCCTCGCCGACCTCGTCCTCGCCGGCCTGCAGCGCCTGCTCTCGCGCGGCCGCGTGGTGGTGGCGGCGACGTGATCGTCTTCGACCACGTCAGCAAGCGCTACGGCGACGGGCGGCCGGCGGTCGACGACCTCTCGCTGGAGATCGGCGACGGTGAGATCGTGGTCCTGGTCGGCCCGTCCGGCTGCGGCAAGACCACCTCGCTGAAGATGATCAACCGCCTCGTCGAGCCCACCTCGGGGACGATCACCATCGACGGGCGCGACAACCGCAGCGGCGACGTCAACGCGCTGCGGCGCTCGATCGGCTACGTCATCCAGCACGTCGGCCTCTTCCCGCACCTGTCGGTCGCCGACAACGTCGCCACCGTGCCCCGGCTGAGCGGCTGGGACAGGCAGCGCATCCGCGCGCGCGTCGAGGAGCTGCTCGACCTGGTCGCGCTGCCGGCGGCGCAGTACGCCCGCCGCCTGCCCGCGGAGCTCAGCGGAGGGGAGCGCCAGCGCGTCGGGGTGGCGCGGGCGCTGGCGGTCGACCCCCCGGTGCTGCTCATGGACGAGCCCTTCGGCGCCATCGACCCGATCGCCCGCGAGCGGCTCCAGGACGAGCTGCTGCGGCTGCAGACGGTGGTCCGCAAGACCATCGTCTTCGTCACCCACGACATCGAGGAGGCGATCAAGCTGGGCGACCGGGTGGCGCTGATGCAGACGGGCGGGGTGCTGGCGCAGTACGCCACGCCGGCCGAGCTGCTCGCCCATCCCGCCTCGGCCTTCGTCAGCGACTTCCTCGGCGAGGGGCGGATGGTCCGCCGGCTGGGCCTGATCGCCGTCTCGGCGGTCGACCTGGCGCCGCTGGACGGGGCGGCGCCACCGAGCGCGCGCGTCCCCGACACGGCCTCGCTGCGCGACGCGCTCGACGCCGTGCTGCGCAGCGACGACGGCCGGGTGGCCGTGCAGCGCGGCGCGGAGGTGGTCGGCGTCCTCGACGCGGAGCAGATCCGCCGGGCGGCCTCGCGGTGACCCGCATGCCGGCGTCGCGCGGGCGGGTCTGGTACCTGCCCATCGCGGTGGTGCTGGGCGTCGGGCTGTCGATCCTCGTCTTCCAGACGCTCAACGGGGGCACCACCGACGCCGAGGTGCTCAACCAGCCCTTCCTCACCGATCGGGTGCTCCGCCACCTGGAGCTGGTCTTCGTCTCCTTCGGCGTGGTGGCGGTGGTCGGTGTGCCGCTCGGGGTCGCCGTCGCCAAGTCGAGCCGGCCGCTGCGGGTTCTGGTCTTCACTGTCGCAAACCTGGGGCAGGCGCTGCCCAGCATCGGCGTGCTGGTGCTGCTCTACGCATTTCTCGGTCTCGGCGTGTGGCCGTCGCTGATCGCCCTGTCGCTCTACGGGCTGCTGCCGGTGCTGCGCAACACCATGGTCGGGGTGCAGGGGGTCGACCCGGCCGCGGTGGAGGCGGCGCGGGGGATGGGCATGACCGCCTGGCAGGCCCTGACCGGCGTCGAGCTGCCCCTCGCCGCCCCGGTGATCTTCGCCGGCCTGCGCACGGCGCTGGTGCTCATCGTCGGCACCGCCACCCTGGGCAACTTCATCGGCGGAGGCGGGCTCGGCGACGTGATCGCCTCCGGCATCGACCAGAGCGACCGCATCGTCTTCGTCGGGGCGGTGATGGTGGCCACCCTGGCACTCCTGGCAGACTGGGCGCTCTCCCTGGTCGAGCGCGCGGTCGTGCCGCCACGGATCACCCAGAGCCCCGGTTGAACAGGAGAATCCCAGTGAAGCGCATCGGCATGGCCATCCTTCTCACGGTGTGGAGCGCCGCGCTCGCCGCCTGCGGCGGCGGCAACAGCGCATCCAGCTCCAGCAGCAGCAGCGCCGGCGGCGCCGCCTGCCCGGCCGGCTCGGGCAGCAGCGGCAACGGCGCCAGCGTGTCCATCGGCAGCAAGGGCTTCGCGGAGGAGCAGCTGCTGGCCACCATGACCCAGCTGGTGCTGCAGGCGCACGGCTTCAACGTCACCTACAACCTGCAGGCCAAGGACACCGCCATCGGCGACGCGCTGGTCAAGGGCCAGATCGACATGCTCTGGCAGTACACCGGCACCGAGCTGACCGATCCCGGCTACCTCAACCTGACCAACATCCCCACCGACCTCAACGCCGCCTTCCAGCTGGTGCAGCAGAAGGACCAGGCGCGCGGCCTGTGCTGGACCTCGCCGGCGCCGATGGACGACACCAACGGCCTGGCCATCAAGGCCTCGGACAAGGCCACGCTGGGCAGCACGCTCAGCGACTTCGCCACCTACCTGAGCAGCCATCCCAACACCAAGATCTGCATCCTCTCCGAGTTCCGCACGCGTCCCGACGGCCTGCCCGGCCTGAAGGCGAAGTACGGCGCCGCGTACGGCAGCGCCGACTACGTCGACGTCGGCAACACCGCCGAGAAGAACATCGCCAACGGCGACTGCCAGGCGGGGGAGGTGTTCACCACCGACTCGCCGATCGCCGCCCAGAACCTCTACGTGCTGCAGGACGACAAGCAGCTCTTCCCGCCCGACAACGTCGGGCTGGTGGTGCGCCAATCGGTGCTGCAGAAGTACCCCGCCATCGCCGCGCTGATGGCCCCGGTGGCGGCCAAGATCACCAGTGCCGTCATCACCGGCCTGAACAAGCAGGTCGAGATCGACAACATGAAGGTCACCGACGTGGCCAGGGCCTGGCTGACCCAGAACGGGTTCCTCAGCTAGGCACTCCGCACCCGACCCCACGGCGGGCTTCGGCCCGCCGCGAGGGCCGGGCAGGGATCGCGTAGCCTTGTGGGCGTGGCAGTCGCTCTCACCCCCCGCGACATCCTTGCCCGCTCGCGCACGGTCGCCGTGGTGGGCGCCTCGCGCGACCCCGGCAAGGCGGGGAACGCCGTGCCCGCGCAGCTGCAGCGCTTCGGGTTCCGCATCATCCCGGTGAACCCCAACGCCCAGGGCACCCTCTTCGGCGAGCCGGTGCGCGCGTCGCTGCTGGAGATCGACGAACCGGTCGACCTGGTCGACGTCTTCCGCCCGGCGGCCGACGCACCCGAGATCGCCCGCCAGGCCGCGGCCATCGGCGCCCGCGCCCTGTGGCTGCAGAGCGACATCGTCTCCGCCGAGGCGAGGAGCATCGCCGAGGCGGCGGGGATGGACTACGTCGAGGACCGCTGCACCGGGGTGGAGCGGGCCCTCGGCGGCCTCCACTGGGGCTGAGCCACTCCGTTACCGGGCTTCGACCGATCCGGCGCGGGCGGCGGCACGGCACGGCCCTAGGGTTGCGCTCCGGAAGACATGGGTGCAATCGCCTCCAGCATCGCTCTCGCGGTGCCGCGAACGGCCGGATTGCAGGGGCTACGGTTCGACGTGCGCACCGCCGCACGGCGCGCGCTCGTCGCGCTGCTCCTCGTCGCCGCCCTCCTCACCGCTCAGGCGGCCACGGAGGCGGCGACCGAGCAGGCGGTGCTGCGCGCCGCCACGGCCGACCGCACTTCGCTGGTGCTGGTCTCCGCCTGCGCGCCGGGCGGCGTCACCGAGTGCCGCTCCTCGACCGCCTTCTCGGTCGGCCCGGGGCTCTTCGTCACCGCCTCGCACTCTCTGCTCGGCTCCAGCCAGGTGATCCTCTTCAGCGCGCTGCACGGCTCGGTCCCCGCCACCGTGGAGCGCGTCGCCGGCAACGACGACCTGGCCGTGCTGCGCTCCTCGCTGCTCCTGCCGGCGCTGCGCACGGCGGCTGCCGCGGCCGGGGAGACCGCGGCGGTGATCTGCTCCCGACGCGCCATCGCCGCGGACGGCGTGGACGGCAGTCCCGCCAACTACGTCGGCCACATCGGGGGGGCGCCGATCCGCGTGCAGGACGGCGACCACCAGCTCCTCCTCGAGCGGGTGGCCGGCGCCGCCTCGGTGCTCGGCTGCTCCGGCAGCCCGGTGATCGACCGGGATGGCGCGGTCACCGGGGTGCTGCTGGCCGGCGACGGCGGCAGCGCCGGGATGGTCGACGCCCGCCGGCTGTCGCCGCTGCTGGGAGGCGACTAGGCGCCAGGGCCCCGGCGTCAGACGGGCTGGACGGGGAGGCAGCCGATCACCTGCGCCCCCCGTCCCGGCGCGCTGACCAGCTCGAGGGTGCCGCCCAGGGCGTCGAGGCGGTCGCGCATGTTGGTCATGCCGGCTCCGCGGTTGGCGGTGGCCGTGTCGAAGCCGCGGCCGTCGTCGGCGACGGCGAAGCGCAGCGTGCCGTCACCGTCGCGGAGGCTGACGTCGACGCGCGAGGCACCTGCGTACTTCTGGGCGTTCTGCAGCGCCTCCAGGCAGCAGAAGTACACGGCCGCCTCCGCCTCCTGCGAGTAGCGGGTGATCCCGTCCGCGTCGATCTCGACCGGCATGGTGAGCTTGCGGGCGTGGGCCTGGAGGGCCACCTTCAGGCCCTGCTCGGCGAGCAGCGGCGGGTAGATGCCGTGGGCCAGGTCGCGCAGGGTGGCGAGGGCTTCGTCGGCGTCGGCCTTGAGCTCGGCGATCGCCGTCACCGTCCTGTCCGGGTCCTTGCGCGCCAGCATCTCGACGATGCCCAGCTTCACCTTGAGGGCGACGAGGTGCTGCTGCGCACCGTCGTGGAGGTTGCGCTCCAGGCGGCGGCGCTCGTCGTCCTGGGCCGCCACCAGGCGCTGCCGCGAGGCGCGCAGCTCCTCGAGGCGCGCCTGCAGGTCGGCGGTGAGGCCGACGTTCTTCAGCACCAGGCCGGCCTGGTGGGCGAGGTCGCCGATCAGCTTCTCCTCGATGGGGGTGACCGACTCGCCGCGCCGCTTGACGATGCTGAGGGCACCCAGCAGCTCGCCGCGGTGGCGCACCTCGACCACGCGCATGGCACCCGACGGAGGGGAGACGGCGCCGTCGCGGAGTGGCATGGACTCCTGACCGACCGCCCCGTCAGGATCGCTTGCGGCCGGGCGGAGCGCGTCGCCGCTGCGCAGCCACACGGTCGCGGACTCGGCGCCGCTGCCCTCGCGGAGCACGCGCGCCATCTGCGGCAGCACCTCGTCGGCGGCGTAGGTCACCGCGGCATGCTGGGCGAACTGGCTGAGCACCTCGTACGGCGTGGCCCGGCGCCCGTAGACGAGGCGGTTGGCGAGGTGCTGGAGGCGCTCGCGGACGGGCTGGAACCCGACGGCCACGATGGCGGTGGCCAGGATCGACAGCCCGAGGTTGGGTCTGCCACCACCCCCGACGAGCGCGCCGACGCCGACGGCGATGCCCACGTAGACCGCGGTGATCATTGCCGCCAGGGCGCCGTAGACCAGGGTGCGGCTGATCACCAGGTCGATGTCGTAGAGGCGGTACTTGAGCACCGCCACGGCGATCGAGGTGGGCAGCGCCGTGCCCGCGACCACCAGCAGCGCGCCGACCAGCGCCGTCCACGATCCGAGGTCGTTGGAGTTGGTGACCGGGATGAGGCTGATGGACACCAGCAGCACCACCGCGATCGCCGCCCCGAAGGCCACCCAGCGGATCTGGTGGCGACGCTCCGCGTCGGCGCCGCGGAGGCGCAGGAAGAGCGACACCACCGCGGCCAGCCCGGCCGCGTACCCGAGCCCCGAGATCACGGGTGTGGCGGCGTCGACGATCCCGCGCGCCCCGGCGATCGCGATCGGGCTGTTGTTGCTGTCCATGCCCAGGGTGCCCTCGGGACTGATGAGGGCGACGACGAGGCCCGCTGCCACGACGACCGCCAGCCCGCGCACCAGCCAGCGCCAGCGCCGCGACGGCAGGCGCCCGTCGGGGAAGATCAGCACGGCCAGGTACATCCCGGCGAGCGGCAGCACCGCGGGCGCGTTCCACAGCACGGACAGGGGCAGCACGTACGCGCTCGCGCCGTCGTGTGCGCTGGCGAGCAGTGAGCCGGCGAGCGCCGACACCGCGCCGATCAGCAGCACCCCGATCGAGCCGAGGCAGAGCCACCCCAGCGGGTTGTCCGGCCGGCGCGACGCCAGCACCGCCCCCGCGATGCCGAACGACACGAAGGGGAACAGCCAGAACCCGGTGATCGCGCCGTTGCTGACGAAGATGGCATGCGGCGTGACCGGCGAGTAGAAGACCGCGCCGAAGCCGGCGAACAGGAACAGCTCGACGGCCAGGAGGATCCAGGGAAGCCGGGCGCGGAGCGTTCCGGCGATCGGAGCCGAGCTGGTCACGATGGGCGACAGCGTAGGCGCTCCACCGCCGACTGGCGAGGGTGCCGGCATCACTCGCCGGATTCGTGCTGGCACGCGCGCCTAGTTCAACACCTCTCAAACCGAGAGTTCCAAGAGAAACTCGACCGGCTCATGGGCTGCTAGGGGTACACCTGTTCGATTATCGGGCTTGACATCTCCGCGGTCAAGGCGCCGGTGGCGGTTCTTGGCTTCCTTACCGGGCGAGCGGTGCGAGCGCCGCGATCAGCACCATAGCCACGCACGCCCCGACCAACAGGGTGTGGGCCTGCCACCAAGGCACGGCGCGCGGGAGGCGCTGCCGGAGTTCGCCTGCTTTCACGGGCGGACCAAAGTCCTCGACGGAAGCCTGCAACTCGGTTACTAGTCGATCGAGGTCCTCGGGCTCCCACACGCGCGGATTGAGTGCCATGAGGCGGTTTCCATCGGCGTCGAGGAAGAGCCATTGAGGGGCGGGGACGCCATTGCCGTAAAGAACCTTCACCGACACGATGCGCGCCAACGCCGCTCTCGGATGAAGGGCAGAGTCGCCAACCATTCTGGTCATCCCGAAGGCGGTGTCGGTCACGTCGATGCGCTCGGTCTTGAGACGCCAGCTAACCAACAGTTGGCCTACTAGCACGATGCCACCAAACAATATGAGCACGGCGGTCCATAGAGCTGCGCCTTGCACATGGAAGGAAAAGGCTAGCCCCCGCAGGAGCGCCCCGGCCGCCACAACGCCGACAACCGGGAGGCTGCGGCGGCGCAAGGCGCGGACTTGCTGACGCGATGGTTGAAGGCTGATTTTCGGCGACCTGGCGCCCATGCCTTCGTTGGTCAAGCTCATGGCGTGCAAGCCGCCTCAGCAGGCTGCGTTTCTGCGCCCAAGGCAAGAAGCCAGGCGAAGGCCGAAGTCCCGAAGCTCAGCGCGCTCGCATACTGACTTCCCGTCGCCGAACCAGCATATTCCGATTCTGCCGCAGAGTCGAAGCCCCTGCCCCACCTTCCTACGCCCCCGAAGATTAGCGCGATGCCGTCCAACCCGACTGCTCCCCATGACCCCTTGCCTCGCAGCGCGAGGTAAGCATCGGCGCCAGTGGTCGCAGCGCCTGCTCCGATAGCCATACCTTCAGTGGCTCCGCACACAGCTTCGCCAAAAATACTCGGGAGAGCCCCGACCGCGCAGATTGCTGCGGCACCGGACGCTCCAACAGCCACCGCGCCACCCGCCTTGGAGATGACGCCGGCGACTGCGTCACCAGCCATAAGCAACGAGGTCTTGATCGCGTTGCCCGTTGCTTTCAAGCCGTCATCGACCGCGCCAACGATATCTCCGAGACAATCACCGGGGCTGAAGATGCCACAGTCGAGGCCAGAAAGATCGCTGTTGTGGAGGGGGTCGGAGTAGACGTAGGTGTAGGGCTCGCGCGTCTGCTCGGCCAGCGGATCACGACTCAGGAACGAGCCGGTAGACGGGTCGTAGTAGCGAGCGCGGAGGTAGTAGAGGCCGCTTTCGGCATCGCGGTACTGGCCGGCATAGAGGACCGGCGTCGTCGCCGTGCCGGTCTGCGCCGTGATGTTCCCAAAAGGATCATAGGTGAAGGTGGCCCGAGCGACGCCCGCCTGATCAGTCAGCAGGCGCGTAGAGCCGAGCTGGTCGTGATGGAAGTACAGGACGGGCGGCTGCTTCAACCCCAGGAAGATGGTGGCCAATTGGCCGTTCGTTGAGCCGGGTGGGGTTCCGAAGGTGGAGGTATACGGGCCAACGGTGCCTGCGGCAGATACCTGCACGTCGGCGACGCACGCTGAAATCGTCGCGTTGGTCGGAGCGTTGTCCTGCAGGCTCATGCCGGGGCTGACGTGCCAGCCTTGCGGCCCCTGCCCGATGTACGTCGCTCCATCAAAGGCGACGAGGCGCTCACCCGCATAGTGCGCGGTAGCAGTTCCGGTCGACACAGTGCTGGCGTTCGTGGCGGTGTTCGACTGTACAAAGTCGATCGGCGCCAGCGGGTCGACGCCTCGGTACGCCACCAGCTCCAAGGCGCTGGCGAAGGGGCCGCTGAACGACACGCTCAGCGTGCCGCTCTCCGTGCCAAGAGCGGTCTTGCGGAACAGCACCAGCTCGTCGGCAGTCGGACCGACGCCGCTGACGACCGGCGAGCCGACCTGGGAGAACCCGCTAGGTGCGGTGACGGAGTTGGCAGCACCTGCGGGGAACGTGGCCGACAGGAGCAACTGGTCGCTCGCGTGGATGCCTGTTGGGTAGGGCACATTGGCGGTCGAGCTCAGCGTCGTGGCCGGGTTGCCTCCGTGGGCCGCTCCGACGAAGGAGATGGCCGGACCGGGCGTGAGCTGCTCCACGGGCTCTCCGCCCGGGCCATAGATGTAGTTGGTGGTGCCCGAGCTGGTGCTCTCCTGCAGGAGGAGTGGCAGCGGTCCGATGACGTCCCAGGCGAAGGAGGTGGTCATTCCACCGACCGTCTTGCTCTGGCGCAGTCCCTCTCCGTCGTAGCCGTAGGTGCCCGTCGTAGTCGGCGACGAACAAGTCGAGCCCGTGCCACTTACGATGGAGGCCAGGCGGTTGGCCTGGTCGTAGCGATCGCACGTCGCCGGGCCGGTCGGCGGGACCAGGCTGGTCCGGTTCCCGAGACCGTCGTAGCCAAAGGCCGTGCCCCCGGTCGGGGTGCTGCTGCAGGTGTTGGCGGAAGTGGACGGGGACGTCCAGCAAAGCTCGTTGGCGGCATCAAACTTCTGCGTTGTGCCGCCGAAAGTGGTCAGGTTGTCCGCTGCGTCGTACGCGAAAGGCTGCGATCCCGTGGGCGGTGACGCGCAGCCGGTCGCGGCCGATGACCCCGCGTAGCACAGCTGGTTGAGAGCGGTGTAGCGGAAGGCGCCGACGGTCGCCGGCACCGAACTGTCCGAGGTGAGCTGCCCGTTCCCGTCCCGCGTGTAGCTCGCGGAGAAGAGCGTCGTGCCGTTGCTCGTGCCCGTCGACGCCACCTGATCGGCGGCGTTGAACGTCATGGTGTCGGTCACTGGCGTCGCCGAGGGCACCGACGACGAGGTGAGATTGGAATTGGCGTCATAGCCGAAGCTGATCGTGGTGCCGTTCCAGTCGGTCACCGACGTGAGGCGCCCGGCATCGTCGTAGGCCCTGGCCACCGTTCCGGCGCTGTTCGGGTACGTCAGATGTCCCACCTGGTCGAGGAGGTCTTGAACACCGGAGGGCGTCGTGTACCCGTACCCCACCGTAGCACCCGCGCCGTTGGTGTAGCTGGTCAACCGGCGGAGGCTGTCATAGGCCCAGTGAGAGGTGCCCGTGCCGTCGGTCATCGCCGTCTGCTGGCCATCGGCGTCGTAGGTGATCGCCGTCACGTTCGGCGTGACACCGTCCGAGTAGGTGACACTTGTCAGCTCGTTGGCGGCGTCGTAGGCACTCGTCGTCGTCGCGCCGGTCGGGTCGACCGTCGACAGTCGGTTGCCCGCGCCGTCGTAGCTGTATCTGGTCGTGCAGCCGGAGGCGCACGCCGCCGTCGCCGGCGTCGTCACCGAGGTCACGCGGCCCAGGGCGTCGTAGCCGTAGGTGGTCGTGTTCCCGGCACCGTCCTTCTGATCGAGGACCGTGCCGTCGGGGTTGTAGTCAGTGACCAGCGTGGTCTGCGGCGTATCGGCCCGCTGGACCTGCGTCTGCTCGTTAGCCGCGTCATAGACGTAGGTGGTCAGGTTGCCATCGCCGTCGGTCAGCTGGTCGAGGTTGCCGTCGGCGTCGTAGTGCTTGGTCGTGACGTGGCCGAGCGGGTCGGTGGTCGTGGTCACCTGGCCGCGCGCATTGTGGCCGTACGCGGTGGTGTATGCCGTGGCGCAACCGCACCCCGGCACGTTGCCCTTCGGGCTCACCGACGACATCAGCCACCCGATCGTGTTGTAGCCGTAGGTGGTGGTGTCGCCGAGCGGATCGGCGCTGCTCGCCAGGTCACCATAGGTATCGTAAGCCAGGTGGGTCGGCTTCCCGTCGGCGTTCGTCACGGCCGTGACGTCCCCTGGGTGACTGCTGTCGCCATAGGTGTAGGTGGTCGTTTGGCTCACGGCGGGTGACGAGCCCACGAGCGGCGTCGACCGTTGAGTGAGGTTGCCGCTGGCATCGTAGGCCGACGTAGTCGTGACGCCGAGAGCGTCGGTCTTGGTCAAAGGCTCGTTGAATGAGTTGTACGTGGCAGTGGTCTGCCGGCCGAGCGGATCCCTCATGCTCAGCTGGTTACCGCTGGCGTCGTAGGTGAATTTGGCAGTATGGCCGTTCGGGTCGGTGATGCTGGTCGGCGCCAGCGTGCTCGGGTCGTACGCGTACTGAGTTGTTGCGGCCGATGAGGTGCCGTAGCCCTTGGTCACGGCGGTCCGCTCGCCGAACGTGTACTGCTCCTGCGTTTGATGGGCCGCCGGATCCGTGATCGTCGTGGTGCCACCCGTCGCAGAGGTGTAGTCGCCACTGTAGCCGAACGTCGTCGTCCGGTTGAGCTGGTCCTTCTGCGAGGACACACGACGGCTCGTGTCGTAGACGTTGGTGACCGCGCCACCCCGCGGGTCGGTGATGGTGAGCAGCAGGTGGTTGGCATCGTAGGTGAACTTGGTCACGCCACCGGCGACGTCGGTGACCTGGCTGAGGTTGCCCGACCCGTCGTAGCCGTAGGAAACAGTCCGGCTGGCCGGATCGGTGATGCTGGTCAGGTGGGTGCCCGTGTAGCCGAAGGTCAGTTGCCGACTGGCCGGATCCGTGACGGTCGAAAGCTGGCCGCTCTCGTTGTAGGCCAACCAGGTCGTGTAGCCATTGAGGTCCCGCTCTGAGGTCAGCTGCCCGGCGGAGGAGAAGACGAAGGTCTCCCGCGCCTGACGCACGAACGTGTATGTGCCGTCGCCGTTGTGCGTCAGGGTGGCGATGATCCGCGGTGGTGCGGTGTATCCGCCCCCCGACGCGGGCGTAAAGGCAACCTGGCTGGCGTTCTCCTGGCTGATGGTGACGGCGCCGGTGGTGCCATTGACCGAAAGTGACATGTTGTAGCTGTCGGTCCAGCCGTACCCGAGCGGGCCATTCGTGCCCGCAAAGACAGAGCTGTATGACCGGGTCAGGCTAAGCGGAATGCCGCGGCCCGGTACGGCGAGGTCGGCCGCTGTCTCGGAGAAGGCGCCGCTGGCGGTGTTGCACGGATCGCCCGCGGACCCCTGGCTGGAACACGCCCAGGGCTCACTGGGGTTGCCGCCCCCGGGATTCTCCTGGGCAGTGACGTTGCCGCCGATCGGCGAACCGTCAATGATCCACGCACCGTTCGTCCAGTGGAGAATGAGTGCGCGTTGTATACCGTTCGTCCACGGGTAGCGGCCCACGGCCCAACAGTTGCTCGTCGACGTGCATGTGACAGCATTGAGCAGACTCGACGTGTCCGGCACGGCCGGACTGGAGACGACGCTCCAACTCGTCCCGTCCCAGTGGTCGGTAAGGGTGTAATACTCGACGCTGCCGTCATAGTTGCCGACGGCCCAACAGTCGTTGCTGGCGCTGCAGGCGACCCCCCTTAGGTAAGGACCTTGCGGCACGCCGATCGTCGGCGTCGCGAAGATGGTCCAAGTGGTGCCGTCCCAGTGCTCGGCCAACGTCTGGAAGATCCCGCTGTTGGGCACCGCCTCACCGATGGTCCAGCAATCCGATGACGAGACGCAGGTGACGGCGGCAAGACCGTTGCTATTCATGTTTGCCACGTTCGGGCTAGAGACGACGGTCCAGGCGCTGCCGTCGTAATGCTCCGTCAACGTCTGGCTGTCGGTGTGGCCCACGGCCCAACAATCGGTCGCCGCCACGCAAGCAACGCCGACAAGGGCGCTACTCGTGCCGGGATTCGGGCTGTTGATGATCGACCAACTCGTCCCGTTGTAGTACTCGATCAGGGTCTGCGTATTGCGATTGGCATCGAGGTAGTCACCGGCCGCCCAGCACGCGGTGCCACTGGTACAGGCAACCGCCCATAGGTAGTCGCCGTTTGCGCCCTCGTCGGCACTGTTCACCACGACCCAACCGGCAGAGGTCGTGTAGTGCTCGATCAGCGTTCGCGGCCCACTGTGATACCCAACCGCCCAGCATTCACTCCCGATGCACGACACGCCCTGCAGGCTGGCCTGCGTCCCATTCCCTGCGCCGGTGGGCACTACACTCCACGCAGAGCCGTCGTAGTGCTCCGACACCGGGTTGTTGACGATGCCGTCGTCGCCCACAGCCCAGCAGTTGCTGGCTGACGCGCACGACACACCATAGAGCTCGCCTTGCAGGATGGGCGCCGCCTGCGCGGTGCGCGTTGAGACAAGCGGTGTCGCGACGAAAGTCAGCGTCCCGACGACCACCGCGGGGATCAAGAGCGATGCAAGATGCCGCCGCCCACGTCCTGCCAGTCCACGACGCCGCCCGCGAACTCCGCGAAACTCGATCGCGCCCACTCGCCCGTACCTCCGATTCCCCTGGATCCGGCAACGTCGGGCAGCACCGCTCGACAAGTACCGGGCGCGCAAGACGATGCCGAGGCCGGAGCCTCGCCCCCTCTCATCTCCGCTCGTCGTCCTGCGCACGTCACCGAGCGGTCGGGCTTTGCCTTACGCCATAGGACCGCCGTGCCGAGTGGTCTCCGACCCCGATCTGAAGGCGGGGAGCGCCGCGTCGGTGTTGCGGCGCTCCCCCGGTTGGAAAGCGCAAGTGCCAGGACGGCGTCGCGGATGGGGGTGCGGCCAGGTCTGGCTCTGCTGGTTAGCGCCCACCATACCGCTCCTCCCTACGCCACGTCTCCCGACGCGTGGCTCCGTCCTGTCTGAGCGCTTCAGTCGCCGGAAACGCCGCAGTGCGTGACCGGGATCATAAGGGGCGCGCTGGGGTGCCTGTCAAGGCGTGTACAGGAAACGCTCGTTTTCTGTACAGCCATGATTCTCCTTGCTGCAAAAGGAGAAACGCGCGTCTGTACCCTAGCGTCCAGCCTGGCTGACCGTCCGGTCAAATGCCCTTAACCGACCACCCGATGTGGTGATAGCCTGACTCTCATAAGTGAGCAGGAGGACAGTAACCCGTACTACCTGGGTTATGTCCAGTTTCGCGGCGTCACCTATCCCGGACGCCACGAGGCGCTGATAGCCCAAGCCACCTTCGACCGGGTGCAGGAGATCCTCAAGAGCCGCGCCCGGGCCGGTGAGAAGCAGCGCAAGCACCCGCACTACCTCAAGGGCTCGCTGTTCTGCGGTCAGTGCGGCGAGCGCATCTCGTTCATGCGGGTGCGCGGCAACGGCGGCCAGTACGACTACCTCTACTGCCTGGGCCGCCACAGTGGCCGCACCGAGTGCAGCCTGCGCTTCATTCCGGTGGACGAGGCCGAGCGGGCAGTCGAAGACTTCTGCCACACGGTGCGCTTCCCCGAGCACATCGTCGACCGCGTGCGCGAGGACCTCATGGCCAAGATCGCGGAACAGCGCAGCCTGGCCGCGCCCGAGGTCACGGCGGCCAAGCGCCGGATCACGGAACTGGTCACGGAGCGCAAGCGCCTGGCCCGGGGCGTGGTCGTGGGCAGCGTGCCGGATGACCTTGCCAAACATGAGTACATGCGGATCGACCGCGAACGCGAAGAGGCCGAACGGGTCCTCGCGACCGCCCAAGGCGTGGCGGGCAACATCGAGCGGGTGCTAGCCAAGGCCCTCGACCTGCTCGGCCGGGTGGACGAGGTCTACGCAGGCAGCGGCCCGCAGATGCGGCGCCTGGCGAACCAGTTCTTCTTCGAGCGGCTTCTGATCGACCGGGGCGAGGTGGTGGGCGCCGAGCTCAGGGAGCCGTGGGCGACGCTCCAAGAGGTCGCCCAAGACCCGCCGGTCTCGGTCGGCGTCCGTTTGGATCAGGGTTACATGGTGCCCCCTGCAGGACTCGAACCTGCGACCTCGGGCTTAGAAGGCCCTTGCTCTATCCAGCTGAGCTAAGGGGGCTGGCGCGCTGAGTCTACGGCCGCGCCCTCAGCGCGGCAGTGAGGCGAGCCAGCACACGGCCAGCGCCGCAGCCGCCGGTGCCAGCACGGGGAACGGTGCGCGTGCGAAGCGCTGCGTGGCCGCGACGGCGACGCACAGCACGACGGCGGCCCAGGCGATGCCGAGGACAGCGACGGTCTGGTGCAGTGGCGTCGCCAGCACCGCGGTGAGCGCTGCGCAGCCGAGCAGTGCCCCCAGCGCGACGACGCGCGACCGTCGCACACCGAGCAGCACCGGCAGATTGCGGATGCCGTCGCGCCGGTCGGCGTCGACGTCGGGGAGGACGTTGGCGCAGTGCAGTCCGAGGGCAAGCACCGCGGCGAGCGGCAGGCACCACCACAGCGCGCGCGGCACGTGCCCCGCAGCGGCGAAGGCGCAGAAGGGGAGGGCGGTGAAGCCGAGCCACCAGGGCAGCAGCGAGAGCCGGGAGCGCTTCAGCCCGACGTCGTAGGCCAGGCCGGCACCCAGTCCGCAGATCGTCGCCAGCAGCACCGCGCCCCCGAGCGCGGCCGCCGACGCGAGGCTGGTGGCGATCAGCAGCACCGCCGCGATGGTGGCGGCGTTGCGCGACACGGCTCCGCGCACCAGTGGCTTGTGCGGCTTGCCCTCGCGGTCGGCGCGCGCGTCGGCGAGGTCGTTGACGGCGCCGATGGCGAGCTGCGCCGGCAGCATCAGCAGCACCAGGCGCAGCGCCAACGACCAGCCCGGCGCGCCGCGCAGGGCGATCGCCGCGGCGCCGAGGGTGACCGCCGTGACCAGGAGCGACGGTCCCGGGTGGAAAAGGAAGAGCGCCGCCTTGGCCCGGCCGCCCGCGGGGTCGCGCTCGTCGAGGAGGCGCAGCAGGGCCGGACGGCGGCTCGCCCCTGGAGGGCCCGCCAGCGGGTGGCTGGTAGACTGCGGGGCCTGCGGGGTGGCCATAGCTCAGCTGGTTAGAGTGCCAGGTTGTGGCCCTGGAGGTCGAGGGTTCGAATCCCTCTGGCCACCCCACCCCGCGAGCTCCGCGCCGGCCGCGCTTCACAAGGTCTCATCCGCGCGTGACCGCGCCGTGGCTCGGACGCCACCGCCGGCGGAGCAGCCCCGGGCAAGCTGCGGGCAGGGCGGGCCGAGGACCAACTCCCGTGCTGTCCGAGGAAGAGTGATCACGCGATCGTCCGCGCCACCGTCGCCGTCGCTGGAGCGCGCCGCTCTGGAGACGGTGATCGCGCGCGTCCGCTGGTTCGGCGTCGCACTCGGTCTGGCCGAGGCCTTCCTCACCGACCCGCCGCCCATCTCCCGCGCCGGCTGCGTCGCCGCCACCGTCCTGCTGGCGCTGAGCAACCTGCTGGCGGCGCGCGTGCGCCACCTGCCCGCACGCGCGGTGGAGCCGGCGGTGGCCCTGACCTTCGCCATCGACCACCTGGTCTGCACCGGGTGGGTGGCGCTCATGGCCAACGACCGCTACAGCAGCAGCTACGTGCTCTTCACCCTGGTGGGCATCGAGGCGGCCGTCCTCTATCGCTGGCGGGGCACGGTGGTGTTCAGCGGCGCCTTCCTGGCCAGCGCGGCGGCGCTCGCCTGGGAGCGCGCCAGCGGCATCGGCCTGCAGCCGGAGTCGGGCAGCCTGCTGCTCCGCGTCTCGGTGGTGCTCATGCTCTGCGCCTTCGCGGGCGCCATCGCCGAGCAGAGCCACCGCCGCCAGCGCGCCCTCGACGAGGCGGCCCGCCGGTCGCAGGCGCTCTACCAGGTGACCTCCCTGGTCGCCCGCGCGCGTGACCGGGAGGAGGCCTTGGCTGCGCTGGGCGCCGCGGCGATGGCCATCGGGCCCCGCCGCTGGCATGCCCTCGTGCTGCCGGGACCTGACGGCGCCCTCCAGGTGGCCCACGTCCACGGGCTGCCGGCCGGGGTCAGCCTGCCGCTTCCACCCGCCGGCGACCTCGAGGCCCTGCGCTCGCCGCGGATCGCCGCGGACCTCGCCGCCGACCCGGCGCCATGGCCGGGCTGGGCGCCCCCGCCCGGGCTCGACCGACACCGCTCGGCGGTGCTCCTGCCCATCGCCACCCACGACACCTGGTTCGGAGCGCTGATCGCGCTCGACCCCGAGCCGAACGGCTTCGGCGCGGAGGACGTCGAGTTCCTCGCCGCCCTGGCGGGTGAGGCCGCGGGGCTGCTGGAGCGATCCCGGCTGGTCGACCGCCTCGAGCAGCTGGCCAGCACCGACGCGCTCACCGGGCTGCGCAACCGCCGCGAGTTCGAGCGCGTCCTGGAGCGCACCGCCGGCGACCACGTGGCAGTTCTGGCCATCGACGTCGACAACCTCAAGCCGATCAACGACGAGTTCGGACACGAGGCCGGCGACGCCGTGCTGCGCGCCGTGGCGCGGGCGCTGTCCTCGCTGCTGCGCGAGTGGGACGTGGTCGCCCGCGTCGGCGGCGACGAGTTCGCCGCGCTGCTGATCGGGGCGACTGCCGCCGAAGCCCTCGGCGTCGCCGAGCGGGTGCGCGCCGCCATGCACGGTGTCGCCGTGCCCCAGGGGCAGGCGCGCATCAGCGTCGGCTGCGCCTCGGGCCGCGCCGGCGCCGACGTGCACGACGTCTGGCAGCTCGCCGACGCCGCGCTCTTCCGGGCCAAGCGCTCGGGACGCGACCGCGCGGTGGCCGCCGGCGACGACGACCAGTGGCGCGAGGGCGCGGAGTGGTCGGCCGTGCTGCCCTCGCTGCTCGCCCGGCGCACGGTGCGCGCCGTCTACCAGCCCATCGTGCGGCTCGACGACGGGTCTCTGGTCGGCTACGAGGCCCTGGCACGTCCCGGTGCGCACCCCACCGCGGCAAGCGTCGAGGCGCTCTTCACCGCCGCGCACCGGCTCGGTGTCGCCCGCGACCTCGACTGGCTCTGCCGCCGCACCGCCGTGCAGGACGCCCATCACATCCCGGCGGGCATCCCGGTGTTCGTCAACGTCGGCGTCGGCGCGCTGCTCGACCCCGTGCACGACGTCGACCAGATGCTGCTGCTGCTCCGCTTCGCCGGGCGCGCGCCGCAGGACGTGGTGCTGGAGATCACCGAGCGGGAGACGATCACCGACCTCGACCGCCTGCGCCTGGTGCTGCAGCGCTACCGCGCCGAGGGCTTCCGCATCGCCATCGACGACGTCGGCGAGGGCCGCTGCACCCTGGAGGTGCTGGCCACCGCCCTTCCCGAGTACCTCAAGCTGGCGCGCAGCCTCATCGTCAGCGCCGGCGCACCCGGGCCGCGCTCGGCGATCGAGGCCGCGGTCGCCTTCGCGCGCAGCAGCGGCGCCACGGTCATCGCCGAAGGTGTCGAGAACGCGGCGGTGGCGCAGCGCATGCGCGCGCTCGGCATCTCGGTCGGCCAGGGCTGGCACCTGGGCGCGCCGATGGAGGCCGGCGACGTCGGCGAGGCGAGCGGCGCGGCGGCGAGCTACACGGCGGCGGGCTGAGCCGCTCCCCGGAGCGCCACGGCGACGGTCCTGGCGGCCCGCTCGCCGACCTCGACCGGCACCGCACCGCCGTAGAGCAGGGGCTCCGCGTGGGCCAGCCAGGTGGCGTCGTCGGCCAGGACGGCGACGGCGTTCTCGCCGCCGAGCCGGGCCAGGTAGCGGCTGGCCAGCCAGACCAGGCGTCCGCTGCCCGTCTCCGCGGCGTGCTCGCGCGCCTGCTCGGCGAGGCGCGAGCCGATCGCCAGCATGGCCATGCGTCGCGCCAGGCGGCGCATGGGGAGCTGCTGCGCCTCGGGGTCGAGGCTGCCCAGAAGGGCGATGTCGCGCTCGACGCGGCGGGTCTGTTCCAGCAGGACGGGCGCGAGCGGCGCGGTCGGCCCGCTGCCGGCCACGGTCTCGGCGCGGCGCTCCAGGTCGGCGAGGAAGTCGGGGCCGGCGCCGTGGGCGAGGGCGCGCAGCACGTCGAGGGCCATGATGTTGCCCGGCCCCTCCCAGATGGCGTGCACCGACACGTCGCGCAGCATGCGGGCGTTGGGCCAGTCCTCGATGAAGCCGTTGCCGCCGCGCACCTCCATCGCCTCGCGCGCGCAGTGCACGGCCCGCTCGGTCCCGTGCATCTTCAGCAGCGGGGTGAGCAGGCGCCAGGTGCCGTCCCAGCCGGGCTCGCCGGCGTCGCTGGCCTCGATCGCCTCGCTGACCGCGAAGGCGGCGCTCAGCCCGGCGACGGAGTCGACGACCAGCTCGGCGAGGGTGTCGCGCATCATCGGATGGAGGTTGAGGGTGCGCCCGAAGGTGCTGCGGTGGCGCGCGTGCTGCAGCGACTCGTATGCGCTGCGCCGCATCGATCCCGCGGTGGCGGTGGCGATGCCGACGCGCGTGAGGTTGACCATGTCGAGCATCTGCTTCATGCCGCGCCCGATGTCGCCGACCGGCCAGGCGAAGGCGTCGCGCAGTCCCAGCTCGCTCGACGCCATGGCACGCGTCCCGTACTTGTCCTTGAGGCGGTGCAGCACATAGCTGTTGCGCGTGCCGTCGTCGAGGTGGCGCGGCATCAGGAAGAGGCCGAGGCCGCGCGTCCCCGGGCCGGCGCCCTCGGGACGGGCCATGACCAGGATGAGGTCGGAGTGGGGGCAGGAGGCGAACCACTTCTCGCCGCTCAGCCGGTAGGTGCCGTCGTCCTGGCGCACCGCCACCGTCTCGTTGGCGCCGACGTCCGACCCGCCCGCCTTCTCGGTGAGGAACATCGCCATGGTGAGGTGGTTGCCGGTGTCGTCGGTGATGCGGGGGACGAAGCGGGCCGCCAGCTGCGGGTCGTTGCGCTCCAGGGCGCGCGCACCCGCGTCCATCATGCCGATGGGGCAGCCGGTGATCGCCTGGTCGGCCTGGAGGAAGAGGTAGTGGACAGCGCTGACCAGAACCCGCGGCGCCCGGCCCTGCAATCCCCGCCAGCCCGGCCGGTAGCCCATGCGCACCGCGCCGAAGCGCACCACGGTGTCCTCGATCTCCTTGTAGGCGGGGTGGAACTCGATCTCGTCGACGCGCTCGCCGCGGGCGTTGTACTGGTGGAGGATGGGGGGGTGCCGGTCGGCGGTCTGGGCCAGCGGCTCCAGGGTCTGCGCGGCGATGCGGCCGGCGTCGCGCAGCGCGCCGTCGGCGACGGGCCAGAGCGCCTCGCCGACGCCGCGGCGGGTCAGCCACCGCAGGTGCTCGTCGGGCGCGTACCAGTCCTCCTCGTCGAGGAGCGGGATGTGGCGGGCTCCGGGGTCGCTGGGCAGGGTCATCGCCGTCAGGGCCTCCGCGCGGTGGTGGTGGAGAGCGTGGCCAGCACCGCCGCCTGGGCCGCGGCGAGGTCGAAGGCGTCACCGGCGCCGCCGCTCTCCAGGGCGATGCCGAGGACGGTGGCCCAGAAGGAGCGGGCGACAGCCGCGGGCGGGGCGCTCAGGCGCCAGCCCTGCGCCTGGCATCGTTCAGCCACGGCGCGGGCGCCCTCGGTGTGGAGCCGGTCGAGGGTGCGGGCGATCAGCGGGCGCAGCTCGGGCCGGCGCCGGGCCAGGAGCAGCGCCTCCGCGAATGCGGCCAGGGCGGGGGAGGCGAGGGCGGTGGTGGTGAGGCGGCGCGCATATGCGTCCTTGCTCCGGGTGCGCCGGCCCGCCTGCTCGACCTCCGCCGCTGCATGGAGCACGTCACGGCAGGCGGCCTCGACGAAGAGGGCCTCCTTGCTGCCGAAGTAGTAGGTGACCTGGCTGGGGAAGGCGTCGGCGGCCGCGGCGATGTCGGTCAGGCTGACGTCGGCGAGGCCGCGCGCGGCGAAGAGGCGCGCCGCGGCGTCGAGCAGCGCGCTGCGGGTGCGGCGGCCGGAGCTGCGGGTGGCGCGGGCGGCGTGGCGGACGGCGACGGCCATGGGTATCCGTGTTTGTACGCCAAACACATATGGCGGGTCAAGCGGTCGCGGCGGGGCCGGTGCCGACCCACTGCCCGCGCGCCTGGAGGACCTCGCGGAGGACGGGGATCGCGTCGCTCATGAGCCCGTCGACGCCGAGGTCGAGGAGACGCTCCATCTCGGCGCGGTCGTCGATGGTCCAGACGTGCACCGGCAGGCCGCTGCGTTTGGCGGCCCGGAGCAGTGCCGGGGTGACCAGGGTGACGGCGCGCGCCCTGACCGGGATCTGCAGGCAGTCGGCGCCCTGCCGCGGGATGCGGCCGGTCCTGCAGGCGGCCCACGCGAGCGCGGTGGCCCGGGGCCCCATGCTGGTGCACACGGAGTCGCCGCTGAGCGCGCGCACCCGGGCGAGACGCGCGTCGGAGAAGGAGCCGATGCAGACGCGGTCGAAGGCCCCGTGGCGGCGCAGCACCTCCACCAGCGGCGCCACCACGGCGTCGGACTTCGGGTCGATGTTGACCCGAACCTCGGGCCAGGCGTCGAGCAGCGCGTCGAGGCGCGGGATGCGCACGCCGCGGCCGCGGTGGGGGAAGCTGCGGCCCCCGTCGGCGCTGAAGGTGTAGCCGGCGTCGGCCCGCTCGACCTCGGCGGCGCTGAGCGTCTCGATCGGGCCGCTGCGGTCGGTGACGCGGTCGAGGACGCTGTCGTGGAAGGCCATGACCACGCCGTCGCGGGTGAGGTGGGCGTCGGTCTCCAGGTAGCGGTAGCCGAGGCGCACCGCGGCCTCGAAGGCCGGCATGGTGTTCTCGGGGTGCTCGCCGGCGCCGCCGCGGTGGGCGAAGGGGATCGGCTGCGGCCAGTCGAGGAAGGCGCGTCGAGGGCTCATGGGGCGTCGCGCATCATGCCCTCCGCCTCGCGCTTTGCGTGCGGGGGGCGCCATCCGTCATCCTTCGGCGCGCCGTGGAACTGAGCACCGTCGCGCCGCCCGGGCTCGACCTCGACGCCGTGGCCCGCTGGCTCGCTCCGCTGGTGGGCGGGCTGCACGGCCCGCTGCGTGGCGCCGTCATCGCCGGCGGGCGGTCGAACCTCACCTACGTGATCGCCGACGACGACCGCGACTGGGTGCTGCGCCGCCCGCCGCTGGCCCACGTTCTCCCCACCGCGCACGACATGAACCGCGAGCACCGCGTCATCAGCGCGCTGGGGCCGACCGACATCCCGGTGCCGCGGACCATCGGGCTGTGCACCGACCACAGCGTGCTCGGCGTCGACTTCTACGTGATGGAGCGGGTGCACGGCCACGTCATCCGCGACCGGCTGCCCGCGGAGTATCCGGACACCGCCGAGACGCGTCGCACGCTGTCGCGCGTGCTGATGCAGACGCTCGCCCGGCTGCACTCCGTCGACCCCGCGTCGGTCGGGCTCGACACCTTCGGCAAGCCAGCCGGCTACCTGGCCCGCCAGGTCGCCCGCTGGTGGATGCAGTGGGAGGCGTCGAAGACGAACGAGCTGCCGTCGATGGAGGAGCTGAAGCACCGCCTCGAAGCGGGCATGCCCGAGCAGGGTCCGCCGGGCATCGTGCACGGCGACTACCGGCTCGACAACGTGATCTTCGCCCCCGACGATCCCTCCCGCATCTGCGCCATCCTCGACTGGGAGATGTGCACCCAGGGCGACCCGCTGGCCGACCTCGGCCTGCTGATGGTGTACTGGTCCGACCGCGGCGATCCCGCGGAGCTGATCGCGGGCATGGCACTGTCGCCGATCACCCAGCAGGAGGGCTTCCTGACGCGCGAGGAGCTGATCGCCGAGTACGCCAGCACCAGCGCCCGCGACCTGTCGAAGCTCGCCTGGTACACGTGCCTCGGGTACTACAAGCTGGCCATCGTCGCCGAGGGCATCCACGCCCGCTACCTGATGGGGCAGACGGTCGGCGAGGGCTTCGAGGTGATGGGCCCGCGCGTGCCTCTGCTCGTCGACATGGCGCTCCAGCTGGGTGCCGAGTCGGGGCTGCCAGGACTGAGCGGCTAGGGACCCGGCTTCCGCCTCAGGCGATGCTGCGCAGGGACTCGGGGAGGCGGGTGGAGCCCATCAGGTACTCGTCGACGCCGCGCGCCGCCTGCCGGCCCTCGGCGATGGCCCAGACGACCAGGGAGGCGCCGCGGCGGGAGTCGCCGGCGGCGAAGACGCCGGGGACCGAGGACATCATCGCGACGTCGGTCCTGACGTTGCCGCGGGGGTCGAGCTCGACGCCGAGGTCGGCGACGAGGCCCTCCCTGACGGGGTGGAGGAAGCCGGCGGCGATGAGGACGAGGTCGCAGTCGATGGTGAACTCGCTGCCGTCGACGGGCACGAACTGCGGCCGCCCGTCGACCACGCGGGACTCGACGCGAATCGCGTGCAGCTTCTCGACGCGACCGTCGCGTCCGCTGAAGGCGGTGGTCTGGATCGAGTAGTCGCGCACGCCGCCCTCCTCGTGCGCGGTCGAGGTGCGCATGATCACGGGCCAGGTGGGCCACGGATTGTCGGCGGCGCGCTCGTCGGGCGGCGGTGGGAGCACCTCGAACTGGTGCACCGACGCGCACTTCTCGCGATGGACGTTGCCCAGGCAGTCGGCGCCGGTGTCCCCGCCGCCGAGGATGATCACCCGCTTGCCGGCGGCGTGGATGGCGCGCGACGGCGGGATCAGGTCACCCGCCACGCGCTTGTTCTGCTGGGGCAGGTACTCCATGGCGAAGTGGACGCCGTCGAGCTCGCGTCCCGGCACGGCGACGTCCCGGGGGTGCATGGCGCCGATGCAGAGGACGACGGCGTCGAAGCGCTGCACGAGCTGCTCGGCGGTGACGTCGCGACCGATGTCGTAGTTGGTCTCGAAGATGACGCCCTCGGCGCTCATCTGCTCCAGGCGGCGGTCGACCACCCACTTCTCCAACTTGAAGTCGGGGATGCCGTAGCGGAGCAGGCCGCCGATGCGATCGTCCTTCTCGTAGACGGTGACCCAGTGGCCGGCGCGGTTGAGCTGCTGCGCGGCAGCCAGCCCGGCCGGTCCGCTGCCGACGACGGCGACGCGCCTGCCGGTGCGGTGCGAGGGCGGATGGGCCTGCACCCAGCCCTCGTCCCAGGCGCGGTCGACGATCGAGACCTCGACCTGCTTGATGGTCACCGGGTCGTCGTTGATGCTGAGCACGCAGGCGGGCTCGCACGGGGCGGGGCAGATGCGCCCGGTGAACTCGGGGAAGTTGTTGGTGGCGTGGAGGCGCGCGATGGCGGCCTCCCAGTCGTCCTTGTAGACGAGGTCGTTCCACTCGGGGATGAGGTTGCCGAGCGGGCAGCCGTTGTGGCAGAAGGGGATGCCGCAGTCCATGCAGCGGGCCGCCTGCTCGCGCACCGCCTCGGCGGGGAAGGGGAGGTAGACCTCGCGGTAGTCGTTGACGCGCTCGTCGACGGGCCGCCGCGGGGGGAGCTTGCGGTGGAACTCGATGAAGCCGCCGAGCTTTCCCATCAGAAGACGCTCAGCCCACCAGTTCCAGCGACACGTTGCGCCGCGCCAGCAGCACCCGCTTGTAGTCGACCGGCATCACCTTGACGAACCGCTGCAGCGCCGCGTCCCAGTCGCCCAGCAGCCGCTCGGCGACGGTCGACCCGGTGTAGTCGGCATGCCGCTGCACCAGCGAGCGCAGCAGGTCGGCGTCGTCGTCCTCGAGCCCTTCGAGCTCGACCATGCCGTGGTTGCAGCGCTCGGCGAAGGTGCCGTACTCGTCCAGAACATAGGCGACGCCACCGCTCATGCCGGCGGCGAAGTTGCGCCCCGTGGAGCCGAGCACCACCGCCACGCCGCCCGTCATGTACTCGCAGCCGTGGTCGCCCACGCCCTCGACGACGGCATGCGCGCCCGAGTTGCGCACGCAGAACCGCTCGCCCGCGAGCCCGCGGAAGAAGGCCTCGCCGCTGGTCGCGCCGTAGAGCACGACGTTGCCGACGATGATGTTCTCCTCCGGCGGGAACTGCGTCCCGGCGGGAGGGAGGACCACGATGCGCCCGCCGGACAGCCCCTTGCCGACGTAGTCGTTGGCGTCGCCGCGCAGTGTCAGGGTCACCCCGCGCGCCAGCCAGGCGCCGAAGGACTGGCCCGCCGAGCCGCTCAGCCCGATGCGGATGGTGTCGGGCGGCAGGCCCGCGGAGCCGTGGCGCAGGGCGATCTGCCCCGAGAGCATCCCCCCGACGGTGCGGTTGCCGTTGCGCACCGGCAGGTCGACCTGCACCGGCTCACCGCGCTCCAGGGCCGGCTCGCAGAGCGCGATCAGCTCGTGGTCGAGCGCCTTGTCGAGTCCGTGGTCCTGGTCGATGACCTTGCGCACGTCGACGCGCGCATCCACCTCGGGGCGGTGCAGGATCGCCGAGAAGTCGAGCCCGCGCGCCTTCCAGTGGTCGACGGCGCTGCGGACGTCGAGGCACTCGACCTGCCCGATCATCTCGTCGAAGCGGCGGAAGCCCAGCGAGGCCATGATCTCCCGCACGTCCTCGGCGATGAAGCGCATGAAGTTGACGACGTAGTCCGCCTTCCCGGCGTACTTGGCGCGCAGTTGCGGATCCTGGGTGGCGATGCCGACAGGACAGGTGTTGAGATGGCAGACGCGCATCATGATGCAGCCGCTGGCCACCAGCGCCGAGGTGGCGAAGCCGAACTCCTCGGCGCCGAGCAGCGCGCCGATGACGACGTCGCGCCCCGTCTTCATCTGCCCGTCCGCCTGCAGCACGACGCGCGAGCGCAGGTCGTTGAGCACCAGCACCTGCTGCGTCTCGGCGAGGCCGATCTCCCAGGGGATGCCCGCGTGCTTGATGGAGGACAGCGGCGAGGCGCCGGTGCCACCGTCGTAGCCGGCGATGACGATGTGGTCGGCGTGCGCCTTCGAGACACCGGCCGCCACCGTCCCGACGCCCACCTCCGCCACCAGCTTCACCGAGATCCGCGCGCGGGGGTTGGCGTTCTTCAGGTCGTGGATGAGCTGGGCGAGGTCCTCGATGGAGTAGATGTCGTGGTGGGGCGGGGGAGAGATGAGGCCCACGCCGGGGGTCGAGTGGCGCAGCCGCGCGATGTACTCGTCCACCTTGTGGCCGGGGAGCTGGCCGCCCTCGCCGGGCTTGGCACCCTGGGCGATCTTGATCTGCAGCTCGTCCGCGTTGACCAGGTAGTTGATGGTGACGCCGAAGCGCGCGGAGGCGACCTGCTTGATGGCGCTGCGCCGCCAGTCGCCGTTGGCGTCGCGCTCGTAGCGTCGCTCGTCCTCGCCGCCCTCGCCGGTGTTCGACTTGCCGCCGATGCGGTTCATGGCGATGGCCAGCGTCTCGTGCGCCTCGGTGGAGATCGAGCCCAGCGACATGGCGCCGGTGGCGAAGCGCCGCATGATCGACTCCGCGGGCTCCACCTCCTCGATCGGCACCGGCTCCCGCCGCGGCGCCAGCTCGAAGAGGCCGCGCAGCGTCTTGAGCTGCTGCGAGGAGGCGTTGGCCAGCTCCGCGTACTCGCGGTACCAGCGGGCGTCGTTGGCCTTGACGGCGTGCTGCAGCTTGGCGATGGTCTCGGGGTTCCAGTGGTGGTGCTCGCCGTGGCGGCGCCACTGGTAGTTGCCACCCTCGTCCAGAACCGGCTCGCCGATGCGGTTCTCCGGGTAGGCGTCGGCATGCCGCGCCAGCGCCTCGCGGGCGATGACGTCGAGGCCGACGCCGCCGATGCGCGAGGCCGTGCCCGTGAAGTAGCGGTCGACGACGTCGCGGGCGATGCCGATGGCCTCGAAGATCTGCGCCCCGCAGTAGGACTGGATGGTGCTGATGCCCATCTTCGAGATGGTCTTCAGCAGCCCCTTGTTGACCGCCTTCACGTACATCGCCTGCGCCTTCTCGGCGTGCAGCCCGTCGGGGAGCAGGCCGCGGCGGTCGAGCTCGTGGAAGCTCTCCAGCGCCAGGTAGGGGTTGATCGCCTCGGCGCCGTAGCCGATCAGCAGCGCGAAGTGGTGCACCTCGCGCGGCTCGCCGGACTCCAGCACCAGGCCGACCGCGGTGCGCGTCGCCTCGCGGACGAGGTGGTGGTGCACCGCGGCCGTGGCCAGCAGCGAGGGGATGGGCACGTGCTCCGCGTCGGCGGTGCGGTCGGACAGCACCAGGATGGCGTACCCCTCAGCGATCCTCTCGCTCGCCTGGCGGCAGATGCGGTCCAGCGCGGTCTGCAGCCCGTCCGCACCCTCGGAGCGGTGGAAGGTGGTGTGGATCGTCGCCGCAGGGAAGGCGCGCTGGGTGACGTGGCGGATCTTGGCCAGGTCGTGGTTGGTGAGGATGGGGTGCGGCATCTCAAGACGCCGCGCCTGCGCAGGCCCCTGCTCCAGCATGTTGCCGCCGGTGCCCAGGGTGGTCACCAGCGACATCACCATCTGCTCGCGGATGGGGTCGATGGGCGGGTTGGTGACCTGGGCGAAGAGCTGCTTGAAGTAGTTGAAGAGCGGCTGCGGCCGGTCGGAGAGGACCGCCGGCGGCGTGTCGTTGCCCATCGAGCCGACCGGCTCCTCGCCGGTGGAGATCATCGGCGCCAGCAGGAACTTGAGGTCCTCCTGGGTGTAGCCGAACATCTGCTGGCGGATCAGCAGCGAGCCCTTGTCGATCTCGGGGATCTGCTCGGAGTCCTCCAGCTCGTGGAGGTAGATGGTGCCCTGGCGGATCCACTCCGCGTAGGGATGCTGCCGGGCGAGGTGCGACTTGGTCTCACCGTCGTCGAGGATGCGTCCCTTCACGGTGTCGACCAGCAGCAGCTTGCCGGGCTCGAGCCGCCACTTGCGCAGGATGCGCTCGGGTGCGATGTCGAGCACGCCGGTCTCGCTGGCCATCACCACCAGGCCGTCGCGCGTCACCAGCCAGCGCGCCGGCCTCAGGCCGTTGCGGTCGAGGGTGGCGCCGATGACGCGCCCGTCGGTGAAGGCGATGGCGGCGGGCCCGTCCCACGGCTCCAGCAGCGAGGAGTGGAACTCGTAGAAGGCGCGCCGCTCGGCGTCCATCAGCGTGTTCTCGTGCCACGCCTCGGGGATCATCATCATGACGGCGTGCTCGACGTTGCGGCCGGTCAGCGCCAGCAGCTCCAGCGCGTTGTCGAACTGCGCCGAGTCCGACCCGCCCTCGTCGATGACGGGCAGCAGCTTGGCGATGTCGCCGCCGTACATCGGCGACTTGAACCGCGACTGCCGCGCCCGCATCCAGTTGACGTTGCCGCGCAGCGTGTTGATCTCGCCGTTGTGGGCGATGTAGCGGAAGGGCTGGGCGATGTCCCAGCGGGGCAGCACGTTGGTGCTGAAGCGCGCGTGCACCAGGGCCAGCGAGCTGACCACGTCGCGCGCCGTCAGGTCGGGGTAGAAGGGCGCGATCTGGTCGGCGATCAGCATGCCCTTGTAGACGATGGTCCTCGCCGACAGCGAGCAGACGTAGAAGAGCTGCTCCGCGTCGACCCCGGCCTCGGTGATGCGCTGCTCGATCACCTTGCGCAGCACGTAGAGGCGGCGCTCCAGGGTGTCGCCCAGCAGCCCGATGGAGCCGACGAACATCTGCCGGATCACCGGCATCCCCTCGCGGGCCAGCCAGCCGATGGCCTCGGGGTTGACCGGCACGTCGCGCCAGCCCAGCAGGCGCACCCCCTCGTCCTCGCAGCACTGGGCGACGACCCGCTCGCAGGCGGCGCGCTCGTGCTCGTCGGTGGGCAGGAACACCATGCCCACGCCGTACTGGCCGGCGGGGGGGAGGTCGACGGGAGCCACCCGGCGCATGAAGGCGTCGGGGATCTGGATGAGGATGCCGGCGCCGTCGCCGGTGTCGGGGTCGCAGCCGCAGGCGCCGCGGTGGCCGAGGTTGACCAGCGCCTCGATGCCCTGGGCCACGATCGAGTGCGAGCGCTCGCCGGCGATGCTGGCGACGAAGGCGACGCCGCACGCGTCGTGCTCGTGCTGGGGGTCGTAGAGACCCTGGGGCTGGGCTCGTCTGGTCACTGCGGGCTCCGACGACGGGTAGGCGAGGGCGTCAGAAGAGGTGGCGCCTCCGCCGCCGGCCTGGTTGGGCCACCGCGCGGCGTCGGCGGGGTGAGGTGCCGTGTCGGCGTGCCTACGGCCCCTTGAAGGGCGAAGGATACTAGATGCTGGGGTTTGCGTGGAGGGGGGATTCGTGCTCAGGAGGCGGCTTGGCGCGGTGCGTCAGATGACATAGGTCAGCGGTTCGGCCGATCCAACGAAGCCGGCCCGGTGGGGCGTGCTGCTCCGGGGGCACGCTCGTCGATCCGTCCACTGGACGGATCGCGGCTGGCTCTCGGCGTCGGGGGCCCCCAACCCCGACGCCTCCGAGACGCCCCCTGCGCAGCACGCCCCGCCGGGCCTCTCGTGGGGACCACACGCCTTGGAGGGATGTGGGGGAGATGGGCTACTGCTCCTGCGGCAGGGCTGAGGGCAGGGCTAGGCGTAGATGTTGACGGTGGGGTCGAGGCCGAGCTCGGCGGCGGGGGTGCGGCCGGTGGCGACCATGACGAAGAGGTGGGGTTCGGCGGCGACGAGGTGTCCCGCGCCGTTGGGTTGGCCGACGCGCAACTCCGGCAACCCGTGCAACGCCAGCCGCGCGGGGCCCCACTTCTGCTGCTTGGCGAGCTGCTCGGCGACGTGGGCGACGGCGGCCTTGAGGCCCTCGCCGCGGACGGAGGGGAGGGCGGCGGCGGCGCGGATGTCGTCGGCGTGGATCCAGGTGTCGTACCAGAGGGCGAGGACGCCCTCGCCGATGGTGAGGTCGGGGGCGGGGGAGGGGGAGGACCAGGTGGCGTCGTCATCGAGGGAGTCGATGAGAGGGGTGAGCTGGGCGACGACCGTGCGGAGCTCGGCGGCGAGCTGGCGCGGGGAGAGGTGGCGGTGGGCGGCGGCCTCCTCCTCGGGGGTGCGGGAGCCGACGGTGCCGGCGAGGACGTCGTGGGCGGTGCCGTAGACGTGGGCGGCGACGTCGCGAACCTCCCAGCCCTCGCAGCGCGAGGGGGTGGACCACTGGGCGTCGTCGAGGCCGGCGACCAGCTCGGCGAAGAGCTCCCACTCGTCGAGGGTGCCGCGCAGCACCTGTTGCCTGGTCAGCATCATGGAGTCCCTCCACTTGGTCCGGTGCCCGTGTGGGCGTGCTAGGTTGTAGCGAACCGACTGTCGGTATGTCAAGCAGGATGAACCTCAAGATCGAGCGCGGGCTGGCCACCCGCAGACAGCTCGTCGCCACCGCCACCGACCTCTTCGCCACCCAGGGCTACGAGGCGACGTCGATCGACAACGTCCTCGACGCGGCCGGAGTGAGCCGCGGCGCGCTCTACCACCACTTCCCCGGCAAGGAGGCGCTCTTCGAGGCGGTGCTGGAGTCGGTGGAGGAGCAGCTCGCCGCGCACGTCGTCGCGGCTGCGGGGGCCGCCGCGGAGCCGCGCCTCGCCCTGCAGTCGGGGTGCCTCGCCTGGCTGGAGCGGCTGCGCGATCCGGTGGTGCGCCGCATCGTGCTGGTCGACGCCCCCGCCGTGGTGGGCTGGCAGCGCTGGCGGGAGATCGACGAGTGCCACTGGTTCGGGCTGCTCAAGTCGGCGCTGGCCGAGGCGCTGCCGCCCAGCCGTCTCGACGCCACCTCCCTCGACGTGCTCGCCCACATGCTTCTGGCCGCGCTCAACGAGCTGGCCTTCGTCATCGCCCGGGCCGGGGACCCCGACGCCGCGGCGCAGGCGGGGCGGGCGGCGGTGGTCGACCTGCTGGGGAGGCTGCTCGCGGAGTAGGCCGGTTTCCATCCGGCACGCTGACGCGCGCCAAGTGGGGGGAGCACCCCCAGGCCATCATCCGCCGCTGGAGTGCGGCCGGATGACAGCCTTCCCCCCGTCGTGCCGGAGCCTCGGTTCGCTAGGATCGCAGGCATGTCGACTGGGACCTCGCAGATCCTCGACGCGCCGGTCACCGGACAGCACACCACCGTCCCCTTCGGCGAGCGTCTGCGCCGGTCGGCGCCCTGGTGGCTGCTGCCCGCCACCGTGGTCACCGTCCTCACCTGCTTCAGCGGCTACGCCATCTGGACGGCGATCGTCGGGCACAACCAGTGGGGCCCGTATCTCTCGCCCTTCTACTCGCCGCAGGTCGCCGTCGGGCGCACGCCGGTGAGCCCGGCGTTCTTCGTGCTCTGGATGCCGCTGAGCTTCCGTGCCACCTGCTACTACTACCGCAAGGCGTACTTCCGCAGCTTCTTCCTCGACCCGCCGTCGTGCGCGCGCAACGAGCCCGGGGCGCGCCACAGCTACAAGGGCGAGACGCGGCTCTTCGTCCTCAACAACCTGCACCGCTACACGCTGTACCTGGCCATCCTGGTCATCGGCTTCCTCTGGTACGACACGGTGCAGGCCTTCTTCGTGCACGGCACCACCAAGCTGCAGCTGGGCCTGGGCACCGGGATCATGCTGCTGAACGTGCTGCTGCTGAGCGGCTACACCTTCGGCTGCCACGCCTTCCGGCACCTCGTCGGCGGCCGGGTGGACTGCTACTCCTGCGTGCGCGGCGGCATGGTGCGCTACAAGGCGTGGAAGGGTGTCAGTCTCCTCAACGTGCGGCATCCCTCCTGGGCCTGGGCGTCGATGTTCAGCGTGGTCGCCGTCGACGTCTACATCCACATGCTCAACGCGGGCTGGTTCCTCGACCCGCACATCACGTTCTAGACGGCAATGGCAGAAAGCTACATCTCCCACGACTGCGACGTGCTGGTCGTGGGCGCGGGCGGCGCCGGGCTGCGGGCCGCCATCGCGGCGGCCGAGGCCGGCTGCAGCACCCACGTGGTCACCAAGTCGCTGCTCGGCAAGGCGCACACGGTGATGGCCGAGGGCGGCATCGCCGCCGGCCTGGGCAACGTCGACGAGAAGGACGGCTGGCAGGTCCACTTCGCCGACACCATGCGCGGCGGCCAGATGATCAACAACTGGCGCATGGTCGAGATCTACGCCCACGAGGTGATCGACCGCGTCTTCGAGCTGGAGCGCTGGGGCGGCCTCTTCGACCGCACCCCTGACGGCCGCATCATGCAGCGCGCCTTCGGAGCGCACACCTGGCGCCGCCTCTGCCACGTCGGCGACCGCACCGGCCTGGAGCTGATCCGCACCTGCCAGGATCGCGCCGTGCACACGCCCGGCGTCGAGGTGCACATGGAGTACACGCTCACCAGGCTGCTCAAGGACGGCGACCGGGTGAGCGGGGCGATGGGCTACCGGCGCAGCGACGGGAGGTTCGTCGTCTTCCGGGCCAAGGCGGTGGTGATGGCCAGCGGCGGCTGGGGCCGCATGTACAAGCACACCTCGAACTCCTGGGAAGGCACCGGCGACGGCGCTGCCATGGCGTACGACGCCGGCGCCGAGCTGCTCGACATGGAGTTCGTGCAGTTCCATCCCACGGGGATGATCTGGCCACCCGGCGCGCGCGGCATCCTGGTCACCGAGGCGGTGCGCGGCGAGGGCGGCCTGCTCTTCAACAGCGAAGGCAAGCGCTTCATGCTGGAGTACGACCCCAAGAAGAAGGAGCTGTCGTCGCGCGACGTGGTGGCGCGCTCCATCTACAAGGAGGTCCAGGCGGGTCGCGGCTCGACGCATCACGGCGCCTACCTCGACATCCGCCACCGCGGCGCCGACTACATCAAGAAGAAGCTGCCGTCGATGTACGAGCAGTTCCACGCGCTGGCCAGCGTCGACATCACCAAGGAGCCCATGGAGGTCTACCCGACCATCCACTACACCATGGGCGGCATCCGCGTCGAGCCGGAGACGGCGGCCACCACCGTGCCCGGCCTGTACGCCGCGGGTGAGTCCGCGGGCGGCCTGCACGGCGCCAACCGCCTGGGCGGCAACTCGCTCGGCGACATCCTCGTCTTCGGTCGCCGCGCCGGCGAGGCCGCCGCCGAGTACGCCAAGGTGCGCGGCACCGCGCCGGAGCTGCGCGACGCCGAGATCGAGGCCGAGCAGGCGGCCCTGCTGAAGCCACTCGACTCGACCGACGGCGTCAAGGGCGAGAACCCCTACCTGATCCACGAGGCGCTGCAGGACGCCATGCAGGACGACGCCGGCATCGCCCGCACCGAGGAGTCGCTGACGCGCTCGCTGAACGCCATCGGCGAGCTCAAGGAGCGGGCGAAGAACCTCAAGGTCGGCGGCACGCGCACGTACAACCCAGGCTGGCACACCTGCCGCGACGACGTCTTCATGCTCACCGTGTCCGAGGCGATCGTCCGCTCGGCGCTGGAGCGCAAGGAGAGCCGCGGCTCGCAGTGGCGCCTCGACTTCCTGGAGAAGGACCCCGAGCAGGGCCGCGTCAACTACGTCAACTACAGGGCGGACGATGGCAGCATGAAGGTGAAGCCCATCCCCGTCGAGCCGCTCCCGGTGGAGCTGAGCAAGTACCTCGAGGACTCCTGATGGCCACCGTCAGCGACCCGGCAGCGTCCGACGTCACCGCCCACGGCCCCGCGGCCACGCCGCAGACGGGCAACGGCGAGAGCGTCGACTTCCGCGTCTTCCGCGGCACCCCGGACGCCCCCGAGGGGGACAAGGCGTACCAGGTGCCGATGGTGCCGGGCATGGTCGTCCTCGACGCCATGCACTACATCCAGAAGCACGTCGACACCGACCTGGCGGTGCGCTGGAACTGCAAGGCCGCCAAGTGCGGCTCGTGCTCCGCGGAGGTCAACGGCCGTCCCGTGCTGCTCTGCAAGACGCGCGTCGACGAGCTGCCCGACGGGCCGATCACGGTGCGCCCGATGAAGACGTTCCCGCTGATCAAGGACCTGGTCACCGACGTCTCCGGCAACTTCGCCGTCAACCGGAAGATCACGCCCTTCACGCCCACCGACGCGGATGCCGCATCCACCGAGCCCTGGCGCATCAAGGAGCCCGACATCGAGCGGCTCTACGAGTTCCGCAAGTGCATCGAGTGCTTCCTCTGCCAGGACGTCTGCCACGTGCTGCGCAGCCACGACCTGCACGAGCGCTTCTACGGGCCGCGCTTCTTCGTCCGCGTCGCCGGCCTGGAGATGCACCCCAAGGACGCCGCCGACCGGCGCGACCTGGTGCGCGAGGACGGCGGCCTCGGCTATTGCAACATCACCAAGTGCTGCACCGAGGTGTGCCCCGAGCACATCCACATCACCGACAACGCGATCATCCCCATGAAGGAGCGCGTCGTCGACCGCCACTGGGATCCCATCGCCTGGGTCGGCAGGATCTTCCGCCGCTGAGGTCCGTCCTCAGCGTGTGAGCGTCAGGCTGCCGTGATCACCGACGTCGTCCTGGGCGCGGTGATCGCCGTCCTCGTGGTGGCGCTGGCGGCCTTCTACCGCTACTCCCACACCGACGAGTTCCGCCACGGCGACCTGCGGCGCGCCAGCCTCGGCCTGCTCATGGCCATCGGTCCGTTCTTCGGCGTCCACCCCAAGCGCGTCGAGCCGGAGCCGTCCACCATCTCCACCCCCAAGGACGACAGCGACGACCCGCTCGCCGCGCAGATCAGCACCGTCGACCCGCTCGACCCCGGCGAGCGGGGGCGCCCGCCGCAGCTCTAGGCGCCGACCTTCACCCCCTGCCCGACGGGCGGCAGCGAGGCGTCGATCTCCTCGCGCCGCGAGTCGATGACCTCCAGCACGTCGTTGACGGCGCGGGCGGAGCGGTGGAGGGCCTCGGTCTCGTCGGCGGTCAGCTCGACCTCGACGACCTCGACCAGCCCGCCGGCGCCGAGACGGCAGGGGACGCCGGTGAAGATGTTCTGCAGCCCGTACTCGCCCTGCAGGCGGACGCTGCATGGCAGCACCTGGCGCGTGTCGAGGAGGATGGCGTCGACCATCTGCGCCGCAGCCGCGGACGGGGCGTAGTACGCGCTGCCCGTCTTCAGCAGGTTGACGATCTCCGCGCCGCCGTCGCGGGCGCGCTGCACGATCTGCTCCAGGCGGTCGCGCGGGATCAGCTTCTCGACCGGCACGCCGGCGACGGTGGTGAGCCGCGTGAGCGGGACCATGGTGTCGCCGTGGCCGCCCAGCACGTAGGCCTGCACGTCGAGGACCGAGGCACCCAGCTCCTGGGCGATGAAGGTGCGGAAGCGCGCGGTGTCGAGGACGCCGGCCATGCCGACGACGCGCTCGCGCGGGAAGCCGCTCACCGCCCCGGCCACCTGGGCCATGGCGTCGAGCGGGTTGGTCACCATGACCAGCACCGAGTCGGGCGAGTGCCGCGACACCTCGCGCACCACCGAGGCGATCACCTTGGCGTTGATCATCACCAGGTCGTCGCGCGACATCCCGGGCTTGCGCGCCACGCCACTCGTGACGACGACGACGTCGGACCCGGCGGTCTCCTCGTAGGAGTTGGCGCCGGTGATGAGGGAGTCGAAGCCGACGATGGGCCCGGACTCGAGCATGTCGAGGCCCTTGCCCTGGGGCAGCCCCTCGACGATGTCGACCAGGACGACGTCCGCGTAGTTGCGCTCGGCGAGGCGCTGGGCCAGGGTGGCGCCGACGTTGCCGGCTCCGACGACGGTGATCTTCGAGCGCACGCGCGTCTCTCCTCGTTGGCGTGGTGGGGAAGCCGGGGAGCGATTGTAGGGCGAGGGTTCGCGACCACGCTCCGCCCCCATCGCGCCCGCGGGCCTGTGGCGCGCGACTATCCTGCCGGGGTGCCCCCCGCTCCCGTCCGCGCGCCCCGCGGCGCCCGGCAGCGCGCCCTGCAGATCGTCGAGCGCCTCCGCTCCGAGTACCCGCAGGCGGAGTGCGCGCTGCGCCATCGCAGCCCCTTCGAGCTGCTGGTGGCCACCATCCTCAGCGCCCAGACCACCGACGAGCGGGTCAACATGGTCACGCCC
>Ga0070741_10003505_pt1 | contig 38832 bp, 37 predicted proteins | sample Coa_R1_4_FD_66440 | JGI IMG/M metagenome (GOLD analysis project Ga0070741, IMG submission 66440) | Surface soil microbial communities from Centralia Pennsylvania, which are recovering from an underground coalmine fire - Coalmine... | ecosystem: Environmental > Terrestrial > Soil > Unclassified ... | reverse complement strand
GGGGATCGCTCCCCTCGCCCCGTCGGGCAAAGCCCGCCGGGGCCCCAAGTTGTCGCACGAGGGGATCGCTCCCCTCGCCCCGTCGGGCAAAGCCCGCCGGGGCCCCACTCCCCGCGGGCTCGCTTCGCTCGCGTCTGAGGGCGGCGCGCTTCCCGGCGCGGCCTCACCCTTCCGTCGTCTCGCGATCGCCCGCCCGCGCGCGCCCCGCCATCGCGGTCCGGGAATGAGCTGAGGGTGGTCCTCGGACCACTCCCAATCTCGATAATGTCGAGCGATCTGCCTTCCCACGGTCGCAAAGCGCGGCCGCGGGGAGCTTCGACGCCGGCGGCCCGGCGCCGCTCTGCCCGGCGTCGCTCTGCGTGCCAGCCGGGCGGGTATGCCGCTTGCTGAGAGCATCTCGCACGGAGGGAAGCGTGTCCGGTGGACGGTCGACGCCCGGCCGGCCGATCCGTGGGACGATCGAGACGATCATCAAGGCCAGAGTTCGATGGGCTGCGGCGAAGCCCGACGTCATGGCGTGCGCCGCCGGGGGAAACGACGTCGCGAGGAGGTCTCCATGAAGAAGCCCTTCGCCGTCGGGTCCGATCCGGACTCGGCCGGTGAGCGCCGCTACCCGGGGTGGCGTGCCTCGCTCAACCGACTCATCTGGCGGGCCCACATCTTCACCGCGAGCTCGCTGATCGTCTGGCTGGAGAAGGTCTTTCCGAATCGCGGCTACGGGCAGCGGCTCTTCTCGGCGTCGGCGCGCCTCACGAACCGGCTCGTCGGCATCCGCGTCGAAGTGCTCGGCCTCGACAAGCTGCACCCGGGACAAGCCTACGTCTTCACTCCCGATCACCGCAGCCACGCCGACATCACTGCTCTCATGGAGGCGCTCCCGACGGCGCGGTACGCGGCCAAGCGCGAGCTGTTCGACGAGCCGGTGCTCGGAGCGGCAATGCGCGCCCTCGGGATGATTCCGATCGACCGGGAGAATCCCGAGCTCGCCAAGCGCACGCTCGACGAGGCGGCCGCAAACCTCGGAAGGCGCGTCTCGGTGGTGATCTTTCCCGAGGGTACCCGCGCCCCACCCGGGACGATGCTTCCATGGAAGTCGGGCGCTTTCGTATTCGCCATCCAGGAGCAGGTCCCGGTCGTGCCGGTCGCGATCCACAACGCGGCGCTGGTGATGCCGGCACACGGATACCTCACCATTCCCGGAGGCCGCGTGGTCGTGGAGATCCTCGACCCCATCCCCACCGCTGACCTCACGTTGGAAGACCGCCACCAGCTCAAGGAGCACGTCCGTCAAGCATTGATCGAGGCTCTCCGCCCGGAAGACGGCGGGGTTGCCGATCGACGCGATCTCGGCTCCTTTGCCGGCCACGCCTTCGGGATTTCCGGCGCCGATGCGACGTCCCGCATCGCGCCGGGCTCATCGCCATCGCATCCCGAGTCGTTCCTGTCCGCGCCGAAGCAAGGGTCGCGTCCATGAGGCCGGCGGTCACGGTGATCGGTGCCGGCTCCTGGGGAACGACGCTCGCGTCGAGGTGTGCGCGGCGCGGCCCGACCACGATCTGGGGGCTCGAGGACGACGTCGTGGCGGAGATCAATGCGCGACGTTCGAACAGCCTCTACCTGAAGGGCTTCGAGCTTCCGGCGACGCTTCGAGCGACGCGGTCGTTGGAGGACGCGGCCGGGTCGGCGGAGGTCATCGTCACGGCCGTGCCATCGCCCTATCTGCGGGCGGTCCTCGAGCAGGCGGCCCCGTTCGTCCGACCGTCGCTCCCGATCGTGAGCGTCACGAAGGGCCTCGAGCCGGGGTCGCTCCTTCGGATGACCGAGGTCATCGCTCAGCTGTTACCCGACAACCCGCGAGCCGTGCTGTCCGGGCCGAACCTGGCCCGCGAGGTCATGGCCGGGTATGCCGCCGGCGCGGTCGTGGCATGCCCCGACGAGCCCGTCGCAAAGAGGCTGCAGGACCTCTTCAACAGCGGCCTCTATCGCGTGTACACGACGCGCGACGTGGTTGGCGTGGAGCTGGCCGGCGCGCTCAAGAACGTGATCGCGATCGCGGCCGGAATGGCCGACGGCGTGGGGGTCGGCGACAACACGCGTGCCCTCGTGATCACGCGCGGCCTCGCCGAGCTCACCCGACTCGGGGTCGCCATGGGCGGCGAGGCGGCGACCTTCGCCGGGCTTGCCGGCCTCGGGGACCTCCTCGCCACCTGCACGAGCCCGCTCAGCCGAAACCGCACCGTCGGCGAGCAGCTCGGAAAGGGCCGCAAGCTCGACGAGATCGTCGGCGGGATGCGCATGGTGCCCGAAGGGGTTCACACCTGCGCGCTGGCCCTGGAGCTCGGGAGACGGCACGACATCGACATGCCGATCACGCGCGAGATCGACCGCGTCGTGCGCGGTGAGGTGACCGCCCTCGACGCCTACCGGGGCCTCGTCCGGCGCCCACCGGGCCCCGAGGTTCCCGACGGCGAAGCTTGCGCCCGTTCGACCCCGTGAGGCGTGGAATCAGCCACGGCTCCCGAGCGCGACCGCGTGCGACGTCGTACGAACGCCTGTGCCTTCCGCGCGGTGCTAGCGCGGCAGATCGGGACAGAGGGCGACGACGTCGCCGCCCTGCTGCACCAGCGGCACCCGGAAGAGCGATTTGCCGCACGGCGGACCGGCCACGCACTCGCCCGTGTCGGGGGCGTAGAGCGCGCCGTGCGTCGGGCAGAGGAGCAGCTCCGCGTCCTCGGTGAAGAACTGGTTCTCGACCCAGTCGAGGCTCATCGCGACGTGGCGGCACTCGTTCACGTACGCGTGCAGCTCGCCGCGCCAGCGGACGACGAAGCATTCGAGCTCGCGGCCGTCGCACTGGAGGCGGAATTTCCGCGACTCGCCGTCGGCGAGCTCGCCCTCCGCGAGGATGCGCGTCCCCGCTCGCCCGCCGTCGCGGCCGCGCGCTTCCACCGGGGCGATCTCTAGCGGAGGCGGCGGGCGCCCGCCATGGCGTGCGCGCTCAGCGGCGCGCGACGTCGCGCACCGCGCGCAGAAGGCCTTCGAGCGTCGTCGCTTCGACGACGAGGTCGCACGCCGTCGCATACGCCGCGAGCGCGCTGTCGCCGGTGTTCCAGCGCGCGCGCGGCTCGGGCACCGCGAAGACGACGGCGCGCGCGCGACGCGCGAGCCGCCTCAGCACGTCGGCGCGCGGCGGCCGGCGGTTGTTGCGCGCGTCGCCGAGCACGAGCACGACCGTCGAGCGGTCGAGGCGCTCGGCGAAGCGCTCCTCGAGCTCGCGCAGGACCGCGCCGAAGTCGGAGCGCGCCCACAGGTCGAGCTCGCCCTCGGGCAGCACGTGCCCGCCCTCGAACGCGATCGGCACGAGCCGGTCGACGTACGCGAAGCGCGTGACGCGCTGGAATGCGGTCTCGGCGGCCGCGACGATCGACAGCAGCAGCTCGCTCGCGCGCGCGACCGAGCCCGAGACGTCGCACAGGACGACGAGCCGCGGCTTCCCGGGGCGCCGCCCGCGCCGCTCGAGGACGATCATCGCGCCGCCGCGTCCGAGCGAGCTCCGGATCGTGCGGCGCACGTCGATCCTGCCGGTGCGCTGGCGTCGCTCGCGGCGCGAAGCGCGCGCGGCGAAGCGACGGCCGAGCTCGCGGGCGAGCTCGGCAGCCTCGTCGAGCTCGCCGGGCGTGAGCTCGGTGAGCGGCTTCCGCAGAATCTCGCGGCGGTCGCTCCCTCGGCCCGCGCGCGCGCGCTCGCTCGCGGCCCGGGAGTCGTCGCCGGTCCGGCGCGGCGCTTCGCGCTCCGCCGCCGCACGGCCCGCAACGTCCTTCTTCTCGCGGTCGGTCGCCGCACGCGCGCTCGGGGTCGCGCGGCGTTCGGTCGCCGGCGCGGGGCGATCCGTCGGTGTCGGCGCGCTCGGCTGGCCGGGGCGCGACGGCGGGACCGGTTGGACGGCCGGCGTTGCCTCGGGCGGCGGCTTCGGAGCGCCCCCTCCGCCCGCTCCGCTGCCTCCGCTTCGCCCGCCGCTCGCCGCGCTCGGGTCGCCCGCCGCGGGCCCGCGCCGTCCGCGCTTCTCGGAGGAGCGCGGCGGCGGGCCGAAGAAGGCTTCGAACGCGGCGTCGAAGCGCTCGCGGTCGAGCTCGTCCTTGACGAGCGTCGCCGCCAGCGACTCGCGGAGCACCACCGGGTCGACGCCTGCGCGCTTGACGGCGGCCATCGCGTCGAGCGTCTCCGCGATCGAGATGCGGAGCCCTTCCCCGCGGAGTTGCTGGACGAACTGCGTCAGGCGCGCCCGCACCGCTCGGGTCCCGCGGGCGCCGCCTCTCGCCGTGCGCCGGCGTCGGTGGAGGCGCCGCGCGGCTCGGCCGGAAGGAGGCGCGCCGCGTCCGCGTCCCACCACGCCCAAGCGGACGCTCCCGCGCCGAGCTCGCGCCCGGCCGCCGCCGCGACGTGCGCGACGATCGCCGTCGCGGCGGCGTCGACGACGTCGCAGCGGACGATCGGTCCGTGGAAGACCGCGTCGCGCACCGTGACCGGGAAGGCGGCCGCGTTCCCGGGCGGCCGAATGCGGGCGACCTCCACGCGCTCCGGCCGAACGAGGAGCGTCCCGCGGTCTTCCGCATGCGGCCCGTCCGCCGACGCGACCGCGACGCGCGTGCCGTTCGCGAGCACGGCGACCGCCGCGCGCCCGGCCGCGTGCTCGACGTGGACCGGCAGCAGGTTCGCAGCGCCGACGAAGCCGGCGACGAACGGGCTCGCCGGCCGCTCGTAGACGTCCTCCGGCGTACCGACCTGCTCGACGCGCCCGGAGCTCATGACCGCCACGCGATGCGACAGCGCGAGCGCCTCCTCGCGATCGTGCGTCACGAGCACGAACGTCACGCCGACCTCCGCCTGCACGCGCTGCAGCTCGCGCTGCATGTCGCGCCGGAGCTCGGGGTCGAGCGCGCTCAGCGGCTCGTCGAGCAGCACCGCGCTCGGTCGGTTCACGAGCGCCCGCGCGAGCGCGACCCGCTGCTGCTGGCCGCCGGAGAGCTGGCGCGGCCGGCGGTCGGCGAGATCCGACAGGCGGACGACCGCGAGCATCTCGCGCACGCGGCGATCGATCTCGCGCGCGCTCGCGCCGTGTGCGCGCGGGCCGAAGGCGACGTTCTCGAACACGCTCAGGTGCGGGAAGAGCGCGTACTGCTGGAAGACGGTGTGGACGTTCCGGCGATGCGCCGGCGTGCTCGTCACGTCGACGCCGTCGAGGCGGATCGCGCCGGCGTCGGGCCGCTCGAATCCGGCGACGAGCCGCAGCAGCGTCGTCTTGCCGCAACCGGAAGGGCCGAGGAGCGAGAGCAGCTCGCCGCGGCGGACGGCGAGCGTCACGCGCTCGACCGCGACGGTCTCGCCGAAGCGCTTCGTCACGCCCGCGAGCGCGACCGCGAGATCGGCGTCGCGCGCCGGTGCGTCCGCCGTCAATCCCACAGGCGATCGAGGGCGCGCGCGACCGCCGCGAGCAGGCGATCGATCTCGGAGCGCTCGATGATGAGCGGCGGCGCGAGCGCGATGAGGTTCCGGATCGGCCGCACGATCGCGCCCTGCTCGCGCACGAGGCGAGCGGCGCGGAGACCGAGCAGGGTCGTGGCCGTGAGCGCGGAGCGACCCTCGCGCGGCACGAGGTCGAGCGCGCCCATGAGGCCGACGCCGCGCACCTCTCCGACCGCACGGTGCGGCGCCAGCTCGCGGAGCCCCGCCTGGAAGTACGGCCCGATGTCGTCGCGGACGCGCGCCGGGAGCTGCTCGCGCTCGAGGATCGCGAGGTTCGCGAGCGCGGCCGCGCAAGGCGTCGGGTGCGCGGTGTAGGTGTACCCGTGCGACAGCACGCCGCCGGCGGCGAGCACGTCGGCGACGCCGTCGCTCACGATGGTGGCGGCGAGCGGCAGGTAGCCACTCGTGAGGCCCTTCGCGGTGACGATGAGGTCGGGAGCGAGCCGCCAAAGGCTCGACGCAAACCAGTCGCCCATGCGTCCGAACGCGGTGATGACCTCGTCGGCGACGAAGAGGACGTCGTGCCGGCGGCAGAGGTCGCGCAGTGCGGAGAGGTGTCCGGGCGGCGGGACGATCACGCCGCCCGCGCCCTGCACGGGCTCGACGAACATCGCCGCGATCGTCGCCGGGTCCTCGCGCTCGAAGATGCGCTCGGTCTCGCGCAGGCACGCCGCCGCGTACTCCTCGGCTTCCGACTCGCGCCCCGCTCCGTAGGCGTATGGCCCGGGGACCTGGACGAAACCGGGCAGCGGCAGGTCGAACGGATCGGTGCAGGCCGGAAGCCCCGTCATGCTCGACGTCGCGAGCGTGACGCCGTGGTATGCGAACGAGCGCGTCACGATCTTCGTCTTGCGGGGCGTGCCGCGAAGCTTCTGGTACGCGCGCACGAGCTTGAGCGCGGTCTCGTTCGCGTCCGAGCCGGAGTTTCCGAAGAAGACGCGGCGGAGGCCGGGCGGCGCGAGCTCGGCGAGCTTCGCGGCGAGAAGGATCGCGGGCTCGGTCGTCGTGTCGAAGAACGACGGGTAGTACGCGAGCTCGAGCATCTGGCGCTGGACCGCGTCCGCGATCTCGCGCCGGCCGTAGCCGACGTTCACGCACCAGAGGCCCGCGAGGCCGTCGAGCAGCTCGCGTCCGGTCTCGTCGATCACCGTGCAGCCGGAGCCGGCGCGGATGATGCGCGTGCCGTCGCGGTGGAGCTGGGCGGAGTCGGTGAACGGGTGAATCAGGTGGGCTGCATCGAGCCGTCGCAGGGCGTCGAGGCTGAGCCGCTCCATTGCGGCGACTACAGCACACGTCGATGCGCGGCGAAACAGCGGGCGCGACCGTTGACCGAGTGCCTGTGGTCGCCGGAGCCGTGTGTGCGGGCGCTCGCTCCGGGTCTCGCTCGCGGGGAGGCAGTGCGCCCCGACTTGTCTCATGGATCAAGGTGGGGGCGGGTGATTGTCCCGCTCGTTCGACAGTCGCTCGCTTGCCCGCAAGCACGGCTCCGGCTGCGTCGGCGCAGGCGGGCTCCCCTGGGCCGACAGCACGCGATGACGTCCGCAAACCGTCGCGCGGCCCAAACGTTCCACCGACTAGGCGAGCGGCACGAAGCGGGGGTCGGTTTCTTCCAGGATGGCTTCCATGCGGGTGCGGACGCCGTCTTTTCGCTCGGGGTGGGTGAGGACGTAGAAGCGGCCGGTTTGGATGGCGTCGAGAACTCGGGCGGCGACTTCGGTGGGTGTGCGGCCGACGGCGCGTAGCGCGGCGCGGGTGGCGGCGCGGCGGGCTTCGCGGTCTTCGTCGGTGGCGGCGTTCGGCGCGGCTTCGCGGGCGTCAGGTCGTGTTGCTGCGAGGTCGGGCGGGCGGTTGCGCGCGGAGTCCATGATGCGGGTGTCGACGTAGCCGGGGCAGAGGACGGAGACTCCGATCGCGGAGCCGCGCTGGCGGAGGTCGTGGTGGAGGGTCTCGGAGATCGCGACGACGGCGTGCTTGCTCGCGTTGTAGACGCCCATGTCGGGCAGGCAGACGAGGCCCGACATCGATGCCGTGTTCACGACGTGACCGAAGCCGCCTTGCGCCAGCAGGCGCGGCACGAACGAGCGCACGCCGTGGATGACGCCCCAGAGGTTGACGCCGAGCACCCAGGTCCAATCCTCGAGCGTCGCCTCCCAGACCGCGCCGCTCCACGCGACGCCCGCGTTGTTGCAGACGACGTGCACGGCGCCGAACGCGTCGATCGTCCGGCGCGCCAGAGCTTCGACGTCGTCCGCGGACGACACGTCGGTCCGGACCGCAATCGCACGCGCGTCGCGCGTCGCAGCTTCGTGAGCGGCATCGTCGAGCGCCGGCTGCTCGACGTCCGCCAGCACGACGCGCATCCCGACATCCGCAAACCGCGCAGCGAGCGACCGTCCGATCCCGCTCGCCGCCCCGGTGACGACCGCGACCTTGCCGTCGAGCTCCACCATGGGTCCTCCGCACGTGCGCGCGACTCGCGCGCACGTGCGATCGGCTAGCGCGCGGACACGACCGCCGGCAAGCGCGGTCGCGGACGCGTCACCGGCCGGGCGATTCGACGCCGGTGGTGACGTTGGCGTTCGACACGCGGATCGCGCGCGGGGGCGGCGCGATGCGAGCCGGGTCCGGCGCTTCGCGCGCGCGCGGCGCCGTGCTAGCGCACCCGGATGCGACGGCGGCACTGCGCGCAGCCCGGCCGATGAGGACGATCGACCGTCTCGCCGCCGCGTGGACGGCGGTCGTTGTCGTCTTCCTCTACCTGCCGATCGCCGTGCTCGTCGCCTACTCCTTCAACGCGTCGCGGCTGAACATCGTCTGGGAAGGCTTCACCTGGCGCTGGTACGCCGCGCTCTGGAGCGACGGCCCGCTCGTCCGCTCGCTCGAGAACAGCGTGTGGGTCGCGCTCTGGACGACCGCGATTTCCGTCGCGCTGGGCACGGCTGGCGCGTGTCTGCTCGCGCGCTACCGCTATCGCGGATCTCGCCTCGTCCGGACGCTCGTTCTCCTGCCCATGATCGCGCCCGAGGTCATCCTCGGGGTGAGCCTGCTCGTGCTCTTCGTCGCCGTGCGGCTCGACCTCGGCTTCGTGACGATCATCGTCTCGCACGTGACGTTCTCGTTCCCGTTCGTGCTGGTCGCGGTGGAGGCGCGGCTCGCGGGCCTCGACCCGGCGCTGGAGGAGGCGGCGCTCGACCTCGGGGCGACGCCGTGGCTCGCGTTCCGGCGCGTCCTGCTGCCTCTCCTCGCGCCCGCGATCGCCGCCGGCGCGCTGCTCGCGTTCACGCTCTCGCTCGACGAGCTCATCGTCACTTGGTTCACCGCGAGCGCCGCGACGCGCACGCTGCCGCTCGAGATCTACGGGCGCGTGCGAAAGGGGCTCGACCCGACGCTGAACGCAATCTCGACGCTCTTCCTGGTCGCGACCGTCGCGCTCGCGCTCGCGAGCCGCATGCTCCGCCGGAGGACCCCGTGAAGCGGCTTCCCGCCGTCGCGTCCGCCGTGATCGGCGTCCTGCCGTGCCTCTTCCTCGCGGCGAGCGCGGGGTGCGCGCGGCGCGACCCCGCGCGCGAGATCAACCTCTTCGCGTGGTCGGAGTACGTGCCGCAGTCGGTCGTCGACGGCTTCACCGCGGAGACCGGCATCCGCGTCAACCACGAGACGTACTCCTCGAACGAGGAGATGCTCGCGAAGCTGGTGTCGGGCGCAAGCCGCTACGACGTCATCCAGCCGTCCGAGTACACCGTCGAGGCGCTCGTCAAGGCCGGCAAGCTGAAGCCGATCGACTGGTCGAAGGTCCCGAACATCCGGAACGTCGACCCGGCATTCCTGAAGCTGCCCTTCGACCCCGAGCAGCGCTACACGGTCCCGTGGATGGGCGGCACCGTCGGGATCGCGTTCAACTCCGAGCGCGTCCCGCCCGGAGCGGTGCGCGGCTACGCCGACGTGTTCCAGGAGAAGCACCGCGGCCGGATCGTCGTCGTCGACGACCCGCGTGAGATGGTGTCGTGGGCGCTCGCGACCGAAGGCCTCTCGCCGAACGACGTGACGCCGAAGACGCTCGAGCGCGTGCGTCCGATCCTCGCGCGCTGGCTCCCGCTCGTGAAGGTCTTCGACTCGGACAGCCCGAAGACGGCGCTCCTGAACGGCGACGTCGACCTCGGCATCGTGTGGTCGGGCGAGGCGGCGATCCTGCACGCGCAGGACCCGAAGTTCGGCTACGTGCTCCCGTCAGAAGGCGCGCACCGCTTCGTCGACTCGCTCGCGGTGCCCGCCGACGCGCCGAATCCCGACGGCGCGTTCGCGTTCATGAACTACGTACTCCGACCGGACGCGAGCCGGAAGATCTCCGAGGAATTCCCCTACACGAACCCGAACCTCGCGGCGCGGAAGCTCCTCTCCGAGAAGGAGCTCGCGAACCCGGCCAGCTACCCCGCGGGCGCGACCAAGCTCGAGACCTTCCGCGACATCGGCGAGCAGGCCGTCGCGATCGATCGCCTGGTCACGGATCTGAAGGCGGCGAGCTGATGCAGAGCCCGAAGGCGCGTTGCGTCCGGGCGCGGCGGCGCGCGGCCGTGCTCCACCCGATCACGTGATCGACGAATCGCTCGCGCCGGAAGAGGCGCTGGCGGACCGGAGGTCGAGAGCTCCGGAGCGCGCGCCCGGCGTCGCAGGATGGGTCATGCTGGCGCCGCTCCTCGTGTGGCTCGCGGCGTTCGTCGTCGCGCCGACGGCGATCCTGGTCGGATACAGCCTCGGGCGCCGCGGCGAGCTCGGCGGCGTCGTCTTCGACTGGACGCTCGCGAGCTACGCGCGCGTGCTCGACCCGACGATCCTCCGCATCGCGGTCCGCTCCGTCGTCTACGCCGGCGTCACGACCGCGATCTGCGTCGCCATCGGCTACCCGGTCGCGTGGTGCGTCGCGCGCGCGCGGCCGGAGAGGCGCGACGCGCTCCTCCTCCTCGTCACGATCCCGTTCTGGACGAGCTTCCTCATCCGCACGTACGCCTGGGTCACGATCCTGAAGAGCGAGGGCCTCCTGAACGGCGCCCTTCTCGCGCTCGGCGCGATCGCGCAGCCGATCGAGATGCTCTACACGCCGGGGGCGGTCGTCGTCGGGCTCGTCTACACGTTCCTCCCGTTCATGATCCTGCCGATCTACGCGAGCGTCGAGAAGCTCGACCCGTCGCTCCTCGAGGCCGCGCTCGACCTCGGCGCGACGCCGGCGGCCGCGGTCCGCCGTATCGCGCTGCCGCTCACGGCGCCCGGGATCGCGGCGGGCCTCCTCTTCGTCTTCGTGCCCGCGCTCGGCCTCTTCGCCGTGAACGACGTCCTCGGCGGCGGCCGCGTCGACATGATCGGCAACGTGATCGAGAACCAGTTCAAGGGAAGCGCGCGCGACTGGCCGTTCGGCGCCGCGCTCGGCGTCACGCTCCTCGCCGCGTTCGGGGCGGCGTACTGGCTGGCACGGCGGCGCGAGCGCCTCGCGTGAGGCCGCGCGGCTCGGGAGCGCGACCGGTGTTCCCGGCGGTCGCGCGCGCGATCGCCGTACCCGAGGCCCGGGAAACGCTCTCGCGCGAGCAGGCGCGGCGCATCGCGATCGCGGCGCAGGGATTGCTCGAGCCGCGCCCGGCCGGCCGCGTCGATCGGCGCCACCTGCGCCGGCTGTTCGATCGCGTGCACGCGGTGCAGATGGACTCGGTGAACGTCTTCGCGCGCGCACACGAGATCGCGCTGCACGCACGGCTCGGCGCGCATGCGCGCGATCTGGCATCGGCGATGGCGCGCGATCGCGAGGTCTTCGAGTACTGGGGACACGAGGCGTCGCTGATGCCGAGCCGCCTGCAGCCGCTGCTGCGGTGGCGCATGCGCCGCGCGCGCGAGGCCAAGACGATGTGGCCCGGACTGCGGCGCTTCGCGCAGGAGCAGGCGCGCTACGTGGAGCGCGTGCTCGACGAGGTCCGCGAGCGCGGCCCGCTCAGCGCGCGCGAGCTTCTCGAGCCCGGCGATCGGCTCGGAGCGTGGTGGGGCTGGAGCGCCGGCAAGCGGGCGCTCGAGGTGCTCTTCTGGCGGGGCGACGTGTGCGCGCGCCGGCGACCGAGCTTCGAGCGGGAGTACGACGTCCCCGAGCGCGTCCTCCCCTCCGAGGTGTTCGCCGCGCCGACGCCCGACGAGCGGGACGCCAAGCGCGCCCTCGTCGAGCTCTCCGCACGCGCCCTCGGCGTCGCGACCGCGCGCGAGCTCGCCGACTACTTCCGCCTCGACGCCGCCTCGGCCCAGACGGCCGTGAGCGAGCTCGTCGACGAGGGAGTGCTCCAACCGGTCCGCATCGAAGGCGCGAAGTCGATCGACTACCTGCACCGCGAAGCCCGCGTCCCGCGCAACGCGAGCGCCCGCGCGATCCTGTCACCGTTCGACTCCCTCGTCTGGCACCGGTCGCGCACCGAGCGACTGTTCGACGTCCACTTCCGCCTCGAGCTCTACACGCCGCCCGCCCGCCGCACCTTCGGCTACTACGTCGTTCTCTTGCTGCTCGGCGACCGCCTGGTCGCCCGCATCGACCTCGGTGCCAGCCGCGACGAGCGCACGCTTCTCGTGAAGCGCGTCGGCATCGAAGAAGATTGCGGCGAGTCCGCGGTCCTCGAGCCGCTCGTCGAGGAGCTCGCGGCATTGGGCCGGTGGCTCGACCTGCGACCGGTCGTGCTCGACCCGTCCCGCTTCGGACGCCGCGTCGCGGCGGCGCTCCGCATGCGCGAGCTCGCGGTTCGATGACGCGCGGCGCGCCTTGCGCGACCTGTATCGTCCGTTACACAGTGCCCGCCGAACCGCCGCCCGCGGGCCCGCGGGCGACAGCACCACAACGCTTCGAAGGAGCACCCGTGGGCGACACAGCGAGAAAGAGGCGACCCGTCAAGTCGGGCTACTTCACGGTGCCCGCGGATCCCGCCGAGGCGCCGAAGCTGCTCGGCACGCGCTGCGACGACTGCGGCGAGTACTTCTTCCCGAAGCGCGCGGTGTGCGCGAAGTGCCTCTCCGAGAATACCGCCGAGGCGGAGATCGGCCCGAGCGGCACGCTCTACAGCTACACCTTCGTGCACTTCCCGCTCTTCGGCTCGACGAAGATGGAGCACGTCGGCTACGGCGTCGGCCAGGTCGACCTGCCCGAGGGCCCGCGCGTGCAGACGCCGCTCGCCGGCAAGCAGGAGGACTTCCGGGTCGGGATGCCGCTCGTCGCGGAGCTCGAGCCGATCCGCGAGGACGGCGATACCGACGTCGTGATCCTGCGCTTCCGACCGGCCGAGGCGGGAGGTGCGCGATGAGCAACCGCACGACGCTCCGCGACGTCGCCGTGCTCGGCGTCGGCATGCACCGCTTCGGCATGTGGCCCGACTCGAGCAACGCGGAGATGGGCCGCATCGCCGGGCTCGCCGCGATGAAGGACGCCGGCGTCTCGTTCCGCGACGTCGACGCGGCCTACGTCGGCCAGATCTTCGCGCCGGTCATGACCGGCGTCCGCGTGATGAAGGAGTTCGGGCTGACCGGGCTTCCGGTGCAGCGCCTCGACAACGCGTCCGCGACGGGCTCGGCGTGCTTCTACGAGGCGTGCCACGCCGTCTCCTGCGGCCGCTACGACGTCGTCATGGTGCTCGGCTTCGACAAGATGACGAGCATGATCCAGGAGTCGGGCCAGAACACGGACCCGGCGTACCTCGAGGACGCGATCCTGCCGGCCGGGTTCTTCGCGATGTGGGCGACGCGCCGGATGCACGAGCGCGGCACGAAGGTCGAGCACCTCGCGAAGATCGCCGCCAAGAACTGGAACAACGGCGGCAAGAACCCGATGAGCCAGCGCCAGCCCGACAAGCCGGTGAGCGCCGAGAAGGTCCTCGCCGCGCGCATGGTCGCGTGGCCGCTCACGACCATGATGTCGTGCCCGATCGGCGACGGCGCCGCGTGCGCGATCGTCGGGCGCGCGGACCTCGCGAAGAAGCTGAACCCGGGCCGCCCCGTCGTCCGCGTGCTCGCGTCCGACCTCCAGAGCGAGCGCTACGAGCGCGGCCACCTCTTCATGGGACCGGTCGTCGGACCGGCGCGCATGACCGTCGACACCTCGGCCGCGGTCTACGAGGGCGCGGGCCTCGGGCCGAAGGACGTCGACCTCGTGCAGGTGCACGACGCCTTCGCGATCGAGGAGCTCGAGTACTACGAGCTGCTCGGCCTCTGCGGTCGCGGCGAGGCGGAGGCGTGCATCGAGCGCGGCGACTTCGAGCTCGGCGGCCGCGTCCCGGTCTCGACCGACGGCGGCTTGATCGCCCGCGGGCATCCCGGCGGGCCGACCGGCCTCGCGCAGATCTGGGAGACGACGCTCCAGCTCCGCGGCGAGGCGGGCCCCCGCCAGCTCGCGAAGGCGCGGACCGGCCTCTGCCACATGATGGGCGGCGGGAGCGTCTGCGCGATCAGCGTCCTGCAGCGCGCCTAGCCGACCGCCGCACGCGTTCTCGGCTGCGCTCGCGGCCCTCGTCCGGGGCCGCGAGGGTGCCGGAAAGAAAGCGGTCCATCGCCGCGGCGAGCGCGCCCGGGTTCTCTCCCTGGATCGTGTGGCCGGTGCCGCGGATCTGCGTCCAGCTCCCGCGGGACACGAGCGCCGCGAGGTCGCGCGTCTGCTCGGCCGTCGCGAGGTCGCTCTCGGCGCCGTGCACGACGAGCGTCGGACAGTCGATGCGCGCCGCGTTCCGGCGAAGCGCCTTCATCCCCGCGTCGACGACCTCGACAGCGCGGGCGCGCAGCGCGGGGTCGTACTTCCACTCGAGCCCTCCGTCCGGCCGCGACCGAAGGTTGTGCAGCAGGCTCCGGCGGAGGAGCCGCGGGTCGCGGCGCGGGGCGAAGCGGCGTGCGCGCCGGACGAGGTCGTCGATCGTCTCGCCGTCGAGCGAGCGACGGCTGAACTCGCGCATGCGCGCGACGCCGTCGCCCCGCCGGTAGTCGACGCCGACGTCGACGATCACGAGCGCCCGCAGGTCGGCGGGAGCGGTCCACGCGTACGCCATCGCCGCGAGCCCCCCGAGGGAGTGTCCGACGAGGGCGAACGGCCCTCGCACGACGCGCCGGACGAAGTCCGCGACGTCGGCCGCGAGGGTCTCGACGCGGTAGTCCGCTCGCGCCGACCACTCGCTCTCGCCGTGACCGCGCATGTCGAGCGCGAGGCAGCGATGGCGCGAGGACAGCGCGACGCACACGAGGTCCCATGTATGTGCGGTCAGAAGTCCGCCGTGGAGGAAGACGATCGGCGTCCCGCGACCTGCCCAGTCGAGAAAGTGGACGCGCACCCCGTTCGCCGTCACGCGGCGGGATCGCGGGAGGCGATCGGCGGAGATGCCGATCCCCGCGACCTCGATGGCGAGCCGGAGGTGCGCGAGCTGCGCCGACGCCTCGTACGCGGTGCCCGGATCGCGCATCGTCACACCAGGACCAGCAGCGTGAGCCGGTCGACGACCGGAGCCGGCGTCGCTTCTGCAGCGGCGGCGCGCTCGGCGCTCGCGACGCCGGCCTCGAACTCCTCGTCGGTCAGCGACACGAGCGTCGTGTCCGCGTGTCGGCCGGCCCGCACCCGGTCGCAGAACGCGCGCAGGCTCGGCGCCGACACTTGCGCGACGTCGGTCACGCGCGCGACGCCCCTGCCGAAGGCCGAGAAAGCGTCGGCGATGGCCTCGATCGTGGGAAAGCGCTCCGCTCGGCGGCGCGCCGCGGGGAAGAAGCGAAAGAGCGTGATGCCGCCGAGGCGACCGGGAAACGCGCTCCGGACGAGGATCGGTGCGCGCGGGCGAAGGACGCGGTCGAGCTCGCGCGCGCATGCTCGCAGGTCGACGTGGTGGACGACCGTGGACAGCCAGGCGGCGCCGCACGTCGCGTCCGCGAGCGGGAGCGCCTCTGCGCGGCCCGCGACGTACGCGACGCGCGGATGCGCGTTGTCCCGCCGCGCGACCGCGCGCATCGCCGACGAAGGCTCGACCCCGACGACGGCGGCCTCGAACCATTCGGCGAGCGCGATCGAGAAGTGCCCGCCGCCCGAGCCGACGTCGACGAGCGGCCGGTCGCGTGCCGGCTCGAGGTACGGCGCGAGCGCGTCGCGCCAGGGGGCGATCGCTTCGCCGGCGAGCCCACGCGTCCTCCCGTAGGCCTCGGCGCGCGATTCGTAGTCGACGCGCTCGTCGTGCTCCCCGCCGTCGGCTCGTCGTCGGCTCACCGGAGTCACCCGCTCCAGAGCCGAGAGCGCGGGCCCGCGGCGTAGCGATCGTCGACCGGGAGGAACGACGCCGTGCCGGCGCAGATCTCGTCGAGAAGCGCGCGATCGGCTTCGTACGCGAGCGCGGGAAGGTTCTCTCCGGGCGCGAACCACGCGACCTCCGCGAGCTCGTCGCTTTCGCGCAGCTCGCCTCCGACCGGAAGCGCAGCGACCGCGATCACGAGGGCGTGCAGGCGCTCGCTCAGGAAGTTCGTCGAGACGTTCAGGATTCCGGTGACATGGACGTCGAGACCGGTCTCCTCGTGCGCCGCGCGACGAGCGGCGGTGAGGAAGTCCTCGTCGAACTCGATGAAGCCCGCCGGCAAGGCCCAGCCGCCGTGCGAGCCCGCGTCGCGGCGCTTGCCGAGGAGCACCCGGCCGCCGTCGCGGATCGCGATCGCGACGGCCGGAAGCGGATTCCTGTACTGCAGCGCGCCGCAATAGGCGCACGATTGACGCCGCCGGCCCGCCAGGATCGTCGGCTCGCACGCGCCGCCGCAGCGCGGGCAGTAGCGTGCGACCTCGTCGCTCGGCGGGCCGTCGTAGGCGCGGAAGACCTGCCGCCGGAGCGGCGCCGCCGATGCGAGCCGGCGAGCGCGATCGGATCGCATGCCACCGGTTCTGGCGCTGGCCTTCACCCCAAGTCAATTCTAGGATACGCTATCGAATCCAAAGGTTGTGCTTCCCCATGACGCTCGAGGACCTTCGCGTGTACGTGGCGGTGTGCGAGGCGCGCACGCTGACGAGCGTCGCGCGCGCGCTGGGCTGCACGCAGCCCGCGGTCGCACAGCACGTCGCGCGCATCGAGCGCGAGGTTGGCGTGCCGCTCCTCGAGCGTGGGCCGCGTGGCGTCGCCCCGACCGCGGCCGGCCGGGTCCTGTACGAGGCGTCGAGCGCGGGGCTCGGCGGCCTCGCGCTCGCGCTCCAGGAGATCGAGCGGCTTCGCGCCGGTCGCGGCGGACGACTCGCGATCGCGACCGGCGGCACCACGGTGCGGCACTTCATGAGCGAGGCGGTGCGCGAGGTGCGACGGCGCTTTCCCGACGTCCCCATCCGCTTCACGCCCGCGAACTCGACCGGCCACTGCTACGACGTCCTCGCGCAGCGGCGAGCCGACCTCGCGTTCGTCACCATCGGCGAGCCCGTGCGAGGCTTCGAGCAGCGTCTCGCGCTCGAGCTTCCGCTCGTGCTGCTCGTGGCGCGCGAGGATCCCCTGGCGAAGCGCCGGCGGATCTCCGTCGCCGACCTCGACGGCCTTCGCTGCATCACGCTCACCGAGTCGACGCTGAGCCACCGCCTCATCGGCGACATCCTCGAGCGTCAACGCGTTCGGCTCGAGTCGAACCTGCGCGTCGACGACCACGACACCGCGCGCGTGTTCGTGGAGCTCGGGCTCGGGCACTCGATCGTGCCGATCGTGCACGCCAAGCACTTCGAGGCGGAAGGCCGGGTGCGCGCGCTGCCGATCGCCGGCCTGCCGCCGATCGCCGTCGGCTGGGCGGCGCGGAGCTTCGCGCTCCTGCCGCCGGCGGCGCTCGCGTTCATGGAGCTCGTCGGCGAGTCGGCGTCGCGATGGAAGCGCCATGGCGTGAAGGTCGCGCGGTGAGCGAGCCGGCGGCCGAGCGCGTGATCCGGCGCTGATGCGCGCGGTGCGCGCGACGATCAGCAGCCGCCGCGTGCACGCGGCGCACGCGGCGACGGTGCCGGTGCCGGTGCCGGTGCCGGCGGCTCGACGTCGCCGGTTCGGCTCGGAAAGAGCCGCGAGAGGAGGGAAGGGAGGGCGCCCGCGAGGTCGTCGCGCGGCAGCACGGCGTCGATGCCGAACTCGTTCGCGGCGCGCGCGTAGCTCACGTCGCCGCCGAGGCTGACCAGGACGACGCGCGGCGCGCCCGGCCGGCGCTTCAGCGTCGCGCCGATCTGGAGGCCGCTCTGCCGCGGCATGAGGAGGTCCATCAGCACGAGGTCCGGCCGGCGGCGCGAGCTCTTCCGGAGCGCATCGCTCGCTCCGCTTGCGGCGCCGACGAGCTCGACGTCGGGCATCGCGCGCAGCGCCGCGAGCTCGGCCTCCCGGGCCGTCGGGTCGCTCGCCACCACGAGTATTCGGATCCTCCGCACCGTGCTCTCCGTGCGGAAGACCATCGTCACGGCCATGGCGATCGTGCATCGGGGAAATCCCGAGGTGGACCTCGGGCAATTCCCGACGTCGCGTGCCGTGCCGCGCGCGGTGATCGGGGAGCCGCGCGCTCGGGCGTCCGGCGCCCGGACCGTTACGGGTCCGCCCGGACCAGGCCGACCCGGATCGCGTACCGCACGAGGTTGGCGACGTCGTGGATTCCGAGTCGCATCATGAGCTGCGCGCGGTGCGTCTCCACGGTCTTGACGCTCAGCTTCAAGTCGTACGCGATCTCCTTGGTGGACCGGCCCTCGGCGATGAGGCGCAGGATCTCGACTTGGCGCGGGGTGAGGCGCGCCGACACCTGGTCGTTCGCCCCCGCGGCCGCGAGCGCCGAGCGGGCGACGGGCCGCGAGACGCCGGGGCTCAGGTAGAGCTCGCCGCGCGCGATCGCGTCGAACGCGAGGCCGAGTTCGGCGGTCGCCGCGCCCTTCAGGAGGTAGCCGGCCGCGCCGACGCGCAGCGCCTCGAGCACGTACTCCTCCTCGCGGTACATCGAGAGGATCAGCACCTTGAGCTGCGGAAGCTCGGCGAGCGCGCGCGCCGCCGCCTGGAGCCCGCTGCCGTCGGGCATGCTGATGTCCATGACCGCGACGTCGGGCGTGAGCTTCCGGATGCAATCGAGCGCCTCGCCGGCCGTGCCCGCCTCGCCCACGACCTCGACGCCGGGCAGCTTCTCGAGCAGCCCGCGGAAGCCGGCGCGGACGAGCGTGTGATCGTCGGCGATGACGACACGGACCCTCAGCGCCGCGGTCACGCCGCCTCTCCCCGGTGCTCCTCCACCGCCAGCGGGATGGTCGCCCGCACCTCGCTCCCGTGTCCGGGGCGCGACTCGATGTCGACCGTGCCGCCCAGCAGCTCGGCGCGCTCCTCCATGCCGAGGATGCCGAGGCTCGATCCCTGCCGCGCGTGCAGCCGCGCCTGCGCGGCATCGAAGCCGAAGCCGTCGTCGCGGACGCGCAGCTCGACGTCGCGTGCGGTCTTGTCGATCGACACGGTGATCTTGCGCGGGCGCGCGTGCCGGAGCGCGTTGGTGATCGCCTCCTGCGCGATCCGGAAGCACGCGGTCTCGATCCGGTGCGGGAGGCGAGCGTCGACGCCGCTCGTCCGGAGCTCGGTCTCGATGCCGGCGCGCTCCGCCTGGCGCGCGAGGTGCCACTTGAGGGCGGGTGCGAGCCCGAGGTCGTCCAGGATCGACGGGTGGAGGTCGAGCGACAGCTCGCGGACCTGCTCGAGCGCGCGCGTCACGACCTCGAGCGCCCCCTGCACGCGGCGGAGGCGCTCCGCATCGTTCTCCGAGAGGCGGAGCGCGTCGAGGTCCATCGTGACCGCCGTCAGCGCCTGGCCGACCTCGTCGTGCAGCTCGCGCGCGATCTGCGAGCGCTCGGCCTCCTGCCCGTCGATGAGCGCGCGCGACAGCGCCGTGAGCCGCACCTGATTCGCGCGCAGGACGTCGATCGTGTGCAGGGTTTCGCCGAGGCTCCGCTCGAGCGACTCGGCCATGTCGTCGAACGCCTCGCCGAGGCGGGCGAGCTCGTGCGCGCCGTAGCCGCGCCCGCCGCTGCGCGCGTCCATCTTTCCCGCCGCGATCTCGCGCGCCGCGCTCTCGATGCCGTGGACCGGGCGGAGGAGGAATGCGTCCGCCGCGAACCACGTGATCCCGACGAGGATCAGCAGCACGGCCGCGAGGATCGCGATCTGGATGCGGAAGCGCGCGATCGGCCGCTGCGTCACGGACTCGGGATTCACGCCGACCACGAGGAACGCGTCCGGCTGGCCGGCACCGGTGTGGATCCGCGCGTAGCCGAGGAGACGGGACTGGCCGTCGAGATCCGAAAGGTTGTCGCTGGTCGCCGCGTCGCCCTTCTGGAGCGCGCTCCACAGATCGTTCGTCGCGATGGATTTGCCCACCCAAGCGTCGTGGTCGGGCTCGCGGATCACGACCTCGCCGTGCGAGTCGAGGAGCGTCACGGTCGAGCCGGGCGGGAGGTGCGTCCCGATCTCGAGGTTCGCGAGCTCGCGGAAATCTACGGTCGCAAAGGCGACGCCGATCGCGCGGTCCCCGCTGTCGCGCACCGGGAAGGTCGCGGCGAGGACCGGCTGCGCCGCGATCGTCCCGGGCGGGAACTCGCGGAGGAGGAGACCGGGGCTCGCGAGCGCGTCCTCGAGCACGTGCCGGCTCGCCCCCGGCGAGCCGGCGGCGGGCGGCTCCGCGCTGCAGAGCACCGTGCCGTCGCCGCGCACGACGCCGATGTTCCGGAGGCTCGGATGGTCGTCGCGCGCCATGCGGGCGAGCTGCTCGCACGCGGCGGCTTCGCCGGCTCGGACCGCCGGCGAGCCGGCGAGGCGGCGAAGCACGCGGCCCGCCTCGTCGATGACCTCGCCGAGGCGCTCCGCGGCCTCGCTGGCCTTCTCGAGCATCTCGTGCGCGGCGTCGTCGAGCGATTCGCGCCGGCTGACCCACGCGCCGTGGACGATCGCCGCGATCGGCGGCAACGCGGCGACGATCAGGAGCGCGATCAGCGCGGTGCGGAGCTTCGCGTGAGACCGTCGCGGCATGGGGTGTTCCGGGCGAAAGCCATTTCGCGTTTTCCCCTGGGGCGCAAGGCTCGGAGCCCGGCCGCGCCTCCCCGGAGAAGAGGCCTCATGAGATGCCGCAGCGCCGGAGATGCCGCGCGATCGCGTCTTCCGCGCTGCGTCGCCCGACCGGAGCGAGATGGCTTCCGCTGAACCAGAACATGTCGGGCTCGCCCCAGTGGCGCCAGAGCGCGTGCGCGTGCTCGGGCGGGACGATGCGGTCGCCGCGGCCGGCGACGAGGAGGACGCGGTCGCGCGGCACGCGGAGCTGGTAGGCGAGGGGCGAGTGCACGCGGAACGACGCGCGCAGCTCGTCGCGATCGAGCGCGGCGGACGCGATCTCGGGCCGGCGGCGGCTCCGCTCGAAGAACCGCCACGCGATGTCGCCGAGGCAGACCGGCGGCGCGATCGGCACGACGAAGTCCAGCTCGGGGTCGCGGCTGGCGAGCAGCGACGCGAGCAGCGCGCCCATGCTGAGCCCGATGACGCCGACCGGCGCCCCGGTCTCGGCGCGCAGCATCGTGACCAGCGCCGCGAGCTCGTGCAGCGCTTGGCGGAGGACGCGGTTCATCGCGGCGATGTCGGGCACGGCGAAGCGCTCGCCCGAGAAGCGCGCGTCGCTCGGCGTGCGCGTGCCGTGGAGGGGGAGCGTGTACAGCGCGACGTCGAGCCCTTCACGGAACCAGCGGTGCGCGAACAGCGCGTAGGCGTCGCGCCGCGTCGAGCCCATCCCGAAGCCGTGGACGGCGACGACCGTCGCGCGTGCGCCGCCGTCGCCGTGCAGCCACTGCTCGACGTGCATCGGATCGGAAGCGTCCCAGTCGATCTGCCGATCCATCCGGATGCCGTCGGCGATCGGGCCGCGATAGGTCTCGCGCGACCGGAGCGCGCCGTCGCGCCGGACGGCGTCGAGGAACGCCTCGGGCGCGCGCTGCACCTCGGGCTCGAGGAACGCGGCCGCCGAGCGGCGGATCCGCGCGACGTCCTCCGGAGCGGGCGCGACGATCCGATCGACGATGACCTGCATCGCCGCCAGCACGGCGGCATCGACCGAGCCCGCGACCCAGCCGAACGCGGCGTCCAGCCAGCCGCCAGCCGGAGCGGGATCGCGCCCGAGAGCAGGAAGGACGGGGAAGGTGGGGCTCCCCGCAAACGAGGAGGGGGTCGCCGGCACGAGCAGGACGATCATGCCACGACCGGCACCCGGCAGTCACGACGGAAACCGCCCCTCACGCGCGCCAGCGCAGCGAGCTTGCTCGCGCGCCGCCTGCGCAAAGGCGCATCGAAGCCATGACAACCGCCACGGCCCGCAGTAGGCTCGCGCGCCATGGAGCGCCTGCACTTCGGCGTCGCGATCCCGAACTACGGCCCGCTCGCGAATGCGGACACCCTCGTCCGCCTGGCGCGCCGCGCCGAGGCGCTCGGCATCGACTCGATCTGGGTCGCGGATCACCTCGTCGCGCCCGTCGGGGTCCAGAGCATCTATCCCTACGACCGGCGGCCCGACGCGAAGCCCGGCGACATGGGCGTGATCGAGCGCTTCTTCGAGCCGCTCACGACGCTCGCGTTCCTCGCGGCGGCGACGCAGCGCATCCGGCTCGGGGTGAGCGTCTACGTCATGCCCTATCGCAACCCGGTCGTGACCGCGAAGATCGTGGCGACGCTCGATGCGCTCTCGGGCGGTCGCGTGATCTTCGGCGTCGGAGTCGGCTGGCTGCGCGAGGAGTTCGCGGCGCTCGGGCAGGACGCCCGCCACCGCGGCCGCGTGACCGACGAGTACCTCGAGGTGTGCCGGCGCCTCTGGCGCGACGACGTCGCGTCTTTCGACGGCCACCACTACCACCTCCCCGCCGTGCGCGCCGAGCCGAAGCCGGCGCAGCGGCCGTGGCCGCCGGTTTGGGTCGGCGGCAACTCCGACGCGGCGCTCGCGCGCGCGCTCGCGCTCGGCGACGGGTGGCACCTGATCGATCTCGCACCCGACGAGCTCGCGCGGCACGTCGCCGTCCTCCGTGAGCGCCTCGCCGCGGCCGGCCGCGAGCGTCGCGATTTCGTCGTCAGCGTCCGGAAGGGGATCCTCGTGCGCGATCGCGACGTGGCGGGGGACAAGCCGCTCTACGGGACTGCCGCCAAGATCCAGCGCGATCGCGACGAGTACGCACGCGCGGGCACGGACGCCCTCGTGAGCAACCTCCGTCAAGCCAAATCCGCCGACGACCTCGAGGCGGCGATGGTCGAAGCCGCCGAAGCGATGCTCGGCTGACGTCGCGCGTCCGCTAAGCCAGGAGCCCGACCCAAAACGCGAGCGAAGCAAGCCCGCGGGGAGTGGGGCCCCGGCGGGCTTTGCCCGACGGGGCGAGGGGAGCGATCCCCTCGTTCGACAAGCCCCGGCGCCGCGCGGCGAGCCGGACGGCGAGAGCGACGAACGCGATCATCAGGAAGAGCGCGTGGAGCGCGACCGGTGTCGCGCCGGCGGATTCGCCCTCGTGCCGCGCGGCGACCCGGAGCGCGTAGGTGATCGCGAACACGAACCAGATGTAGTGGAGGCAGACGGCATGGAGACGACGCCAGCGCGCCGGCCCGAGCGCCCGCACCGCGGCGTCGTTCGAGGTCGCCGCCATGACCGCGACCAGCACGTAGCCGAGCCCGCCGACGACGACCGTCGGCAGCTCGGGCCGCTGCCCTGCGGCGACGAGGAACCCGACGAACGCCGCGAGGTGGACGGCGTGCGCGCCCGCGAACGCGAGCCCGAGGCCGCGGCGCTCCCGCACCATCCAGCGTGTCCCCGCGGCCGGCACGAGCCGGAGGAGCGGAGACGCGAGGTAGGGGGCGAGGAACAGCGTGAAGGAGAGGCGCGCGGTGTAGCGCGCCGCGAGCTGGAGCCCGTCGACGTGGCTCGCGCCCGCGAGGAAGCTCAGGGAAGCGACCGCCGCGGCCGCCGCGATGCCCGTGAGCGCGAGCCGGCCGGTCGCCGTGCGACCGGCGGACCGCGACCCCGGCGCGCGCGCGCCGTCGCGCTCGGAACGCTCCCGATCGATCGAGACCATGGCGCCAGCGGCGACTGCTATCGCGCCCGCCGGCCGACGAAAAGGGACGAGCGCGCCGCTCGCCACCACGACCGTGGGTCTATTCAACGACGGAAACGCTCCCCTCGCCCCGTTCGGCAAAGCCGAACGGGTCCCCACTCCCTGCGGCCCGGCGGGGTCGCTGCGCTCGCTTCTCAGCCGGACGTCGTCGCGAGGAGCATGGCCCACGGCACGATCGCGAACGCGACGTACGCGATCGCCAGCGACACCAGGGCGGCGCCGGCGTGCGGCAGGCGCCGCCGGTTCCGGTAGAGCAGGTAGAGGACGCCGATCGCGAAGAGCTTCATCGCGAGGACGCCCTCGAGGGGACCGACGAGCTCGATCGCGCGGTTCACGATCGGGTTGCCTTCGGTGAACCCGCGCGAGAGGCCGCGCAGCGTCAGGTGCCCGTCGAGGATCTGGAGCCCCATGTTGGTGACGACGAGGGCCCGGAGCCGGCTGAAGGGAGGCTGGAGGAGGACCACGGCGCGAGCCAGCCACAGCAAGCGCCGCACCACCGGACCCCGCGTGCTTACGGCGCTTTTCGCGGCCCCGACCTCGCAGCGCTGCAAGCCGCGCGCAGGCGGATGCGACATGCGCGCAATCTGGCCAGACGAACGAGTGGCTCGCGCCGCTCCTGGGGTGACGCTCCCTAACCCCGGGCGGCCGACACGAGCGCCGAAACCTTGCCCTCCGCCTTGCGGAGGTCCTCCTCGTGCTTGAGGAGCAGGCCCGACATCGACCGCACCACCGCGGGGTCGAGCTCGCGGGCCCCCATCGCGACCAAGGCGCGCGCGAAGTCGAGCGTCTCGGCGATCGACGGCGCCTTCCGGAGCTCCAGCTTCCGAAGGCCGGCCACGAAGCGCGCGACGTGCTGCGCCAGCGCTGCGTCGAGCCCTTCGACCTTGCGCGCGACGATCTCGGCCTCGACCGCCGGGCCGGGGAAGTCCACGTAGACGTGGAGGCAGCGCCGGCGCAGCGCCTCCGACAGCTCGCGCGCCCGATTCGACGTCAGCACCACGACCGGCCGGTGCTCCGCGCGCACGGTCCCGAGCTCGGGGATGCTCACCTGGAAGTCGCTCAGGACCTCGAGCAGGAAGGCCTCGAACTCCTCGTCCGCCTTGTCGACCTCGTCGATCAGGAGCACGACGCGCCGGCGCGCTGCGATCGCGCGCAGGAGCGGGCGCTCGAGCAGGTACTCGCGCGAGAAGATGTGCTCCTCGACGTCGCGCCAGGCGCGGTTCTCCGCCTGGTCGCTCTGAATGCGGAGGAGCTGCTTCTGGTAGTTCCACTCGTAGAGGGCGCGGGCCTCGTCGAGGCCCTCGTAGCACTGGAGCCGCACGAGCTCGGTCTCGAGCAGCTCCGCGAGGACCTTCGCGATCTCGGTCTTGCCCGCGCCCGCGGGCCCCTCGGCGAGGAGCGGCTTCTCGAGGTTGACGGCGAGGAAGATCGCGGTCTCGACGCGCGGGGTCGTGAAGTACTTGAGGCGCTTCAGCCCCGCGCGGATCTCGTCGAGCGACAGCTCGCGGCGCGCCGCCATCGCGCGACTGTAGCGACCGCGCGCTCCGAGGGTCAAAGGCGCGGGCGGGCGTGCGGTGGCGGACCGGCTCATCGTTGTTTCAGCCCTGCGGTCCTCCTAGAACGGGGACATGGGCCGGGGGCGCGTCGCGATCGTGCGGCGCTGCAATTGCCCTCCGGCCGCCCGCACGGAAACCATCATGAGCGTGCAGCTGAACCACACGATCGTCTGGTGCCGCGACAAGCAGAAGTCCGCGGCCTTCCTGACGGAGATCCTCGCGCTGCCTCCGCCGACCCGGTTCGGACCCTTTCTCGTCGTCCCCACGGCGAACGGGGTGTCGCTCGACTTCCACGACGTCGAGGGCGACATCGCCTCACAGCACTACGCGTTCCTCATCGGCGAGCGCGAGTTCGACGGCGTCTTCGCGCGCGTCCGGGACCGCGGGCTCGCGTACTGGGCGGATCCGATGCAGAGCCGTCCGAACGAGATCAACCATCGCGACGGCGGCCGCGGCTTCTACTTCGAGGATCCCGACGGGCACTTTCTCGAGGTGCTGACCCGCCCGTACGGCAGCGGCGGCTGAATCGGGCGCGCGGCGGCTGCGCGGGCGCCCGGCGCTCGTGCGTTCCTCGCCGCGGACGCAGATGGCGCCGGTTGCGATCGCGGTGTAACCGCCGTCGGGCGATGTCCGGCGGCCTCCGCATCGCGATCCTCGGGACGCGCGGGATTCCCGCGTCGTACGGGGGATTCGAGACCTTCGCCGAGCAGCTCTCCACTCGCCTCGCGGCGCGCGGACACGACGTCACGGTATTCGGGCGCGCCGGCAACGTGCCGGCGACCCTCGACGGCACGCGCCATCGCGGTGTCCGGCTCGTCGTCCTGCCGGCTCCGCGCTCGAAGCACCTCGAGACCGTGCTGCACACGCTGCGGGCGGCGCGCCGGGCCGCCCGCGACGGCTGCGAGTTCGCGCTCGTCTGCAACAGCGCGAACTTCCTCTCGCTGCCGCTCCTCCGCGCGAGCGGCGCGCGCGTCGCGCTCGCGATCGACGGCATCGAGAGCGCGCGCCGGAAATGGGGCGTCGCCGGCCGGTCGTTCTACCGGGTCGCGGAGCGCGTCGGCCCGCGGCTCGCGGACGCGACCGTGGCCGACTGCGAGGTGATCCGCCGGGTCTACGAGGCGCGCGGGGCGCCGCGCGTCGAGAAGATCGCGTACGGCGCGGAGCCCCCGCGCGCGACCGGCACCGATGCGCTCGATCGGCTCGGTGTGCGCGATCGCGGCTACGTCCTCTACGTGAGCCGGCTCGAGCCCGAGAACAACGCCGACGTCGTGATCGCCGCGTACCGCGCCGCCGCGCCGCCGCTCGACCTCGTCGTCGTCGGCGACGCGCCCTACGCCGATCGCTACAAGGCACGGCTGCGCGAGCTCGCCGCCGGCGAGCCCCGCATCCGCTTCGCCGGCTACGTCTTCGGCGCCGGCTACGACGAGCTGCGCGCGCACGCCGCGGTGTACGTCCAGGCGACCGACGTCGGCGGCACGCATCCCGCGCTGCTGGAGGCGATGGCCGCCGGCCTCCCGATCGTCGCCAACGACATCCCGGAGCACCGCGAGGTCCTCGGCGACGCCGGGTGGTACTACGAGGAGAACTCCGTCGCCGACCTCGCCGCGCGGCTCCGCGAGATCGCGGGCCCGTCGGCTTCGCTCTGCGACGAGCGGGCGCGCGCTGCTCGGGAGCGGGTGCAGAGGCTCTACGACTGGGAGAAGGTGACGGACGCGTGGGAAGGGCTCGCGCGCCGGCTCGTCGAGTCGCGCGCGCCGAGCGCGTGACGGAAGGAGCGACGACCATGGAGTTCCGCGAGGTGATCCAGACCGCCGGCACGTGCCGGTTCTATCGCCCGGATCCGGTGCCCGAGGACGTCCTCGCGCGCGTCTTCGACGGGGCGCGCTGGGCCCCGACCGGCGGCAACCGGCAGGGTGTCCGCTTCATCGCCGTGCGCGACGCGGGCAAGCGCCGGCGCCTCCGCGACCTCTACCTCCCGCTCTGGGAGCAATACGTCGGGCGCGCGACCTCGCATGCCGGCGCGCCCCGCCCGAAGCTGCTCGAGCGCGCCGACCACTTCGCCCGCCATCTGCACGAGATCCCGGTGCTCGTGGTGGTGTGCGCGCAGCTGTCGGACATCCTCGCGACCGACCGCCACCTCGATCGCCTGAGCCTCGTCGGCGGCGCGTCGGTCTACCCGAGCGTCCAGAACCTCATCCTGGCGGCCCGCGCCGAGGGGCTCGGCACGGCGCTCACGACGCTCCTCTGCGCGGTCGAGCCGCAGGTGAAGGAGCTGCTCGAGATTCCCGACGGGATCGCGACCGCAGCGACGGTCGCGCTCGGCTATCCGGCGCGCGGCTTCCCGCAAAAGCTCGCCCGTCGTCCGATCTCGGAGACCTGCTTCGCCGACGCCTTCGGGAAGCCGCTGTTCGCCTTGATCCGCCCGTAAGACCGCGGTTCCCCGGCGCGGCCGCCTTGCGCCCGCGCAGCCGCTGGGATAACGCCACCGAGGCCATGGCGGTGCTCGCGCGAGGGGGTGGGAGCGCAGCGCCCGCGGGGCGGAGCGCGGCAGCGCCGGCGCTCGGAGGAGCGCGGGTCGTCCGGCCACGCGCGGCCGTACGGCGGCCGCGCGCGCGCGAGGTGGTCGCGCGCGCCGGACCGGCGGCCCACTTCCGCCACCTCGCCCAGCTCGCGGACGGCATCGTCCTCCTGCTCGCGTTCCCGCTCGCCTACCAGGCGAAGACCGACTGGCTCCCCGGCGACCTGACGCGCCTCTACGACCCGGAGGTGTACTTCGGGCCCGCGCTCCTGGTCGCGCTCGGGACGCTGTTCTTCCTCGAGCGCCGCGGCGCCTACGAGTCGACCCGCGTGCTCCGGATCGGCGGCATGGTCTGGGCCGTCCTGCGCGCCGTCGGTCAAGCGCTGGTTCTGGCCGCGACCGTCCTCTTCGTCTTCAAGCTCTCCTACGTGAGCCGCCTCTTCGTCGGCCTCTACGGGGCGACGTCCGCGCTTCTCCTGGTCGCGGTCCGGCTCGCGTTCCGGCGGGTCGCGATGCGCCTCCGCGTCTCCGGCCGGGGCGCTGCGCGCGTGCTGCTGATCGGCGACGGCGAAGCGGCCGCCGACATGTCGCACGCGCTCGCCGAGGAGGCCCTCTTCGGGGTCGCCATCGTGGCGCAGCTGCCGGTCGCGCTCCTTTCCCGTCCCGCCATGGCGGTCCGGCACGCGCTCGCCGGCACCGACCCGCCGGGTGCCGTCCCGCTCTCGCCGATCAGCGACTTCCTCCGCAACGAGGCGATCGACGAGGTCGCCGTCGCGTCGCCCGGGCTGCCGTCCTCGGAGCTCGAGCGCCTCATCGAGGCGTGCGACCGCGAGGGCGTCGCGCTCCACGTCGCGGTGGACGCGCTCGGCGCGGGCCTCGAGCGCGCGCACCTCTCGCTCGTCGCCGACCAGAAGCTGCTCTCCGTCAATCCGCAGCGCCACTCGGCGTGGGGCAGGGCGTTCAAGCGTGCGCTCGACCTCGTCGCGGCGCCGCTCCTGATCGTGCTCACGTCGCCGCTCTGGCTCCTCGCTGCGATCGCGATCATGCTCGACTCGCCCGGGCCGGTGTTCTTCTTCCAGGAGCGGATCGGGCTCAACAAGCGGCGCTTCCGGATGATCAAGTTCCGGACGATGTTCGAGGGCTCGGAGCACTTCCAGCCGATCTTGACGCCCCTCAACGAGGCCGACGGCCCGATCTTCAAGCTCCGGCGCGACCCGCGCGTGACGCGCGCGGGGCGCTGGCTCCGCCGCTTCGACGTCGACGAGATCCCACAGCTCCTGAACGTGCTGCGCGGCGACATGAGCCTGATCGGGCCGCGCCCGATGCTGCCGAGCGAGATCACCGGCTTCGAGCCCTGGCAGCGGAAGCGCTTCTCGATGCAGCCCGGGATCACGGGGCTCTGGCAGGTATCGAACCGCCTCGGCCAGTCGTTCCTCGACGGCCTCCGCGCCGACCTCGAGTACATCGACCGCTGGTCGCTCAAGCTCGACCTCGAGATCCTCCTCCGCACGGTTCCCGCGATCCTGCGCGACCGCGTCGCGCCGTGAGCGCCGGGTCGCCGGCGCGCATCCCACTGGTCGACCTCGCCGCGCAGTACGCGGCGATCGCGCCCGAGCTCGAGGCCGCCGCGCTGGGGGTCCTCCGGAGCGGGCACTGGGTGCTCGGGCCCGCCGTCGAGTCGTTCGAGCGCGCGGTCGCCCGCTACCTCGGCGTGCCGCACGCGATCGGGGTCGCGTCCGGCTCCGACGCCCTGCTGCTCGCCCTCATGGCGCTCGACGTGGGACCGGGCGACGAGGTGATCACGACGCCGTTCTCGTTCTTCGCGACGGTGTCGTCGATCACGCGCCTCGGCGCGACGCCCGTCTTCGCCGACATCGCGCCCGGCGACTTCCTGATCGACCCCGCGGCCGTGCGGGCGGCGGTCACGCCGCGGACCCGCGCGATCCTGCCCGTGCACCTCTACGGCCTCTGCGCGGACTTCGCGGCGCTCGACGACGTGGCGCGCTCGGCGCGCGTCGCGATCGTCGAGGACTCGGCGCAGGCGATCGGCGCGGAGCGCGACGGCCGGCGCGCGGGCGCCGTCGGCGACCTGGCTGCCTTCAGCTTCTACCCCACGAAGAACCTCGGGGCGGCGGGCGATGCAGGGCTCGTCACGGCGCTCGACGACCGCGTCGCCGCCCGCGTCCGGAGGCTCCGGGTGCACGGATCGGAGGAGCGCTACGTGCACGTCGAGGTCGGGATCAACAGCCGGATGGACGGCGTCCAGGGTGCGATCCTCGAGGTGAAGCTCCGCCACCTCGATCGCTGGTCGGACGCGCGCGCCGAGCGCGCGGCGACCTACTCCGCGCTCCTCCGCGACGCCGGTCTCGATGCAATCGTCGCGCTCCCGCAGGTGCCGGCGGCGGCGCGGCACATCTTCCATCAGTACGTGATCCGCACGCCGCGCCGCGACGAGCTCCGCGCGCACCTCGCACGAACAGGGATCGCGAGCGAGGTCTACTACCCCATCCCGCTCCACCTTCAGGAATGCTTCGAGTTCCTCGGCTATCGCCGCGGCGACCTGCCGGAGTCGGAGCGTGCCGCGGACGAGGTGCTCGCGCTCCCGATCTATCCGGAGCTCGAGCGATCTCAACAAGAGCGCGTCGTGGGGGCGATCGCGGACTTCTTCGCGGGACGCTGAGCGCCCTTGCGCGACGCCGCCTAGCCTGCGCGGTGCCGGCGGCCGAGCGCGCGAGCGCAGAGCGCCCACCACGCGAACCCGGCGAAGGACGCCGCGCGCTGCTCGAGCCCCATCGCGCCGTGCGGTGGACGGGCGAGCCCCTCGGCGAGCACCCAGGCGACCACGTCCACCGCGAGGAGGCACGCGCATGCGAGACCGGACGTCTTCCACGCGGAGCTGCCGAGCCGCCGCGCGGCCCAGGGCGAGAAGGCGGCGAGCGCCATTGCGCAGCCCGAGCCGGCGGCGAGCGCCGCCGCGAGATGAATCGGCGATGGAAACGGCACGAGGCCGGCGACGACCAGGCTGGCGCCCGCGGCGCCGAGCGCGGCGAGGCCGGTGCGCGCCGCGCGCGAAAGCTCCGGAAGGCCCCAGGCGAGCGCCGCCGTCAGCACGATCAGCGCACCCGGCAGCATCATGCCGCCGAAGCTCACGAGGGTACGCGACGGCTGGCCGATCATGCCGAGCTCGCTGATCGCTCGCGCGCCGGGATCGTAGTCGCGGGTGAGCATTCCGGCGAGCACCACCGAGCCGACGTGGAGAGCGGCTGCAGCGACGGCGCACGGGCCGAGGAAGGAGCGCCGGAGGCGACGCCAGCCGCGCACCCCGTCCTCCGGAACCTCAGCGTAGGGTGCAGATTTTTCATCCGGAATCGAGGACGGCCCGGCGTGCGCCCGCCGTGTCTGCGCCGCTCCCGATGCGTCCAGCCGTTGCTCCTCAGCGATCATCGAAACGCCGACAAAATGGCATCGCCCGTGGCGCGCGTCACGCGCGTCGTCCGAGGCACGCCGGCCTCGGCTTCCACGGATCGAGAAGCAGCGGCGCTCAGAGTCCCGCGCGTACGATATGAATTCGGCTAACGGGTTGAGATTGGCGTTGCTCTCGTTCGACATCGTCGTGTACTGGCGAGCGGCACTGCAAAATCCTCATCATGACGAAGAGCCGAGTGCGTCTGCGAGCGGGTGCCGCGACCGCCGTTGCCGGAGACAGTCGCCGCCGGCCGAGCACACGCGCGCGCGCTCGCCGGTGCTCTTCGCCGAGCTTCGTTCTTCCGATCGTCGTCGCCGTGCTCGTCGTCTGCGTCGCGAGGGGCGCGGCGCGCGCGACCGGCGCACCCGTCGACGGCAAGACCGCTCAGCTCCTCGGGCGGTACATCGACAACCCGGCGGCCAATCGCCGGGCGGTGCGAGCGCTCGACCGGAAGGGCCTCGAGGGCTTGCCGGACGGCGCGCTCATCGCGGTCGGCGACGCCTACATGCGGAGCGGCGACAACCTCTCCGCGATCGGCGTGTTCGCGACCCTCCTCGACCGGAATCCCGGCCGGCCGGTGAGTAGCATCGCGGAGATCGCGATCGGGTGGGCGCTCCTCGCGGAGGGCGACGTGGCGACCGCGCGCACGTTCTTCGCCGGCGCGTTGGCCGTGGAGACGGCGTCGCCCACATCCGCGGACGCGCAGCGACCGTCCGTCTTCCGCCTCGCCGACATCGCCCTCCTCGCCGTGAGCCTCACGGATGCGTACCAGGGCGCGGGCGCCGGCGCGGCGGAGCCGCTCGGGCAGCTGGCCGTTGCACCGGGGACGGACGCGGTCCTCCGGCCGCTGGCTCGCCTCGGCGCCGCCTACGCGCACTACTGGATCGGCGACTACGCGAGCGCGGCCGCGGTCTTCGACTACCTCGCGCTCGAATACCCGGACGGGCCCACCGCGGACGACGCCCGCTACGGAGCGGCATGGTCGCGCTGGCTCGCGGGCGACCGCGAGCGCGCGCTCGACGACCTGCACGATCTGGCGCGGAGCGACCGGCCGAGCGCCGGGCGTGGCGCCGCGGCGCTCGTCGACCTTCGCCCCGCGGACGTGCTCGTCGCAGGGCTGCGCGACGATCGCCGGCCGATCGCGAGCCCGGCGCAGCGGCTCGCGGGGGTGCTGGACCTCGATGGCGTCGCGCTGGCGCGCGCCGCCATCCGACGGATCGAGCGCGGCGACGATTCCCGCGATGCGACGGAGCCGGCAGTCGCGCCCGTCGGCGCCGCACCGGAGGAGCGCGGCGCGACGGCAGCGCGAGCGGACGGGCCGGGGGCGGGCCAGAAGCTCTCGCTCGCCGTGCCCGTGATGACGGGCGGGTCGGCGGCCGAACCGGCGGGCGGCGCCCTCTCGGAAGACGCGCGCGCGCAGCACGTCCGCAATGCGCCCGTCGAAGCCGGCGACGGCGGCGGCCTGATCGGCGCGCTGCACGTCGTCGGCGATGGAAGCAAGGGAAGCGGTCTCGTTCTGACGGCGGCGGCGCTCGCTGCGCTCGCCGTCGTCGCCCACGTGCTCCGGCGCCGCCGGGCGAGCTGAGCCGGTTGCGGGCGATCCGGCGACGAAGGAGGTGCTAGCGAAGAATTACGTTTGACAACCATCCCGGGGCGTGAGCTTACAGCGCTCGAACAGCCCCGGCCTATCGGCTCCCGTGCCGATAGGGACAAGGAGGGATCGACGATGCGGAGAGATCTACGGCTCTATGGTCTCGCGGCAATCGGGCTCGCGACGGCCCTTCTCTTGACCCCCGCGCTGGCGCGCGCCACGTGCGTCGGCGGATCGCCGAACGGTACGCTCGAGAGCGGCGAGCAGTGCGACGGCGGTAGCGACGCGACCGACTGCTGCACCGACAGCTGCACCTTCGCAGCCGACAACACGGCCTGCGACGACCACAACGACTGCTCGGTGAACAGCAAGTGCGACGCCTCGGGAGACTGTGGTGGCGGCACCGCAGCGCCGAACGGCTCGACCTGCCGCCAGCGGAACGTCGACGGCTCGCCCGCCGACTGCAAGACCTATCTCTGCGACGCCAAGGCCTGCACGTCGACCGTCACCAGCGACCCGTGCAGCGACGGCAACGCGTGCACGCAGGACACCTGCACGGACCCGACGACCAACCCGCCGACCTGCAGCCCGAGCCATCCCGCGCTGCCCCCGGACTCGCCCTGCGACACCGACGCGAACGCCTGCACGGTCGAGAAGTGCGATGCCAGCGTCCAATGCGTTCTCTACACGACGGTCGACTGCTCGAACGCGAGCCCTGCGCCCGGGGTGTGCGAGTTCTATTCGTGCAATCCCTCGAGCGGCGCCTGCGTCCTGGGCGACAAGCCCAAGGGCACCTCGTGCACGAGCGATGGGAACGACTGCACCGACGACGAGTGCAACTCGCGCGGCGACTGCAAGCACTTCGCGGTCAACGCCGGGCACCTGTGCAGCGACGGGAATCCGTGCACGATCGGCGAGCAGTGCAACGGGAACAAGGTCTGCGGCCCCGCCGGGACGAGCTACGAAGGTACGCCCGGAAACGCGGGCGGCAGCTGTGCGGACGACAACAACGTCTGCACGTACGACTACTGCAACGGCGTCGTGTCGACGTGCCAGCACAGCTCGACGCCGTACGGTGGCGGCACCAGCACGAACGGCAACTCGTGCCCGACCGACAACAACGCCTGCACGTACGACATCTGCAACAGCGGCGCGTGCTCGCACGTGGGAACCAACCCGTTCACGAGCGAGACGACCAACGGCAACTCGTGCACGGATGCCAACACCTGCACGGCCACGTCGGCCTGCAACAACGGCGCGTGCACGGGCACGTCCTGCGTGTCGAGCGGCACCTGCAGCACCTTCTGCGGAAACCCGGCGTGTACGCAGACGCTGCCGGCGTGCGGCTGCTCCGGCTGAGCGCATCCGCGATCGCATCGTCGTGACGACCGCGGTGGCGGCGGCGGATTCCCCGCCGCCGCCACCGCGTCCGATCGATCCGTGACGCAATGAACATCGCCTTCGTCGTCGTGGACTCGCTGCGCGCGGTCTCGCTGGGCCGCGGCGCTGACGGTCCGCGCACGCCATTTCTCGATCGCCTCGCCGGCGAGTCGGTGGCGTTCCGAAGCGCCCACGCGTCCGAGTGCTGGACGCTGCCGACGCACATGAGCATGTTCACCGGGCTCCTGCCGTCGGAGCACGGGGCGCACTTCCAGTCGCTCGCCTACCGCGCGAGCGCGCCGACGATTGCGGAGATCCTCGGGCGCGCGGGGTACCACACCGAGGTCGTCACCCGGAACTCGCTCTTCGACGGGAGCGTCCCCGGCACGACGCGCGGGTTCCAGCACAACACGCGCGTCGTGAAGGAGACGCGCGGCATGGCCGCGCCGATCGGCCTGATGCTGGCGCTCGCCAAGCCGGGGATCCGGCGGCACCTGCGGCGGGCCGGCTTCTTCACCGCGCTTCAGCGCGACAGCCGCGAGTTCCTCGGCCGTGCCGCGCGCATGGTCGTTCCCGCGGATCGCGAGGCCCTCGCCTACGCGCTCGAGCGGATGAGCGATCTCCGGCGTTGCGGGAAGCCCTTCTTCCTCTTCCTGAACCTCTTCGACGTCCACGCGCCCTACTGCCCGACGGAGGCGTCGCCCGCGCGGCCGCTCCGCGAGAGGGGGGCCCTCCGGGAGAACCTCTCGGTGCTGCGCGCGCTCGCCAAGCTGAGCGGCCACGGCTATCTCCGGCCCGGCTTCCGGCTCCCCGAGCGAAGCCGGCGCTACCTCCTGGGGCGCTACCACAGCGCGATCGAGCTGATCGATCGCAAGCTCGGCGAGTTCTACGACGCCGCGCGCGCCTCGGGGCTGCTCGACGACACGCTCCTCGTCCTCGTGTCGGACCACGGCGAGGCGTTCGGCGACCACGGGCTCTTCGTCCACGACGGATCGGTGTGGCAGACGCACCTCCACGTGCCGCTCTTCATCCATCACCCCGACTGTCCGCCGCGCGTCGTCGAGGACACGGTCGCGACGCGGGACCTCTTTACGCTGCTCCGCGCCGTGGGCCTCGGGCTCGGCCTCGGCGGGACGCTGCTCGATCGCGACGCGCCCGCACGGTTGCCGGTCGCGCTCGCGGAGCACTACCACTATCCGCACGTCAAGGACCTGCTTCCGCAGTATGCGCAGAATCTCGCCGCGGCGGTCGTCGGCCGGCGCAAGGTGATCCTCCGCCGCGAAGGCCTTCTCTCCGTGGATCTCGCGGTCGACCCCGGCGAGCAACGCCTCCAGCCGACGGCTGCGAGCGACTTCGCGGCTGCCTGCCGGAGAGACGGGGTTTCGCAAGCGGCGATCGACGCTGCGCTCGCGCACGTGGGCCGCTGGGGCGACATGCGGCGCGCGGCCTGAGCCGCGAACGGAGCAAGCCGCGAGGCCGCAGGCGCGGCGCTACGAGGCGGCCGCGGCGGGCCGCCGCACGCGATGCGCCACCTCGGCGCAGACGAGCGCCAGGAAGAACGCCGCGGCGAGCGACAGCGCGACCCAGTGGAGCTGGCGGAGAGGACCCCAGGGCGGCGTCGCGGCCCACGGAGCTCGCAGGCCCTCCAGGGCGGCCGTGCTCGCCCAGAAGAGGAAGAACCCGACGAGCGCGGTCTCGCCGTCGTAGCGGCGTCGACGCGCGACCGCGTACATCGCCGCGCTCACGAGCAGGGCGGCGCCTGCGAAGTAGAGCTGTAGCGGGTGGAGCGCGAGCGAGTGGGGCGCGTCGGGCGGGATCATGCCGAGGTCCGACTGCAGCAGGTACGCCGCGCTGCCCTTCGGGTACGGGAGGCACCACGCGTGGTCGCAGGGCGCGCCGATGCAGCAGCCCTGCAAGAAGCATCCGAGCCGCCCGACGGCGACGCAGATGCCGGCGGGCGGCAGCATGCCATCGGCGAGCCGGAGGAAGGGCACCCCGAAGCGCCGCGCCGACCAGATCATCGCAATGACGCCGGCGAGGAACCCGCCGCCGACGTGGTAGCCGCCGAACCACGGAATGAACGCCGCGTGCCAGCGACCCACGAACACCGTCGGAGCGTTCAGCACGAAGTGCAGGCGCCCGCCGACGAGCGTCGCGAGTGCGACGGTCAGAAAGATGATGCGCGCGGTTCGGCGGTCGATGCCGGCGATCGCCTCCGCCGAGCGCGGCACGAGCCAGAAGGCGAGGAGCAGCGCGAGCATCAGCATCCCGCCCGACGCAGGTACGACGATGCCGTAGCGTGACGCGTCGAGGAGGATCGGGTGCATGGGTGACGTCGTCTATATCAATCGCCGCCCGACGACGGCAATCCCGAAACGACGCGGCGACGACACACGGCGGCTGGGCGCTTCAGTCGAGGAGCCGCGCGCGGACGCGGGCGTCCGGCAGCTCGCAGGCGGCAGGCCCGCCGAGCCACGTCGTCCGATGGCGCGCGACCAGCCGGTAGGCGACATCGAGGAGCGGGCGGAGGAAGCGTACGCGCGCGAGGCTGCCGATCCAACTCCAAGGCGACGGAAGGTGGCCGAGCGATCGCAGGACCGCCTCGGATCGAAGGCTCACCTGCATCCCGGGCTCGAGCAGCACGACCGACCCGTCGCGACCTGCGTCGCGCTCCGCTGGCGAGAGCAGCCGGTGCGCGAGCTCGCCTTGCAGGCGCGCGAACCGCAATGCACCGGCGGGATCGCGGTCGACCAGGAACCGCACGCTGCGATGGCAGAAGCCGCAGTCGCCGTCGAAGAAGACGATCGGTCGCTCGCGGTCGTTCTCGACGACGGGAGAGGCGGTGGCCGCGACTGGCTCCACGTCTGCAGCGTACCACTGCGCGCGAGCCGACGCCCTGGACGGGCCGGGCGTCGCCCACCCTCGCGGTCGGCACAAACGAAAACGGCGCTCCGGAAGGAGCGCCGTCGCGAGAGAGGTTATGACCGGGCGATCGTAGGGTCAGGTTTTCGGGGTACGGTGATCAGGGTGGGCGGAGGCGTCGGCGTGCTCGGGTGCGTGAGCCAGGATCTCGGTTCCGGTAGACCGCCCGGTCGACGCGGGATTCAGCAAGGCCGGTGCCATCAAAATGCTTGAAAAATCAATGGAAGCGACCTTGCAATCCCGCAACCTTGCTCGATCGTCTGACCGAAACACGGCAAGTCCTCGAGTTCTCCACAGGTCGGGGTTCGAGCGAGCACCGACGCGCCGTCCCGGATGGCCGGATGCGGGGGGCGTGGAGCACGCTGCGCCCGGCGCACCGGCCCGGGCTCGTCCCGCGACGCGCTCGCGAGGGGTGAGGCGGTAGCGCCGGCGATCGCGGCGCCGTTGCGGGACTGCAAGCCGGCGAGCGTCACTCCCCCGTGGATCGCGAGAGGTACGCCTGGCGCAACGCGTCGACCAGCTCGTCGCGACGCTCGTACAGCCTTCGCGGCTTCCGCGGTGCTCGCGTCGCGAGCGCGTAGGCAGCGAGGACCGGGAGCCCGACCGTCGAATCGAGATAGCAGACGACGGTGCCCGGGAGCGCGTCCGGGTTGATCTTTCCCCAGCTCACGGCCTCGGCGGGCGTCGCGCCCGAGAGCCCGCCGGTGTCCGGGCGCGCGTCGGTCATCTGGATGAAGTAGTCGTGGCCGCTCTCGGCGAGGCCGAGCACCTCCTGGATCTGCGGCTCGGTCTGGAGGACGAAGTTCTTCGGCGACCCCCCGCCCAGGATGAAGACCGCGCTCTTTCCGCCGCCCTTCTTCGCGTCCCAGACGAGCGCCGCGGTCTCGTTGACGTCGCGTGACGGGTTCAGGCGGAGGCGGTTGCCCTCGAGCTCGGTCGCGGCGACGTTCATGCCGATCGACGAGTCGCCCGGCGACGAGGTGAAGATCGGCACCGCGTGCTCGTGCGCCGCCGCAATGAGGGAGCGCTTGCGGCGACCGAGAGCCTTCTCGCGCTCGACCACGTACGCGCCCGCCTTGAAGTGGAACTCGGCCGTCCCCATCTCCTGCTGGAACTCGGGCTGGCGGATCACCTCGCGGTAGAAGGCGTCGGTCGTGAGGAGCACGTCGTAGTCGAACAGGATGTCGTAGATCCGGACGACGCCTTCCTTCCGGAGCTCGACGTCGCTCGCGCCCGGGCTGCCCTGGTGCATGTCGAGGCCGATGCCGAAGTGCGTGTCGTGGTAGAGATTGGCGCCCGTCGACACGATCCAGTCGATGAAGCCGGCCTCGATCAGCGGGACGAGAGCCGACGTCGCAAGGCCGGCCGGCGTGAGCGCCCCGGTCAGGCTCACGCCGACGGTCACGTCGGGCTCGAGCACCTTCCGCGCGAAGAGCTGGCATGCCTCGCGGAGGCGGCCGGCGTTGTACGACAGGAAGCAGCGATCGACGAGGTCGACGATCGACGTGTCCTTCGAGATCGGGAGCGGGTCGATCTTCGGGAGGCGCGCGAGCTTCGTCGGGCTCATGGGCGCGGGGTAGATATCGCGTCTCCGCCGCGCAACGTCGCGGCTCGCGTGTGACGTTTCGCCGTTCTGCCTGGGGCCGCCGGAGCCGTGTGTGCGGGCGCTCGCTCCGGGTCTCGCTCGCGGGTCGCCGAGCGCGCCGAATTGTCTCATGAATCAATGTGGGCGCGATTGATTGTCCCGCTCGTTCGACAGTCGCT
>Ga0070741_10003504_pt1 | contig 38840 bp, 35 predicted proteins | sample Coa_R1_4_FD_66440 | JGI IMG/M metagenome (GOLD analysis project Ga0070741, IMG submission 66440) | Surface soil microbial communities from Centralia Pennsylvania, which are recovering from an underground coalmine fire - Coalmine... | ecosystem: Environmental > Terrestrial > Soil > Unclassified ... | reverse complement strand
GTGGTGATGAAACCTCTGGCGCAAGGCGCCTCGATAGCGGAATGCATCGCGCCGCTGCGCGCCTTTTTCGACAGCGAAGCCGCCGACCCTGCGCACAAAGCCGACGCCGGCATGCTGGCGACCTCCCCCGCGCAGGCCATGAAGCCGGCCTGAGCTGCGTCAGCGTCTCCGGGAACACGGGCCTCATAATTTCTCGTTCGGCTCAATCGCAGCGACCGGCGCTGCCAGCCGCCATTTGTTCGGCAAGTTGTCGCCAACCGAGAGGTTCACAATTTCAGCGGCAAAGAGCGACGCCCTCTCCTGCTCTTCATTGCTGCTTCCAGGCGCGGCAACCCTGATCGCGCGGGGCACGGTTCGCGTCAACGACAGACTCAAGAGATCGAATCGATTGTAATGGCCGGCAAAGTCCTGAACGACCTTCGGAGAAACCAGCGCGTCACGGTCGACGTCGGCGTAGAGAATGCCTTCTTCGTTGCCCATCGGCCCCGCCAGGATTTCTCCTGACGGACCGATAATCGACGATCCGCGGCCTTGCCCCGCCATGTAGTCACGGTGCTGTTGCGTGACCGGAAGCTCTCGAAACATCTGGTCGTTGATGACGCTCACCGCGTTGATAATGAAGACCTTCATTTGATAGGCGAGCGCCCGCGTCACCATCTGAACAATTTCCGAGATGTTGGCGCCAAGCTGGAAATGCGACGGCCAGGATGCGACGTGAACGTTCGCACCCTGCGCGTCGAGTGCATAAGTGGCGAGTGCATTGGAGTTTTCGCCGCACATCAACCCCGACACGTTGACGCCGACGTTCGTCGGATAGGCGCGCAGCCCTTCCGCGTCGCCGCGCGAATGAACGAGGCGCTCGCCGAGCGTTGGCATCAGCTTGCGGTGGCGGCCGACCAGATTGCCCGTTGCATCGATGAATAACAAAGTATTGTAAAGCGTGCCGAGCCGCCCCGGCTCGCGTTCGCAGCAGCCCATCACAACGAAGACATTGGCGTCTCGCGCCGCCTGGCAAAGCGCGTCAACCTCGGGACCGGGAACAACGATGCTGTTGAGCGCGAGGCGCTTGGAGAATGCCTGCGCCTCCGGGCTGCTGGCGGGATGAAAATGATACCAGAGCGGGTGCGTCGGGATGAAGCCTTCGGGGAACCCCGCGATGTGGGCGCCGTTGCGCCCAGCTTCGATAATCAGCGCGACCGATTTCTCGACTGAGCCCTTAAGATCCAGAAAGGCAGGTGACGCCTGGATCGCGGCGAGTCGAATTTTATTTTGCTGGCCCATCTGTCGCTCCTGTGAATGATCACCCGTTACGCCATCCGAAGAAATCCCCAAGGCGTCGCGTGAAGACGCTCAAAACCGGTCTCCGTGATGCGCAGCATTTCACCCAACTGCACGCCGGCCTTTTGATCGGTCGTGATAACGTTCGGCTGCACGACGATCGTCATGTTTCGCTCGAGGCGCATGTCCGGAACAGGGCCCGCCGGCCGGCTTTTGGTGCCGAGCACGGGCGGCCAATAGCCGCCGCCAAAGCCGTGGACGATATCGTCGTAAATCGAAAGCCCGGCGTCCTCGATCAGGGCCGTTGCATCAAAGATTTGCTGCGCCGATACGCCTGCTTTCAGGACGCCGGTGATCGCATGAAATGCCGCTTCGGCCGTATCATAAAGCTTTTGGAACAGCGGCGTCGGTTCTGCGCCGACCGTGATCGTCCGCAACACCTGGCCCGGATAATCCCAGAACGTACCGCTGAATTCGACAAACATCATGTCGCCGATCTTCAGTCGCGCAGTCGAGTGGTGTTGTGGCGGCACGCAGCAGGTCGGATTGGCCATGTCGTTTCGTCCGATGAAGTGGATCACGGTCGAGCCGCCAAGGGCGTGATAGCCGTGCTCGACGAGGGCGCCGAGCTCGCGTTCGGTCATGCCCGGACGTCCATCGCGTAGCAATGATGCAAGACCGAGATCGCTGAATGCGGCGCCAATCCGCATCCAATCGATTTCTTCATCCGACTTTCGCATTCGCAGCCATCGATAGTCGTCGCTCAGATCGATGAGATCGAAGGTCTCAAGCTGACGTGAATGCAGCCAAGTCAGAACACCGATAACGCCGACCCGCTTGATGCCGCGCCGGGTCAATTCCTCGGCGACCGCCATGGCGCCGCGGCGCTCCGCCCAACGCACATCCGCGTCGCGCGCAATCTGGCGGGCATTCGGAACATGATTGACGTGCTCCACAAAAAGCACGTCCCGTTCGCCCGGTTTGAACACAACGAAAGCGCGCGCCGAAGTCGGCCACCCGGTGAGCCAGCCAACACCCGTTCCGGTGCGCTCTTCCCCGCACAACAAAACGGCATCGCAATCATGTTTCGCCGCGGCGTCGGCCAGCGCCCGCCGGCGGCGCGCGAACTCTTGATCGGAAAAGCGGCCGTACGGCTGCTCGAGGATCGCCTTGATTTTCGGATCTTGCAGCGTTGGATGATCCATCACGAACCTTTAAGCGCGGCGTCGAGATAATGGGCGTCGAAATAGGCGCTCGGTGGGCCAAGCGGTTTGGCCGGCGTGCCGAATCGCGAACGAAGCTTGAGCACGGCTGCGATGCCTTCAAGATCGGCAGCGCCTCTTTTTGTGAAGCCGTTTCTGGCGTCGAACAGAACTGAATAGGCGATGGTAGCCGCGCCTTTGTCCGCATTCGGCATGTATTTACCAAAAATCGCGAACGCCTCGTTGCGGCTGGCTGGTTCGTACAGCCAATCGACCGCGTCGGAGAACGCGCGCAAAAATCCGCAAAGCGCGTCGCGGTTCTTGTCAGCCCAGTTCCGCCGCGTCGCAATAACGTGGCCCTGGTAGCGCGACATGATGCTTTCGGCGGTATCAAGTTCCCGGAAACCGAGGTCCTTGAGCTGCGAGGAAAACGGCGTGTTGAAGAGCGCGCCGGCGAAATCGTGGCGCTTTAAGCCTTCGTAACGCTGCAGCACGCCTCCGGTCCGGACGATCTTGTATTCATCCTTTCGGAGCCCGCCCTTTTCGAGGAGCGCGAACAGAATCAGAGCCAAACCCGTAAGCACAGCATCGACGGAAAGGGTCTGCCCCTTCAGGCCGGCATACGAGGCAATGTCGGGGCGCACCATGAGCGCTGGCATCAGCCGCGCATCCGACGCCATCACCGCGATCGCATCGGGCACCGTCACCGGCGCCTCCCCCTGGCCCTCGCGATAGGCGACGACGTTATCCATCAAAGTGATCGCAACATCGCCGCTGCCTTCGGCAAGATGGGTCCACTGCACCACCGAGCCCGGGATTTCGGTCACCTCGACCGAAATGCCGTTTTGGGCGAACAGGCCCCGCTCCTGCGCGACCCAGAGCGGCCAATTGAACGCGCCGGGAAACACCATCAGTCTCACAGGCGCCATAGCGGCCACACGCGGTGCGCGAATATTTCACACATTTCAGTGAAATTTTAGGAGCACGGTCCCTGACTGTCAAACATGCTTGCCGGTGCACATTGCTGCGCGAGATCGCCGCAGGGTACGCGTGGAAAATGCAAAAATACAGGGCCATCTCGACTCTCGCCGAGGGCGGACGCAAGCTGTGGATCATCAAGGCCGACACTGGACCGCGCGAAAAATGAGCTTGACGATCATGCCCAATTAGATTTCAGTAATTTTACTGAAATCCCAGGATGACCCATGTACACGCTCTGTGTTGATATCGGCGGCACCTTCACCGACATTGTGGTCTTCGACGAAGGCAAAGGGCGCACGGTCACCGGCAAGGCGCTCACGACGCCGGCGGATCTGCGCAAAGGCGTCTTCGCCGGCCTCGAACAGGCGGCGGAGGATCTTGGCGTTCCGCTCCAGAACGTCTTGGCCGAGGCGCATCGCTTCGTCCACGCCACGACGCAATCGAGCAACGCCATCTTCGCTTTCGCTGGCGCCAAGACCGCAGTGATCACGACCCGCGGTTTTGGCGACACGCTCACGATCATGCGCGCGACGGGCCGCGTCGCCGGCCTGAGCGTGTTCGAGCGCTATCACTACCGCGCGACCATGAAGCCGCGCATGTTGGCCGACGAGCGCGACATCTTCGAAGTGTCTGAGCGGATGGACTATGCCGGCCGGCCGGTGACAAGGCTCGATGAGGCGGAGCTACGCACAATCGCGAGATCGCTCAAATCGCGCGGCTATGAGGCCGTCGCAATTGCGTTCCTGTTCTCGCACAAGAACGATGCGCATGAGCGCAGGGCGAAGGAGATCCTGGCGAGCGAACTGCCGAAGGTCTATTTCTCGCTCTCCAGCGAAGTGGCGCCGGTGCTCGGCGAATATGAACGCAGCGCAACGGCGCTGTTTAACGCCTATGTCGGACCGACCATCGAGAATTATCTCGATGGACTTGTTGGCAAACTCGCGGAGAGCGGGTTGAAGCCCCAGCCGCTGATCGCCCAGGCCAACGGGGGTCTGGCGACGCCATCGCAAACGATCCCAATCTTCACCGTCGAATCGGGGCCGGCGGCCGGCGTCGTCGGCAGCGCGCATCTCGCCGAGCAGATCGGGGTTCCGGACATCATCGCGACCGATGTCGGCGGCACCACGTTCAAGGTGGCAATCATCGAAGGCGGCAAGTGGGCCTACACCAAAGAGACGATTCTCAATCAATATCAATTGCGGCTGCCGATGATCGACGTCGTCTCGATCGGCGCCGGCGGCGGCTCGATCGCCTGGGTCGATAACGCGCGGCTGCGCATCGGTCCGATGAGTGCGTCGTCCGACCCAGGCCCTGCGTGCTATGGCTTCGGCGGCGACCGGCCGACCGTTACCGACGCCGATCTCGTGCTTGGCCACATCTCGCCCGACCGGTTTCTCGGCGGCCGGATGGCGCTCAATTATGAAGCCGCTGCTGCCGCGATCGAGAAGCAGATCGCAAAGCCCCTGTTTGATGGCGATGTCATCGCCGCAGCGGCGGGAATACGCCGCGTGGTGGACGCGCAGATGGCCGATCTCATCCGCAAGACGACGTTGCAGCGCGGCTACGATCCGCGTCGTTTCGCGCTGATGGCCTATGGCGGTTCCGGCCCCGTTCACGCGGCATCCTATGGCGCCGACCTCGGTATTTCGGAAATCATCATTCCGCTCAACGCACCGGTTCATTCCGCATACGGCGGCGCGCTGTCCGATGTCCGCTTCAGTCTGCGTTATTCCGACCCGCTGACGCTGCCGGTCGAGCCGGCAAAGCTTGAAAGCATCTACACGTCGATGGAACGCGACGGCGATAAGCTTCTTGTCGAAGCCGAAATCCCGTCCACGGACCGCCGATTTGAGCGCTGGGTTGAAGCGCGGTATCGCCGCCAAGTCCACACCGTGCGGGTGCGCGTTCCGGGCAAGATCGAGTCGGTTGAAACGGTCAAACTCGTCGCGCAAGCGTTCGAAGCCGAATACGAGCGCCTGTTCGGCCCAGGTTCGGCACTCAAGGACGCCGGCATCGAACTGGTTGATTACGGTGTCGACGCCATCGGTGGCGTACGCAAACCGGCAGCGACCAGACACGCAAACGGCACCGCGACCGAGCCAAAACCACGCACGCGGCGCAAAGCGTTCTGCCCGATTGTTGGCGGCATGCTCGACACTCCGATTTACGACGGCGCCACGCTTGGAGCGGGCGCGAAGATTTCAGGTCCCGCCGTAATCGAGCACCCGAGTACCACGATCGTCTTGCATACCGGGCACAATGCCCGCGTCGACGAATTCGGCAACACCCGCATAGCTCTCGCTCACTGAAAGTCGGTGCAATGCTCAATCCTTCGCAGACTCACTTGATCGATCCGGTCACGTTCGAGGTGCTGAACCACCGCTTGATGACCATCAGCGAGGAGATGGGGATTCAATACATGCGGTGCTCCGGCTCAAATGTACTCATCACGGGTAACGACGCCGCCGCCGCAGTGATGCTGGCCGACGGCTCGCTGGTTTCGGTCGGCCCTTACATTGTAACGCAGGGCAATGTGCTGCCGCTCATCGTTGCCAGCACGATGAAGTCACTTGGGCCAGGTGAAGTTATCGAGGACGGCGATATCTTCATTTGCAACGATCCCTATCTCGGCGCCATTCATCATCCCGACATAGCGACGGTTGCGCCGATCTTCTGGAAGGACAAGCTGGTCGCATGGGTCGGCGCCTCCGGGCACCAGCTCGATAATGGCGGCATGGATCCGGGCGGCTTTTCGATCAAGGCTGTCGACACGCACCAGGAAGGTCTTCGAATGCCGCCAGTCAAGATCGCCTCGCGCGGCGTGGTGCGCGAGGACGTGCTGCGGTGGATCCGCAATCAGGTGCGCGACCCGCTGGTTGCGCTCGACATCAAGGGCCAGATCGCCTCGCTCAACAGCGGCCGGCGGCGCGTGCTCGAACTGTTCGAGCGCTGGGGCGAGGATACCGTGCAAGCCGCGATGGCACAATGCATCACGCATTCGCGCGAGAAGCTCGAAGCCCGCCTCGCCGAACTGCCGGACGGCCAGTGGCGCGAGGTGCAGTACATCGACCACGACGGCCACAACCCGGAAATCTACAAAATCATCTGCACGCTGACGAAAAAAGGCAGCCGGCTCGAATTCAATTTCGCCGGCACCAGCCCGAATGCGCGCGGCCTGATCAATTGCTCCTACGCCGGGCTGCAGGCCGCCTGCCTCACCGCGACCTACATCAATCTGTGTTGGGACATCCCATGGAATCGTGGGGTCCTCGACTGCATGGATATCGTGAGCGAAGTCGGCACGGTGAACAATTGCGCTTACCCGGCACCGTGCGCGATGGCGACGATCTCCGCCGTCATCGTAACGGTCGATTCGGCATGGCGCTGCCTCTCGCAAATGCTCCTCGCCAGCAAGGACTACAAACGCGAGGCCATGGCGGTCTGGTCAGGCACGTCGATGGCGCCGATTTTCGCCGGCACCAGTCAGCACGGCTTCCCCTTCGCCGCGACCGAGATGAGCCACTTCGGTGGCGGCGGCGGCGGCTGCTCTGAACACGACGGCGTCGACACCGCCGGCATCGTTTTCAACACCACGCCGAACATGCCGAACATCGAGGACCAGGAAGCCGAGTATCCGGTGCTGTATCTGTTCCGCCGCCACCTCCGGGATTCGGGCGGACCCGGCAAGTTTCGCGGCGGACGGTCCGGCGAACTCGCCTACACGATCTACGACGCTCCGACCGGGCAGCTCGAGGGCTTGTTCGCAGGCACCGGCGCGGAAATGCCAAATGCAATCGGCATCGCAGGCGGGTTGCCAGGATCGGCGATCTCAATCGCCCGCGTCGTCAACACCGACATAAAGACCAGAATCGAAAAAGGCCTGCCTCTGCCCGATCGCCTGCTGTCGGTCACGGGACAGCTCGAGTGGCTGAGCTGCAAGCACGTACGCAGCCCGATCCTCGCCGGCGACGTCTGGTACCACAGCTGGCAGGGCGGCGGCGGATATGGGGATCCGATCCTTCGCGATCCCGCCAGCGTGGCAACCGACGTGGCGCGGGGCGCGGTTTCCAAGGATGTCTGCGAGAACGTCTATGGCGTCATCCTCTCTGCGACGGGTGACGCGGATCAGCGGCAGACCAAAGCCAGGCGTGAGCAGTTGCGCGCCGCGCGAAAGGCGGCGGCGAAAAAGGCGAGCATCGACGGCCTCGTCTGGCCATACAAAGGAAAGGGCCGTACCGAGCTCGCCGAGGCGCTGGTCATCGACGCCGAGAGCAAGTCGGTGAGCTGCGGCCAATGCGGTCATCGCCATTGCAGCACCGATGATAATCTGCTCGACCACCTTGGTTTGATCGAAACGAAGCCGAGCGCAGCCGGTCCAGTTCGCGGCGAGGCCTACGATCGCGGCCGGTTCAAGTTGCGGCACTTCATTTGCATGAACTGCGGCGGCTTTGTCGACGTGCAGGTCAATCTCGACGGTGCGCCGGCCAGCTTTGCGATGCCGAACGTCGGGTAGCGAGCGGGAGCTCGACATGAGCACAATGCTGGTCCGCTTCAGGGAAATCGGGAGTCAACAGGAATTCCGGCCCGGCCTCGACACCGGCGACGTTATTGTCGACATCAGCGCCCGCTACTCCACGCTCACGGCGTTTCTCAAAGACAATCCAACCGGTTGGGACCCTGATCTAAGACCGCCCGGCGGCGCGCCGACATTCCGCCGCGACAGCGTGACGTTGGGGCCGCCGATCGACCCGGGCCGCATGATCTTCGCCGTCGGCGCCAATTATCGTCAGCACGCGGAAGAAGCCGGCCTGAGCGTGCCGAAAGCACCGGTCATCTTCTTCAAGCCGTACACGTCGCTGGTCGGTCCGGGCGAGCCGATCACCATCCCGGCCGTGTCCTCGCAGCTCGATTACGAAGGCGAGATGGCGGTGATGATCGGCAGGGACGCAACGAAGGTGTCGCGCACAGAGGCGCCGGGCTACGTGGCAGCGGTCACGATCGTCAACGACACGACGGCACGAGACTTGCAATGGGTTGATCTCGGCAAGAACCGCATTGTGGATTGGTTCGCGTCGAAAGCGCTCGATCGTACATCGCCCGTCGGACCCGGTCTTGCGACCATCAAATCCGTCGGCGACGTCCACAAGATGAAGCTGAAGACGATGCTCAATGGCCAAATCATGCAGGATGCCGACACCGGGCTGATGGTCTACGACACCTGGCAGCTTATCGAATTCATCTCGGCGCGCGGCACGTTGCGCGCTGGTGACATCATTGCCACCGGCACGCCGTTCGGCGTCGGCGGCTTCCGCCAAATCTTCCTGAAGGCCGGCGATGTCGTGCGGGTGGAATTGCAGGCAGTGGGTGCTTTGGAGAACTCGGTCACCAAAGCATAGCAGGATCGAAGAGGACAGATGACGCAGTCGTCTCCCGCGCAAGTGAATGCAGCTGGCGAGAAAACGCCGCCGCTGCCGCGCGCGGCCTCGCAGAGCGCATCGTCCGCCATGCCCCCCGATACGCGGCTCGCCCCGCCTCGCCTCTCTCGCTGGCGTCGTCCGCTGCAAATCGCCGTCGGTCCGATTCTGTTGTTCGGACTCTGGTATGCCGCGGGGGCCCTCGGGCTTCTCAATACCAGGCTCATCCCGACGCCCGGCGCCACGCTGGAGACAACGTGGCTCGCGCTGACCGAGGGCACCATGCTCTACGATCTTATGCGCACGCTGGGCCGCGTGCTTTGGGCTTTCGCGCTCGCGGCGATCACCGGTGTCCCGCTCGGCATTATCATCGGCGCCTACGAGCGTGTGTATCGCAGCATCGAATTCCTCATCGATTTCTTCCGCTCGATGCCGGCGACGGCGATGTTCCCGCTATTCATGCTGATTTTCGGACTCGGCGATCAGGGCAAGATTGCGCTTGCGGCCTTTTCGGCGTTTCTCATCATCGTCTTCAATGTGGCCTACGGCGTCCTCAATGCGCGCAAGACGCGCATTCTTGCGGCGCGTTCAATGGGTGCAGGGCGCGCCCGAATTTTTGCCGACGTCATCTTCCTGGAGACGTTGCCGCAGACTTTCGTTGGGCTGCGCGCCGGCGTATCGCTGGCGCTCGTTGTGATCGTCGTCGCCGAGATGTTCATCGGCGGCATGGACGGTGTCGGACACCGGATCATGGACGATCAGATGACCTACAACCTCAAGGACATGTACGGCGCGCTGCTGCTTTCCGGCGCGCTTGGTTACTGCCTGAACTACGCGTTCCTGCTGATCGAAAAGTATTTCGTGCATTGGGCGGGGCGCTGAAGTGAAGCCGCCGGGCGAGACGAGGACAGACCGATGACCATCGCCCAACGCGCTCCTTTGAGCAAACAGCCGGAACGATCCGGGTTGATCGAGATTCGGGGCCTCACCAAGCAGTTCGCCGGCTCGGACGTCTATCGAGACTTCAATCTCGATCTGCATGAAGGCGAGTTCATTTCGATCTTTGGCCCGAACGGCTGCGGCAAGACCACCTTCATCAATTTGATCTCCGGCATGATCCCGATGGACGCCGGCTCGGTGCTGTTTGATGGCAAGAGGATCGCCGAAACGCGCCTCTCTTACGTGTTCCAGAATTATCGCGACGCATTGTTTCCGTGGATGCGCGCCATTGGAAATATTCAGTATCCGCTGAAAATCCTCGGCCTCGACAAGCGCACGCGCATGCAGCGCGTCGAGAAGCTGCTCGCGGAATTCGACATCCAGATCGATCTCAACCGTTATCCCTACGAGTTGTCCGGCGGCCAACAGCAGACGGTCTCGATCCTCCGGGCTCTGATTACGGATCCCGAGGTGCTGTTCCTCGATGAACCGTTCTCGGCGCTCGACTACGAGATGACCTTGTTCATGCGCGAGCGGTTGCAGAGTGTTTTTCTCAAGCGCCGCAATACCATGATCTTGGTCTCGCACGACCTTGAAGAAGCGGTGCAACTGGCAAATCGGGTCATCCTGCTCACGCGCCGGCCAACCCGCATTGCCGAGATCGTGCCGGTTGATGTCGTTTATCCACGCGATGCAAGGGCGCTGACCAGCCCTCAATTTGTGGCGGTGAAGAGCCGCTGCCTCGAGGTTTTCAGCAGGGAAGTCGCCCGAAACAACAACGATCGCGGCCGATCCGAAGCAGGAGGACCGACGTGAGGTGCTCCTCGATGCTGAGGCCAGCGGCAGGATTAGGCGCGAATTGGCTGCCCGGCGATCTAGAAGGACGGCGGCGTGCTCAACCAGATCGCCTCGGCCGTATCGGTGCTGCTGTTACGCCACCGGTGCGGAATGCCCGCATTGAAGTAGATGCTGTCGCCGGCCTCGAGGCGATGCCACACGCCGCCGATTTCGACTTCGATCGTGCCTTTGAGAACGACGACGCCATCTTCGCCTTCGTGAGAGAACAAGGGTCCGCTCTCCGAGCCCGGCGGCGCCTCCACCCACAGCAACGATGCACGCCGGCGCATGTCCGGGGTCAGCAGCTCGTAATGGATATCGGAGCCGGGAAACGCGAGCTGCTTGCGCTCGTTGCGGCGGACCACCGCGACCGGGGCGTTGGCTTGGCCGGCGTCCTTCAACATGAGTTGACCGGCCGGAATGCCGAGCGCATCCGCAAGCTTGCGAAGCGTCGCGATCGAGGGCGTCAACAGGCTGCGCTCAATCTGACTGAGATAACTGATCGAGAAGTCAGATTTCTTGGCAAGCTCAAGAAGAGTCATGCCGCTTTTTTTTCGCTGCGCGCGGATGGCGTAGCCGAGCGCGCCTTTGGTCTCACCCATCGGGATGCGCTGTGTGCCGGGAGAAGCCTTCGCTCGCGCTTGCATTTCTCGAGCCCCGCTCGTTTGCGCTTCCCTGTAGGCAACGCACCAGTGTGCGTCAAGCTTTCGCAACGGATGTTCGACTCTGCAAGGCAAGAAACTACCCGTCCCGTCACGTTCTATCCAAAGGAGAAGTTAACATGAGTACCGATATGAGAAGCTCCTATATCTGGCGATGGTTCGCCTTATCGCTCGCCGTCGTCGTCAATATCGCCGCTTTCCTGCCCGCGAACGCGGCGGATAAGGTCGTCATGGGCTGGCTGCCGGCGACCGACGCTTTGCCGTACTTCGTTGCGATCGAGGACAAGCTGTTCGAGAAGGCCGGCATCGAGGTCGTCAGCCAGAAATTCACGTCGCCGACCGCGCTGGTTGACGCCTACGTCAGCAATCAGATCGAAGTCGGCCCCTACGGCACGGCGCCTGGCATCGCGCTCGCCGCGGAAGCGCAGAATCCCGGCACCCTCAAACTGTTCGGCTTCTCCGGCGGCATCGCCGATACCGACTACGTCAACAGCTCTCTGCTCGTGAAAAAAGGCAGCGCGATCCAGAAGATCGCGGACCTCAAGGGCAAGAAGATCGGCCACATTCCCGGCATTCAGTGGCGCACGAATACGAAATATATCCTGCGCAACGCCGGCATCGACCCCGACAAGGACGTGGTTCTGGCCGAATTGGCTTTGAACGTTCAGATCCCGGCGGTCGTGTCCGGAGCGGTCGATGCGCTCGTCGCAATCGAACCGATCGGCTCGATTGCCATTGCCGCCGGCGACGTTCAGCCAATCGTGGTAAATGTCGGCGCAAAATATGTGACCAATCCGTGGTTCGGCGGTGGCGCGGTCATGACAACAAAATTCATCAAGGAGCGGCCGGAGGTCGCCCGCAAAGTGATGCTCGTGCTGCGCGATGCGACCGACAGGATCCAGGCCAACTTCGACAAGTACCGGCCGCTGCTCGGCAAGTATGTCGGCGTATCGGAAGCCTCGCTGCCGGTCGTGAAAAAGCTCGTGTTCCGCAACGAGCGGGATGTCGACGAAAAGGACCTGCGCTCCGAGCAAAACGTTCTCGACATGCTCTATAAAGAAAAAGCGATCCCGGTTCAGCTCAGCATCAAAGACAAATTTGTGCGGCTCGAGGACATCAAGTAAACTACATTTGCAGACGTCAAACGGGAGCGCCGGACGTGCCCGGCGCTCCACCGGGCGCTCGAGGTTTTGGTCGTCTCGTCAGGTGCGGCGCCGGCGCCACGGAATGTGGAGCACCTGTTTCCGTTCAGGCACTCCTGCTAGCCCATGCTTGCTAGCCCATGTAGGCGCCGCCATTGATCGCCAAAGTCTGCCCGGTGACGAAACTCGATTCATCGGAAGCGAAATAAACGGCGGCGCCGGTCACTTCATCGACCATGCCGAAGCGATTGAGCGGCGTAATCGCATTGAGACGGTCGCGCAGCTCCTGCGGCCAATTTGCCGTCGCGTCGGTCTCGATATCCGCCGGGGCGAGACAGTTGACCCGGATCTTATGGGGCGCCAGCCGCCGCGCCAGCGAGCGCGTGAGGCCAATGACGGCGGCTTTCGATGCACCATAGACCGGGCTGCCGGCAATTCCGCCGGTTTGCCCGGCAATCGACGACAGGTTGATAATGCTGCCGCCGCCGGCCTCGCGCATAGACCTCGCGCAATCGCGCGCCAGGAAGAATGCGGCACGGGTATTAACGGCGAAGACGCGATCCCACTCGGACGGAGTTAGGTCCCATTCGCTCATGCGGCTGACCACGGCGGCATTGTTGAACAGCACGTCGACACGGCCGAGCCGGCCGATCACTTCTCCGATAAGCCGAGCCGGCGCATCGACGTCGGCGAGATCGGCGACAAATCCGTGCACGCGGCTGTCGACGGCGAGTTCCGCTCGGGCGCGCGACACCGTCGCTTCGCTCGTGCCGGTAAAAGCGACGGTGGCGCCCTCGGCGAGGAAGGCGCGCGCCACCGCAAAGCCGATGCCGCGGGTGCCTCCGGTGATTAACGCGATCTTCTCGTGAAGCCTCTGCATTACTCGCTTCCTTTCAGGCACATCAGCGGATCGGCCCGGCACCCGGCACTTGCACGATGATTGCGTCGGGAGCGCGCCTATGTGCAATGGCTTCGGTCTGCACACGTGCCCGAGGATCGATCAGCACGCCCAGCACTGTGGTTCGCGGTGGATATGGTTCGCGCACATTGGCGCCGTAGCCGGCGTTGAAGCTCCCATAGGAGCGCCAGTCGGTGAGCACACTGCTGGTGCGGAGCACGTGTTCAGGGGTCATCCTAGCTCCGGCTAGAACTTCGCGTAGCCGTGACCAAACCGCGCGTGTTTGCTGTTCAACACCGTCAGCGATCACCCCCTGGTCATTTACCCCAATTTGGCCGCTCAGGTATAAAGTGTCGCCCGCAATAATGCCCGGCGACATCGCCGATAATACGCCGCCAACGGCAGCGCCGCCGCCCGCATGGGCGGTGGATTCGATCTGTACCCGCTGTTCGGCGTGGCCCAGCGGCGCAATCACAATCGTCCGCGCCGGCCAAGGCGGCGCGAAGAACCCGCGGTAGGCTGCCTCGAACGCCTGATAGTCGCGTACGTCGGCAAGCGTGACATGCACATGGCAGACGTCGGCGGCCTTCAACCCGGCGGCGCGCAGCATAGTCGACAGATGCAGCAAGGCTTGCCGCGTCTGCGCCTCGATCTTGTCGCTGCCCTTGCCGTCAACATCCGGAACCGCCGTGCAGTAGTGAACATCGCCGACGCGGACGCCGGCTGGCGCGGCCCCGGGTACGGTCGGCAGCCCCGACACGGTCAGACGATCGGCGTCCTGGTCGACGACCGCGACGAGGTCGAGTTCAATCGCCGCTTGCGGCAAGGGAAAACTCCACGATCCCACCACGGCATGGCTCGGCCGCACCGACGCGAAGCGCGCTCCGAACAGACCGAGATAGACAGGGATGTCGCGGGGATCGGCGATGTAAGTCTTGAGCTGAACCACATGCTCGATCCGTGCACCCAGAAGGCCGAGCACGGTCTCGACGTTCTCGAACATCTTCTCGGTCTGCGCCCGAATATCGAGAACGCCGGTCTGACTCCCCGCCAAACGACGCTGCGCGTCGGTGCCTGCAGTGGCGCCGACGTAAATGCGGTTGCCGACCCGCACGGCATGGGAGAAGTGCGCAATCGGCTGCATCAGCCGATCGGTCATGATGACGCACTTGGTCACGTAATCGTTCCTGCCAACACCAAGCTAGATGACGAGCTCGCGGCAGACGCCACGCACGTCCATTTCGTAATCGAGGTCCTGCACCGGCGGCCGCGAATAGTGCCAACTCAGCCCGTTGGCCATGGCGCCGCGCGCCGCGATCTCCTCGGCGATAAAGGGGTGCACGTCGTAGACCGTGTAAAGATGCGTGCCGGTCGAATCCTTCCACTTGAAGCCGAGGGCCGACATGCGGCGCTCCATCTCCGCCAGCACCCACTGCGCCTTGTCGCGTATTGCTCCGGCCGAACGGTCACCGAGACGGATGGCGTAGTCGCGATAGTTCGACTTGCCCTCCGGCGCCTCGCCGCTGCCGGCGACGACGAAGCTCGTATCGAGGCCGACCGCCGGCATGGTGTAGGAAAAGGCATAGCAGACGACCTCTTCCGGCGGATTTACCGCCGGGCAGACATTGGTGCGTGCGACCGGATTGATGCCGTCGCGAAATAGATTCCAATCCTCGAGCCAGCGTACATAGTCCCGATTGAAATCGGTGAAGCCCCGCTCGGTGAACGGCGCCGGCGAGCGCAGCTCGCAGGCGCAGAGTGCAGCCAGCGGTCGGCCACGTGCACGCAGATGTGCTTCGATCGCCGGAATCGCTTGCGCGAGCGCCAGCGGTTGGCGCAGGCGCGCGCGCTCGATTTCGAAGCCCGGCTCGGCCGTAACTCCGGCCGAATATTGAAACACACCTTTGAGGTACCGATATCCGCCATCGGCGAACAAAGCGACGTCGGTCATGCGAGACTCCGGCTGTCGAAATATGGGACTCGTGGCGCTCGTCACGCGTTCTCCTGGACGGCCTGCACAAGCTCGGCGGCGCCAGGAACGGTCTTGGCGAACTCCGCCCAGGCCGGACGCACTTTCTCGACCCATTTCTCGCGGTCGGTAAGCTCGAGAAAGGTCATGCCATTCTTGATGCAGTCCTCCTTGGCGCTCGCGAGGCGCTCCTCGAACACCTTGCGCTCATAGACCGCGGATTCTTTCGCGGTCGCGGCGAGAGCCGCCTGAAGATCAGCCGGCAGGCCATCGAAGTATGCCTTCGACATGATCACCGGCCGCGGCTCCACCAGATAACTCGACATCGTGAAGTACTTAGCGACCTCGTAGAACTTGCCGAAGGAGACCGTCAGCAGATCGTTGGCGGTACCATCGACGGTCCCTTGCTGCAGGGCCGTGTAGATTTCCGGATAGGGCAATGGCGCAGGGACCGCCCCGAGCGTGCGGAAGCCGTCAATCACCGCCTTGTTTTGCAGCACCCTTATCTTCAACCCTGCGAAATCGGCCAGGCTCTTGATCTGCACGGATCGAGTCTGGAAGTGCTGATCGCCGGTGCTGTAGTAGGTGAGAACCTTGAAGCCCTTCGGCTCGGCCTGCGCGGCGATGCGTTCGCCGAGCTTGCCGTCCGCGAGCCGATACGAATGCGGCAGGTCGCGAATAAGGAAGGGCAATTCGACCACATTGTAGGCGGGAACGAAGCCGCCCCAGGCGCCGGCGCCGATGCCGATGTGAATCGAGCCGGCGAGAATGCCTTCGTTGATCGTCCGCTCGTCGCCGAGCTGGGCGGAGTGGAAGATCTGCATCTCGACGGAACCGCCCGTCTTTTCCTCGATGGATTTCTTCCAGAACCGCAAGCCATCGACGTAAGGGAATTTCTCGACGACGATGGTCGCGCATTTCAGCACGATCTTGTTCGGCAGCTTGATGACGGCGGGCGCTTGCGCCGCAGCTGGCGCGGCTTTGAGCGCGAGCGGAAGAGCCGAAAGTGCAGCCGCGTTGCGCAGCAGCCGGCGCCGGGTAATGCGAGAGATGCGGTCCATGACGTTCTCCTTCATGTGAGCTAGCGGCCGAACACGGCCTGGGGGACGATGAGCGTGAGGGTCGGAAACAGGATCAAGATGACGATGCCGATCGCCAGAACGCCGACATAGGGCATCATGGCGCGGAAGCTCTGGTCCGCGCGGATATTGGCGCAGGCGCTGGCAATGTAGAGGCCGACGCCGATTGGCGGCAGGAACAAGCCGAGCCCGATGGCGGCGACGATGACCGTCGAATAGTGCAACGGATTGATGCCGAGCTTGAGCGCGGTCGGCAGGAAAATCGGGAGACAGATGATGATCGCCGGCAGGCCCTCGAGAATCGCGCCGAGCACGATGAAGACGAAGATGCTGGTGACGAAGAACAGCAGCGGCGAGTCACCGAAGCTGGTGAGAACATGGCCGATCGTTGCCGGCACCTGTTCCGAGGCAAGAATCCACGAGAAGCTCGAGGCGGCGCCGACCATATAGATCACGATGCCGCTGGTCACCGCGCTGTCGACGAGGATCTTCGGGATCTGGCTCCACTTGATCTCCTTGTAGACGAACACGCCGACGATGAAGGCGTATACGACGGCAAGCACGGCGGCCTCCGTCGGGTCAGCGACGCCTCCGAGGATGGCGCCGAAGATGATGACCGGCATCATCATCGGGATGATGGCGCGCACCACGGCGCGCCTGAGCTGCAGCCAAGTCGCGCGCTTTTCACCGCCGATGCCATCCTTGCGCGCCTGAAGGTAGATCAGCCCCATTACCGCGAGCGCCAGGACCGCCGCCGGGATGAAGCCGGCCAGGAACAAGGCGCCGACCGACACTCCCGCGATCTGTGCGATCACCACCATGATCAAGCAGGGCGGGATCAGGATGCCCATGGCGGAGGCGGCGGAGATGATCGCGACCGCGCGTGGCGGTGTGAAACCCATGCGCACCAGGGACGGCGCCATCAGCGATCCGATCGCGGACACGTCGGCAATAGTCGAGCCGGAAATCCCGGAAAAGAACATCTCGGCGACGACGACGGCCATGCCGAGGCCGCCGCGCATGTGGCCGATCAGCACGCGCGCGAGCTCGACGAGGCGCGCCGAAATGCCGCCGGTCTCCATCAGCGCGCCAGCCAGCATGAACAACGGGATCGCGAGCAGAATGAAGGAGTCGGCACCCGAGAAAATCCGCTGCGGCACCACGAGCAGCGGAATGCCGTCGGCGAAGACGAGCCCGATGGTGGCGGCGAGCCCGATCGCGAACGACACCGGCGCGGTGAACAATATCATTATCAAAAAGCTCGTGATCATCGTCGCGACGGCCATGCTGTCCTCACGCCTCCGCAGCATCCGACTCGGCGGCCGCGACCGAGTGAACCGGTGAATGCGCGTGGGTGCCCGGCAACGTCCCGCCCCGCAGCACTGCAACAAAGTGAAAGAGCGCGAAGCCGAACATGAGCACGCCGCTCGCCGGTACGATGGAATAGAGGTAGCCCATGCTCCATTCCATGGTCGGCGAGGTCTGGAACCAGCTGACGCGGGCGATGGCGATGCCGTAGCGGACCAGGATCGCCGACATCGCCAGCACGACGGCGATCGAAAAGAGCTGCAGGTGCCAATGCCAGCGCGCCGGAACCCAGCGCGTGCCGATCATGAGCTGAAAATTGGTCCACCGGCGCACCGCGATGGTGGCGCCGACGAAGGTCATCCAGATCAGCAAGAAGCGCGCGGCTTCTTCCGTCCAGCCCAGTCCGATGTGAAACACATAGCGGAACAGCACGCCGGTGAAGACGATCAGCACGATCACCACCAGCATCGAACCAGCGATAATTTCGAGGATGTTGCAAAACCCCCAGCGAAGCATCGCCAATGCCGTCATTCGCTGCGCCATGTCCGCCATCCGTTCGCGTTACGCCTTCGCTTCACTCCGACAACACCGAGATGGTGCAGTCCTCGCCGCCTTCGCGCCACGTGCGCAAACCGACCTCCTCCAAGAACGGCCATTCGGACTGATCGACGCGCGCGAACAGATTGACGCGCGACTCGCCGCGCCAATCGCGCACAGTTTCGGTCCCGTAGAACCAGCCGATCGCCTCAAAGCCGGTCACGTCGCGGTCGGACCATTCGCAGGCGTAAATGACGTCGCCAGTCGCGGCGTTGAGGATCTGATTTTCACGCGGCGGTTTCGCTGGGATATCGATCTTGGTATGCGTCTCACGTCCGGTCCAGCGCGCGTTGTAAGCTTTCAGTGTGATCGGCAGCATCGACTTCACGGCCGCCCACGTCTTCGGCGCCTTGTCGATGAGCACGGTGGCAGTGAAGCTGCCGCCGCGAGCAAAGGAAAATTTTAGTCTCGGCATCGACCTATCCTTCTTCAGTGCAATTGAAGCGAAGCGGCCGGCGCTTCAGTCTGGAGCGGCGGCCGTGCCCGACCGACAAAGATCGCTTCCAGTTGGGGATCTTGCGCCAATGCTGCAGCCTCTCCCACGAGCCGGATCTGACCAGATTGCAGCACATAGCCGCGATGGCTGAAGGCAAGAGCTTCGCGGACATTCTGTTCGATGACCAGGATCGCCAAGCCCTCGCGGTTGAGCGCACGAAAGGTATCGGCGACGTCCTGACGCAGCCGCGGCGACAGCCCGATGAAAGGCTCATCGACCATCAGCAGCTTGGGGTCGCTCATCAACGCCCGGCCAATGGCGCACATTTGCTGCTCGCCGCCCGACAGGGAATACGCAAGCTGCTGCGACCGCTCGGCGAGTCGCGGAAACAGCGCATAGACACGATCGAAACGCTCGCGCACGAACGCGGCCTTCGGCCGCGGGCCGGCGCCGATGAGAAGATTTTCGTACACCGTCATGTAAGGAAACAGGCGATAGCGTTCGAGCACGTGGCTGACGCCAACTCGATTGATCTCGTGCGCCGCGAGGCCATGAATCGGCCGGCCGTCGAACCAGATCTCGCCGCCAACGAGATTGGTCAGCCGCGAGACGCTATTCATCAACGTGCTTTTGCCGCAGCCGTTCGGGCCGAGGATGCACACGACCTCACCGGCTTCGACGCGGATCGAAACGCCCCAGAGGATCTGGACGTCGCCCTGCTTCACCGCGAGGTCCCTGACATCAAGCAGCGGCATGAACTTCCGCTCCGAGATAGGCGTGCACGAGCCGTCGGTCCTGCATGACGTCGGCCGGCGCGCCTTCGGCGATCTTGGTGCCCAACGCCATGGCGATGAGCCTGTCGGCGAGGCCGCTCAGCGCCTCGAGATTGTGCTCGATCACCACGATGGTGGTGCCCTGCGCGCGGATCGCTTGCAGCAACTCGATCACGCCGGGAATGCTGCCGGGGTCGACGCCGCCAAGCGGTTCGTCGAGTAGCAGAATCGTCGGATTGGTCGCCAGCGCGCGCGCGATATCGAGCCGCTTGCGCTGTCCCGTGCTGGCGCCGAGCGCCGGCCGGTCGGCGCAGTCGAGCAGTCCGACCTGCGCCAGGCGTGCGCGCGCCTCGCGGCGCGCTTCCCGCCGATCGGTGATCCGGACGAGCGCGGCCACGAGAATGTTCTCCTCGAAGCTCATGCTGAGGAAGGGCCGCGGCGTCTGAAACGTGCGCACGATGCCGCGTCGCGCCAGGGTATCTGAACGCTCGCCGAGAAGCGGCATCCCTTCGAGTTTGACCGATCCAGAATCCGGGCGGATATCGCCGCACATCACGCCGAACAGCGTCGACTTGCCGGCGCCGTTAGGTCCGACAATGCCGAGAATCTCATGCCGCATCACCTGGAACGACACCTGGTCGAGCGCCTGCAGCCCGCCAAACCGGCGCGACACTGAACGCACGCAGAGAATGGGATCCGCTGCCGTGCGCTCGAACGCCGGCGCCGCGGTCGGGGTGACGGGCACTGCGGGCGCCGTTGCATCGACTGGCACGCTCTCTGGCGCATTGAGGCCGCGCACGCGACGAAACAGGCTCACCAGCCCGGCCGGCCGATAGGCTGCGATCGCCATGATCAGCGCGCCGTAGATCATGAGGTCGACATTGCGGCCGCTGCCGGAAAAGTAAGCGCGCGAGTATTCGGACAGTGTGGTGAGCACGACAGCCCCGAGCAACGGTCCCGACACCGTGCCGATGCCGCCGAGGATGGGAATCAGGGCAATTGCGATCGAAATCGGCGCGCCGAGAACCGTAGGCGGATCGATGAGCAGCACGTATTGTGCGTAGAAGGTTCCGGCGAAGCCGATGAGTCCGGCGCTGAACGCAATCGCGATCGTCTTGTAGCGCTGCAGCGAATAGCCGAGGCTTCGCGCTGCGCTCTCGTCGTCGCGGATTGCTTTGAGGATGAAACCGAGTCGGTGTGACGACAGGCGCGCGACGAACACAGTAACCAGCGTAGCGAAGGCGAGCGCGATCCAGTAATAGGGCGTCTTGTCGCGGCCGAACTGAAAGTTCAGCCAGGATGACGGTCGAATAGGAATTTCAAGCCCGATCGCCGCGCCGACCGCGTTCCATTCCGTAAACACCAGAAAGATTGATTCCGCAATCACCAGTGTCGCAATGACGAAGTAGTGTCCCTTCAGCCGGAAACACGGAAATCCGAGTAGCACGCCGGCAAGCGCGGACACCAGCATCGCCAAGACCGCGCCGAGCCATGGATTGAGGCCAAGCTCGAGGCCGGCGAGCGTCGAGGTATAGGCGCCGAGCCCGAAGAAAATGGCATGGCCGATCGAGGTCTGGCCGGCATAGCCGCCGAGGATGTTCCAAGCCTGACCCATGGCGGCGTTAAGGAAGATGATGGTGAACAACCGGAGCTCAAATGGACGCCCATTCAGACCAAACGGCAGCAACACCAGCGCCGTCAGGGATGCAAAGACGATCGTCGGCATGAGCCAGGATCGCGCACCGAATTGGCTCGAATGTACCGTTGCGATGAGCCGGTTTGTCATTGGCGCCCGAGAAGGCCGGTCGGCCGCACGAGAACGATGACAAGATAGAGAAGGTAGACCGGCACGAATTTGAGTGTGGACGGCAAATAGAACCCGGCCAATACTTGCAGCACGCCGATGATGAGGCCGCCGAACAAGGCGCCGCCCACCGAGCCGAAGCCGCCGAGGGCGACGGCAACATAGGCGACAAGCACGAAGACGCCCCCGACACGCGGAAATACATAGTAGAAGTTGGCGAGCAGCGAGCCGGCAATGCCCACACAGGCGGCGCTGAGCCCCCAGGCGAGCGCGTTCATGCGGTCCGCATTGACGCCCAATGTCAAGGCGGCGATGCGGTCCTGCGAGACCGCGCGCAGCGAACGTCCCGGCGCGGTGTGGAACATGACGACATAAAGCGCGAGCGTGGTCAGCGTCGCTCCGATCGCGGCCGAGATCTGCGGCATCGGCAAGGTGACGCTGCCAAGTAAGACCACGCCGCTGAGCAAGCTGCCGGTCACCGCGTAATAGTCGGCGCCGAAGAAGAACTGCGCCGCAGCTTGCAAGAAGATCATCAAGCCGAAGGTGGCGAAGATCTGCGCGTGCATGCTGCCGTTGATGACGCGGCGCACGAGCACGTAATAGACGAAGACGCCGAGCACGAACATCGCAGCGGCGACGAGCGGCAGGGTCAGTACCGGGTCAAGATGGCCGAGCGAGAATGCGTAATAGGTCGCATACATGCTGATCATCAGAAATTCGCCGTGGGCGAAGTTGACGATGCCCATCATGCCGTAGATCAGCGCGAGCCCGACTGCGATCAGCGCGAAGATGAAACCCATGCCGAGGCCGCTGACGAGCAACTGCAGCAACAGCTCGGTTGTCATCGTCCGTCACCGCCTTTCGTCCGCTCCACACCGGGAATCATTATTGGCAATGGTTCAGCGCGGACCGGACCGCGGCCATACCAGCTTCGCTTGGGCGAGATCAGTCGGCCACACCGTAGCCGGCCCGTTTGCAAGCGTCTGGATGAAGATGCCACGGGTCTTCGTGTTCTGCCCTTTAGCGTCGAACTGCACGCCTTCCCATGGCATAATGAGGCTACTCGGCGGCAGGTTGGTTTCTTGCAGTGCCTTCTGGATGGCCTTGGCATCGGTCGAGCCGGCGCGATTGATAGCGTCGGCCAGCACCATCATGGCCTGGAACGCGCGCGCCGGCGTTCCATCCATCGGCTTGTTGTAGGCATTGAGATAGAGGCGACCAACGCTTTCGATCAGCGGACTCTTGCCGGCGAGATCGCGCGCCCAGTGTTCGCGGACCAGGTAATATTTTGCGTCATCCTTCAAAGCGTCGCGGAATGCCGACGAGCCGAACGCGGCGCCGATCGCCATCACACCCTGCGGCGTAAAATTGAACTGCTTGTAGGTACGCGCAAACAGAATGGCCTCGGCGTCATACGACGCATGGAATACGACGTCTGGCTTGGCCGCGATCAGCCGCTGCACTTCGCTGGTGACGTCGGTCGTGCCCTGTTGATACGAGATATCGGCGACGATCTTGAACTCCGGGAATTCCGCGGCATAGCCCGTGATCGACTGCCCGAATTCCTGGCCCCACAGTGTGTTTTCGTGGACCAGAGCAATGGACTGGATTTTCTGTCCGTGCTGAGCGTTGAGATCGCGCAGGAACACAAAGAAATCTTTGGCTTGGGTGCGCGAGCTCGGGGTCGTTCGGAACAGCCATTTGTAGCCGCGTTCGGTCAAAGGCGTCGCTTCGGATTCACCCGTGATGAAGGGGACTTCGTTGCGTTCGGCGACTTGGCCGACAGAGGCCGCAACCGAGCTAAAGAACGTGCCGATCAGCGCCACGACCTTTTCCTGGGTAATCAGACGCTCAGCCTCGGCTGCGCCAATTTCCGGCTTGCCTTGATGATCGACTGCGATCAGTTCGATCTTGGCGCCGCCGAGCTTGGGCAATCCACCTGGCTTCGCGAACGGCAGTCCGGAATCTGGATATTTGCCGTTGATGACATCGACGGCGAGCTTGATCGCGTTGAGAGTATCTTCACCTGACTTGGCGACTTGACCGGAGAGCGGATATATCGCTCCGATCTTGACAACCTCCGCCGCTTCAGACGGCGGTACAAGCGCAAACCCGGTCGCAATGAGCAGAGCCGACAACGCCGTCGAGCAGAATTGGCCCCATCTGGTGATTGATCGTTTGTGTTGCTCTCGCACGCGACCCTCCACGGAACAGCTGACGGAGATAAGGCTAAAGAGCGAATTGCCGGCATCACAAGCTCAAAGTTTCGAAGAGCACGTTGCCATTTCGGCAACGCGCTGCCCGTGACGCATTGTCAGCCCTCGCCTTGAAACACGCGGAAAGCCTTATTTCGCCACACTTCATAGTAGTGAAGGGGAATATGGCGGCCGGCTGCTACGCCATTGCCATCCGTGCGGAGTTGGACCTACTCTGTTGCCGCCTAGGCAACGGAGCCTGTATCGGCGTGCAGCTGGAATCGTCGCTCGTCCGTTATTTCCGCGCGGTCTACCGCGAAAGGTCGATCCGCCAGGCTTCGGCGCTCCTAAATGTAGCTCCTTCCGCGCTTAGCCGGCAGCTGCATCGCCTGGAAGATATGGTCGGAAGTCCGCTGTTCGAGCGCCGCCCGCGTGGGCTGACGCCGACGGAAGCCGGGGAAATCCTCGCTCGTTTTGCGCTGACGCTGGAGATGGATACCGAGCGGGTACGCGCGGAAATCGATTCGCTGCGCGGGCTTCAGCGCGGGCAAATCCGCATCATGGCCACGGAAGGGTTGATCGCGGACTTCCTCAACCGCGTCATCGCGCGGTTTCACGATCGCTTTCCCGGGATCACATTTACATTGAGCGTCGCGGGCACCGATGCCGTCGCATCCGCCGTTCACAACGGCGAAGCCGACATTGGCCTCGCGTTCAATGCGGAGACCGATCCGCAATTGCGGTTTGCCATTCGGATTCGTGATCCGCTCTGCGCCGTCATGGGGCCACACCATCCGCTCGCCAATGCAAAAAACCTCCGCCTCGCGGAGGTACTCAAACACGCAATCGCCTTGCCGGCGAAGAGCTTCGGGATCAGGCGTCTAGTCGAAACGGCGTGCCTCAATGCGAAGATGCCTTTGAAGCCGTCGTTGGAAACGAATTCAGTTGAAGCACTGCGCGGGTTCGCTCGCCTGAGCAGCGGCGTTACGTTTCTCCCGACACTGCCGATCAAACCCGAGCTGAATACCAGAACGTTGGTCAGCATTCCGATTCGTGAAGAACTGTTTCAACGAACCACGCATGACATCTGCATTTTGCGTGATCGGCAGCTTCCGCGCGCGGTGACGGTCTTTATCGAGCACCTTCAAGCCGAGGCGGAGCCGTTCCAGAAAGCGCGCCCCTCCTTGCGGCGCGAGCAACTGTGAGGCCCGTTTCGAGCCCCGCCCACCTAAGTAATCTATGTTTTATTTGGCGCTAAGCTCGTTCATCGGTTAACTGCTGGTTCAGCCGGTGAATTTCCTAGTCCAATTGCGTAACTTGAGGCGCGTCTGCGGAGAGTCGTCGGGCAAAGCTCCCGGCCCGGGTCGCATTGAGTTCCAGCCCCAATCTTGGTCGAGCTCAACCGCGAGGATTTCGACTACAAGCTCGTCGCCTGGCGCCATGCCAGCAACTGCGATCGGTCCCGTCATCAAATAAGGGCCCTCCTCAAAGGCGCGTAGCAATGTTGGCCTATGCCAGCGCGCGCTGGAAAATTGTACGTGACCGAGGACCGCAAGATGGCAAGCGGCAAGGTGCTAAGCACCGAGCTCTTCGGTAGGGTGCTGGGCACCGGCCGATTGAGGCTGACTCGACAGACATTTTTCCAGCGCAGCCAGGGCATTGATGTGGTTCGAGCGAATCAGCGCGGCGGCAAGGGTGGCGTCGCGATCCTCATAGGCCTTCAGCAATCGCGCATTGTCATCCAGCGATTGTTGCATGCGGCCTGGTTGCGACAGGCTCAGGCGCCGTAGCCGCAGCGTTCGCAGCAGCAGCGAGTCGAGAATGCGCTTGACGGTGCGATTATTGGCGAGCTGGGTGTTGCGGTCGTAGAAGTCGACGTTGGCCCAGACAAATCCATTGAGATCCGAGTTGCTATAGGCGCGCTCCATCTCGGCAAGCGGTGTGCGCAAGGTGGCAATTTCCTCGGCGGGCGCGCGGCGCGCGACATCGGTCGCGATCAAGTCGAATAGCGCAGCGCGCGCTTGGTAGATCTCGCGCACTTCTTCCATTGCCAGCGAGGTCACACGCGGACGACGGCGTGGCGGTATGGATACGAGCCCTTCCTTTTCCAGGAGCATGAGCGCTTCGCGGATCGGCGTGCGGCTCGTTTGGAAACGCCGGGATAGCTCCACCGAATTGAGGTCGTCTCCGGGGACACGAAGCCCCTCGATGATCTCGGCCGCCAACTCGCACGCAATATTCGATACCAGCGACGGCCGGTCATGCCCCTCGGCCACGATAGCGCGTGCCGACGCGATCGCCCGGGCGAACGAGCGCTCGTCCTTGGTCCGACGTTGCTTGGGCGGGCGGGGTCTGGCGAGCGTATCGATGGCAATTCTCCCGGACGAAAAATCCACTATAGCAGATATGGGCGGTCTTCCGGTGATTGTCGACACTAGGCTCCCACAAGCCGAGTTAGTACTGGCAAACGGTCGCATTTTCCTCAATTACTGGCTTGACGCGCCTGAAATTCCCCGTTTGAGTGTCGACATAAATGGCTTTTTTAGGGGCTTTTCCGCAACCCCCCAGGGCAGGAAACGAGGCTAGGCAATGTCAGTCGGTTCGTTCGTCACAGGCACTATGGATTACATCCGGCGGCCCTTTGTCGCCAACATCAAGCCGGGCCATCGCGTCCTTATCCTGAGCGATTTTTCGCACGATCCCAGGGTCTGGCAAATCGTTCAGAGCATTTGCGCGGAGCTCGGCGCGGAAACCACGGTCGCTTTGTTCGAGCGCCGGCCGGCCGATTACTACGATCCGCCATCCGCCGTCTGCGAGGCGATGATGAAGTCCGACTTCAACGTCTTGCTGGCGTCGACCGGCATGTTGCACTGCCACGCCAACTTCACGGCCATGGCTGCCGGCATCCCGGCTATTTGCATGGACGGCGGCATGCAGCTCGAGTGGTTCCAGTCGGGCGCCGTCACCGACGACATGAAGCAGATCGCGGTGCGCAAGCATTATGTGGCCAAGAACGTGTTTGGCCCGAATGCGCGCGAGTGCCGCGTAACCTCGAAATACGGCACCGACTTCACCTACAGCGTCGCCAATCGCATCACGCAACCGCCGCTGCCGACAGACAAGTTCGATCCCTACAGGATCATCAACTTCGCCAAAGATGAAAATCGGCCGGGCAACAATCTGCTCTATTATCTGTTCCCAACCGGCGAGTTCAATGTCGCGCCAGTGGAGGGCAGTGCCAACGGCAAGCTGGTGATCGACCTCACGATGCATCATATCGGGCGGCTGTTGACGCCGATCGAGCTCACCGTCGAGCAAGGACGTGTGACCAAGATCGACGGCGGGCCGGAGGCGCGCATCCTGCGCGACTATCTCGACGTCTATGGCGACGAGAATGCCTACATGTGTCCGGCCGAGGCCTCAGTCGGCGTCAATGCCAAGGCGGTCGTGCGCGGCATTCAGCGTGAAGACAAGAATATCATGGGCACGTTGCATTTCGGTCTCGGCACCAATGTCGACGTCGGCGGTTCGATCAAATCGAAGATCCACATGGACGGCGTGATCCTGCATCCGACGCTCTACGTCGACGGCGTCAAGCGCATCGATCATGGCAAGATCCTGGTTCCGATCGAAGGGCCGTGATCGGCGTTGGCTTAGGCGCGGGCTTTCAGAACCTCGCGCAAGAACCCGCCAATGATCCCGGCCGTCTCCTGCGGCTGCTCGATGAACAACATATGCGGCGCTCCCGGCAGTTCGGCGTAGCGAGCGCCGGGGATTGCGCCGGCGATCTCCCGGAGCGCGTCCGGCGGCGAAGATTTGTCGACCTCGCCGGCAAGGCACAGCGTCGGAATGCGTACCGTGGGCAGGTGCGGCAATGTGTCAACATCGGCCATGGCATGCCAAGCCTGCGCCCAACCCTCAACGTCGCCGGAAAGGAGCCGGGCGCGCGCGGCCGCATCTTTGCGGGCGGCACGAAATTCCGGCGTGAACCAGCGATCGAGCGTCGCTTCCAGCACTGTCGCGATGCCGCTCTTGCGCGCGTCGTCACCACGGGCCCTGGAGATCGCGCGTCCTTGTTCGGTGAGGGTACAGCGGCTTGCGCAAACAACCAGCGCGGTGAGATCGGCGGGGTAGCGCAACGCCATCGTCTGCGCGACCATCCCGCCGAACGAAAAGCCGACGATTGCGGCCGGGGCGAACGCGGTGTCATTGAGCAGCGCGTGCAGGTCGTCGGCGTAGTCCTCAAGCGAATGTGCCGGCGCAGTCGTCGGGCTCTTGCCGTGACCGTGCTGGTCGACGGTGAGCACCGTGAATTCCTTGCTCAGCGCCGCCGCGGCCGGCCTCAGAAATGTCAGATCGAGCCCGACCGGATGCAGCAGGACGACTTTCGGTCCGCTGCCGACGATTTCGTGATGGAGGCTTTCTGTCATCGGCGACCCCAGATTACGATTGGCGAACACAGGGAGACTTAAAAATGGCCGGCCCGCGCGGACTTTTGCTGTTCACGACCGACATCGATCCGGCGCTCGAAGATGAATTCCATCGCTGGTACGAGGAGGAACACCTGCCCGAGCGGATGGCGATCCCCGGCTTCATCATGGCGCGGCGGTTCCGCGCCATCGAGGGCGGCCCGAAATATCTCGCGCTCTACGATCTTGAATCGCCGGATGTCCTGCAATCGGCGCCGTACCAGCACATCATCGGCGCGGGGAAATCGGCGTGGACAAAGCGAATGGAAACGCTGTTCGTCAATGGACGGCGCAACGTCTATGTCGGAATTTCCGAGCGTCGCCGTTGAGCTCATCGCATGAGCCTCACGGCAGCAGGATCGACGCGCCGCTGGTCCGCCGGCCCTCCAGATCGCGATGGGCGCGGGCGACGTCGGCAAGCCGGTAGCGTTGGTTGATCGGCACGCGCACCGCGCCGCTTTTGATCATGGCGAACAAATCCTCGGCGCGCTCCAGCATTTCCTTGCGGTCATGCAGATAGTCGGCAAGCCCGGCATAGGTGACATAGAGCGACCCCATGCGATTGAGCCGCCACAGATCAAACGGTGGGATCACGCCACCGGCGGAGCCGTAAAATACCGCGAGGCCGCGCCGCTTCACGCATTGCAGAGATTTTTCATATGTGCTGCCACCGACACCGTCATAGACGACCGGCAGACCTTCGCCTTTGGTCAGATCGTGCACCCGCGCGACGACGTCTTCCTGCGTGTAGATGACCGCATGCTCGCAGCCGTTCGCTTTGGCAAGCGCGGCCTTTTCCGGCGTGCTGACGGTGCCGATGACGTGCACGCCGAGATGACGCGCCCACTGGCACATGATGAGGCCGACGCCGCCGGCGGCCGCCTGGATCAGAATCGTCTCACCGGTTTTGATCGGGTAGGCACCGCGCACGAGATATTGCGCAGTCAGACCCTTTAGGATCGTCGCGGCGGCGGTCTCGTCGTCGATCCAGTCCGGCAATTTGATCAGGCGCGTGATCGGCATCACGGTCGCCTGCGCATAAGCGCGCGGCTTCTCCGACGCATAGGCGACGCGGTCGCCAGGCCGTACTTCGGTCACGCGCGCGCCGACCGCTTCGACGACGCCGGCCGCCTCCATGCCGATGACATGCGGAAAGCCGGGCAAGGGATAGCGGCCGGTTCGGAAATGGATGTCGGTGAAATTGAGCCCAATGGCGGTGTGGCGCACGCGGGCTTCGCCTGGCCCCGGCTCGCCGACGTCGACCTCTTCGTAGCGCAGCTCTTCCGGCCCACCGGTCTTGTGAATCCGAACGGCGTAAACACGGCTCATTGCCTTTGCCCCTACGCTAGTCGACAGCCCGGGCGACGGCGCGAACGGGCGCGCCATCGGAGCCGGCAATGTTGAGCCCTAAAAACATCACCTCGGCGCGGTGGCCCGCAAGCTGCTCGAGATTGGTGACATGCTCGGCAATCAACACGCCTTGACTGAGCAACGTGTAGTGCACGGGAAACGCAAAGTCAGGCGGGCGCCGGACCGCGGCAAGATCCGGCGTTGAGAAATCGACACCGACAATTTTGGCGCCTTGCTTGACCAGCCAGGCCGCCGCCTCACCCGTGAGACAGGCGTGCTCCATGTAGCGCGGTGTATTGACGTGCTTTGCGCGGCCCGTTTCGATCAGAACGATATCGCCGGGCCGCATCCGAGGCGTCGCGCGTTCGAGGTCAGCGACATCGATGACGCCGTCATCGGCGACATCGAAGTGCCAGACGACGCCTGCTCCTAGAAGACGATCGAGCGGAACCCGGTCCATGGTCGGCCCATCGGCAATGAAATGCCGCGGCGCATCGAGATGCGTGCCGTGATGGACGACCATATGCACTTCCGTCACATTGGCGCGGTGTTCCGGAATCTTGCTGATCTGCCGGATGCGCGGCTGCGGGAATGACGGGATACGCGACAGCTCTTCCGTCAGCCGGTGCGAAAGATCAATCCATGGGCTGGCGACACCGGAGATTTTCGCGGCGGGCAGATCGAGCCAGCCTTTCCAGCCGGGAATCTTGTTGGTTACGGTTTCACACATGACGGCGCACTCGCTTGCAATGCAATTTCATTTCGGTTTGCGGGGGGCCACGGGACCGGATTCGTTTCCGCCCACGATCACGCCGGCCCAATCCTCGATCATCTTGATCAGCGCCGTATAGTCTTCCTCGCCGCGGCCTTGGGTCATGGCATGGAACCAGAGCTGCACGACATTCGAGCCAACCCACATCGGCACTTTGAGCTCGCGCGCTTCTTCGAGACACAGAAATATGTCCTTGTACATGGTCGAGAGCTTGCCGCCATAATCGAAGCTGCGCGTCAGGATCGATGCCGGAAACTTGTCCATGGTCGCGCTGTTGCGGCCAGTGCTGGCATTGATCGTGTCGATCAGCACGCGCGCGTCGACACCGGCTTTGACAGCCATCGCGGAGGCCTCGAAAGCGGCGGCCATGCCGGCGGCCGAGATCATATTGTTGGCGAGCTTGGTCACCTGCCCGAGGCCGGGCGTCTCGCCGATATAGAAGACATTGCGGGCAATCGCCTCGAACAGCGACTTCATTCGCTCGAAAGTCGCGCGCTCGCCCGCCACCATGGTCGACAGGGTGCCGGCACGAGCCCCGCGCGGCCCGCCGCTGACCGGAGCGTCAAGGACGATGATGCCGTTCTTGGACAACCCCTCGGCGATCTGTTTGACGGTCTTTGAGCCGATCGTCGACATCTCGACGTACACTGCGAGGTTGTTGCAACCCGCAATCCCGTCCGGTCCGAGGGCAACGCTGCGGCTCACCTCCGGCGAGGGGAGGCAGGCGAAGGCGATATCTGCGGCGGCCGCAGCGTCGCGCGGCGAGCGCGCGACGGACGCGCCGCGCTTGACGAGCGGCGCCGTCGCAGCCGGATTTGGGTCATAGATCGTGACGTCATATCCACCATCGATCAGCCGCTCCGCCATCGGCGCGCCCATCGCGCCGCAGCCGAGAAAGGCAACGTTTTCCGGCATGACTAGTTCTCCCAAACCCTTCCGGTCGTGGAGGCAGTCTGGCCGCCGTCGATGATGAGCTCGGTTGCATTGACGAATTTTGATTCATCCGATGCCAGATAGAGCACGCCATAGGCCACATCCCAGGCCGAACCGAGGGTTCCGGTCGGCACCGCCATCGCGCGCTCCTTGATTTTCATGTCGTAATCCTGCGGATTGCTGCGCTTGAGCCGGTCGGTAATGCGTGGCGTCGCGATGTAGCCCGGCATCACGGCATTGCAACGAATGCCTTTGGCGGCATATTGCACGCCGATATTCTGTGAAAGCTGCTTCACCGCACCTTTTGAGGCGGAATAAGCGACGTTGGCATACGTGAAGCGGATTCCCGCCGTCGATGAATTATTGATGATTGAGCCGCCGCCCTGCTTGAGCATGTGGGGGATGACGGCGCGACAGGTGAGATACATGCTCTTGACGTTGACCGTCATCAGCTTGTCCCAGTCCGCCTCCGTCACCTCGAGAGGCCCGCCGACGACCTGCATGCCGACGTTATTGAACAGAATATCGACCCGCCCATAGGCTGCGATGCAGGCCGACACCATGGCGTCGACTTCCGATGCAATCGAAACGTCGCATTGATACGCGATGCATTCGCCGCCCTCCGAACGGATTATCTCACGCGTGTCGTTGGCCGCAGCGAGGTTGCGGTCGACAGCAAACACCTTGGCGCCTTCGCGGGCGAACAGTAGCGCGGTCGCCTTGCCGTTACTCCAGCCCTCCGCGATCGAGCCCGCGCCGGCAACGATTGCGACCTTGTTCTGCACACGTCCCATCTCAAGTCTCTCTGGCAAGTTCAAAGGGCCGCGTCAGCGGAATCGATGCCGGCGCGGCCCCAGTTCTTCAACGGGTCTTCAGCTCTTCGGCCACTTCGCTTTGGCAGTAGCGCGATCGATCGGGTACACGGTGACCGGAACGCCGTTCTGCCACTGGACGATGACGAGCGGAGCGCCGACGCGACGCCCGGCGGCATCGAACTTCACCTTGCCGGGGAAAGCCACCGCGGTGGGGCCGCTTGCGAAGTCCATCGTGTGCATTGCCTCGGCCACCTTGACCCTGTCGGCCTTGCCGACCTTCTCCAGCGCGTCCTTGAAAATCCAGACGTGGCCGTAGCCATCGAGGCCATCCTGGGTAATCCAGGGTTCGCCGGTGCGCTTCTTGAAGGCCTCGATGATCTGGTCCTGTCCGTTGAGGCCCCAATTAGCGACGGTGAAAATATAGCCTTCGAGCAGACCGGGCGGCACGCTCTTGAGCACTTCAGGCGCCCCGTTGGCCCCACCATTGCCGATCGTCGGAATGGCGCCTTTGCCAATATGGAACTCGTTCATCTTATCGAGTCCGAGTTTCAAGTCGGAGATGGTTGAGGTGATGTAGAGCAGGAGTTCCGGATGCGCCGAGCGCACCTTCTGCATCAATGTCGTCGCGTCCGACAGCGGCGGTGTGAACGTCTCGTCCACCACCGCCTTCATGCCGTACTTGTCGAGACCGCCAGTGCGGAAGGGCTTGAGGAAACTGACCGGCGAGGCCGTGTTGTCGCCGATCAAACCGATTGTCTTGGGCGCACGACCGGTTGCCGCCTTGGCGAGATCGAGCACGGTTGGTAGCGCCTCGGTCGATTGCGTGTCCGCGGTTGGCGAGGTCTGGAAGACGTATTTAAAGCCGCGGTTGGTGATCGAGTCGGCATAGGACAAGGTCAGCCATGGAAGCTGCGCCCGCTCGGTGACCTCGGTTATGGCCAGGGTGAACGTGCTGAGCCAGGCCCCAATGCCGCCGACCACATCGGGATGCTCGGCGACCAGGCGTTGCGCGGCATTCTTGGCCTTTTCGGCGCTGTCGCCGGCGTCGATGGAAATAAGTTCGAGTTTTGCGCCTCCCATCGACTTGATGCCGCCCTTGTCGTTGATTTCCGAGACGGCCATTTCCGCGCCAAGCTTTTCCAATTGGCCCTGACGCGCCCAAGGGCCGGAAAGCGGCACAATCAGAGCGATCTGCACGGGCTTCGGCGATTGTGCTTGCACGGCGCCAGTCGACCATGCCGCAGCCCCGGCGATCGCCAGGACGGCGGCAGCGAAACTAACGAACAGTTTCCTTGGCAAGTCGCTTAATTTCCTTGTCATGCTTTCCTCCATTTTTCGTGGCCGCGTCGGCCTTGGTGGTTGGTGGTAACGATCTACATTCCAAGATAAGCGCGCCGCACTTGTGCGTTCGAGATCAACGTGTCGTGCGGTCCTTCCAGAACCATCTTTCCGGTCTCGAGCACGTAGCCGCGATCGCAAAGCTCGAGCGCCTCGGCCACGCGCTGTTCGACGAGGAGGATGGTGAGACCTTGCTCACGATGGACGAGCTGGATGCGGTCGAAAATCGCGTCAACGACTGCCGGCGCGAGCCCCATCGATGGCTCGTCCAACATCAGGAGGTCGGGCGCCGAGGCCAATCCGCGTCCGATCGCGAGCATCTGCTGCTCGCCGCCCGACAGCGTACCGGCGAGCTGGTCGCGGCGCTCGTCGAGAATAGGAAACAGTTCAAGGATGGCGGGCAATAGTTCCGGCCACCTGGCGCGTGCCTTCTTCGTATAGGCGCCCATTTCCAGGTTCTCCATGACGGTCATGGAGGCAAATACCTGGCGTCCTTCCGGCACGTGGGCGATGCCGAGGAGCGCCCGCTGCTCCGGCGGCACCGCCAGCAGATTTTGATCTCGGTAAGTAATTTCTCCGGAAAGCGGCGTCACGATACCGGAAATTGTCTTGAACAGCGTCGTCTTGCCGGCGCCGTTCGGGCCGACAACAGCAACGAACTGGCCCTGCTCAACGTCAAGCGAAACATCGCTCAACGCCTTGAGGCCGCCATATGCGACGTTAAGCGACCGAATCTTTAGCACGTTCCATCCATTTCCTGCCGAGATAAGCTTCGATCACTGCGGGGTCCTTGACCACCTTGGCCGGGGCGCCGCCGGCAATCAGCTTGCCGTGGTCGAGCACGCTGAATTCGTCGACCAGCTTCATCATCGCATGCATCGTATGCTCGATGATGGCGATGGTGACGCCGTCGCGGTTGATGCGGCGCAGGGTCGCCAGAATATCGTCGAGCGCGTCGTGCGCGAGCCCGGCGAGCGTCTCGTCGAGCAACAAAAGCTTTGGGCGCGGCGCGAGCGCACGCGCGAGCTCCATCAGCCGAAGCTGCTTGGTCGTCAATCCACCAGCGATCGCATGGGCCCGCTCGTCGGCGAGGCCGACACGATCGAGAGCTTCCATCGCCAGCCGCTGCGCTTGCGTATCGGTTCGCGCACCGACGAAGGCGCCGACAATGACGTTTTCGAGCACCGACATGCGCGGAAACGCGCGGATGACCTGAAACGTTCTGCCAATGCCGAGCCGGCAAACCTCGTGCGGCTTCAACCCGACGAGCTCACTGCCGGCGAGGCTGATACTGCCGCTATCGGCGCCGAGAAAGCCATTAACGACATTGAACAGCGTTGTCTTGCCAGCTCCGTTGGGGCCAATGATGCCGTGAATCGCACCGGCACGAATGTTCAATGTGACGTCATCCACGGCTTTGAGACCGCCAAAAGCACGTGTCACGCGATCAAGGCGCAGCAGGGCGTTGCCGCCATCCGGTACCCGTTTGCATTCGGAAGGCTCCGTGATCGGCGCAACATTGATTGCCTCGGCGACTGACCGTGAAACTGGCGCCTGTGGCATCGCGGGCACGGGCGCCGGTCGCCGTGCGGCCCAAAAGTCACGCACACGCCAGTAGATCCCTTCCGGCGCAAGCAAAGTAATAATGATGATGGCGACGCCGTAGACGACACCCTGAATGCCAGGAAGAACGCTGCCAAGGTGCGCGTTCAGAGTCTCCGCCAGCGGAACCAGCACCGCGGCGCCGATCACCGGTCCCCAGAATATGCCCACGCCGCCGAACAACGCCATGATCAATGCCTGCGCGGAGACCAGCGCACCGAACATCGTCTGCGGCGTCACGACGAGCAGCACCATCACATAGAGCCCGCCGGCGGCCGCCCCCATCGCGGCGCTCAGCACCATGGCGAGCATTTTCCAGCGCAAAGCATCGATGCCGGCAGCGGCCGCTGCCGGCTCGTTTTGCTTGATGGCCATGAGCGACATGCCGAAGCGCGAGCGCTCGACATGGAGAGCCGCGATCATGCAGACAATAAGCAACACGAGCGCCAGCACCATGTAGACGCGCGGATCGTCGAATTCAGCGTAGAAGGCAGGAGCGTCGCGCATCATTGGAAGCGGGACTTCTTGGTAACCCATCCACTCGAAGACGTAGAGCATGGCCAGTGGATAGGCGAGCATGGCCAGTGCGAAGTAATGACCGCGCAAGCGGAAAGTCGGCAGCCCGATAAGGACGCCGGCGATCACGCCGACCACCACACCGAGCGGAATTCCGATCCATGGTGTGATGCCGAACGTGACGAAAGCGATAGTCGTCGTGTAGCCGCCGAGGCCGAAAAAAGCCGCATGGCCGAACGAGATCATGCCGCTATAGCCGCTCAATGTGTTCCAGGAGACGCCGACCGCCGCCCAGATTAGCACCAGCGTCATCATCAGCTGGTAGTAGGAGTTCTGCACGAACCAGCCGACGACGAGGTAAGTGACGGCAAAGATGAAAATTGCCGCGTATTGTTTGTTGATTGGCGTCCGACGCATCAGGTGCGCTCCCAGACGCGGCCGAACATGCCCTGCGGCTTGAAAAAGACAATAAGCAGAAACACGACGAAGATCGCCGTGTTCTGCAATTGATAAGGTAAAATTAGCGTCGACATCTGCTGCACAAGGCCAATGGTGAGACCACCCCAGAATGCGCCGAGGATCGAGCCCATGCCGCCGAGCACGACCCCGGCATACATCACGATCACGAAGTCAAATCCGATATAGGGTTGGAACGATTGCGAGCTCGCGATCAGGCCTCCAGCGATGGCGGTGATGCCGACGCCGAGGGCGAAAGCGATACGGTGGGCGCGGTCGACATTGATGCCGACATACGCGGCTGCTGTCGGATTGTCGGCGGCTGCACGCAGCGCCTTGCCCAGATTGGTTCCAGTCAGAAAAGTATAAAGGCCGAGCGCGGCGATGATGGCCAGAACGAACGCAACGGCCCGCGCCTGGTTGAGGAAGATCATGCTGATCTCCCAGGACTCGCTGGATAGTGGCGTGCGCACCGAAAGCGGAACCGAACCGAAGAGAATCAGCCCGCCGTTGGCGAGCACAAGAGCGACACCGAGCGTCATAATAATTTGCGTGTAGTGGCCCTCGGCTTCGGCCGAGATGACGCGCGCGCCGGTGACGCGTGACAACAGAAACTTGTGAACAAGCCAGCCGACCACAAACACAACCGGGCCGGCGAGGGCTGCGCCCACGATAGGGCCGATGTAGGGGCCGAACAGCGTCTGAATGCCGAAGAAAGTCACCAGATAGTAGGTGACGTACATGCCGAGCATCATGAAATCGCCTTGCGCAAAATTGACGACGCGCATGACGCCAAAAATGATACCGAGGCCGACACACATCAGGCCGTAGGTGCCGCCAACGAGCAGTCCCGCGCTGAGGGCCTGAAAAAAATCGACCGTCAGCCACTTCAGCGATTCCATGGCAGCCTTCCTGTGATGGTCGAGACCTGACAGCCGACGCGGTTTGGTGCCCAGGCGCGAAGCCGGCAACCAGCGGTTCGGCTGCAAAATGGCGACACTCTCTTCGTCGCGTTCCGCGTCGCGGAGTAGACGAGCATGCTCGCGCCGGCCTGTTGCGTAACGCCGCGGGGCCACCAAGCGGCGACAGGATCGGTGAAGCCGCGCGCGCGAAACACGGGAATATTGGCGGTTTCCTGTGCCGCTCGCGCGATACTGCTGGGCTGCGCAAAGGCGTGCCGGCCAGCTTGCATGACTCCTCCCCGCGCCCCCTTTGAGATCTGGGGTAGGTCGCTCGACAATGGGAGGACATCCCATTGTGTCGACACTTGTGGTCAGGTTACGTTCGGGCCCTTCCGGTCGTCAAGCGCTCCAGCGCGAATAGTCGCGCCTCTGAGGGGGGGTATCCGCAATGGAAATGCTCACGCGCGCAATCGCGGAGTTTGTGGCAACCGTGGATGAAAGGTCGATCCCCGAACGCTGCCGATTCGGCGCGCGCATCGGCATGCTCGATTGCATCGGGGTGATGATCGCGGGGGCCGGTGAACCGGCGTCGCGTCTGGTTGCGGCAACCGTTGCGCCGTCGGGCGTCAATGATGGCGCGCCAGAAATCCCGTCCGGCCGCAATCTGACCGCGCCTGACGCCGCTCTGGTGAATGGCACCGCCGCCCACGTGCTCGATTATGACGACGTCGGCATGGACGGCCATACCAGCGCGGTCCTCACCTCGGCAATTCTGGCCGAGGGGTGGTCGCTGGGATCAAGCGGAGCGGATGCGCTTGCCGCTTATGTGGTGGGTTACGAAACCTGGGCGCTGCTGCTCGAGCTCGAGCCTGGCCGCATGCATGAGCGTGGCTTTCATCCAACGGCGATCTGGGGTGCGCCGGCCTGCGCGGTCGCCTGCGCCCGGCTCAATCGGCTGGATGCAGCGCAAACGACCAACGCTATCGCCATCGCGGCGTCACTTGCCTCCGGGATAGTCGCCAATTTCGGGAGCATGACCAAATCTTTGCATGTCGGCCGTACCGCGCAGGCCGGCGTGCTGGCGGCGCGCCTTGCCAAAGCGGGGTTCACCGGATCACCCGACGCCCTCGAACACCCGGCTGGATTCATGCAGGCCCATTCTCCATCGGGCCATCCGAATCTGACTAGCGCCGATTGGCGGCTCGGCGAGAAATGGCGCATGGCCGAGCTCGGGGTCAACATCAAGCGCTATCCGATGTGTTACGCCACCCATCGTTCGATCGATGCGATGCTCGATCTGGTTGTCGAAAAGGATTTGCAGCCCGACGCGGTCGATGCGATCAATGTGCGGATCGGCGATGCGCAACAATTGATGCTGCGCAATCATAATCCGGTCACCGCGCTTGAGGCCAAGTTCAGCATGGAATTCGCGATGGCCGCAGCACTGATTGCGCGGCGCGTCAGCCTCAAGGAGCTCGATGACGGCTTCGTGCGCCGCTCCGACGTTAAGGAGGCCATGCGCAAGGTTCGCGTAACGACGACCGATGAGAAAATGGCAGATATGCCGTTCGCCCCGGACGATCGCGTATCGGTTTCACTCAAGGCGGGTGAGACATTCGCGCATGAGCCGGTCTCGCGTCCCAAGGGCAGCTGGCAGAAACCGCTGCAGGAGTGGGAGTTGCGCGAAAAGTTTCTCGACTGCGCCAGAGCGGGTCTCCCCGCAAAGCATGCCGAGCTATTGTTCGAGCGCATGACGAAAATCGAAGCTTTGGCCAGTCTGCGTGAGCTCTCACTTGTTTCGAGCGTCTAGTCTAATTCGCGCTGTCGGGATTGCGATTGCCATGCCGAAGACCCCGGCACCTCCGTGGGTGCCGCTCTCGTCGAAGTATCCGGTCAGGTGCCTCATCGAACGTTGCGCGTGCGTAAATTTGTTGGCGACACCTTTCCCTGCATGGGAAATTTGTCGTTTCTGTACCCACGATGTACCCAAGCTGTTTGTTGGGTGACGGAGATTTCTGCGGTGGCTACTAAAAACCATAACAAAGCAATGGGTTATTTGGTAGCGGGGGAGGGACTCGAACCCCCGACCTCCGGATTATGATTCCGCTGCTCTAACCAGCTGAGCTACCCCGCCACCGAACCCGGCGCTCGGGCCGGGGATGGGCGGATATAG
>Ga0070741_10003503_pt1 | contig 38841 bp, 36 predicted proteins | sample Coa_R1_4_FD_66440 | JGI IMG/M metagenome (GOLD analysis project Ga0070741, IMG submission 66440) | Surface soil microbial communities from Centralia Pennsylvania, which are recovering from an underground coalmine fire - Coalmine... | ecosystem: Environmental > Terrestrial > Soil > Unclassified ... | reverse complement strand
CGAAGAAGCGCTCGTTGAGCAATTCGAATCGACGCGCAAGCCGGGCGAGATCGCGCGCGGCTACCTGGAATCGGTCCGCGACGAGCTCAAGCAGCTCCATATGGCGGGCGCGAGCGGGAGCGAAGTGGTTCGCCTGTTCACATCGGCGGTGGACGACCTGCTGCGGGCGCTGTTCCGGTACGCGGATGCGGAACACGGGCGGCGCTTTCCAAAGCTCCATCAGCGAATCGCGATCGTGGCACGGGGCGGGTACGGACGGGCGGAGCTGAATCCGCAATCGGACATCGATCTGCTCTTCCTGCACGACTACAAGCGCGGGCCGTACGCGGAGGTGGTCACCGAAATCATCCTTCATGCGTTGTGGGACGCGCGGCTTACGGTCGGGCACGGGGTTCGCACGGCGCGCGAATGCGTGCGGCTGGCGAACGACGACCTCAAGGAAAAGACGGCGATCATCGATGCGCGCTACCTGGCGGGCGACGAGAAGCTTTACGCGGATCTCGACGCCCTTCTGATCGGCGAGGTCCTCAACCGCAACCAGCAGAAATTCTTCAAGGCCAAGCTCGAGGAGAGCCGCGAGCGCCACGCCCATTACGGCGATTCGATCTATCTGCTCGAACCGCAGATCAAGGAAGGCGAAGGCGGACTGCGCGATCTGCATACGGCGATGTGGCTGGCGGCGGTCAAGTACAAGGTCCATTCGCTCGGCGAGCTGGTGCAGAAGGCGGTGATCACGGAACAGGAACTGGCCGAGGTGCGGGCCGCGCGCGATTTCCTGTGGCGGGTCCGCAATTCGCTCCATTTCCTGACCGGGCGCCATTTCGATCAGCTCACCTTCGAGATGCAGGAGCGGATCGAACCGATGCTGGGGCTCAGGCCGATCGAGGGGCAGGCGGCGGGATCGGCGCTGATGCGGACCTACTATCAGCACGCGAGTACGATCTATCAGTTCGCCGAGGGACTGATCGCGCGGGTGGTCGAGGGACCGACGGGCGGGCGGTTCTTCCGTCGCGCGCCGATCCGGCAGATTCGCCCCGGAGTGCTGGTCCAGCAGAACCTGCTCACGATCGGCGACCCGGAGCTGTTCAAGCGCGATCCGCTGAATCTGATCACGATCTACTCCGACTGCCAGGGACAGGGCGTGGAGCTTTCGGGCAGCGCCTACCAGCTCGTGCGCGACAACCTTGGCCTGATCGACGAAGCGATGCGAAACGATCCGGCGACCGGGGCGGCGCTGATGAAGATCCTGGGCGGACGCCAGCGGGTCGCCGAGACGCTGGAGGCGATGCATCGTTCCGGCGTGCTGGGGGCGATTATTCCGGAGTTTGGAAATCTCTACGCGCGCGTCCTGCACGACCTCTACCATATCTACACGGTCGATCGTCATTCGCTGGTGGCGGTGCGGGAGCTGGAGCGGCTGCGGGCGGGAGAGTTCAAGGGGGCGACGCCGCTTCTGACCGAAGTGGCGCGCGAGGTCGACTACCTGCCGATGGTGTTTCTTGCGCTCCTGCTGCACGACATCGGCAAGGGCCACGGACACGACCATCACGAACGCGGCGCGCAGCTAACCGCGGAAGTGTCCCGGCGCCTCGGGCTGGATCCCGAAGAAATCGACCTGGTCGTGTTCCTCGTGCGCAATCACCTGATGATGTCGCAGGTGGCGCAAAAGGGGGATATCGATGACGATCGCACGGTGAACGATTTCGCGCGGGCGGTCGGATCGATTGATCGGCTGAAGGCCCTTTATCTGCTCACGTATGCGGACATGAGAGCGGTCGCGCCCAAGGTCTACAACAACTGGCGCGACATGCTGCTGAGCGACCTCTACATGCGCGCGCTCAAGCTGATGGAACAGGGCGACCGCGAGGCGGTCGATCCCGCGCGCAGGCTGATGACGGTAAAAGGGGCGGTGCGCGGACAGCTTACCGCGGCGGGTGCCGCGCGGGACGAGGTCGAATCGTTTCTGGCGGAGATGCCGGAACGGTACTTCTTCACGGTGCAGGAATCCGATATCGCGCTGCATTTCGACCTGATGAGGGCGCTCGGGGATCGGCCGATGGTGGCGCGGGTTCGGCATTTTCCCGATCTCGAGTTCAGCGAGTTCACGGTGGTGACCCGGGATCAGGCGGGGCTGTTCTCGATGATCGCGGGCGCGCTCACCGCGAACAATCTGAACATCCTGTCCGCGCGGATCACGACGCGAGCGAACGGAGTCGCGCTGGACGTGTTTCGGGTATCGCATCTGATGGGCGCGGGGGCGCTCGCGATGGAGGAGGACCGGTGGGCGCGCGTGCAGCGCGACCTCGAGCGCGCGATCACCGGCGAACAGGACATCGCCACCCTGGTCGCATCCGCCCATCACGTGCGCACCGCGCAAGGCAGGTTCGTGCGCAGGGTGCCCACCGAAGTCACCGTCGACAATCGGAGCTCCGAGCAGTTCACGGTGGTGGACGTGTTCACCCAGGACCGGGTCGGACTGCTGTTCACGATCACGCACACTCTTTTCGAGCTGGGCTTTCCGATTCATCTTGCGAGAATCTCGACCAACGCCGACCAGGCGCTGGACGTGTTCTATGTAAGCGATCGCGACGGCGGCAAGGTCACGGATATCGCGAGGATGAGGGAGCTGCGCGAGACGCTGCTCTCCAAGCTCGAAGAGAATCCGGGCGGAGGCGCGGCGGCGTGAAGGGGACGCGGGCGGAGGTTGCGGGGTGGGACGCCTTGATCGACGCATACATCGTGCGTCTTAGGGTCGAGCGCGGGCTCAGCAATCATTCGATCCAGGCCTATTCGCGCGATCTCGAGAGCTTCCACGAATATTGCAGAAGGTACGCGATCGAACCGGGCGGCCTGGATGCATCCGCGATCACGGGCTATATCGCGTCGCTCGCCGAGCGCGGATTCGAGCCTTCCACCCAAAGACGCCACCTTTCGGCGGTGCGCGGGCTTGCCCGGGAGATGATCGATCGCGGCGTCATCAGCCGCGATCCGCTGCCGTCGGTGAAGCTCGCGAGCCTTCATCGCAGCCTCCCGCGCACGCTCTCGAGGCGCGACGTGCAAATGCTGCTCGACTCCATCGACACCTCCACGGTTCGCGGGCTGAGGGACCGGGCGATGCTGGAGATGGCGTACGGGTCGGGGCTCAGGGTGTCCGAACTGGTCAGGCTCAGGCTGTCGCAGTTGAACCTGCGGGCGGGGGTGGTGGCGGTGATGGGCAAGGGCGGCAAGGAGCGGATTGTGCCGGTGGGCCGCTCCGCCGTGCGCGCCGTGGAGGAGTACCTGCGCGCGCGGGAGCGGGAGATGCGCGAGGCGCAGCGGGCGGGCGGGCGAAGCGCGATGAGGCAGCGGACCGGGGGCGACTACGTGTTCGTGTCGAGGCTGGGAAGGCCGATGACGCGGCAGGGTTTTTTCAAGGCGCTCAAGGGATGGGCGGCGGCCGATCGGCGGCTTGCCTGGATCAGTCCGCATACGCTGCGTCATTCGTTCGCGACCCATCTCCTTGAGGGAGGCGCGGATTTGCGCGCGGTGCAGGAGATGCTGGGTCACAGCGACATTTCGACCACCCAGATTTACACCCATCTTTCCAAGAGCCATCTGCGCAAGACCTATCGCCGGTTTCATCCGCGCGCCGTGCGCGAGACGGCCCAGACAGGAAACGACTAGATTTGGAACCGATCGCCCGTTACGTCCAGACGATTTCGATCTTCGCGCTGCCCGTGATGTTCGCAATCATCATTCATGAGGTGATGCACGGGGTGGTGGCGCTGCGGCTTGGCGATGACACGGCAAAGCGGGCGGGACGGCTCACGCTGAACCCGCTGTCGCATATCGACCTGTTCGGCACGATTCTGATGCCTGCGTTTCTGCTGCTGTTTCATCTGCCGGTCTTCGGCTATGCGAAGCCGGTGCCGGTGGATTTTTCGCGCCTGCGCGGGGGGCGCGCGGGGATGATCAAGGTTGCGGCGGCTGGACCGCTAACCAACCTGGCATTGGCGGCGGCAAGCGCGATCGCGATCAGAGCGATAGTCCGGATTCACTGGAGCGGGCCGATCGAAATGGCATTCGCACGTCCTCTGGCGCAGATGGCTCTGGCGTCGGTCGTGATCAACGTGGCGCTCGGCGTGTTCAACCTGTTGCCGCTGCTGCCGTTGGACGGCGGCCGGGTGCTTGCGGGGATACTGCCGCTCGGGGCGGCTCGCGCCTTTGCGCGCACGGAGCCGTATGGCTTTCTGATCCTGTTGGTGCTGCTATGTACGGACCTGGTCGATGTCGTGATTAACCCGATTATCAACTCGATCACGCGGGTGCTGTTGTGAGCGACAATCCCGAGCAGACTCCGCGATTGGAAGCGGAAGAGCCTCCGCGCTTCAAGCTCCCGATATACGAGGGTCCGCTCGACCTTTTGCTTCATCTTTTGAAGCGGGCGGAACTCGACCCGCACGACGTGACGGCCAGCATCATTACCGAGCAATACCTCGCCTACCTCGAGTTGCTCGACCAGTTGAATCTCGACGTGGCGGGCGAGTACCTCGTGATGGCGGCGACGCTGCTGCTCATCAAGTCGTTCGCGATGCTGCCGCATCCGGAGCTCGCCGACACGGAGGAGGCGGAGGAACTCAAACGCGACCTGGTCGAACGCCTGCTCGAATATCAGCGCTATCGCGAGGCCGCCGAGAAGCTTGGCGAACGAGCGATACTGGGGCGGGATGTTTTCGCGGCGCCGGGAGAGCCCCCGCCCGAGGCCGATGCCGACGAGCATCGCTACAGCGTCACGATCTTCGACCTGGTCGAGGCGATGGGTGCGGTGCTCAAGCGGATCGCGGACAAAACCCCGCGCGGCATCGTCCTTCGCGACATCCCAGTCGCCCAATGCATCCCCGTCATCCTGAACCGGCTCGAACAGTCGGGGCGGATCGAGTTCACGGCCCTCTTCGATGATCTGCACGACCGCCCGCGGGTGATCGCGACCTTCATGGCGCTGCTCGAGCTGATGCGGCGCGGCGAAGTGGCGGCATGGCAGGAGGTCCGCTTCGGACCTATCATCCTGGAGCGCCGGGTGCCGCCGGCGCCGCCCGCTTCGGGCGATGAAGAGCCGCGCGAGGAAGGCGGGCGGACGGAATCCTGATCGGAGCACAGGTGGAAGAGGAACGACTGAAATCGATACTTGAAAGCCTTCTGTTTGCCGCCGGCGAGCCGGTGTCGATCGGAAGGCTGCAATCGGCGCTGGAGGAGGTCCCGCGGGCCGATATTCAGAGGGTGATTGCCGCGATGGCGTCGGAGTTCGCCGCGTCCAACCGCGGAATCACGATCGAGGAGGTGGCGGGCGGCTACCAGCTCAGGACGGTGAAGGAGCACGCACAGTATGTGCGCCGATTGCTTGCGGCAAAGCCCCCGCGTCTAAGCCGGCCCCTGCTCGAAACTGTCGCGATCGTGGCCTATCGGCAGCCGATCACGCGGCCCGAGATCGAGCAGCTTCGGGGCGTCGATTCCGGCGGCGTCATCGAGACGCTGCTTGAGCGCAGACTCATCAAGATCGCCGGACGCAAGGAAGCGCCGGGGCGGCCGATGATGTACGCGACCACGCCGGAGTTTCTGGAAACCTTCGGACTCAAGGATCTCGATTCGCTTCCGGATCTGAAGGAATTCCAGGAAATCGAGCGGGCGGTCGAACAGGCCGAGACCGGTCCCGTCGAAAGCATCGAGACCCATCCCGAAGACGAGCAGGCGCGGGTCGAGGGCAGCGAGATCGAAGCTCAGCCGGAACAAGCGGAGTCGGCAGGCGCGGTTCAGGTCATCGATCCTTCGGAAAAAGAAAACCCTCCGGAGCAAAGCCCTTCGGAAGAAAAACCTGAAGGCCACGAATAGAGCGGTTTGCGGGTGCGGAGCCTTTGCGGCCGCGCCCGATCATCCGCCGGTATCTTCGAAAGCCCCGACGTCGGGAGTGTAGTTTTCGAACCGCGTGTACTGGCTCAGGTAGGTGAGCTTGGCGGTGTCGGTGGGGCCGTTTCGCTGCTTGGCGACAATAACTTCGGCGACCCCGGGTTCCTTGGTATCGCGATGGTACATCTCGTCGCGGTAGATGAACGCGATCACGTCCGCATCCTGCTCGATCGCGCCCGATTCACGGAGGTCGGCGAGCAGCGGACGGCGGTCGGGGCGCGATTCGACCTGGCGGTTTAGCTGGGAAAGAGCGATTACGGGGACATTGAGTTCCTTGGCGAGCGCCTTGAGCGAGCGGGAGATTTCGGAGATTTCCTTTTCCCTGGATTCGCCGGGACGCGACGCGCGCATCAACTGCAGGTAGTCCACGATGACGAGGCCGAGATTGGCGGCGCGGTCGCGCTTAAGCCGGCGGCACTTGGCCTTGAGTTGAATCGGCGTGATGTCCGAGGAGTCGTCGATGAAGATGCTGGCCTGGCTCAGGCGGTCGGCGGCGCCGATGAGCTTGGGAAAATCGTCGTGTTTGAGGTAGCCGGTGCGGACCTTGGCGCTGTCCACCCGCGCGTCGGCGCACAGCATCCTGAGCGATAGCTGCTCCTTGGACATTTCGAGGGAAAAGAAGGCGACGCCGACGGGCGGGTCCGCGTACATCGCCGCGTGCGCCGCGATGTTGAGCGCCAGCGCCGTCTTACCCATCGAGGGCCGCGCGGCGAGGATTATCAGATCGGAGGGCTGGAGGCCGGCGGTGATTCGATCGAGGTCGATGAAGCCGGTGGGAACGCCGGTTACCAGTTCCTTGCGCTCGTAGAGGCGCTCGATGAGCGCAATCGAGGCCGGAGTGATCTCCTTCATCGAATGGAACGAAGGCCGGATTCTCCGCTCCGCGATTTCAAAGACGCGATGCTCGGCCTCGTCGAGGAACTCATCGACGTTGGGCGGTCCTTCGTAGGCGCCGGAGGCTATTTCGGTGGAGACGGAGGCCAGGCTTCTCAGGATCGCCTTCTCGCGGACGAGGCGGGCGTAGTAGGAGATGTTGGAGGCGGTCGGGACGATCGAGGCGAGCTCGGCGATATAGGCCGCGCCGCCGATGGATTCGAGCTTGCCGTTCTTGCGCAGCCAGTCCTTGAGGGTGATGGCGTCGACGGGCGAAGGCTGGTCGGTCAGCTCGATCATCGCGCGGTAAATCTCGCGATGGGCGTCGCGATAGAAATCTTCAGGGACGAGGATTTCGAGCGCCTGGTTGATTGCCTCGTTGTCGAGGAGGATCGCGCCGAGAACGCATTGCTCGGCTTCGAGATTCTGCGGGGGAACGCGTCTCAGAATGTCGTCCGCACCGGCCGCCACCTTACCACCACCTTCCGGACCTGAGTCGTGTCGCGAGAGGTCCGGATTATCGGCAAAGCATCAGACTCCATCAAGAGTCTTGAGCCGATTCACATCCTATCCCAGCGGCGATAAACAGGAAATCCACAGGCAATCCACAGGTCATCGCGGGCGCCGGCGAGGCGGTTCGCTCCGTGCCATCAGGGGTCCGAGGCCTACGCCGAAGAGAAATCCACCGACATGCGCCCACCATGCGACTCCGCCAGCGACCGAGCCTTGCGGACCCTCGCGCAGGCCCGCATAGAGCTGAACCGCGAACCACAGCAGCAGGTACAGAACCGCTGGAACCTCGACGATCTGGATGAAGACGAACACGGGCAGGGCGGTGGTGATGCGGCCGCGCGGGTAGAAGATGAAATAAGCGCCGAGCACACCTGCGATTGCCCCCGAAGCGCCAATCACCGGGACCTCGGATTCCGGCGAGATCAGGACGGTGGCGATGGCGGCGGCGATGCCCGAGGCGATGTAGAAAAGGAGGAAACGCCTGCTCCCCATCCTCCATTCGACGGCGGCGCCGAAGATGAACAGATAGAGCATGTTGCCGGCAAGATGGAGGATGCCGCCGTGAACGAACATCGAGGTGACTATCGAGAGGATGGGAGCGAGCGCGTGATTCCAGGCCCCGGGAGCGGCGAATCTGTCGAGCACGCGGGCGGAACCGGCCACCCGCTCAGGCACCATCGCATAGCGCGCGACGAAACCTTCAACCCGCGGACCGAGCGAAATTTCGTAACCGAAGATGGCGAAGTTGAACAGGATGAGAAGGCTGTTGATTGGAGTCAGGCGGCGCGGCGCCGAACTGTCGCAAAAGGGGATCATCGTACGGTTACCGGCCGTTGGACCGGGCAGTATGCTACCGGTTGGATACGCCGGCAGGCGAGACGCCCGCTTGAGCATCGCCGCTTTGTATGCGAGATAGTTCGACGGACTCTCGACCTAACAAGCATCGCCGCGACCGCGTCGTTCGATAAAGAACGATTCACGCAGGCGACGCGGCACGGGCAATCATCCAGGAGGTTACGCCTATGGAAACCGTCTCGCAGGAAGTCACGGTCGGAAGCGAGAAGATGCCCTGTCATCTGGTGCGGCCGGCATCCGGGGGTCCCTACCCCGGACTTGTGGTTGTGATGGAGGCTTTCGGACTGAATGACCATATCCGGAGCATTACCGCGCGTTTCGCCGCCGAGGGGTTCGTGGCGATCGCGCCGAATCTTTATTTCCGCCAGCCCAACAACGTGGTCGCCTACAACGATTTGCCGGGAGCGTTTCGCCTGATGGGATCATTGAAGGACGACCAGGTCGTGGCGGACATGACGGCAGCGATCGACCATCTGAAGACGCTCAGGGAGGTGAAACCGGCCTTCGGCACGGTCGGATTCTGCATGGGCGGGCGGATCAGCTTTCTGACCGCGTGCCGCAATCCGGAAGTGAAGGCGACGGCACCGTTTTACGGCGGCGGGATGGTGACATCGCGGATGCCGGATCAGAAGCCTCCGATCGCCTACGTGGAGGGGCTGAGAGCTCCGGTGCTCGCGTTCTTCGGGGGCAAGGACGCCTTCATCCCTCTGACCGAAGTGGATCAATTCCGCGACGCGCTCAAGAAGGCGGGCAAGACGGCGGATGTGGTCCTGTATGCGGATGCGGACCACGGGTTCATGTGCGATGATCGTCCCTCCTATCATCCCCAACACGCCAAGGAAGCCTTCACCAAGACGATCGCTTTCTTCAAGCAGCATCTCGGCTGATCGGACCTGGCAACGCGGATGAGAGATTGCGGGCGGGCCGGCATCGTGTGCCGGCCCGCATCGATTCTCGCGGCACTCTTCGCCGCGATACTGGCGGTTTCGTGTTACTCCAGCGGATACCGGAGCGAGATGACCGCCAACACGGAGCTGATCGCCGAGCTGGCCGACAAGCTGGCCGACTACTGCGAGGCCGGTTTCATGGTCGATGGGCGAGCGGTGTCGTCCGAGGAGATGGGGGAGTTCTACTATGCGCTCAAGAAGGCGCGCGCGTTTGCCACAATGCGCAAGGCTGACTCGGGACGGCCTTCGTATCGGGAGTTCGTGCGGATGCTGGATCAGTACTCGGCCTTCGTTCATTCAGCGGATTTGTACCGCATCGAGTCACGCCGCGACGGCGCCAGGCTTTCGGCCCTAAAGGCGCAGCATCAGGCGGTCGAGGCCGCCGCGGCACGGATTCGCGCCGAACTAATCTCTGAAAATCACTGAGATCGCTCGGGGCACCACAGGTGCCGCCATGCCGCCAACGCATCCGGCAGGGGTTGTTTCAAGGGGCGGGATGATGGCGTATCGGGCAGCAATCGACACGGAATCGATTGTGACACGAGGCGCGGAGGTGTATAAAAGAGGCCGAAAGTGACAAAAAATTGGCAATTATACTCGACAACCGACCGACTTTATTGAGTTTTGGTCTTCGTAGACTATCTCGCGCATATTTTTGCTTTGACTCTTATTTTCATGTTTCCTTTGGCCCAATTTCTGCTATAGTAAGGCATCCCGAAGCTGCCACCCCTCCTACGGCGGGGACAAGGCGGGGTTGCGAACGATAGCTGAGGGAACTTAAGAGCCGTGCCTGTCGAAACGACGGCGGGTCGTGGCGAACGGAGAAATAATGTTCGAACGCAAGGTGAACAGCCCCTTTTCGATCCGCAAGGGCGTGGCAGAGGCCAGAGAAGACAACCCGGAATTTCTGTTGAGCCTCGACTGCGCGAGCCCGGATCGAATCGTCGCATTCATCTCACCCGAAGTTCACAACGCCACCGGCAGGCAGTTCATGCGCAATAGCGAGCTCGATGGCGTAATGTTCGGCGCGTCCCTGCGCTCCCTGGTGGAACAGGCCTGCAGTTGCTTTGAAGACGAGCGCGATCTCGATCGGTGGATACTCGTGTTCAGGAAGGCGCTACGCAACCTCGAGGAGTTCAAGAGCCAGCGCAAGGCGGCGATGCAGGAAGCGGTCTGCGACGGATGCGGGCATCCGGCGACGGAGCATTATGAGCCGAACGTCGGAGACCTGCGATGCCGCCACGAAGGATGCCAGTGCGTCGAGTTCGGCCCGCTGGCGCCGGTGGAACCCGAGGAGAGCACCTCGCTCACTGCGAAGCCATACGGCGGCCTGCGCCTGGTCGGCTGACAGCAAATCCATCCAGGGAATTTTTCCCGGAGGCTTACGGTCCGGGCGCGCGGGATTGCGGGACCCGCGCGCCCGTGACCGATACTACCCCTTCCAGGGATTCCCGTAGCGGTCGAGGCATACGACCTCGTTTACGGGACGGCGCCTGATCGGGCCGAACTTGTCGCTCGGGTATCCAATCGGCAACAGTGCGTAAGTCTGGACCTCGGGCGGGAGTCCGAGGATCGCTTTGACTTCATCCTCGTAAAACATGTGGATGGTCGTGAGCACGGTTCCAAGACCGAAGGCACGGCAGGCGAGGATGATGTTCTGGACGGCCGGATAGATGCTCGATCCGCCCATCCTGGCAAGGTTGCGCAACGCGGCCTGAGCTTCGGGAGGAAGCTGGACGGGTTGTGCGCCGACCTGACCGGGCTTGAGGCACGCAAGCAGGAGCACGGGTGCATCGCCCATGTGATCGATGAGATAGGTGGCCGATGCCATCAGCTTGTCGTACTGCTTCTGGTCCATGTGCTCGGGCCTGGTTCGATTGGCATACAGCGCCATCAGGATTCCGCCGCCCTTGCGATAAACCTCGCCGATTCTGCGGCGCTGTTCGGGGTCCTTGACGACGACGAACAGCCAGGTCTGCTCGTTGCTGCCCGACGGAGCGCGGATGGCGGCATCGAGGATTTTCGTGATGACGTCGTCGGGAACGGGATCGGGCTTGAATCTGCGCAGTGCGCGCGCGGTGTAGATCGCTTCGAACAGTCCGATTTCTGCCATGGGGGACTTCTCCAAGTCTGGGTTTGGGCGGGATGAGTATCGGCGATCGTGCGGTCAAAAAAAAGAGCGGCCGGCTGGATGCGCCGGCCGCTCCTGATTTGCGGCGCTAATCCGTCCGCCCCTGCCTAAACCGGGGTGCGGGCGGGAGCCTTCGGCGCCGGCCCCATCAGCATCTTGAAGACCTTCTTCGCATCGTTGGGATCGGTAACCATCGGTCCCGGCTGATCGTGATGCTTGAGGACCTTGTCCTCTTCGGTGAATTTGCGAACGGTCGTGCAGTATTCGAGAAGCAGGCCGTTGGGATCGCGGAAGTAGATCGATCGGCACCATTCATGGTCGACCACTGGCGTGACGTCGACGCCTTTCTGGATGAGCATCGCGCGTTTGTCTTCGAGTTCCTTGATGTCGTCGCACCAGAAGGCGAAGTGGTAGAAGGCTCCGGGGAGGCCCTGGGCGCTGTTGATGTCGGTGGCCCACTCCTGCGGGATCCCGGGGACCTTTTCGGGGCACATGAAGGCGACCAGGGAGCCGTCGCCGGTGTTCAGGAAGACGTGTTTGATCTTTCCGCCCTCAGGGGGCTCTATGATGTCGGCCCACGCGACCTCCCATCCGAGCTTGCTGGTGTAGAAATCGACAGTCCGTTCGAGATCGAGGGTGGCAAGGCCGAGATGATGCACTCCGGTGCGTTTCATCGCTTAGTCCTCCTGAGCGGCCGCACTAACGGCTCGAAGACAATTTAAGTACCGCGGTCGGCGATTTGTCAAAGCATTTGGAGCGATTGTTCAGACGACGCCCGCGGACGGCACGTCAATGATTCGACGATGGCGGAGCGGGCGCGCCCAGCGCACGTCCGAGCGCCTGCATCTCGGCGCCGAACGCGGTCCAGTCTCCCGAGCGAAGCGCTTCGAGGGCGCGATTGTAGTGGCCGGAGGCGGCGCTCAAGTCGGCGGAGGGCGTCGCCGGCGGCGCCGTGGCGCCCGCTATGACGGGCGGCGCGGGAGCATTCGCGCCCGTGAAAAGCGCCTGCAGGGTCGTGTTGAGCGTCTCGCCCATCACCACCCGATCGCTGTAGGCGGCGATGACCCGTTGAAGTTCGGGTAGCTGACCGTTCTCGGCGCGGATGTAGAGGGGCTCGATGTAGAGGAGAGAATCCTGGATGGGGATGACGAGGAGGTTTCCGAACAGCACCTTCGAGCCCATCTGGTTCCACAGCGACAACTGGCGCGAGATTTCGGGGTTCTGATTGATTCGCGCCTGGATCTGATAGGGACCATAGAAGAGGCGGTCCTTGGAGAAGGCGTATTCGAAGAGATGCCCGTAGTCGGCGCCGTCGCATCGGGCGGCGAGCCAGGAGATCATGTTGTCGCGCCCCTGCGGCACCATCGGAAGCATCAGGATGTACTCCGCCCTGCTCTCCCCCGGCAGCCGCATGATCACGTAGTACGGCCTCATCGCGATGGTTTCATCGCCGGCGTTTTCACGGGGAAATCCCCACAGGTCCTCACGATTGTAGAAGACCTGCGGGTCGGTCATGTGATAGGCGCGGTAGATGTCGGCCTGCACGAGGAAGAGATCCTCGGGGTAGCGGATATGGCGGCGCAGTTCGTCGGGCATCTCCGCCATCGGCTTGAACATCCCGGGAAATATCCTGTGCCAAACCTGGATGACGGGGTCGTCCGGGTCTGCGATATAGAACCGTGTCGCCCCGTCGTAGGCATCGACCACCACCTTTACGGAGTTTCGCATGTAGTTGATCTGATCGACGTTGCGCTGCGAGTAGGGGTAGTGGTCGCTGGTGGTGTAGCCGTCGACGATCCATGAGATTCGGCCATCGTGGATTACCGGATAGGGGTCGTGGTCGAGGATGAGGAAAGGCGCTATATAAGAGATGCGCTGGACGATGTTGCGGCGGAACATGATTCGGCTGCGCGGCACGATGTTCTCGGTGACGAGCAGGTTGATGTCGCGGAAGAAGACGCTGAGCAGCAGGCGGCGCAGGATTCCGGAGACCGGCACGCCGCCGCTGCCCTTGTAGTAGCTGAACACGTTGTCGGCGCCGCGCGGATAGTCGAACTCGGGTGTCCCCGAATTCACGATCACGTAGTTGTCGGGCTCCTCGCCGAAGTAGATTGCCGGCTGGTCGATATGGAAGCCGACGGTGGAAGTCGGCGGGATATCCTTGATGTAGAAGATCGGGAGGCCCTCCGAGTTCTTCTGGTTCACCGGACTCATGGCCACTCCGGTGCCGTGGGTAAACTTGAGGTGCTGGTTGACCCAGGTCTGAGCGCTTTCAGGCAATTGATCGACGCTCATCTCGCGCGCCGCCAGCATCACCTCGGTGTAGTTGTCGTCGATCATGTAGCGGTCGATATCGACATCGCGGAAATCGTAGTAGAGGCGGATTTCCTGGAGCTGGCGGTAGGTGGCGATAAGGGGGCGCGGATCCCACAGGCGGATGTTTCGGATGGTGGGAGCGTCCTGCTCCACCGACGCCATCGTGAGCGTTCCGGTGCTGCCGAACTGCTTGACGTCCACCGAATCGAGCTTGTACGCCCGCCGGGTCATCGCGATGTTGCGCTCGATGTAAGGGCGTTCGATGCGGAGTTCGTCGGGCTTGACCCAAAGCCGCTCGATCGCGGGTTGGGCGAAGTTGAGGAGCAGCGCGGGGCCGAACGAGATGACGGCGGCGATGACGAGGCGGCGAAGCCCGCGCTCCGGCACGTTGGCAAAGCACAGCAGGGCCGCGGCCGCCGAAAGCGCGACAAGCGCCCACAGCCCCGGCCTCCACAGGAGCGCATCCACGTAGCGCAGGCCGAACACAACTCCGTTGGTATGGAGCAGCAGGCCGAAGCGCGCCACCCAGAATCCGAAGGCGCGCTCGATGAAGAACAGCCCGAGCAGAATCGAGGCGTGGGCGGCGACCGCGGGAGAGACGCGCGGCGGAGACTCACTCAAGTCGAGCGATCCTCTAGCCCAATACACGGCGGCGGCAACCAGCCCGGACAGGAAGATGATCAGAAGGATCAGGTCGCGCAGCTCCTCGAGCAGCGGCAGGACGAACACGTAAAAGCCGACATCGTGTCCGAAGGCGGGCTCGGTGACGCCGAAGGGCAGGCGGTAGATGGCCTTGAGGTACACGTCCCAGCTCGCCGCCTCTCCCTGTGCGACGAAGACCGCGAGGAGGAAGGAGGCTGCGATGACGATCGCGCGCCACGGCACGCGATCCCCCATCGAGCGGATCAGCTCGGGCAGACTGATCTCCATCGCATCGCCGGGCCTGCGCACAACCCGCAGGCGGTCGCGATCGCGGCTGAGCGCGACGGCGGCAAGCCCGCTTGCGGCGATGGCGGCAAAGGAGGCGGCAAACACGGCGGCGAAGATGGCCACCTGGGCGGCGATGGTGGTGGCGAAGACGCCGCCCAGGTCCAGCGAGCGGAACCAAAGCAGGTCGACGAAGAACTGGTCGGCGACCGAAAGGAGAAACGCGAGTACGAGGATGACGAGCGCCGCGAGGGCCAGCAGGATTGTCCGTGGACGCATCAGCCTGAGTCTATTGTCCGCGCGCGATCCTGCTCACGTGTTCGCGCACCACGTCCGGGGGGCTTAGCCACACGAACAATTTGAAGGCGACGATCGCCACAAGAAGCAGGTCGATCTCTCCGACGATCGGCACCAAGTCGAGTTCGATCGCGGGCGGCGAGAGCATCAGGGCAAACGCGAGCACCGGCACCATCTTGGCGAGAATCGGCACGCGCGCATCCTTCATCAGCCGCCAGAAGACGCGCACGAACTGCGGCAGGTAGGCGACGAGGCGCCCGACCTGAAAAGGCGGCATGAAATGCATGCGCAGGAACTGCCAGAACATCGCAAGGCACCCGGATGGGATTCAATCTAGCACAAGGGGGCGAGGATGTTGCCATGGCGCGGGCGCGGAAGCTGGGATGCGGTTCATGTTAGAATCCGGCGCGAGCAGAGGAGGTTGGCGGTTTGAAAAGACACATGGCGCTGGGCGACTTCCTGGTCGCGTACCTTCGCAAACTGGGCGTGGACCACATCTTCGGAATACCCGGCGATCTGGCCCTAAAGCTGTTTTTCGCATTGGGCCGCAAGCACGGAATCAAGATTATCACGCTGTCGCATGAACCGGGCGTGGGGTTCGCCGCCGACGGCTACGCGCGGGCGACCGGAAAGATTGGGGTTGCGTGCGTCACCTACGGAGCGGGCGGGCACAACATGGTCAATCCGGTCGCGGGATCGTTCTCGGAGCGGGTGCCGATTTTGATTTTCTCGGGCGGTCCGGGGGAGGAGGAGCGCAAGCTCGGCACGTTGATCCATCATCAGGCGCGCGAAATCGAATCACAGCATCGCATCTTCCAGGAGGTGACGTGCGCGTCGCGGGTGCTGACCGACCCGCGGACGGCGGCGCGGGAGCTGCACGAGGTGGTGAAGGCGATTTGGGCCGAGCAGCGCCCGGGCTACATCGAGATTCATCGCGACATGGTGGACCAGATAGTCGAGGTTCCGGACGAGTTGATCGAATGGGACGGGCATCTGCATCTGCACGAATCGGATGCGCGCAAGGTCGAGGAGGCGGCGCGCGAGACGGCGGCGATGTTCAACCGGAGCCGTCATCCGGTGATGATCGCCGGTATCGAAATCCATCGCTACAAGGTGTCGCATGAACTGATCGCGCTGGCGGAGAAGATGGGAGCGCCGGTCTTCACCACGGTGCTCGGCAAGGGCGCCTTCCCGATGGACCATCCGCTGTACATGGGCGTGCATATCGGCCCGATAAGCCCGCCTCCGATCGTCACGCGGATGGACAAGTCGGATTTCGTTCTCAACCTGGGTTGCCTCAAGACGGACATGAACTTCGGCAATCGGCCGCCGCGAGTGATCCAGGGGCGGACGGTGTGGGCGGTGGACCGGAAGGTGGACGTGAAGTACCACACGTACACGGAGGTTGGGGTGCGGGATTTCGTGCGCGCGCTGCTCAAATCCGACCTCAAGCATCATCGCGAGAAAGTCACCTACGCGGACAATCTGCGCGACGTGTCCGCGGCCGAGAATCACCAGATCCGGGTCGGGCAGATCCTGCTCGCGGTGAACGAGTTCCTCGCCGAGCATCGCCGCTACATGGTGGTCACGGAGTCTGGCGATATGCTGTTCGGCGGGCTGGATGTGCGGGTTCCCCATCACAGCACGTACCTTGCCCAGGGATTTTACGCATCGATGGGATTCGCGGTGCCGGCCGCCATAGGAGCGCAGATAGGATGCGGGCTGCGGCCCCTGATCCTGTGCGGCGACGGCGGATTCCAGATGACGGGGCCGGAGATTTCGCATGCGCCCGTGCTGGGCCTCAATCCCATCGTGCTGCTGATCAACAACGGCGGATGGGGGATCTTCAGGCCGGTGGTGGAGCGCCGGGAACTCCTGGATATCCCGCCGTGGCCGTACGCGAAGCTTGGCCGGGATTGGGGCGGCGGAGGCTTCGAGGTTCAGACGCTGTCGCAACTGCGGCGGGCGCTGTCGGCGGCGGACAAATTCGACGGCTTTGTTATCATCGACATCAAGGTCGAGCGCGACGATCTGTCTCCCGTGACGGTCAAGTACATCAAGGCCGCGGCGAAGAGGTCGCAGGCGCCGCGCGCGGCCAGGAGTTCGGCAAGATGAGCGCATCGGGAGTTCGGGGCTTTGAATGGAAGGTGCCGGAGCATTTCAACTTCGGCGCGACCATCGATCGTTTCGCGGAAGATCCCACCCGGGTGGCGCTTTTGTGGGAGGACCAGGAAGGGAGGCGGGCGCGGCTTACGTTCGCGGATCTGCGCACGCAATCCAACCGGATCGCCAACGTGCTTTCCGGGCTCGGCATCGAGCGGGGGGATCCGGTGATGCTCGTTCTGCCGCGGATCTCGCTGTGGCAGGCCGCCTATATCGGGGCGCTCAAGATGGGCGCGCTGGTCATCCCGTGCACCTCGATGCTGCGGGAGAAGGACCTCATCTATCGCGCCAACCATTCGGGAGCAAAGGCGATAATCGCCGGCACCGAAAGCGCCTCGATGGTTGCCGATCTGAGAAGCCACTGCCCTACCCTGACCCGCTATCTGATCGCTGGCACCGAGCGGTCAGGATGGATCGGGCTGCCGGAGGCGATGCAGCAGGCGTCGGCATCGTTTCGTCCGGTGAACACGCGGGCCGATGAGCCCGCGATCTGCTACTACACCTCCGGCACGACCCGCGAGCCGAAGGCGGTGCTTCACAGCCATGCGTACACGTGGAGCCATCAATACACGGGCAGCGCGTGGCTTGGGCTCAAGCAAGGCGATCTCCACTGGACCACCTCGGACACGGGATGGGCCAAGGCGGCATACGGAGTGCTGTTCGGCCCGTGGATGAACGGGATCACGACGTTCATGTACAACGGCCGCTTCGAGCCCCACAAAGAGCTCGAGCTTCTCGAGCGGTATCGGATCACGAGTTTCTGCGCGCCGCCGACCGAGTACCGGATGCTCATCAAGGAGGATCTGTCCAAGCACAGGTTCCCCGAACTCAGGACCTGCACGGGAGCAGGCGAGCCGCTTAATCCGGAAGTGATCGAGGTCTGGAAGAACAGGTTCGGCCTCACGATCAGGGACGGCTACGGGCAGACCGAGACGATTATCATCGTGGCAAACACGCCCGGGATGGAGCCAAAGCCCGGGTCGATGGGACTTCCGTTTCAGGGCCACGACGTGCGGGTTGTCGATGAAGACCTGAACGAGGTCGCGACGGGAGAGGTCGGACAGATCGCCGTGAGAGTGCGGCCCGAGCGTCCGCCATCGCTGTTCCTCGAGTATTGGAAGAATCCCGAAGAGACGGCGGCGGTATTTCAGGGCGATTATTATCTGACGGGCGACCACGCGACGCGTGACGCGGACGGCTATCTATGGTTCGTTGGTCGCGCCGACGACGTGATTATCTCGGCCGGCTATCGGATCGGCCCCTTCGAAGTGGAGAGCGCCCTGCTGGAGCATCCTCACGTCCTCGAGTCGGCGGTCGTGGCCAGCCCCGATCCGGATCGGGGCGCGATCGTGAAGGCATTCGTGCGCCTCAAGCCGGGGGTGGCGAAGGATGCCGCCCTGGCGAGGGAGCTTCAGGAGCACGTGAAGCGGACGACCGCTCCTTACAAGTATCCGCGGGAGATCGAGTTTTTGGACGAACTGCCGAAGACCGTGAGCGGGAAGATCAGGCGGGTCGAGCTGCGCAAGCGCGAAGAGGAAAGAAAGCGCACGCGCTGACGCTCCCCTTCCGCTTGCGCGCTTCGCGGGCGGCTCGCTACTCGACGTCCTTGGGCGACAGCAGGAACCGGTTGTTGGACGGCTGCAGGGGACGATTCGTGATGCTGGTGCCCCAGCAGGCCTGGGCCGAGTCCTGGAAAGCGGCGATCTGGTCGGAGGACATCGCGATCGGCGTCAGCATCTCCGTCCACAGCACACCTTCAGCGCATCTGGGCAGGGCGGTGCTCTCGCCGGGGGTGGTAAAGGAACCGTTGAAGCGCACATAGTTGCGCTTTTTGGGAATCAAGCCGGTCAGTTTGAGATTGACCGTCGAGGGGTCGTTGAGGCTCGGCGCTTCCTTGACGTCCTTGTCTTCCTTGCCCGTGACGACGAAGACGCCGATCACGGCGAGCTGCCCGGTCTGCTTGTTCTGATGGACGAGATGAATCTCCATCGGGAACTGCTGGCCGTTTAGAGTGTATTCGCTCGGAGTGTGCTCGTGGATGTTGATGAGGTCGAAGCGGTCCTTCCCGATCTTTATGAAGTTGCCGTTGCCGTGGTTGAAGGTGATCTGATCGTCGTGGTCGAGAAACAACACATCGGCGACATTGTAGTGAAAGCTAAGCTTGGGCAGTCTGGCCTTGATGACGTTGGCAGTGACGATATCGAATGGAGACTGCCGCGAACCTGTACCGCACTGAATGGGAAACAGGGTGTTCCAGTTGTTGGGACCGTTGGCGCCGCTGTAGGACCAGTCGGGCTCGCTTGGGCATCCTGCGGCTCCGGCCGGCCGCGCGAAGAACCCCAGGATACAGATAAGGGCCAGTGCGGCCCGAATTGTCCGCCGTACCATCCCAATTCCTCCCTTCAACCACCAAAACGGCGAGATCCATCTCGGCCGGATTTGCGATCGGGAAAAGAATGCAGAGGGATGGACAATCAGTCAAGGAGCCGGCTTGAGCCGTCCTTACCGGATGTCAGTCATCGCCGGCAGCCGACCGACTTCGCGGCCATCCGAGACTCCCCTGCCCTTTCTTCAACGCGCTCGTAGTCGTGTTCAGGAGCGGGAAAACGAATTTTTGAGCAGATCGACCTTTCCCGCGAAGTCTTCCAGATCTACCTCGGTGGTTTCGAGAAGGCGCGCGACCATCCCCCAGAATCCAATCGAAAGGATCAGCTCGACGATCTCCGCGGCGCCCATGTGACGCTTGAGGGCTTCCAGGGTTTCGCGGCTGCCTTTCACGTCGCGCGCGACTTCATCCGTGAATTTTAGGACTAGCCGTTCGAGATCGGAGAAGCACGAGGCATTCTGCCAGTTCTCCATGGCTTCGATTTGCTGGTCTGTGACTCCGACGCCTTTGGCGATCGGTACGTGCTGGGTCCATTCGTACACGGATTTGCTGACCTTGGCGGTGCGGAGTATGGCGATTTCGCGCAGGCGGGCGTCGAGCCGGGCCCGGGTCAGGAGCGAGTTCCCGAGCATCGAGAACGGGTAGAACGCGGCATCGGAGTTGGCGATCATGCGCGCGACGTTCATCTTGATCCGTCCGCGGTTGAGGATTTCGCGGGTCTTTTCCGACACCGCGGCTTCATCGACATAAGGCAGCAACGCCATCGCAGATTTCCTCCGTGTGGCTATCGACGGGAGGCGAACCGAATCGTCCGCTTTCGGACGCTAGTACCGCCCGGGGGGCGAATGCAACGAGCCGGCGCTGCGCGATCTCATCGCGCCAGCGCGGCGCGGAAGCGGGGATCGAGGACGAGGGCGCCGATCGCGCGGGACAAGGCGACGGAGAGCGATTCGGCGGGTTCGGTTTCAAGCGGAAGGAAGATCTCACCGCCGACCGGGGCGGGCGGCTCCTCCTCCGTTCCCGTCATCACGCCCGAGTAGAGGTTCGAGTTGTCGCGGGAGGAGAGAGTGAAGCTGAGTCTCGCGCGCGCGGTCATGGAGAAGTACTGGCCATGAACGGTTCTTTCGGGGCGAAAGCGCTTTTCGACCGAGAGCTCCTCGACGACGGTGGTAAGCACGGGCACTCCGTTCTTTCCCGCCGCGACCGCATCGCGGTCCGACGTCTGCATCACGGCCTTCAAACCCGCGTCGGACAGGCATCGAACGACGGCCTGCGTGATGAGCGGGCCGGGATCGATGAGAAAGAGTTCGCGCTCGACGTTGCCGTGTTCATCGTAGACGGCGCCGACCTTGAATCTTCCAGCGGCCATCGGGCCCGCGATGGGCGCAACCGCGATTGGTTCGGGCGGCAGCACGCGCTCGGAGCCGGCGACGATGCCGGGCAGGTAGCGAATTCGCATCGAGGCGTCGCGATCGCATCCGGCGGCGAGCATCGCCCCGGCGGCCAGGAGGATGAGGGAACCGAGGACGCGCGGCGACACTAGGGCTCAGGGCGTCCGACGGCCTGATGGCGTTCGCGCCACCAGAACACGATGATCGCGATGCCGAGGAGGACGACGGCAAAGGCAACCCATCGCGAGGCGGAATGGATGATATCGACGACGCGGAAAAGCTCATCGCCGACGAGATAGCCGACGGTGACGATTATGAAGCACCATACGATTGCGCCGGAGATGTTCCATCCGAGGAAGCGCCAGAACGGCATCCCCGCCGCTCCCGCCATCGGTCCCGCCATGAAGCGCACGCCGGCGATAAACCGAGCCATGAAGACGGCTTTGCTGCCGTGGGTTTGAAAGAAAGTCTGGAGGCGGTCGTAGCGTTGGCGGGCGAAGGCGAAGCTTCCCGCCAGGCGCGACATCAGCCGCTGTCCTCCTGTTCGGCCGAGCACGTACCCGCAGCAATCGCCGGTTACGGCGCTTGCCACCGTAATGACGTAAACCCATCGGATGTCGAGGATTTCGCGGCCGGCGAGGAATCCGGCGGCCAGCATCACGGTCTCTTCCGGGACGGGAATTCCGAGGTTGCCGATGAAGACGCAGACGAAGATGCCGAGATAGCCCCATGTGGTGAGCCAATCCGCGATGTGCTCGGGTCTAAGGACTTCGTGCATGCGCCTGTCCGACGATGCGCCGGAAGCGGCGCTCGTGCCCTGCCTAGTCTAGCGGGCGCCAAACGCGGGCGGAACTCCGGAAAGCGCCGTTAAGTGTTCTGAAAGCCATTACAATCACGCAATGAATCGTTATTGCGGGCCGGCATTGTCGCCAGCGCCGGAAGGTTCGTTGGCGAAGATGGCGCGGCTTTTTCGCACCTCGCCGATCGCCAGGATGAAGGCGGCTGCGGCAGCCGCAATGCCAGGCATCAGGGAATACAGGCCCCTCGGGGCGTGGGGGCTCGTGATTCGCGCAAGGTCCTCGCGCCGATAGAGCCTGACAGGTCCGGAATCATAGATCTTTTGATATCCCGGGGGCGGATCGCCTACGCCGCGCGGCGCTCCCACTTGCTCGAGGATATAAGGCGGATGCTCAGCAAGCGCGGCGGTGACTTCGTTCATGCCGCGCACGCGGCTTCCGCCTTCCCACAGATTGTTGGGATCGTGCTCGTACTCGATCGGATCATCGTTGATTCCGGTCAGCACGGAGAAATGCACCATCGTCCAGGACGAGATGCTCTGGCAGAGGTGGAGGACGTGAGTGACGTGGGTGATTCGGCCGGACCCAATTTCGCTTTCGAGCGCATCGATGAGGCTCCATTCCCTGGGCGTGAAGGTCCATCGCCGATCCGCATGTCCGGCCCAGTATCCCAGCGCCGCAGTGTGGAGATTGAACGCCCATTGCTCGGTCACGGAATGCTCGACGGAATCGTAGTCAACCGGGTTGGCGATCTGATGCCACGGGTAGATGAGCAGGGTCAGGAGGGCGAACAAGGTTGCCGGGCGCGACCATCGATCATAGCCGAGCGCGAACAAAAAACCGGCGGGAAGGACGAGAAAGTACGGACACCAGTAGTCCCACAGCTTGATCCCGATATCCGACGCCATCATCCCGGTCGCCGGATTGTGAGAGAGTGTGCGCAGCACCGGATCGATGTACTCGCCGGCAACTCCCAGCATCAAGGCCGCCGCAGCAAGACCGGCGTAGCGTGCTTGGACGCCCCGCCATGGCATCGCAAGCGCGGCGACCAGCCCTCCGAAGCAGAACAGTGTGAGCATCGGGAGGTTGTCCGCGATCTGTTGATAGAGTGAAAAGGCGTTGGTCGCGTGGCGGTAGAGCACGGCGAGGATGAGCACGGCGATGAGCGCGCGGCTCAGGATGGCGGGCGGGAGGCCGCGTTCGGAGCCGGCGGGCTTTCGGATCAGGCGCGCGGCGCCAAGAACCATCGCGACTCCCACCATCATTGTCGCCGGGATGACGGGGTATGGGACCGGAAGCCTGAGTCCGATCAGCAGCTCGGGAATTGCGACGAGCGTGGCACCGGCCAGTGCGACCACGTCGGCGGCGCATCTTCGCGGCCCGCTTTCAGAGAACCGGATCAGGGCGCCGACGCCTGCGACGATCATCGCGAATGCGCCATCGATGGCGTGAGAGGCGACGGCGGTGCCGAGCATAATCGCGCCCACGACGAACAGCACGCGGCCGCGCCTGCTCATGAAGAAAGCGAGCGCAAGCGCGACCATCGCGAAATCCACCGCCGTCCCGCGCATCCCCTGCGCGCGGCGAAACAGGCAGGTGAAGAAGAGAAAGAGCGCGGACACGCCGCCCGCGGTATCGCCGAACATCATGCGTCCGACCCGCCATGTCGCGAAGATCATCAGCGCCGCCATCGGCAGCATCGCGGCCGTCTCGGCGAGCGCGGCGCGGTTCGTGTGGCTCCCCATCGCAAGCATCGCGTAGAAGAGTTCGAGCGCGGGAGTCTGGGCATACGGCCCCCAGCATCCGTAGGGATCGTTGTTGAAGGGATCGTAGATGCCGAAGGTCAGGATTCTTTGCGCGGATGCGGGATAAGAGAGCACGTCCATGAAGGGCGGCAACGGGGAACCAAGCTGAAGCGGCAGATAGGAAAGCGCGAGCATCCCAACGGCAAGAGCCGCGAGCATCCGGCCGGAGGATGCGGCGCGGCGCTCGATGTGCGGCGGATTGCGCCATACCCACACGGTGCCCAGGAGCAGAAGGCCCCAGACCGTGGCTGCGTTGAACCATCCGAGGGGACCAAGGAGGTTTCCCAGCATATAGGCGAGCACCCAAAGCCCGCCGGCGCCGAGCAGGAAGGCATCGGTCTGCTCCAGTTCCGGTTCGATTCGCAGGGCAAGAGCGGCAAGGACGCCGGCTCCCCACGTCCAGAAGGCCCAGACTTTAAGCGCGGCCCATCCGGTCTCGGAGACCAGGGGACTGATTCCGGACCACGCGGCGGACCAGGACAGATGGTAGGGAAAGGTGCGCATCCTGCGCAGCGCCAGGAATGTGACGATGGCGATGCCGGTCCATGCGGCGGCCCATGCAAGCGAGGATGGTCTGGTTTGGGGGGTCTCGGTCGTGCCGTTCAACGGAGAATCACGCGTTTCCTTCAAGTTCCAGCTTACAGGACGGCGTCAAGGCCGGCTTCTGCAAACTGATTCGCCAAAAGGTCATATTCAAGCCTGTTTCTTCCCTGCAAGTCACGTTTCGGATGCGCGGGAGGGAGCTGAGTCGGACGATGTCATTTCGCGGGCGGGTCGTTGAGTTCCTCTGGCGGGTACACGTTTCGAAAGAAGAGCCAGTACAGGAACGTGTTCAAACCCTGCATCGCGGCGGCGAATTCCAGTGGAAGAGCAAGGAAAAGATGCTGCATGAAGTAACCCGCCATGTAGGGGCCGACGGCGGAGGTGACCTGCGAGGGAAAGTTGGCAAAGCCGGACGCGCTGGATCTCTCCTCGGGCCTGATCACACCCATCAGGTAGGACTGGCGCACCGGGATCGAAAGCATGTTGAAGAGGGCGCGAATACCGTACAGGGTCGCGGCCAGACCGAACGTCGGCATCAGAACCATCCCGAACAGGAGCACGGTCGAGATCGAGCGCGTGACCACGATCGATCGGACCGATCCGAAGGCAAGCGCAATTCTGCCGGCGGCGAGATAGGGGACGGCGGAGATGAAATTGACGATGAAGAAGACGCGGGCAAGGTCCGCGGAGCCGACGCCGAAGCGGCGATGGAACCAGTAGACGACGATCGGACCTAGCATCCCGATGGCGAGTCCGTTGGTGGAATTGGTGATCATGAAGCGCATGACCAGCCGCCATGACTCTGGAGATAGCCCGAAGCGGCGGGGCGCCCGAGGCGCGGAATTTCCACGGGCGTCGTATTCGTCCAACTCGCGTTCGGCGTATCTCTCGTTGACGGGCATCACCGCGAACGCCATCGCGGCGCCGAGAATTCCCGAAAGAACAAACAGGACGCGGTAGGTATCGAGTTCGTCCGACGCCGATATTCGAGCCATGATGGCGGGGAGGCCGGCCAGCAGCGATCCCATCGCTCCCGCCATCACTCCCACGAACGAGGACATCCCGAACACAGTGGTGCGGTTGTAGTGGCTGGTATGTTCGGCGACCAGCGCCTGGACGGCGGGATAGAACGGTCCCCAGGCGCCGCCCGCAAGCGCACCGCCGCGACCGATGGATCCGAGCGCGGCAAACGCGACCATCCAGAAGAACGTCCGCGCGAAGGCGAACCCGACGCCGCCAACCGCGAACATCAGAGAGATGGTTGCAATCAGAGCCTTGCGCCCGAAGCGATCCGAAAGCACACCGGTGAATGTGGAGACCAGGGCGGCGGCGATCGCGGCTACCGCCAGCAAACTTCCCAGCGCGACCGCGTCGTAGCCGAGCCGCGCGAGATAGAGGGGCAGGATGATGCCGAGGTAGCCCTGGCAGATGCTGCGGAGGATGCGCAGAACGAACAGCCATCCGAGGTCTCGATTGAGCCACGAGAGGCCGAGGAGGCCGCCTTCGGGCTGATCGAACCGGTTCCCGGGGGCCGGGTGAATTTCGGGCTTCAGCGTCAGCGCGCGGCCTCCCTTCGGTAGTCCGCGGGCCGCGCCCGACTGGAGTCACTCCGTCTCGACCTGCTCAGCATTTCCGGTGGGAACTCCCTCCTTGGGAAGCAGGAAGAGCAAGGGCAGTACGACGAGAAACATCGGGACCACGATCCAGAAGCAGTCGTTGTACGCCATCATCGTGGATTGCCGATTGATCATCGAATTGAGCATCGCGAGGTCGCGGCGCTGGCCGGGGGCGATGCGCAGGCCCGCGTGCGTGAGCGCGCCCCTGACTCCGGCATCGACGCGCCGGAAGATTGGATTGGTCGCGGAGACCGAATCGACGAGATCGGCGCGATGGAACTGGGTGCGGCGCGCGAGAAGCGTGGCGAGCGCCGCGTAGGCGACGTTGCCGGACTCGCGCCGCGTCAGCGTGTAGAGGCCTGATGCGGCGGTCATCGCGCGGCGCGGGATAGTGCTGAGCGACACGGTGGACAGCGTCACCATCGCCGCCCCCATCCCGATCCCCGTCATCACGCGCGATCGCCTGCGAACAGGGCATCAGGCTGCCGCCGCCGATTCCCTGCAGAATCCGGTAGAAGGTCAACTGACCGAAGATCTTCGACGTTCCGGCAAGGATGGACCTGATGATGAACAGGAGCATCGAGAGGAGAAACAACTGTTTGCGGCCGAGCAACATCGTCCACCACGCCGCAATCGTGATCATGATGATCTCGGCGATGGAGTAGGCGGTGGAGACCCATGTGATGGTGAGGAGGTCCTGGCCGAAACTCCCCATCATGTGCGGCATTGCGACGTTGACGACCGTCGCATCCATCACCGACAGGAAGGTGCCGATCATCACAGAGCCCGCGACGAGCCACTTGCCGGAGGTGCGGTAGCCCGCTTCGGCGTCGAAGGGCGCAAGATGGGTGGTTGCGGCTTCGGTCGCCATAAACGAATAGCGGCGGCGCCCCGAAACGAGCGCGTTGACGATGCAAACGGCCGCCGCGCGGAATGGATCGCGGCGCAGTCAGCGCCGACGGGGCGCGAGCGGACATCGCCCCGCGGCGCGGGTATCGATCAGGCTTTCCTGGCGAAGGGACGATCGCGCTCGGTCAATGCGCTCTTGAGTCCCTTCTCGCGGCTCGCCTTCATCCAGTTTTTGACCGTGTCGGTCTGATGGGCGATCACGTCGATATCGGCCGAGGATTGCTCGGCGGCGCGGATGCCCAGGATGTCGAGGTATCGGTTGACGGCGGCCTTATGAAGCATCAGCAGCTCGGCCGGCACCATCGCAACCCTCCGCGCGTAGGCGAGCGTTTCTTCTTCCAGTTTCTCACGCGGATAAACGCGATTCACCAGGTGCCACTCGAGGGCTTCCTTGGCGGTCATGTAGTCGCCGGTGAAGAAGTATTCCTTGGTTTTGCGCGGACCCATCAGCACCGGCCACATCGAGAGCGTCGGCAGGATACCCAGGGCGCGGCCGGCGGGATGCCCGAACAGGGCATCCTCGCTGGCGAAGACGATGTCGCAGTGGCCGACGAACTCGGTGCCCCCGGCAAGGCAATAGCCGTGGACCTGGGCGATGGTGGGTTTGGGCAGCGTCCACAGCCGCTGCCATCGCTCGATCGTACGATGAAGTCCGAGGCGGTCGGAGGTGACGGTGAAGCCGGAGCCGGGCTGCTGGGTGCCCTGGAGGTCGTAGCCGGCGGAGAAGGCGCGTCCGGCGCCGCGGATGATCATCACGCTCGCGTCGGGGTCCGCCATGTACTCGTCCATCACCAAATCCAGCTCATGGAGGAGCTTCTGCGAGAGGGCGTTGAGCTTCTCGGGACGGTTGAGGGTCAGCCGGACGATTTTGTCCTCGATTTTCTCGTAGATGAGGGTTTCGTAAGCAGCCATCTTCAAGCCCTCCGAAGGTATTATTTCGTGGCCAGGAAGTCGCCGGCGACCTGCACGGTCTCGTCGGGAGCCTCCCAGAAGAACATGTGGCCGATGCCCTTGAGGATATGCTTTCGCGAACCGGCGATACCCTGACTGAGGATATCGGCGTTCTGCACCGGAACGATCGCATCGTCATCACCGTGAATTACAAGGGTCGGCGCCTTGATTTCGCCAAGCCGCGCGTGGCTGTCGAATCCGCTGATCGCGCCGAACTGGCGAGCAAAGGTGTGCTGCGGAGTGATGGGATAGTTTGCCGCGTCGGCGAGCTGCTCGTCGATGAATCTCTGACCGTCGGCGGAGGCGACGAAAGCCTTGCCGCAGGCGACGGAAAAGGCGGCGCGGGCGGCCTCGGCGGGCGACATGCCTGGCTGGGGCATCAGCTTGGCGAGATCTTCGGGTTTTCCGGGAATCGAATGAGAGATCCCGCAGTTGGTGCATCCGAGCACCAGCCGATCGACCCGTTGCGGATAAGCGAGCGCATACTCCTGCGCGATCATCCCGCCCATCGAGATGCCGAAGACGTGCGAGCGCGGCAGCTTTGCGTGATCGAGCACCGCGGCGACATCGTCGGCCATGTCGCGCAGCGTCCATGCGACGTCGGGCTTGTCGCTTTCACCGGTGCCGCGATTGTCGATGACAACGAGGGTGAAGCGCTTTTCCATCATCCCGAGGAAGCGCTGGCTCCATGCGCGGCCGGAGCCGCTGAATCCCATTATCATCGCGACCGGGGCTCCGGAGCCGCGGATCTCGTAGCGGAGCTTGAGGCCGTCTTTGCTTTGGGCGAAGTCTCGTTTTGCCACTGATTCGGATCTCCATTCCTGTTTGCGGCGCGATAGTAGCACAGGGGCGGGCTATACGATCCACGCCCTGGCGATTTCCTCGAGTTCAGCCTCGTACTTGTCTGGGGCGAGGCTGGGAGGAAACAGGATGAGGCGATGAGCACCGGCGGCGGCGTATGCCGCGACAGCGGCGCGAGTGTCGTTTTCGGCGACCGGGGCAAAGACGGTGATTTCGATTTTGGAGAAATCGCGCCTTGCCTCGTCGCATAGCCTGCGCAGCTTTTCCAGCTCGGCCTTGAGTTCGTCGGGCTTGAGCGCGATCGGGGCCCATCCGTCGCCGATCTGCACGGTGTTGCGCAGCGCGCGATCGCCGCCCGCGCCGATGTGGACCGGGGGATGGGGTTTTTGGGCGGGCTTGGGGTTGCTTCTGACGGGCGGGAATTTGACGAACTCGCCCTCGAAGCTGGCCTCGTCGCGGGTCCAGAGTTCCTTCATCGCGCGGATATACTCGCGCGTCATCGGCCATCGCCGGCGAAAATCGACGCCCATTATCTCGCTCTCGTCGCGAAGCCATCCGGCACCGATGCCGAACAGGAATCTGCCGCCGGAATAGTGGTCAAGGGTGGCGACTTCCTTGGCGAGGTTGAATGGATCGCGCTCCGGAACCAGGCATATTCCAGTGCCGAGCTTTAGCCGCGCGGTCGCTCCGGCGGCAAGGGCAAGTCCGACGAAGGGATCGATCATATGGGAATAAACGTGGGGGATCTTGCCGTCGCCGCGGGGGAAGGGGGTTTTATGATGAACCGGTATGATGGCGTGCTCGGGCAGCCACATGGATTCGAACCCGAGCGCCTCGCACTTGCGCGCAACCTCTACCGGACCGGCGGTGAACGATGCCACGAACGCGAGCACTCCGATTTTCATGATCACCTCCGCCCGGCGGATATCCCGCGGGCGAAGGTATATTTACCGCGAATCGGAGCGCAGGGGCCAACCCACGATCATCGCGCGGCGATTGCAATCGGACAGCGAGCGCCCGATGCTACAGCTCTCCCTTGAGCGCGCGCGTCGCCATCACCAGCGCCGTGGCGCCGAGCGTCGATACCATCAGTGCTCCGAAGAGATGATGGGGATGGACGCCGAAGGCGGCAAACAGCCATCCTCCCACCACGCCGCCGACCAGCCCGAGCAGGATGTCGGCGAGCACGCCGAAGCCTTTGCCGCGAATGAGTTTGCCCGCGAGCCATCCCGCAACAAGTCCGACCAGAATCGAAGCGATCATTACCGTATCCTCTCTGCTTGCACCGAGCCGCCGCAGCGGCCGGCTACCGCAATTCAAGAGAGCAAGAGCCTTGCCATGGCGATGGGACATCGGAGAACGGCGATTTCGCAGACCAGATCATGCCCGCCGCGCAGTGAAAATGCGGCATCGACGCCGCAAGAAGCGCCTCGTGGTCACTGCGGGATAATCGGAGAGAATCCGGATGTGGCGCCGGGCTATTTCCAGCCGAAGAAGTCGCTTGCGTAAACAAAGTGCCCGACGCCCGCGGCGCGCGCCGCTTTCTCATCGACTTCCTGATCGCCGACCATCGTGGAGATCCTCAGATCGACTCCGTAGAGCGATGCGAGTTCGGTGATCATTCCGCCGCGGGGCTTTCGGCACGCGCAGTTGTCCGCATCGTCGTGCGGACAAATCTGCCATGCGGTCAGGATGTCGCCCAGGCGCCGGTCCAGTTCGGCAAGCGCCGCTTCGACATCTTCCAACCGGAAACGTCCGCGCTTTATCTTGGACTGATTGGTGACCACGAAGATGAGGTGGTCGCGCATGGGGGCGAGCTTTTCGGCGACTCCGGGGAGAAGGTCGACGATGATTCGGCCGCGCGCATCGAGCGGCAGCTCGCGGGATTCATCAAGACGGACGAGCGTGCCGCCGAGGTCAAGAAACAGCCCCTGATTTCCGGTCGTATCAGCCATCGCGGGAAGCTTATGTGCTCAGGCTGCCCGCCAATCGATATGATCGCGGACGTGGGCGAAAACCTCGTCGAGGATCGCGATGCCGGTTTCGGCCTGCTCCTCGGTGATGACGAGCGGAGGATTGATTCGGACCCTTGGGAAATAGGTCATCGTCACTATTCCGCGGCGCAGGGCCTCGAGGAAGATCTGCTCGGTGACCTTGCGGCTGAGCGGTTCGCGGGTCTTGAGGTTGCGGACGAGGTCGATGCCGATGAGGAGGCCCTTGCCGCGCACATCGCCGATGAACTCGTATTTTTCCTTGAGGGCGTTGAGGCGATGGAGCATCGCGGCGCCGACCTTGCGCGAATTCTCGACGAGGTTTTCGTCGCGGATGGTCTTGATCGTTTCGGCGACGGCGGTCGCGGCGAGCGGATTTCCGCCGTAGCTGGATGAAGACGCGCTGGGTTTGCCGAAGGGCTCGGCCTTGCCCAACTCCTCGCTCATCAGGACTCCGGAAACCGGGAATCCTGCGCCCATGCCCTTGCCGACGGTGACGATGTCAGGCTGGACGCCGGTGTGATCGATTCCCCACATTTTGCCGGTGCGCCCGAACCCGGTGATCATCTCATCCGCGATGAGCAGCGCGTTCATCTCGCGAGCGACGGATTGAACAGCCGGGAGCCAGTCGTCCGGCGGGATCACGTTGCCGGCTGTGCCTTGCATCGGCTCGACGAGGACGGCGGCAACCTCTCCGGCGGATGAGTTCTTTATCTGGTCGCGGGCGAAGTCCACGCATAGGAGCCCGCAGGAGGGATGCTTGAGCTTGAAGGGGCATCGATAGCAGTCGGCATAGGGAACCTGGTAGCGGCCGCCGGGCAGAGGTCCGTAGCCTTTCTTGGATTCGTCGCCGATAAGTCCGAGGACGCCGCCGGTTTTGCCGTGAAACCCGCCCCAGAAGCTCACGACCTCATGCTTTTTGGTGGCGGAGCGGGCAAGGCGCAGGGCGGCTTCGACCGCTTCGGCTCCTCCGCTGAACAGATGGGCGCGGTTGAGGCCGTGCGGAGCGACCTCGGAGATGAGGCGGAAGGCCTCGGCGCGTTCCTTTGTGGCGAAGGTGCCTACGGTCAGGCGACCGGCTTGCTTGGCGATGGCGCGGGTGAGGCGGGGATGGGCGTGGCCGAGGCTGGCCACCGCGATTCCGGCATAGAGGTCGATATAGGTATTGCCGTCGGCATCCGTGAGCGTGCCGCCTTCTCCGTGGTCAAAGGCGATTCCGGCGAGGAGCGAGACGCGCTGGCGCCCGGGAGCGATGAATTTTTGTTCCTCGGCGAAGATCCTGCGTGATTCTGGTCCGGGTATTTCCGTCTTGATCGTGGGCGCTTTGCCGTTCGATGCCATCAGCAGCTTGCGATTAATCCTTCCGACAGTAATCGCAAGAGGCTAGCGCGCGCGGGCGAGCAACGAAAGGGCCCTGCGCGCGATTGCGCGCGCGGCGGGAGCGCGCACCTTGCTGAAGCTTGGCCAGTCGTTGAAGTCGATGATGGCGAAGCGATCCTCGTTCACCACGGCATCGCCGCCCCACGCTTCGAGTCCCAACGCGCTGGAGGCGCGCTGGGCGGCTTCGGACAGCTCGCGGACAGCAGCCTCCGGAATTTCTCCGTTGGTCGGGATTGCGGTGAAGTAGGCGCCGCCGCTGACTCCGTAAAACTTGACGACCTCGCCTGGGTACTCCTGCTGCACATAGGCGCGGCTCACCCCCTTGCGGGCGAGATGGGAGAGCATCGCCTCGACCTCCGCTTTTCCGACCGCGCGCTGAACGTCATCGGCGCCCAAAGCGTGCAGGTCTCCGCGCTTGACGAACACGGGCTGGTCGAGATCGACGCCGCCGAGCGCGCGGCGGTCGAGTGGCCGATCGGTGCGGACGAGGGCGCCGACCGGGGTTGGAACTCCGGCACGCCCGAGTCCGGGCGCGAGCAGGTCGCGATAGCAGTTGCGGATGGAAAGGGCGGAGTTGATCGCGATCGCGCCGGTGCGCTCGACTTCGGCAAGGTGGCGCAAAGCCGCCTCGCTCTGGCACATCGCCAGCACCAAATCCGCCTTGAGTTCGCTGCGGTCGAGGAATTCCCCCGGGGTCAGGGCTTCGGTTTCGATCCCTTCGCGCGCGAGTTCGGCGAGCGACGCCTCGAGGATCGCCGCGTCGGCTTCGACCTTGCCGGGAGAGAATTCCGGTTCGCGGTAGATTCCGATTGCTCGATAACTCATGGCTGACCCATCACCATTCGCCGGGCCGCCTCCAGGTCCGAGGCTTCATCGATGTCGATGGCGCCGATGACTTCGACGGCGCCCAGGCGGGTTTGCTCCTCAATCAACATCTGCAGGAATGCGCGCAGGGCGGAGAGTTGACGCCGGCGCGCTTCGGAAACGAAGCGGAAGATTTCCGTCGAAAGCCAGTAAACTCCTGCCGTGACCATCTCTGACTCACGCTTGCCTAACGCCCTTATCAACCCCAGATCGTCCGTCTCCGTGAAAAGCGGGGTGCGATCGCCGCGCCATCGAACCACCCCGAGCACGCCATCGAAGCGATTGGGGCTGTCGGCGGCGGTCAATTCGCGGGCGCGCGCGACGAACCGCGCCAATTCCCCCATCGGAAGCATCGCATCGACGGTCGCAAGCAGGAACGAACCGGGCTTCAGATGCTCGCCCAGCACGAACAGCGATTCCATCGAGCTTTCGGTATCGCGGACCGTGATACGCAGGCCGGCAGGAAACGCGATCGCGGCGGCCATTGACGAGGTCTCGGAGTTAATCACAGCTAGGACGTCGGAGGCGCCCGCGGAGATCATCGCGTTGGCCTGGCGGACGAGGAGCGGCACGCCCTGCACAGATACCAGCGGCTTGGGCGTGGAAATGCCGCTGGTTGCCCGCAGGCGGTCACCGCGTCCGGCAGCGATTATCGCGCCCTGGAATGCGTTCACCATCTGAGGCTTCCAATCTCGCCGAGCGAAGCGATTCGGAAATCGGCGAGCGTATCGGAGCGGGCGGAAGCGGATCGGCCGGGATGATACCAGACGGTGCGCAGACCGAGGCTGCGCGCCGGGGCGCAATCCTTGTCGAGCGAATCGCCGATCATGGCCGTATCGGAGGGATTCGCACCAAGTTCGCGCAGAGCGAACTGGAAGATCCGAGGGTCGGGCTTGAAGATGCCGACGCGCGAAGAATCCACTATGACTTCCACCGTTCCCTTCATTCCCGCTTCTTCAAGAATCCGGTCGAGATTGCCGTAAAAGTTCGACACCACTCCCAGGCGAAAACTGCGCCTGAGGGCGCCAAGCACGGAGCGGCTCGCTTCGAGTCCGCTCCTCGTGGTACGGACAAAGCCGGCAGCGATTTGTTCGACGATTCGATGACGTGCCCGCGAATCCAAAGACGCGATGGCCGCGCGAATCGTTTCGGTACCGCCGCGAGCGAGAAACTCGAACTGATTGCCCACCAGAAAGCGGACCAGCTCCTCGAGTCCGAACCGCTGCACGGGGCGAGCCCGATATCCGGCTCGCGTCGCGAAATCAAATGCCGGGTCGAGTTCATCGCGGCTAATGTCGACCCCCGAGGTCCGATATTCCGAGAGAAATCGGTCGAGCCAGTGCAGCGGACCATCGAGCGTACCGCCGAAATCGAAGAGCAGAACCGAGACCATCGCCGCGAGACTTCGAGTGTATCAGCGTCGGGGTGCAGCCACTAGTGTGCAGCGGAAATGAGGCACTGCCATCTTGAGGTTTCAGTCGAGCGGATTGACACGTGACGGCGGCTGGCCTAAACCCAACGCGTTCGACTCCCGGAGGAACCCCTCGGTTGGCCGGAAAATCGGTGAACTTTATTCGCGCGATCGCACGCGCGACAGTGGTGTGCGCTTGCATTTTCGCGACCTTCAGTGCGTTCGCGGACACAACCGGCGGACCCGCTACCGCGACGGTCCGTCAGCTTCTGGCTTCGATAGGCAAGCTGCGTACCACGACGGAATCCGATCAGAGGAACAAGCTGGTCGCCTCGATCGACAATTCGCTGGCGATCGATTCGCTCAGCCGACAGGCACTTGGCGCGCAATGGAGCAAACTCGATCCAGCGGAGCGGGCGCGATTCGTATCGCTGGTCAAGAAACTGCTCGAAACCATCGCTTATCCTAATGCTGCACAATTCTTCTCCGGCTTCACCGTGAACTTTCTTGGAGAGGAAACGCGCAATCCCGACCATATCGTGAAGACCACCGTCTCCAGACCCGAGGGCGGAGCGGTCTCGATCGACTACGTGTTGCAAAAGATCGATGGGCGATGGGTGGTCGTGGATGTGATCCTCGACCGGCAGAGTCTCGCCACGACGACGACATCGCAGATTCAGGCGACGCTCAGGAGCGGTTCGTACCCGGACCTGGTTCGGCAACTGGAGGAGCGGCTCGCGCAAGCCAGCAAACCGGCCAAGCCGTAAGACGCATCCCCTTCCGTCGAAGGTCCTTTCAGCGTCCTGGCAATTCCGGCGAATCCGATGAAGCGGATGCATCGAAATGATGCTGAAGCTATCGCCGGGTGGAGAAGAAGAGCATAAATGCCAGAAGCGAAGCTGTCGGAGGATGGGATCAAAATGAAGCAGGGCTTCTAGCCCTGAGGTTGCGGGCGTGTTACCTTGACGCGGACCGTGGCCGATTCGGGAAACTGAGTTTTAATACGACCTTGGCGATAGAAACGGCTCTAATTTCGGCGCCTTCGCGCGCGGGAAACCGCATTTTCGGGCGCTTTCTCCTCGAGCGGGTCATCCTGGCCTGCGAACGCGCGGGAGTGCGCCGCTTCTATATACAGAGGCCTCCCAGCCGTCATTCCGAGGTCGCCGCCTCGCTCGGCCATTTCAGGGACCGGCCCGAGATCAGGATGGTGGACAGGTTTGACACCTCGCTCGCTGGGGAGCTGCCTCCCGACACCCCTTGCATCTCGTTTGCCGGCAACCTGGTGTTTTCTCGGATCGAGCTAAAGCGGGTTCTGGCGAACGCCCAGAAGAATCCGCAACAGGTACTGCGATTTTCGAGCAGCGACGCGGACTGCGGCGGGGAGATCGCCGTGGGCCCCCTGCGCTCCCTCCTGGAAGAAGGCGGGCTTGGCAGACAGCCAATCCATCGCCCGGTCGGCGAGCTGCCCTTCGCCCTGAACGGGCGGCCGGAGGACAGGGACGAGGCGGAAGTGCGGCTTGCGCGCTCGCTGCGGCACGAGACAGCGGACAAGGACGCTGCGATGGCGCGGCTTGTGGATCGCAAGATCTCGTGGCGAATCAGCCTGAGACTCGCCCGGACCAGGATCACGCCCAACCAGGTCACCATCACGAACACATTCCTGGGGCTTGTATGCGCGTGGATGTTCGCGATGCCGGGTTACGGATGGCGCCTTGCGGCATCGCTTCTGTTCCTGCTGTCGATCACGATCGACGGCGTGGACGGGGAGCTGGCGCGGCTGCAGATGAGCGAGACGGAATGGGGCGGCAAGCTCGATCTGATCACCGACAACATCGTGCACGTCGCGATCTTCATCGGCGTGTTCACGGGCGCTTATCGAGCGAGCGCGGATCCGGTGTTCCTGTGGCTGATGCCGTTGCAGTTGGGGGGGTTCGCGCTTTCGGCGCTGGCAACGTTCCTCGCCTTCCGCTACAGAGGTACTCAAACGAAGGACTGGATCAACAAGGTGGAGCGCATGAGCGGACGCGACTTCGCCTACATGCTGTTTGGTTTCGCTCTATTCAACAAACTTGACTGGTTCTGCTGGGGAACCGCGTTCGGGACCTACGTATTCGCTTTCAGCCTGCTGTGGCTGATCTTCCGGCCCAGGCGCCCCGAGCCGCCCCGCGGAACATCGCTCGAAGGCCGCCGCACCGCGGTGGAGGAAGCATGAACAAGAAGCCCAGGATTCTGCTGGTACAACCCACGACCGTCCATCTGGACGGCACGCCGCACAAGACCCGATGGCGCCTCATCATGGGGCTGATGATCCCGCTGATGGCGGGGCTTACGCCCGACGAATACGACGTAACGCTGTGCGACGAGCGCCTCGAAGACATCAACTTCGACGCGGGATGGGACCTGGTCGGGATGACGACGACGATCGGCGCATCGCTGCGCGCCTACCAGTTGGGCGACGAGTTCCGCCGACGCGGAATTCCCGTGGTGTTCGGCGGTTTCCACGCCACGCTCCAGACCGAGGAGGCGCTCAAGCATTGCGATGCGGTGGTGCAGGGCGAGGCGGACCTGGTATGGCCCGAGCTTTTGCAGGACTGGCGCGACGGCAAGCTCAAGCAGGTGTACCGCGCGAGCAAGCTGCACGATCTGAAGGGCCTGCCGCGCCCGCGTCATGAGCTGCTGAAGCTCAACCGCTACCTGTTCAAGGCGGTGCCGATTCAGGCGAGCCGCGGATGCCCGTACCGGTGCTCGTTCTGCGAAATCCCGGTGTTCTATGACGGCTCGTACCGGACCCGTCCGGTCGGCGACATCGTGGAGGAGATGAAGGAGATCATCAAGATCACCGGCTTTCGCCGCTTCCAGTTCATCGACGACCAGATCACGGGCAAGCACAAATTCGCGCGCGAGCTGTTCAAGGCGCTCGAGCCGCTCAACATCCGCTTCTCGTGTTTGTGGACGATCAACTCGAACCACGACGACGAGCTCCTGGAGCTGGCGGCAAAGGCGGGAATCTTCCACGTGAATATCGGCGTGGAATCGATCAGCCAGGACAGCCTGCTGTCGATGAACAAGATTCAGAACCACGCCAACCAGTACAAGAAGCTGCTCAAGAAGCTCGAGCATTACGGCATCTACTACTCGCTGAACTTCCTGTTCGGACTCGAAGAGGACAAACCGGGCATCTTCGACGCGACGATGAAGTTCCTGCACGAGGTGAAGGCGCCGGAGGCGTTCTTCAACACCGTCACGCCGCGCAAGGGGACACCGATGCGCACGCAGCTCGAGAACGAGGGCCGCGTGATCATCCCGGATGCGGATCTCTACACGAACAACTTCCGATGCATGTTCGTGCCGAAGAACATGTCGCCCCAGGAGGTCGAGGAAGGCGTGTGGAGGTGCACCAAGGAGTTCTATTCGTTCAAGTCGATGTTCAAGCGGCTGCTGCTGCCGCCGAACAAGTTCACCTGGCAGGGGCTCACGGAGAACATGCTGTTCTGGTACGGAGCCAAGCGCCAGATCGATCCCGTGGACTATTACTGAGACAAATCCGCGCAAGCGGACGAAAACGGCGGGAGCGATGCTCCCGCCGTTTTCATTTCGGGCAGGTACGGAATGCTCGCCGCGCCATCGGAGGGGACCTGAAGTGCGCCTGCCCCGCCCTGCCCTGGAATCATCGACACAAAACTACGTGGAGGCCCGGAGTTCGAGCTCGCGCGGGCGATTGTTGCGGTCCACATGGACCACGCGGGGGACGTGTCCGCGCGCCTCGTCGTCCGTCATCGCGCCGAACGCCGCGACTATCACCACGTCGCCCGCAGCGCCCTTCAGCGCGGCGGCCCCGTTGAGACAGACCTCGCCCGACCCCGCCGGAGCGGCGATCGCATAGGTGACGAGACGCTCGCCGTTGCTGACGTTCCATACGTGGACCTGCTCGAACTCGAAGATGCCGGCGAGCTCGAGCAGGGTTGAATCGATCGCGACGCTGCCCTCGTAGTCGGGGTTGGCGCCGGTAAGACGCAGGCGGTGAAGCTTCGCCCTAAGCATCGTTCTGCTGGCCATCGTGGTTCCTTTCGCAATCCCCGGTTCAGGGAACGAGCACGGTGTTGTCGATGAGACGGGTGCGGCCGACGCGGGCGGCAATCGCCACCAGCACGGGCCGGTCGATCGACGAGACGCGCTCGAGGGTGACTGAATCGACCGCTTCGACATACTCGATCTCGACGCCTGCGGTGCGGCGCAACACGCACTTCGCGGTCTGGACGAGTTCCTCTGCGCAGCAGGCGCCCGCCTCGAACCGGTCGCGCACGGCTCGCAGGGCGAGGCTCAGCGCGAGCGCGCGTTCGCGCTCCTGCGGGGACAGGTAGGCGTTGCGCGAACTCATCGCGAGCCCGTCGCTCTCGCGAACGATCGGGAAGGGAACGATCTCGACGTCGAAATTGAGGTCGGCGACCATCCGCTGGATCGCGCGAAGCTGCTGGAAGTCCTTCTCGCCGAAGACGGCGATATGGGGTTTGACGATATTGAACAGCTTGGCGACTACGGTGGTCACGCCGCGGAAGTGTCCGGGACGAAACGGGCCGCACAACCCCCGGGTCACCTCGGTGACCTCGACCCAGGTCTGTGCGTCCGGCGCGTACATCGCCGAAGGCTCCGGCGCGAACACCGCATCGACCGGGACCTCCTCCATCATCTCGCAGTCCCGCTCGAAGTCGCGAGGGTATCTTGCGAAGTCCTCGGAGGGACCGAACTGGGTGGGGTTGACGAAGATCGAAGCGACGAGAGCGCCGGCGCGCCTTCGCCCCTCGCGCATCAGGGCAAGGTGGCCTTCGTGCAAAAACCCCATCGTGGGCACGAAAGCGATTTTCTCGCCCAGCGCTCGCACGCTGTCGGACCATCGCTGCATCTCGTCCGGCGTGTGAATGATGTCCATTGTCAGTGTTCCCTCGCTTCGGCGTAGCAGTGCTCGGGTCCGGGAAAGACCCGCTCACGGACTTCGCGGATGTAGCTTTGCGCCGCCGCGGACGCGTCCTGCCATAG
>Ga0070741_10003502_pt1 | contig 38841 bp, 40 predicted proteins | sample Coa_R1_4_FD_66440 | JGI IMG/M metagenome (GOLD analysis project Ga0070741, IMG submission 66440) | Surface soil microbial communities from Centralia Pennsylvania, which are recovering from an underground coalmine fire - Coalmine... | ecosystem: Environmental > Terrestrial > Soil > Unclassified ... | reverse complement strand
GCGACCGACCCTTGGCACGAAGTCATTGGAGTGGCAGGCGATATGTACGATAACGGCGTAAATCAGGACCCGCCGACGGCGATCTATTGGGGGCTGTTACAAGCCAAGTTTGTTACGCAAAAAGAACTCGTCCGTCGCTATGTACATTTTGTCATTCGCACGCCACGCGCGGGGTCTGCTTCGTTCTTCAGCGATAGCGAACGTGCCGTGTGGTCGGTGAATCACGATCTCCCGCTTGCTTACAACAAAACGGTGGGCCAGCTGTATACCAAGTCCTTGGCGCGCACTTCGTTCACGCTGGTTCTGCTTTCCGTGGCTGGAGCAATGACGTTGCTGCTGGGCATCGTCGGACTTTATGGCGTGATCGCGTATGCGATCTCGCAGCACACCCGCGAAATTGGCATCCGCATGGCGCTAGGCGCACAGCGCCAAGCTCTTACCAGAATGTATGTTCGCGAAGGGCTCATACTCACGGGCATGGGAGTGCTCTGCGGCATCTCGGTTGCCTTTGCCACCATGCGGCTTATGAGTTCGCTGCTGTATCACGTGAGCCCGATGGATCCGTACACATACGTAGCGGCAACGCTTTCGATCATAGCGATCGCGTGGATTGCGACGTACGTGCCATCACGGAGAGCGGCCATCGTAGATCCGGTGCACGCGCTGCGGGCGGAATGACAGGACAAGAATGTTTATAACTTTCGACATTATGGCCGCAAAAAAAGCTTTGGTCGATCAGCCGTCACTTCCGTTACCATCCTGATGCTTGGCCTTGTTGATAGCGGTATGACACGCTTAAGAAGAAATTACCTCTGTTGGTTCGAACCTGATTGTTGTTGTAAACGGCGTTATCACTCATTGAGCCGCCGCCATGAGGCGTTGCGGCGTAGCAAAGCGCCCGAGGTCGAGCCACATGCTGAAACGCCATAATGCCCGGTCTGCGGCCAGTGCACGGCTCATAACGATCCTGGGATTTGCGTTATCCGGCTCCTTGCTGGACGCTACCCGATTGGCTGCCGCGTGTCATGCGCAGGGGGCAGTGACAAGGCGATCTATGTCCTGCTCCGAGTTGAATAGATAAGGTGAGACCCGAATCTTGCCGTCCCGCAGGCTCACTATGATGTTTTCCCGCCGCAGCTTCTGGTAAAGCTCGACGGTCTTCTCCGACTGGCGCGCGGTAAAACATCCAAACGGCCCCCGTCTATCCGGATCCAGCGGACTTGCGGGAACGCACCGGTCTTCAGGGAGGCGAGAAAACGATTTCACTTAAAAACAATTTCACGAGTCACTTCAGTGCCCAGAACTTTTCTGATCTCATTCCGGTGCACTCTGGCCTGGTTCTGACACGCGCTGTTACAGATTACTTTTTCGGTCACTGCTTCAAATGCGTCCGCTTGATCGCCGATATCGCCGGCATAAGCCGCCATGTTTTTAAAAGTAATCTCGAGATACACATTGGGCTGATCCGGCGATTTCGGAGAGGCTTGAAAGACCTTGTAACCGATGATCAGCCCGGCTTTCTTCGCGGCTTCCATGGTCGGCAGCCATGTCGAAGTCACCCATGCCATGTATTCCTCAAAGTGCCCGTAATCCACGTGTATGTAGTCCACCTCCGTGACCGAACCGTAGCTATAGCCGCGCACATCCTGGGCACGTGCATTCAGCGAAAGTGCGGAAATCGCGAGACAAATGGGAAAAATGGTGGCTTTGGTCATTTTCTCTTCACCTCGTTTTTCATTGTTGTCCTACTTGGACCAGGGCGGAACCACACCGTTGCTGCGCGCGTACGCAATCGATTGCCCCAGATGCTCGTGTTGATCTGCGAGAATGTGCATAATCGCGTCCTGCTTCGTCCAGTCTCTTCCGAACAATTTCACCGTGGTCTGCAGGTCGTTGTCGGAAAGTCCTGTAATCGCTTTTTCCAGATTGAGGTAAGAAGCCTTCAGAGCTTCCTGTACTTTTTCCGGATCGGTGATGGGCGCGGGCGGTGCCCCCGTATTCGGCGTGCCCGAAAGCACGCCGGCGAGCAGGCCGTTCTCTTTAACCATCAGGTTGAACACGTCGCTGACGGAGCGAACGCCCGGGCCGGGCTTCCAGTCATACTTGCCCGACATAACGCGCGCGAGTCCGGTGAATTTGTCGGAAAGCGTTCCGGCATCTTTTGCGAAGGCGGCCTGCAATCCTGCGGGCTGCGATTGCGCCTGCGCCAACGGCACCATCAGAGCGGCCGCAAGCGCGCACACTACATACTGAGTCAGAATCTTCTCCATGTGGAACTCCTGTAGGCGATGTTCCTGCTCACCGAACAATATGCCGAGAAGAACCAGTCCTGGCAGGAAAAGTGACATGCGGCGTCCGAACTGAGACAAGCGGTCAGAGTTGGCCGTCAAATACTCGTGCCACGGATCATCGAGTGTGCTTGCCTACATCCTTGGGGACTTTCCTGGCAGGAGACTTTAACCCTGCGACCAAGGTTTCGGTGAATGTGCAGCAATTGAATGAGAATGCAGCGGTGATGATCCGAGGTCGGCGCAGAGTTTCCCAATGCTGTGACAACGATCTTCTGCGTTGTCCCCGCCGGCATTCTCGGCCACCGGGTTAAGACTGCGTCTTCCTTTCCACGTACCCAATGAGGAACGGTTGTTTTTCCAGCGTGACGCTCGCCCCCACCTCCCGCATCTTGGCAGCTATCCATTCGACCGCGGCCTGAGCCTGCAGCGAACCACTGAGCCGCGGACCTATAGTGTCCGTGAGGTGCGCAAGCATGTTGTATGCATTCGGGTCCGTCATGGCCGCATCGCGAATGCGCCCCATGGTTGCAAACTGCTCTGCCGTCCGGTGAAATACCTTTTCTGTCGAAAAGTCTTGTCTCGCCTTAGCCCGGAGCTTGATCAGCTAGCTCGTTCATCCGTTCTCGTGTCGGCTGGAGAGCCCCACGTTCGATATGGTGTACAAGGTCGGTAATTGCGGCGTTCATATGTACCGGCACTCCGGACGCGTGGCCTAACCTCGCCACATAGCCATTGATAAAGTCGATTTCCGTTTTACGGCCGCGCTCAAAGTCCTGGAGCATCGAGGGTTTGACATCCCCATAGAAGGCAATTATTGCTTCGACCCACGACTCATAGCGTTTCTCTACCGGGAGATTGGTCGCCCATCCGGGCGGAATCGGGTCCACGGCCAGGCGCTCCAGCCGAATGCCAATCGCAAGTGCCACGGACAACGCTTCCTCGTACGTCCGTCGGAAGACCTTCTTTCCTGCCTCCGTTTCCATGTACTGACGCATGGTTTGGGAACAGAGCGCGCCGAGGGTTGTAACCGAGCAGTTGATCAGCAGCTTCGACCAGATGGCACCGGTAATGTTTGGAGATGCCTTGACCTCAATTGCTCGACCCAACGTGCGCGCAACCCGATCAATGCGCTCACTGGCGCCACCGGCAAGTTCGCCTATCACTAGATGCCCGGCATTCTTCTGCTCGTAGACACCGGGTTCAATCATCGTGGCGCCAAGATTTGAGAATCCCCCAAGGATCCTGTCTTCGCCGAGACCGTCCGCAAGCACCCGCGCAACCCCGCCGTTCTGTATAGGCAACATAACCCCGCCGGGCGCGAGTAGACGCAACACGCGGGGCGCGACTTCCAGCGTATCCTGCGCTTTGGTGGCAAGCAGGATCAAGTCAAATTGGTCTCCCTTTCCGTAGTCCTCAACTGCGGCAATGTCGATGGCGTCTGCCCTCACCTCTCCTCCGATGCCGGACACTCGCAGGCCCGATCTGCGCAATGTCTCCGCAGAATCGGTATTGCGGGCCGCAAGGCGGACGGGTAGTCCTCTGCGGATGGCACGCGCGGCAATTGTTCCCCCCAACGCGCCAATGCCCACTATCAGTATTTGCATTTTGGAGTCTCCAAGATCGCTGGGATGAGGCCTCCTTGCGTCGCCTCAAGCCTTGACGACGAGGTCGATCTCAACGCAGGCCCCAAGTGGTAGCGCGGCGGCCCCAATCGTCGTGCGGGCGGGAAAGGGCTGACTGAAATATTTTACGTAGATGCCATTCATCGCGGCGAAGTCATTCATGTTCGTGAGAAACACACCGGCGCGCACGACGTCATCGAAACTCTTGCCGGCCGCCTTGAGAACCGCCGAGAGGTTCTGAAGGACGCGCTCCGTCTCGGGCACAATGCCTCCCTCGACTACCTTGCCAGTGGCCGGGTCTTGGGCGACCTGTCCGCTGAAGTAGATGAAACCATCGACTTTGATCGCCTGGGAAAATGGGCCGACGGGCGGCGTGAGTTCCGGCGAAGTAATTGCGATCTTGCTCATAGCAAACTCCTGTGGATACCTGGTTAGCGACTATGGAACATACGACGCGAAGAACCAGTGTGGGCAGGAAAAGTGACATGCGGCATCCGCACTGAGACAAGAGGTCTGTCCTCAGTGATGTCTCCTGCGAAGTCTCCGCTATAATCCGTCCCGGAGAGGTCAACACACCCGTTGCTGCAGGCCACACCAAATATGGGACGGACGAGATGGATTTTCATCGTGTGTGCGTGGACGATGGTAGGGCTGTTGTTCACCGCGCAGGAGATCGTGGTGGCGAAGATTCATGGCGCGCACGTTAACTTGGTGCTCGTGGGTGTGATCGAACTCGTCTATTGGAACGTATGGGCGGCGTACACACCGCTTGTGATTGGTCTGGCCAAACGGTTCCCGTTGACGGGGCCGAGGTTTGTACCTCATATCGCGATCCACACAATCATGTCGCTGCTGATGGCTCCCCTGGCATCTGTCACAGAATACTTTCTGAGCGGTGGACTTCTGCGGTTACTTTTTCGCATAACCGATCCTGGTGTGCCGCGCGTTCTCCCGACGTTCACAGGCAGTGTTCTATCGATGAGCTTCACTGGCGTGCTTACGTACTGGTTAGTTGTGGGACTGTATCAGTCGATCCACTTTTACCAGGCCGCTATGGAGCGCCAGACGATAGCGGCACAACTGGAAACGCAGCTCTCCCACGCCGAACTTGAGAACCTTAAGAGCCAGTTACATCCGCACTTTTTGTTCAACAGTCTTCACACTATTGGAGTCCTGATGCAGGAAGACGTTGATGCTGCAGGCCATCTGCTGGTCAGTCTCGGCGACTTGCTGCGCATGGCCCTCGAACGACGGGAGAACGAGATCACCTTGCAGAGCGAGCTCGAGTTTGTCGGCAAATATCTGGAAATCGAACAGACACGCTTTCATGATCGGTTGAAAGTCCACATGGACGTGCCGCCTGACCTTCTCGCAGTCTATGTACCAAGCCTGGCGCTTCAGCCACTGGTTGAGAATGCCATCAAGCACGGCATCAGCGTCGATTCCGCCGCAGGCCGGCTGGAGATCGCTGCGCAACGCAATAATGGCAGAGTTTCGCTCCACGTCCGCGATGACGGCCCGGGTCCGGCACCGGGATCGCGTCTGCGATTCGGCGTCGGTCTCAACAATGTCCGGTCACGCTTGAAACAGCTGTACGGGGACGAGTCGTCGCTGGAACTTACCAGGGGCGACGATCGAGGCTGTGAGGCCATCATCACCATTCCACTGCGGAGTTCGCATGAAGACGCGAGTCCTCATCGTCGATGACGAACCGATCGCCCGGCGGGGTATCCGGCGCTATCTGGCCAAACACAACGACATTGAAGTTGTAGGCGAGGCGGCGAACGGAATCAGTGCGGTGGAGCAGATCAACGAACTTCATCCCGACATCGTTTTTCTCGATGTGCAGATGCCTGATCTGGATGGTTTTGGAGTCATCGAAAATGTGGAGCCATCGGCCAGCGCCGCTCCCGTTTATGTCTTCGTCACGGCTCACGATGCGCATGCCATTCGCGCATTCGAAGTCCACGCTGTTGACTATCTTTTGAAGCCGTATGATAAGGAGAGATTTGCCAAGGCCCTGGTTCACGCACTCCAGGTCCTCGAACAGCGCGCGAAAGCAAATCGAGGCCTCGAGCCACTGCTTCAATCCGTCCGTACTCTCCGCCCGTTGGAACGTTTTGTGGTGAAAGACAAGAAGCGGATTTTCTTTGTTCCCGTTTCCAACGTTTTGTGGATCGAAGCCACGGGAAACTATGTTTGCATACACACCGCCAGCGACACTCATCTGTTGCGGGACACCCTGGCACACCTGGAAGAGAAGCTGGCGCCACACCACTTCATCCGAGTGCGGAAATCGGCCGTCGTGAACAGTGCACGCATTAGCGAAATTCGTCCGATGTTCGATGGGGTTTACGACATCGTACTGGGAGAAGGAACGGTGGTCACGTCGAGTCGCAGATACGCTCACAAATTACGGGCGCTGCTGGAATCCTGATGTTGGCAACTGGGATGTGAATTGGCGCGCCGGCGTGAATGCCAGCGGCGAAGATGATCCGGTTTTATGAAGTGCGCAAGATGGCTGGTTACAAGAACAATTCTTCCTGCAGCGCTGATTTAGCGACAACGCACTGTTGGCCAAATTTATCCGTGCGGTAAGGTTCAGCCGCATTAGGCACATCTTAGTACCCGTTGAGTCAAACCGGACCCTTGGGAGGGATTGGTCCTGATAAGTTGGCTTTCTGTGAATCGATCGCACAAACTCCTGGATAACGGGCAAACCGGAAGCTGACGTCAATTGGTGTTATCAGGGGGATAACACCTTCTTGATCTCCCATGTGATTCGTATTTCCTCAGCCCAAACCTTTAAGCAGCTTGTTCTGTACTTGGATGGGCTTCTCGCAGAACGGACTCGATATATTGCCCAAGGCGATTTCCATTTCGGACTATGCACGTTCAAAACTGCCCGCCTGAACGATGAGAGAGAGTTGTTCGCAGCTCCCATTCCACCCGTCATCCGTAATCCAGAACTTGCATTCGAGACGCAGAAACGGTGCGAACCCGAAGCGCTACGGCGTGATTTCCCATAGGTCTCCTCCCCAATCTACCGTCAGCTAAATGCCATGATAAACCGGCTTGCCACGATCAATCGCACCAACGGAAGGCCTTTCAGCAAACGACACATTTCAATCGAAGGAGGAATCTCTATGTTTGGTCATATGAACGCACGGCCAATTCTGAAAGCCGAAACACGCTCAACAAACAAAGCAGTGGAGGCTCTGCTGAATGCCACCGAAAATACAAAGCCAGTGCGATGGATTGAATTTCCGACCGCAATTCTTTTGCTCCTGACCGTTCCCAACGACGAAGACTCCGGCGCACTTTACGTACTTGATCGAAATAGCCGCACGTGGTTATGGGTCGATTTCGAAGATGAACAATTCGGCGGCTACAGCGCCGGCGACTTCGATCTGCTTGTGCACGAGTACGATTTTCTCACTCTGGTCGAACGTCCGGGTCTGCTCAGAGCTAGCTCTGGCTGGCTATTGGAACCGGGTAAACCCGCCGAAATGGCTGCTCCTCCGATGAGCAGCTTCTAGCCTCCGTTTGACAGAAATTCCTTCTCAACATATCTAGACACAGCGACTCACCAAAGGAGGAGAACCATGGGCCGACGATTCAATGCAACGCCCGCATTGGCGAAGACGTACATTGACCTCTTCGTCAATCGCCGCGCTTATACCCTCCAGTCCTTTCGCCCAAATCCGGAGAGCGGTCGTCATTATTATTACCGGCCCAAGGACAAAGCCTCTGGGGCACCAGTCTTGCTGGACGAGAAGACTGTTTGTGCGCACTTGGAGGGCACAGTGACGGTAGGGCTGTATGCGATTAATCCAATGAACCAGCGCTGCAAGTGGGTTGCGATCGATGCAGACTACGCCAAGGCAATGGATGACCTCATTAAGCTCCAATATCAGCTCACGCAAGACCATGTGGAATCCGCGCTGGAGATGAGCAAGCGCGGAGGCCATCTCTGGATCTTTATGGCAGTTCCAGTGCTAGCGAGACAATGCCGAATTTACATCTATGAATTAGCGCGAAAGTTGGGAGTACCAGTGAAGGGATCTGCCCTGGCCGAAGGAATTGAAGTGTTCCCCAAGCATGACCAGATTCAAGAGGGTGCTTTTGGAAACGCATTGCGAGGACCACTCGGAATCCATCGGGGCGCCAAACGCCGTTACTGGTTTTACGGTGCCGATTACACCCTGGAAGCACAGATAGGATTCCTAGCGCGGCTTCGAAAAGTAACAGAAGAGGAGTTGGGCCACTTCACGGCGGGTAAAGAGCTTCCACCCAATATCGCAAAGGTCAGATCGGAAACCGAGTCTCGCGATAGATCTCAACTCGGAGCGAAATGGCGTGGATTTTGCATTCTCGATTACGTGAAAGAAGTTAGAGTCGTGGGACGAAACTACGTGGCCCGGTGTCCGTCCTGCGCAACGGTCGGCCGTGATCGCGGCCGCGACAATTTAGCCATTCTCATTTCTAACCCGCGCTTTTATCAGTGTTGGGCAGGTTGCACGCGGGAAATGATTCGGATCGCTCTCGGGTGCCCGATTGCAGTTAGGCAGTCCATATAGATAAAGGAGGTAGTCTTCATGGCAAAGGTGAAGTTCACAGGTGCGACAGGGCTGCCATTGGCGCGGCGTGCAGTAGGAGCGCTCAAAGAGCGCGGCATCTTCGCACATTCACTGTTGAGTGTCGAACATCAACAATTGGCGAGCCGCTACGTGCTGCGGGGTCTTGAGTCTGGCGGCTCATCAGGAGATGTTGGGCGGTACGTCACGTTTGCCGATGAACAGGGCAGCCAACTGGAGTATCTGCAACCAGTCGAGTCCATCGCGGTGAATGGACTGCATGCGGTCGTCATTTCTACCGGATTCGTGCGGATTGATTTGCTGCGCAAGGGTCGCACTTATGAACTGCTGATCACATCACACGGCTTGGTTTCCGAGGACAGTGGCAATCGTCCAACCTTCGACACCGAGGTTCTGTTTCGTGGTGTTCACGGACGTCTGGAGTTAGACCTCTGCGGCAGAGACAAATCACGGGCCGGCAGCGTTGCTCCTGCATTCCTATCGCTCGCGGGAGAACTCGTGCCGATACCGCAGAGATTCTTGCTAGCAGTGCGGGCCGCGACCAAAGGGGTTAATTGCGCGGGGTGTGTGCATTCTCACTATTTGCGAAAACCGGCGCCCAATGAGGCTAGCAAACTGAAAGAAATATCGCTCATCGCCGTAGAAGCTTGATTAATGGGAGATTTCATGTGAGAAGTAAATTCAAGCGGAGCTTGTTAGTCGTGTGCTTATTCGTCTTCCTTCTCGTCGTGCTCGGTGGCGGTCTTCGCCTGAACCCAGTAGCCGCACTTCTGGCCGCTTCTACGGGAACTCCTCTGATAATCCATGGCTTCAATCGGTGGTGTCATCAAGCAGCAAGAGAAGCATCGGACTCACTGCGGCAGTGATCCAGAAGATGCGGAGCCTTCCGACCCATCGCTCCTCCACAACCCATCGCGCTCACTTTGGAGTGAAGCTCGCCTCCGCGATTCGCGGCGGGGCTCCGCTCGCCCACTGAGAGGTTCCAATGCCGGAAGTAAATGAAACATCTGCCATCATGCAACCAGGTGACCGAAATACAGATGAATCTCGTAACCCTTCGATCAGATCAGGAGCGCCCAAGTTCGCAGCCGCAAGACGCCGGCTGCCCGATGAACGGCGCAGCCTGACACACCATTTTTGTGTGGGCGGACAGGAAGGCTACATAACAGTGGGTCTGTACGAGGACGGCACACCAGGCGAAATGTTCATCCGAATGTCCAAGGAGGGTTCCACCGTATGTGGGCTCATGGACTCCTTCGCAACTGCAGTTTCCTTGGGATTACAGCATGGAGTTCCGCTCCGGGTTCTCTGCGACAAGTTCAGCCACATGCGTTTCGAGCCGAGCGGCTGGTCGGGAAACCCGAAGATCGGTTATGCCAAGTCTCTTATGGATTATTTGTTCCGCTGGCTCGAACTGCGGTTTCTGAAAGGCGAGCAAGGAACACTGTTCGAACAGAGGGTCGATAACCAGACTTCACGTCCACCGATCACGGAAATCGAGGCGCTCGGGAAAACGGTCGGAATAGGAGATGCGCCAGCCTGCGTGATTTGCGGCTCCCTCATGGTGAGAAACGGGTCGTGCTATCGCTGCTTGGAATGCGGCAGCACCAGCGGTTGCTCGTAATGCGGCAGTGGAGTCAACCTCAAGGAATAGACATCTGTGGAACCTCTTCGCTTGCGAAGAGCCACAGAAAGGGACGGCGCATGCAACTCCTGGGTCTGGGAACCTCGCAGTTGCGTGCCCGCCCCGGCGCTTTCTGCGACGTAGTTCTGAGTTGGACACGCCTTTGGCGGGAAGATCAAAGTATGGGGGGCATGGCAAATGGCAAACTCCTCCAATACGCCGCGATCCGCGCTCTGCCTCACGTCTCGAACACTCGTCTGCGCCAAGAGCTAAAGCACGCCCTCTGCGATCTTTTGTTCCGTCAGAACGGCGCTGCATAAGAATAATTGGCTTATGACTGCGAGCTAGAATGAGAGGCATGGCCTTCTCGGGACTCTTTGTAGGCAACGAACGCAAAGAGAAAGAACAGCAGATGAGAGTGGAAGGACGCCTTCCACCAGGTCAATTGCTAACGCTCAAATGGCCAATTCTGCACCAAGGAACAGTTCCGCCTTTCAACCCAGCTCATTGGGATCTTCGGGTCTTTGGTTTGATAAGAAATCCTATTAAGCTGTCTTGGGAAGAATTCACCTGTCTTCCGCGCACCACGGTTACGAGCGACTTCCATTGCGTTACGCGGTGGAGCCGTTTCGATAATCGTTGGGAGGGCGTTGGCTTCCGCGAGATCATCAAGCTGACAGATCCCCGGCCGGAAGCGAAGTATGTGCTCGTGCATGCGGAGCAGGGATACACAGCCAACGTTTCGCTTGCTGATCTTGATCGTGACCTCGTGTTGCTGGCGACCCATCACGACGGCAAACCACTCCAACCCGAGCATGGCTCCCCATTACGCCTGATCGTGCCGGAGCTCTATGCCTGGAAGTCAGTGAAGTGGGTGCGTAGCTTCGAGTTCCTGGAGACAGATTCTCCGGGATATTGGGAACAGAACGGCTACCACATGCGCGGCGATCCTTGGAAAGAACAGCGATTCGACACGGATTGAGGTAGGCCGGTACCTGTCATGGTGTTATTTCCACCGGCACTTCTCCTGCTGGGAACCGACTGAGAAATGCTGGCCTCTAGCTATAATCAAGGGTACAGATCGCAGGGCAGAGTTATTGTTGGGATTGTTCTGCATGCCCCGATAAAGTTCTGATTATGAGTGTAGATAAAACAATTCGCCGGGTCGCCGACCCGGACCAGCAGGATGCCGAAACATATCAGTACTGGCAAAGCCTGCCAGTTGGTGCCCGACTGTCTGCCGTTTGGGATGTGAGCGCAGCCGCCTATGCCTTCGCTGCTGCGTATAAAGGAACTCCGCCCAATGATGCCCGAAGACCTCAAAGAACTATTACGCGCATTCAACGATCACGCAGTTAGATATCTTATCGTCGGCGGCTATGCGTTCGGCGTGCACGCTGAACCGCGAGCAACGAAAGATTTGGATATTTTCATCCGGTCGGACGAAGAAAACAGTAAGGCGGTATTTCGCGCGCTCAGTCAATACGGCGCACCTCTCGCCGATCTAACGTCGTCGGACTTCAAGGATGGCACCACGTTCCAGATTGGCCAGCCTCCGGCTCGGATCGACATTTTGCAGCAGATTGATGGTGTAACTTTCGATGAGGCCTGGGAGAACCGAATTGAAGGGCTGATCGATGGCCAAATCAAAGCTGGGGTCATATCCAGGGCGGATCTCATCAAAAACAAGCTCGCAACGGGGCGAGAGCAAGATGTTCTTGATGTCAAAATACTGCGCGCTTCGAACCAAGGCAATGTCGGTTAAACCCCAAATTCCTGCCTAACTTAACGCACGACCGCGTTTCACAAAATTGCAGATCCCATACTCGACGCACAGTTCCGCTCAGCCCGCATTAAAGTCGGCAGCGCTGATTCGGATTTCGAAATGCTTTGCCGATCAAGAAATTTGAGTTCAGCGATTGTCTTCGAGTATGCAAATGAGGTGCGATATGAGCCGTTCAAACGGACGTGCTAACGGCAAAGATGTGGTGTACGCCAGTGAAACGCAAACCACGGCGCTCGAACCCGCAAGCGGCTCAAACGCTTGCCAACGGTTTACTTCAGTCGAGATCAAGCGATATACGGCCGAACTCGAAGTGCCATTAGATCCGCGCGTGATTGAATGGCGAGTCACCAATACCAATCAACAAAAGACTCGCGGACAGGTCGTTCCATATGCAGACCAACGTGCCTACACCGACCGATTGAACGCGATCTTTACGCCTGCGGGATGGACACGGAGATACACCATTCACACCAGCGCCAATTTCGAGCGAAGCAAAGATCAGAAAATTGTTGCCAAAGTGTTGGTCTCTTGCGAACTGACCATCTTCGGCCTGGGATTGCATTCGGCTACCGGCGAAGAATGGGCTGATAACGACAACGCAGGCACGAGCGCCGAGGCGCAATCGTTTAAGCGGGCGTGCTCCTGTTTCGGGCTCGGCCGGTATCTCTATTACTTTGTCGGCCAATGGGTCGACCTCGATGAACGAAAGCGACCGAAAACCGTTCCCCAGTTGCCGAGGTGGGCGTCTCCCGAAGGCTGGTTGGCAGGTCTTCGCCCTTGCGGTGCGCACCAGCCGGAGAGTGCAGAACAGGGCGTAAACATTGGTAATTATTCTTCGTCATCTCTCGTTTCGGAAATCGAAGCAATGGCAGAACCGCTGGGCAAAGGATTGTACCGGGGACTTTTGCGTGATCTGGGGCGAGTCTGGAACGCGCGAGAGATTCAAAGCCCTGCGCTGCAGCAACGAACCTTGGACCAGATGCGGTCGGCGGAACGTGGTCTGCGGCGCCTGGCATCTGCTCTTGAGAAGACTGGTACCGAAGCCCTATCCCCAATTCTCAGATCTGTCGGATTCAATAGCCTTGAGCGTGTCGATAACCTTGAAACTCTCAAACGAATTGTCCTCGAGCTAGAACACGTCGCAGCCGCCAAGCCCTAGTTTTCTCTTCACAGCCCGTCTTCGATCTCTTCAGAAAATCCTCAATACTCTGCGCCGTATCAAGGAGAAACCATGATTGTCCAAAACTCTTCACTGTTTGTCGAACTGAGTCGAGAGCTGCTGTCGCATTCGAGCCACAGAGTCCGAATGGCACGGTATGGCGACACTCTTTCGGCTGATTGGCTTGGAGTGGAATGCCAAGATTGCCGAAAGCTGCTGGTTGAGTTCCTTCCCTCAGGCAACTGTGCACGTGATCCAGAACAGGTGCGATATGAAGGCCACTACGATGAGGTCAGAGACGTCTGCTACGTAGAGGTATTCAAGCCTGGCAAAGCGCCGTATCCACTGCAGGAGCGGCAAGACATCGTCAACCACTCGCCAACCGGAATTTCCTGGGGTTACGGCGGCTCTGGTCCCGCGCAGTGTGCTCTTGCAATCCTGCTCGATTATCTCGGCGACGATGAAGCAGCAAGAGCGCACTATCACGACTTTAAGTTCAAAGTGGTCGCCCTGCTTCCGTGCAATGCGGAATGGACTTTGACGGGGAGAGACATCGAGCGCGCACTGCAGCTTAAAAGTTAGGGAGGCTAGTTTTATGACAACTACCATGATTCCAAACACATTTGCTCCACAACCGGCCCACTCGGCCGAATGTCCCGGGTTACTCCACTTGTTGATCATCGATGATGACCGAGCGATTCGGGAAGCCTGTCGCGATGGAGCGACAAGTCTGGGTTACCGAGTAACGGCCACAGACGTTGAAGAGCGGGCGTTGTGGCTAGTCGGCTCCGAGGCTATTGACTGTGTGCTACTCGGGTTGAAGCTGCGAGACCGGGCGCGTCTGCAGATTCTGCGGGAGATGAAGCTGCGGCGAAATGGACTCGAGGTCGTGATCATGTCCGCGGATTCAACGGCGCGGTCTGCCGTCGAAGCGATTAAGGCCGGGGCCTTTGAATACCTGACGAAGCCTTTTGGCGTCGAAGAACTGCGGGGCGTTCTTGACCGTGTCTCGTCTGAATTGAGTTCCAGGATTGAAAGCCGGCGTTTGGCGGTGCACATCAAGTCTAACGGGTTTGGCGGCATGATTGGTCGCGCGCCGGAAATGGACAGGCTCTACCGCATGATCTCGAAAACTTCTCAGAGTGCCCACCCGGTGTTGATTCGGGGCGAGAGCGGCACCGGCAAGGAATTAGTGGCACGAGCAATTCACTACTCGGGGTTATTTCGAGACAAGCCCTTCATTCCGATCGATTGTGGGTCGCTCGTTCCCACTCTGATCGAAAGCGAACTGTTCGGACACATCAAGGGAGCATTTACCGGTGCAGCCCAATCGAAGCCAGGGCTGCTCGCCATCGCGGAGGGCGGAACAGTGTTTCTTGACGAGATCGGAGAGCTTGCTCTTGAGCTTCAGGCAAAGCTCTTGCGCGCCCTGCAGGAGAAAGAGATTCGGCCGGTGGGAGGAACGAAGCCGATTCCGATCAACGTGCGGATCCTCGCCGCAACCAATCGCGACCTTGAGGAGGCGGTTGCAAAAGGCACCTTCCGACGCGATCTTTACTTCCGCTTGAACGTTTTGAATCTGCGCATCCCCGCGCTTCGAGAACGGCGGCAAGACATTCCTCTTCTGGCGAGTTTTCTTCTCGACCGCATCTCGAAAAGCTCAAGCCGGAATTATTCGTTAAGCAGTGAAGCAATACAGGCGCTAGTGGCCCATGACTGGCCGGGGAATGTACGCGAACTTGAAAATTGCCTTGAGCGATGCTGTGTCATGAATTCCGGCCCGATTATCCACTGCGTCGATCTGCCTGCTTTTGTGTCAGGGTCGCGGCAAGACAGCACGCAATCGCAAGCATTCCGGATCTCTCGCCTTGCTGATTTAGAAAAAGGAGCGATTCTTGGCGCCATCACGCAGCTAAACGGCGACAAGCTAATGGCCGCTCGCCTGCTCGGGATCGGAAAGACAACGCTCTATCGAAAGCTGAAGCAGTATCAAGATTTTCAATAGTCCGGCCAAGCACCGCGATATGAGCGCATTAGCAGTGCCGCTCTTCCGATTCGGATTCCACCTTCGTAGGGGGGGGAAGGTTATATTCTTGAAGGTGCGAAGCTCAAGTCAGGGGTCAAAGACGGAGAAACAATGGATAGCTCGCTAGATTCGAGATGGAAAACCAGCCTTGTACAGGATGGTTTCCCGGATCGTGCTTTTGATGTTGAGTTCTGGCACGAGCAAGGCGAGAAGCTATTTTCGCCGCTGCGTGGGAGATGGTGGTTCTAGCTGAGGAAATCAAACATGGCCGGGGGTTATGTCTCTCGACGGCAAAATGCTCCCTCCCCCTTGATTGCTGGTCTGAATTGGCGAATAAAAAGCGCACACTTGTGATAACGCCTGATTTCGCCAACTACTCTTCTTACGGCATAATTGTGCTTGGACGAGCTATGCCTCTATATCGGGAGCAGTATCCCGCAAGCAGCCGTATCCGAATCAAATCTCGTGCCTTTCTTGAGCAGTTCCAAAAGGATTGGAAATACCACCATCCGCTTACCAATGAGCAACTCGATTTTGCAGGAGTCGCTGATACCGTGAAAAATGCGGCTTTCTATCATGGCGGCGACGTTCTGTACACACTTTTGAACACGCCCGGGACGTGGCACGAGGAGTGCCTGGAATCGGAGAAATGACCTGGTCAATGAGCGATAACGCCTGTTAACAACACTTGCGAGATGGGGCAAAGACTCGGAAAGGGTGTAAGGCTCGCGCAACTCGCCAACGGTTCTGGCAAGTGTGTGCCAAGACTCCCGACATTACCCGATCGTTTCCACTGGTGGGTTTTCCCGCAATTCTGATGGCCGAATGATGCCACGCCGTTGTAGCTGGTTGGGAATGCCATCCGGTCCGAGTACGTGCAGTTCTCCGATGGCAACAAAATATGTGCCGGGGGATGCAAGGAGGTCGTCTATTTTTTGCGCCCACCACGAATTTCTCTGGACCTGCATTGCCTGATAGAGCTGAGGCGTCTTGGCGCGCATGCGATCAAGCCCATTGGATACGGGATTACCCTTCATCCAACTAAACGTGGCAGCGTCGTCCAACGGGTCCTCGAAGAAGTCCAGGAGCCACTCGATGTATTGGCTCTGAGCTTTTTGCGGCATGGCGGCCATGAATTGCGCGAAGGCAACACCGCTCGGCATCTCATATTGAAGTTGTTTGCCCTGCTCCCCTGCTAGCTTCCGCAGTACTTCGTCCACATACACAGGCTGGTAAGAAATCTTTTTGTGGGACCAAAATGCTGAGTTGATTACGTAGTAGGCGCGCCACGGACGAAGTGGTTCCACCTTCTCCTTGGGGACACCCAGTTTTTCCATATATGCCAATGTGCGGGCGCGAACTTCGGGGTGGAGCTCGTCGAAAAAGGTTCGTCCCGGCGGCTCATGGCTCAGCGACTCATATAAAGCATCTGCTTTGGCTTTCGATGCCGCATCGTGGCTCCCTGCATCGGACGGCGCGACTTCCAGCCACAACTCGGAGCTCTCCCGAAACGCTTTCTGGATGGCCGGAGTGAACCACGACTCATCTGTCGTTTTCGCATCGCCAAAACCCATCAGGAAGACGCGTGCCTTGCCTCTGGTAATACGCCAGAAAAGAGGACCACGAGATGCTCCGTTCGCACTCCGCAAGTAGGGTGCCAGCACCAGCAGAGATAGTCCGACATTGAAATCACGACGTAACATTGATTGTCACTCCAGCGAGAGACTGACTTGCCTAGCGGCGTTGGACGGAAGACTTCCGCGTTTGTCACCAAGGATCCGTGGTTATAATCTGGATCGGTCGCGTGGAGTCGAAGGATTACACGCTTCGGCTAGTACACGAGTAGCGGTCGAATCCTGGCCGCAATTTGACAAAAAACATCTCTATAGCAGTCAAACGCTCGAAAAGGCGAATAGAAGGCGCAAGCTTGCGCTAACGCCTGATATCAACATCCCAGTCTATGCAGTAGAGGTCTCCCGTTGCGAAGCAACGGTTTTTCTTAAAGCCACAAAAGCTCTTTTTGCAAAATAAAGACAAAAGCCGAGAGACCATACAGTGGTTGACACGACCATTGTGGCTGTCGTGTGCAAGGGATGCTTTAATGCAACAGAAAAGACCCACGCACCGTACTGGACCTGATCGCTGCAGCTCAGATTTGGACTTGGACAGAAGACATAGCAAAAAGCCTCGTAGCCCATTATGGCGAACCACAACGTTGCAAAAGTGAATACAACTGCTGCACGGGCCGGATAGTGTGTGTCGAGAGCCTTCTTGTCCCTATGCCTCTCGATAGCTAAGCCGACGAAAAACCAGAACAACACAATTCCCAGTAAGCGATCTCCGTCGTAGGCGAGGGCATTATCTAGTGGATGTGGCACAGGGACGTGAATCCAGCGTCCAAAATAAAAGGCAGGGCCATTAACGATGCAATTCAGAACTCTAGGTGGGACTTCCCACCCCGTGCCCCTCCCGGACAATCTCGACTCCTGCGCCTTCGTCAAAAGCATCAAAGTCACCGACAAGATGCCCATAACCACCGGGAGCACGACCCCGCACCGTGCTCCTTTGAACATTGCCGGGTACTTCATATTTGAATTGGACAACGACTGCCAGAGGCATGGCCAGTGCCTTAGGTAATTGGTCCGCCCAGTTTAGCGATAAATCGCCATATCACTCATTGACCAAAATTCGGGTAGAGCAAATCGGCTGCCCGATGTGAACAGTTCCTCTTTCAAGGCTTGATTTCGATGGGAGTGCCGACCGGGACCAGCTTCCACAACTCGTCCATTTCCTCGTTCGTCACCGCTATGCATCATCGGTCCAGTCATGCAGAGTATGGGCTTTCCCGACCCAGGCATACTCCTTCAAGTTGTTTATCAGATTGGATTGCGCCAGTGCGCATCGACTTTGTATCCGAAATCACCGGTGTTCAGTTCGCTCAAGCATGGAAAAATCGCGTGGCTGGGACTTTGTTTGGGGATTCGTTCGTGTTCATCTCTCTGGAAGATCTGACCTTGAACAAACAAATTTTGGCTCGCGATATTGACCTCGAGCAACTAAAGCGGCTTCCCAAACAAAAATAGCGGTCTCTCACCCCGATACTCCCACTCGCTGGGCACGATTCACGAATCCTTAGCTCCCGTCTGCACCGCTAGTTGATCCGTTCCCTCGTCCTGGGCGCGGGCCCCGGGCCAAGGCTTGACCTTCAATGCTGCGCCTTCATAGAAGGCACCTTTCTCGAGACGAACCGCTCGTCCGGTCCCTTTGACGCCCGCAAGGAGGATCAAGTGGAGACTTCGATCTCCGCAGTTCAGCACATCCGTCCGCTTCGCGGCGGGGCCCAATCCCACCTGCTGCGAGCTTCGGATGGAAATTGGTACGTAACCAAGTTTCAGAACAACCCGCAGCACATTCGCGTTCTCGCAAACGAGATGTTCGCCACGAAGCTGGGGCTTCAACTTAGCCTTCCTATGCCGCAGGTTGCGGTCATCGAAGTCTCGGACTGGCTGATCGAGCACAGTCCAGAACTGCGGATTCAACTGGCGGGGCTGCAGTTGGCAGTCAAAGGCGGCAAACAATTCGGCTCGCTCTATGTTGGCGAAGACAACCCGGGTTTGATGTTCGATTACCTGCCCAACGAAATGCTGAAGAATGTCCGCAATATTGACGATTTCGGCCGAGTCCTGGTTCTGGACAAGTGGAGTTCGAACAGCGACGGCAGGCAGGCGGTTTTCTCTCGCAAGAGTTTGCGCGCTCACAAATACAGTGCAACTTTCGTTGACCAGGGCTATTGCTTCAATGCCAGCGAATGGACATTTCCTGACTATCCACTGAGAGGAGTGTATGCAAGCAATTGCGTATACGAGTGTGTTTCACGGTGGGAGTCCTTTGAGCCGGCACTGAGCCGAGCCGAATCCATGGATGAAGAGACAATTTGGCGATGCGCCGCTGACATTCCGGCAGAGTGGTACGAGGACAATCGGAACGGCCTGGATTGCCTGGTGCAACAGCTTTTCATACGTAGAAGACACATTCGAAAACTGATTGACGATTTTCGGACGTCCCCAAGAAAGCCATTCCCGAATTGGAAGAATTCCATGTCGGTTGCGGTCACGGCGGCACCCAGCGCCGCTCTCGCGGCTTCCTAAGCACCCTCATTTCATTCTCAAATCTAAAACCGACTTCGAAGCGAGTTCGTCCGAATCAGAAATTCGAAAGGAGGTATTGTGTGCGTTCTGAAGGCAAAACCAAGTTGGGTTTTTCCCGCTGCCCATAGCAGAAGCCACGCGCTTGAGAAATTGTTTGGAACTCCCGTCCGAGTTTTCTGCCCTTGATCCATGTGTTGGGAATGGTGTTGCTTTTACGGAATTGCTCAAGGGAGCGAGCGCCCGTCGATACGGAATTGAAATTGATGCGAACCGCGCAGAACAAGCGGCGAACCTGGGAATCGAGATGTTGCATGCCGATGCTATGGATGTGCGTTGTCCAGCGGAATCACTATCCCTTCTTTACCTCAATCCTCCCTATGATCGAGAAACTGGACAAAGCAATAATCAACGGCTGGAGCTCGTGTTTCTGGAACACACCCACCGGTGGCTGAAACCCGGCGGTGTGCTGGTATTTGTTATTCCGCGGCCTCAGTTGAAATCATGCGCGAGGATTCTGAGTGAGCACTTCTCTGATTTGACGGTGCATCAACTCTCTGACCCTGCTTGTGTCCAGTAAAAACAAATTGCGCTCCTCGCGGTCCGAGGTAAACGTTATCTGCGCCGTTCGTGTAAGCCGCTGGAACTGGTGCAACTCGATCCCACTCCGCCCGTTCCCCGAGCAGTGCAACTTCCCATGAATTTCGCCGGAGAGTGCGAAGGAGTCTGCGGCCTGTAGCCGTAACTGGGGTTTGTTCGTCCTCCACGAGAATGAGGAAGTGCAACCATGAAAGGCTGGATTCGTAAATGGAGTGTGCCTGCATCATCTGGAGGCACGTGGACGATTTCTTCCTCGTATGCATCGTGCTGCGGTTTCCCAACTGTCGGCTTCACCGGACCTCGGGCTACGCTGTTGGCGATCCTACGCAAAGCCATCGAGTGGGAGGCCGACCGTCTCGCTGCAGAACTAAATGTCGGTGAGATCCGATTCACCCGAGATTCCGAGCATCAATGGCATGTCCAACTAATCGACGCCGAGCAGTTGCGCTTGCACTGATCACCTCTTTAATGCGTCTTCCCATTCTCCTCGCTCGGAAATTGAGTCGCTAATTGAACTTGAGGTGCTCGCATGTCACTCAGAAATCAGGTTCTGTTTCGACGGTAAATGCAGCCTACATCCACGCTATAACTCTGAAACGGATGGACAACCGCAGAATGGAAGCTGCCAAGCATGCGATGGTCCATATGTCATCCACCTGTACACGCGCATTGCCAGGAAGAAGGCTGACAAAGCGGAGGGTCCAGTCGTGCGCCACTCGCCGACAAATCTTAAGAGCGACGCAGAATTGGGCGACGCGGAACAAGCGCTACTCGGCTCGACAGATTACACGGGCCCTGAATGATCGAGAAGGTGACGCTTTGTTGTTGTTTGTGCGTGGGAGTCTTATTCAGCAGTCGTATATTCGCCGCTGCGGTTAAGGCCTAGGCCCTGTCGTTCGGAACTGACCAGTGCGAAAAGGAGGAGTGGCATCACGCCGATTAGAACGAAGTACGCGGAACTGAAGTGAAGACCTTGCCATCTCGTCCAGCCGATGTTACCCCTGAATATCTCTGAGCTGGTATAGCGTCCGTAAAACAGCCAGCCGAAAGCGCGTGGACCGCGAGTGCCAAGTAGGCTAATACTGCTGGCAGAACCGATCACGGCGATGAGCTTTAGCACCTTGTGCGGTGACGGGAGCGCCAGGACCAAGATCGCAAGCACCATCAGCACATAAATAGACGTGATCTGGTAGAGCACGAGGTGGAAATGGGGCGCTGGTCGCCATTGATCAGCACGCGCGATCAGTAAATCCAGCGGCGCCCACTTGCTCCTGCCGTGCACGGGCGTATCCACCGTAACGATGGGGTTGAAGAAAGTCCACAGGCCTATTCCCATGAGGAGCGCTACCATGGGTCTGCTGATCGTCTCCTGAGTGCTAGCCACTCCAGCCACTCTTGCTCACCTGCCCTGAGCCACGCGAATCGCCGTTCTCCCGGAAGTCTTAAGGCGTCTATCCGGGATAGGCTAAATGCTATGTAAGCGAGAGCCGCTATGCAATGAACAGAGTGTCTCAAGTTTGTAAAATGTCGGCAAAAGATAGCAGGCGGGCGAGGCCCTGTATGTCACCGGCCTGTAGATGCTGATGTAGGCGTCACTTCAATTCCCGCCATGCTCATCACCCATGTTTTGGGACAGGCATGGTCCGCACCGAGCACTGAAACGAGCGAAGCAATTCCACCAAGGCTGAACGCGGGCTTCCAATCGGCGTATCCGTCAAAGATAAACAGTTGGGCAGTCTACGGATCACGTTCCGCACCCAAAATTACCAGGCACTATAACTTGCCGCAAGCACCTGCGTTGTGGGCCGGTGAACCTCGTCAAGTCCTCGAATCGCAAGATATCGCACGATTTCTGTTCACGGAGGTTGATTCATGTCGGTTAAGTCGCAGTCGTTCGATCATCCAACGCTATCTGCTGCGGTCGAGAGCTGCCTGCCCAAATTGCAAGCCGTGGCATTAAGCCTGGACATGTACGGAAGTGCTGCGGAGGCTGCAAAACTGCACGAAGTGATTGAAGAGCTTAAGAGCGTGTATCCCAATGGAGTGGTTCCATTCACTGGTTCGATGGACTTTGTAGTGAATGGCACGTTCAAGGTCAGCCGACAGCAGGTTGCAAATACGTTGTGGCATGTCTTCAATGAAGAAATTTCGTGGTTCAAGGTCGCCGACAAAACTGCACCCCGCGAACTCAAGTTCCGCTTTATTGATCAGATCAGCCCAGGTATTGTGGATTATCCGCTCAATGAAGGTGGCATCGTTCGCGTGGTCGACACCGGCGCGAGGCCCAAAATCTTTGAACTGCGGCTCGATGTTATTGCACGGGGTCTTGCGGTGCTTGCGAATCGTTATCCGAGGCACTTCGCTGATCTGATTAATGAGAACGCTGATGTCTTTACCGGGGATGCTCTTCTTCAGTGCTGCCTGTTCGGGGAACTCATTTACAGCTAAATCAAAGTGTGGCTCTCCTGAAATATCCAGCGGGAACTGAGTCAGAGACATGAAAATAAGAGAGTTCCGACACGTGCTGTTCACTCTTCAATATTGTTTGGAGAGCTTTGGGCAAACCTGCCAATGTGGTCGTTGCCATCCATGTACGAAGGGCCAAGACGACATTCGTGCCGCAATCCATACAGTTGAAAATTTGATGGAACCAGTGCGGTCACGCGCGAGAGCCAAGCACGGGTTAGAAGTTTGCTGAGAGAACTCGAATCGCTGGAATAAGAAGCTCGAAGGTGTACTGGATCAGTTTTTCAGAAAATCCTCACATTTATGGTTCCGGAACTCTTCTCGGACAATCTCGGAAAGCTCTTCCTTGGGCATTTGCTGATCCTTAGCTGGTGGGTCATAGGCTCTAGTCCAGGAACAAGCCGAGCATCGCGCAGCAAGTCCTCCCCAAACCACATGTCGTTCCTTAAAAGTTCCTTGCTCCCCAGACATACGCAGTGCAATATCGCTGATTTAATTTCAAGTCTAATTCTGCGTCACCAAGCCTGACAATCCGGGACGCGATCATCTGAATTTGGAGCCACATTGCCCGCGATTCGCGACGCAGGCACGCGGCGGACTTAATGGATGGCGCCAGCCGGCCGGCAAATTCCATCCCATGTTTTCCAGGTCCGTCTAGAACAACCCGCCACTTTAGCGTCTCCTTGGACCGAGCGTCTTCTTGAATCGGCAACATCCGCCTAGCGAAATGTCTTCACAGCTCCAAACTGGAGTCTATAAATGCGAATTTACGGCAAGACCAAACTCGGCTTTTATCCATTTCCTATTGCTGAAGCCAAACGACTAAAAAAATACTGACCTGTTCCAGTGAATTTTCTGCCCTCGATCCATGCGTGGGTGACGTGGTGGCATTCAATGCTTTGCTTGAGGGGGCGCCAGCACGCCGCTACGGGATAGAAATCGACGCATACCGGACAGAGCAGGCTAAGTCGCTCGGAATCGATGTTCTGCAAGCCAACACAATGGATGTTCGCTGTCCGGTGGAATCGGTCTCGCTCCTTTATCTCAATCCGCCGTACGACTGGGAAGCGGGCCGGAGCGGGAACCAGCGACTCGAATTGGTTTTCCTTGAACACACCCATCGCTGGCTGAAGCCGGAAGGGGTACTGGTTTTCGTCATTCCACAGGCACGACTCAAGCTATGCGCGCGCCTCCTGGCGGACCACTTCAAGAACATTCGCGGGTATCGGCTGGGCGATCCCGAGTGTGTACGTTTCAAACAAATCGCGGTGCTGGCAGCTCGCCGAAAAAGAACAGAGCGGCTGGAGGACCGAGCTCTGGTGCAAACTGAACGGTATCTGGAAGGACTCTCAACTCAGGACCAATTGCCTGATCTGGCGGACGAGACGGAAGTGACCTATTCAATTCCCCCGTCCGGTCCCGCTGAACTGACCAACAGTGGAATACCGCTCGATGAAGTTGAGGATCTGCTTCTGCGCTCATCGGCCTACCGCCAGGTCAGGCGCATTCTGATTCATGAGCAATCCAACGTTCGCGGCCGGCCGTTAACTCCTCTGCATGGAGGCCATGTCGGATTGCTGTGCACTGCTGGTCTGCTCAACGGTGTCTTCGGAGAGAACGAGCAGAGGCACATCGCATTCTGGCGGTCAGTAAAGTTCGTCGATCACTGGGAAGAGGAGGATGGCGACGCCAAGATCATCCATGGTCGCGAGCGGTTCTCCCACGAACTGACTTTGATCTTCGCCGATGGCAGAACCCAGATTCTGACCCACGAAAAGGCGCACCAGGCATGAAAAATGCTCACCTTCGCTTTGGCTGGCTCACGTACTACAAACGCAATGAAAAGACCACCACAACATTCCAATTGCGCCTGGACCGCTTTATCGGTGAGGTTTCTCCCGATTCCCGGAACCGGGGAAAGGCACATCTGATCTCTGTCATCGGCGGCGATACCCAGATTGCAGCCATCAATGCGGCGATTTCGGCTGATGAGAGCTTCGAGATCCAGGGTCCAGATGTGGCCCCCATTCACGTCTCATTCGGACGGAACGCCCAGACCCACAGAGCTGCCTTGCAGCTTACAGGCAGAAAAAGACCACTGCGCCACCTGATCGGAGCTTCCGAAGAGTTGATCAATAACGCTGGCAGCACCGGGCGAACGATTCTGGCGCACTCCGATCCCATGTTCGTGTGGATGTCTCTGGCTCAAATTCACGGCCTGCCTGGAATACCAGAATGGGCCGACTGGTTCTGTACACGACTCGAAAAGCACAAGTCCATCGTTCCGATGCTCGGGATCGGCTGTAGGCCGGTGATTGTAAAAGGAGACAAGAAACGGTTTCTGCGATGGCTCGGTTTGGGAGTGCAGCGAGGATTGCTTGCTTTCCCCGAAGGAGCGGGACGAATCGAATGGCCACGCACCGGCTTGACAGACATCTTCAGCCAGGAACCCACCGCCGCGGCGCTAACCCAGTAGTTTTCGAATGCTACTGCGTCACATCCACCGAGGTCTCCATGAACCAGCGCTGGCGCCGTCGCCGTGCCTTATCAAAAGTTCTGCCCACTGTTGGCTGGATTCAGTGATTAACTATGATTCGAAAATTTTCTGGGTTGTATGTTTCGACCATCGATCTGAATGGAATGGGCGAGATTCAGGGATACGAGTTTCTTCAGCCGCCAATTGAATACAGATTCGTAAGGGCTGGTTGTCCGGTCACGGACTGGATGTCTCCCGAACAACGATATATTTCTCTGCTGCATCCGGTTCGGAACAACGATGTGGTTCTGACGAAAGGACTCGACACAACGGACCTCAAAATCAAAACGCGAGGTTTAGCAGGGACCTTCACCCTTCTTATTTGGCCCCGAGAATAGCTGATTAGAGTAAACGTAAGATCTGCCCTGAGGAGTTGGAGAGTCGCGCATAAGTCAGCCAGGAGAAATTCGCCGCAATAGATCAATCCAGATTTGTCTGGAGTAGAAACGGCAGGATTGTGGTGGTGAGCTCCTGAGGGACTTCGTTCCACATTTCATGGGAGGCATTTTGCAATACCACAAATCGAACGCTTGGAAGCGTCTGAGCGAGTTCCTTTGCGATCAGTTTCAATGCGGGGACAGAGCGGCTGCCGCTCAGGAGCAACACCGATTTACGCAGTTTACGGACATCCTGCCGCGGCAAGTTCGGAAAGGCATCTCTAGAAGTCGTTAGAGCTTGCCATTCACCGATGTCTTGCATGAGAAAGCTCCGAACCTCCAGGGGAAGGTTCGCATAGGTCGTTGATGGCTGGTGGGGCGAAGATTCGTGAGAAGCGAACCAGTCGACGGTAATCCGCAGCGCGGCTTCAGGGTGCTGATCTCGAAACGCTATCCCGCAAGGGAGCCACATATTTTTCATGAAATCGTCCAACAGGGGTTTACCCTCCGCAGTGTCATTGAGCCACGTCATAATTGGCGGCTCGGAAAGCACCAGTGAGCGAACAAGATCAGGATGTCGCACCGCCAAAAACAAGGAGATGTATGCACCATAAGAATGTCCCACGAGGTGCACGCGTCCTAACTTGAGCGAGTGGATGAGTGCCGCTAAATCATCTGCATCGATGATGGCTGAGTGGTTGTCGGAACGAAGCGGATTACTATTCGGATAGTTATATCGCCGACTGTAGGCGATTACCCGGAAGTGGGCCGCGAGTGGCGGAATCTGGGCTTCCCATGAACGGTAGTCCTCCATGCCGCCATGCACCAGTACGACGGTCGGGCCGTGTCCCTCGTCAATATAACGGAGCACAATCCCATTGAGGCGAACGAATTTCAGCCCGGACGTTCGCTGCTGCGCCGCTAAAGGCGACACGAGCAGCATGAAAACTACCCCGATATGCCCCAAATAACGGCTGCAGACCCTCACGTTAAACACCACTGGATGCACTCGTGCAGCTTCACAAAAGGCCCTCATTGCTGAAGAGTTTATCTGACGCTGATGAGCCATGAAGGACGACAATTCAGATGGCATCTTCAGAACATGTCGAGATTCTCGGCCCAGCTCGGAGTTCGTCATTCTCGAAGGTCCTGCACTCTAACTTAATATTCGTGCTTTTCGAGACCAGGCGCCGTTTTTTAAGCTTTCAGGCGCAGGCACGATCTGCATACCACCCACTCCGATAGTTATCCAGCGACCATTTGCCTGGACCGTTCGCGGCGATCATTAACAGGCCGCCCATAATGCCGAGGTTTTTCAGGAACTGAGTCTGAGCGCCACCAGCGGCAACCCCATGCATGGCCCAAAAGTTATGTAAAAGCACACTCACGGCCGCTAAATAAAGGAACATTACAAAGGCTGCAAGGCGAGCGTTCCAGCCCACTAGCAAGCAGAGCACTCCTCCGGCTTCGATCACTAGCGCTATTCCAAGCATTGCTGGTATCAAACGCGCCGGCAACTGATGTAATTGCATGTAGGACGCCTGGCCGCTCCATCCCAAAATCTTGCCGAGAGCACCTTGTACGAAGATGGCGCTGATCAACAGGCGTGAGAGCAGAGGAAATACTCCATCCGACAACACGGGACTAAACAGTTTTCGATTCAACATGTGCCCCTTAGACGGTCTTCCGACACTCCGGTAAGCGTTGGGCCTAAGTATGGCATAACCCGCAACTGACGGTAGTCAATCTTCCATTCCCGATTGCCGCTTATATAGGCAGACTCGACGGGCATATCGCGTGAAGAGCGATTTCGAACCGACACCCTTTCCGAATAGCAATTTCAGCACAAGAAGGTCCTACCGTGGCCGAACTGGAAACGATTTATTCGTATATGCGCGAATTCTCAGCTCAGCTCGGGACGCGCATTCTCGAAGAGTATCCCGCTCTCCAAACACTTGACGATGCTGTCTCACCACGCCTTGATAGTCTTCTCCGCCGGCCGTTTCCCGCCCAGAACATTGCCATCATGTCGGTTGCCAAGCGCTGGGAGCAATTTCGTACGGCACTGATCGTGGCCGAATGTGGCACGGGAAAGACTCTGATTTCATTGAGCGCGATCCACGTTCACAGCCAGGGCAAACCTTACACGGCGCTTGCAATGGTTCCACCACACCTGGAGAAAGGTCCGCACGGAGTCAACGAGGTACGACTGCGGCGTGGAAGCATCATCCGCGAGGGCTTGCATACCACTCTCAGCGACCTGCGGTTACGGAAGCAACACAGAAGCTCGCGCGAACGCTGGTCTGCTTTGTGTCATGGCCCGGCTTTGTTCATTGTGGGGCGCGAGAGAGCCAAACTGGGATATTTCTGGCGTCATGCTTACGCCTTCGCCCGTTCCGGGCCTAACGCCGGGTGTTTGATCAATGCCGAAACCGGAAAGCCGGTCATTGTCGATGATGAACGGCTAACCCTCGCAGATTTCAAGCAAGTGAAGTTGTCGGAGACGATTGAGTCCCGGAGCGACAAGCCATGCCACGCATTCCATAGCGCTCTTTGGCAAGCCGACCCCGAAAAGATTCACCGTACGGCGCCGGTTGAGTTCATCGGTCGCCATATGCGGCGTTGGTTCGACTACGCGATCTGCGACGAAATTCATCAGCTGGCCGGTGATACAGCACAAGGAAATGCCCTCGGCACTCTTGCGTCCTGCACCGACAGGATTATTGGCTTGACCGGAACCCTGCTCGGCGGCTATGCCGATGACCTGTTTAACACCCTCTTCCGTCTTGAACCCGCCAAGATGAAGGAGCGTGGATATGAATGGGGCGCTTCAGGACGCTCAGGCTTCGCGCAAGACTATGGCGTTCTCGAAACCATCACCCGGATAGAAGCCGCCGATAATGCTTGCTCCAAATCGAACACCTCCGTAACGGTTCGCCGGAAACCAGGCGCATCGCCACTGCTGTTTGGCGAATTTCTCATGCAGCTCTGCGCCTTTGTGTTCTTGGAGGACATCTCTGCCGAGCTTCCGCCCTATGACGAGACCTTCGTCAGCGTACCGATGGACGAGCGTTTGCGAATTGCATATCAGGCCCTTGAAGAAGACATTCGCGCTGCATTGAAAGAACACAAAGGCAATCGCTCTGTGCTGAGCACGATGCTGAATGCGCTCCTGCTTTATCCCGATCACCCGTACGGCCTCGGCACGCTGTACGGAACCAAATTTGATCCAGAACTTGGGCGCAAAGTGAAGTTCGTTATCGCCCATACACAGGATCTGCCACAGGATTCGCTGCAAGCAAAAGAGCGTCGGCTGATTGAGGAGATCAAGAGCGAGCTCGCCGAAGGCAGACGTTGCCAGGTCTACGCGGTTTACACGCAGAAGCGCGACGTAACTGCACGGCTGGAACAAATTCTGGCGCGTGAAGGAATCCGAACGGCCCTTCTCCGCCGCAACGTGTCCACGGACAAGCGCGAAGCCTGGTACGCGAGGAAGGTGAAAGAGGGCGTGCAGGTGGTGATCGCGCACCCCAAGTTGGTCGAAACCGGGCTCGACCTATTGGATTTTCCCACCATCATCTTTTATGAATCCGGCTACTCATTGCATACGCTGCGACAGGCGGCTCGCAGGTCGTGGCGCATTGGGCAAAAACGGCTCGTGCGTGTGAAGTTCATGTGCTACGACGGCACTATGCAAGCCTCATGCTTGCGCCTGATGGGCAAAAAGCTTCTGGTCGCGCTGACCATGGAAGGAAAATTCGCCGGTGAAGGTCTCCAGAACATCGATGATGATGATGACATGCTCGCGGCTATGGCTCGCGAACTCGTTGAGAAGAATGGTATTGGCGATTCCGCCGACGCGATCTGGAAGACCTTGCATCAGGAGCACCAGAAGCTGTTTGCAGCGACTGGCAGCACAAGCGATGCTCCTGCGCGAGACGAATTGTCGCCTGAAATGACCGCTCCACAGGACCTGATTACGTCCGCCATTAACATGGAGCCGGTGCTTATCTTCGGACAGCGGCCTGAGTCGCTGACCTCCTCCCGCAAACGTTCGCGGCAGCCCATTCCTGAGCAGCCATCGCTCTTTAGCTGGAACTGAGTCCAGTGCCAGCACCCGCGTTTTGCTACTTCATTAATCCAAATCAGAAAGGAAATAACATCAACGGCACACTTGTGGCCGGTCCGCGGGCCAAAATCGGACGAACGGAGCTGGAGCAGATTCCAGTACCGCAAGCCACTCCCACCCATAAACCCATCCCTCATCACACCATTGTTGAGGCTCAGCTGAGTTCTTGGGCGAGTCCTATGAGAAGCCCTTCAGGCCCGCGGATGTAGCAGAGCCGATACGCGTCTTTATACTGGACTACTTCGCCAACGAGCTGCGCTCCGCGCTTGCGGAGCCTTCCAAGGGTCTCATCGATGTCGTCGACGGCGAACATTACGCGGAGGTAGCCTAGAGCATTCACCGGGGCGTTGCGGTGATCCGCGACGACAGGCGGCGTGAGGAATCGGGAAAGTTCGAGCCGGCCGTGACCGTCCGAAGTCCGCATCATGGCAATTTCGACGCGCTGATCGCCCAGTCCAGTGACCCGTCCGGCCCATTCTCCTTCGATCGTGGCCCGCCCTTCGAGTTCGAGGCCGAGCTCGCGAAAGAAATCAATCGTCCCTCCGAGGTCATCGACGACGATTCCTACGTTATCCATTCGTTTGAGCGCCATAGGTCCAATCTACAAGCTGTCGTTTCGTCCGACAATCGTCCAACAATGCGCTCTTTGCAACGCCTAAGCACGAGCGGCTTGGAGCCTGAGACATCGCTCGCGATAGCGCTCACTCAGGTTGGATCACGGGCAAACCCCGAAGTTATCGCGGTAGTTTCGAATAGCCGACCAACCGGGAATCGAGCGGGTCGTTCGTTTGTCGGGAAGAGAGAACTAGACAAGCTAAGAGCGCCCCCCTGAACAAACAAACAACAAGTTAAATTTGCAGAGTTGACGCGACGGGGTTGCCGTTGGGGTTGCTGTTGCGGTTGCCGTTGACCTTGGCGCGGTGCTCGCTCGCTGCCGCTCGCTCGTGTGGACGTGGACGTGGGTTGCCGCCAGGGGCCCTCAATGAGTGATATGGCGATTTATCGCCAAGCATCTGATCTGGTCCACGTGCTCGCGCCCTGAAACACTCGTCTGTTGAACCGCCGGCGTACCAATGGGAGTAGAGCAATTCCAGTCCCCACCAGAATAAGATTAGGCGGTTCTGGTGTGATCGGTATCTCCATCGAACTAATAACGGGCTTGCCATTCACAAAACTCGCGCCGAAAGTACCAGGAGCCCCGGTCGAAAATTGAAGTAAAACTGGGAAAAGGGCATCGGTACAGGAAGGGTCTGCGCATGCCAGCAAAGAGCCTGAAACATGGGAGTCAGCAAACGTGAATCGGTCGTGTTTTGGGTAAAAAATCGCGCTCGTAAAGAAATCGAGCGAGCCTTGGAGGTATACCGTTTGGTATAACGTCCCTTTGATATCTACGTTGCTCAATGTGAAGCCGGAAGCTTTGATGTCGATGCTAAATGGGATGATACCCTGTGTCTTCCCGCAGCCCACGACAGCGCACGTGATTTGCTCTGAACTGGTCGTGTACGTCCCGGCGAAAAGATGATGTCCGGGGTTGTTTGTTGGGTTGTAGATTGGGCCAGCTTCAAGGTCCCATGTCCCGCTGCCTCCAGACCAGTTAAAACCGGCTGCAGGTATATTAAGGCTATCCGCGATGGCGCTAGAGGTGAGCAATAAAACAACCATGGCTAGTTTCATAGGGCGGCTCCTTTTTCGCGGGCGTAAGTATGCTCCTGAAAACTCCGCATGTCCATTCTGAATTTTCTTGATATTTAATTTTTTCGCAGCATAATATTTCGCCGTACTTCCATCGCACTCTACTTGCCAGTGATGAATCGGAATTTGATGCTGATAGAGATGGACAGAACAAAGCGGGCAAATATGGGAACACGCTCTCAGTTTTTTGACAGACAGGCTAAATTTAATACCTCGATGAGTGATATGGGGATTTATCGACAGCTACGGCTACTGAAAGAGCGAGCGAGTCTGTGACGGTAAAGTTGTTAGGCTACTCTTCGGGCCTGGGCTTGTAGAGCCTTCTCATATACTGCGGCATATTCTCGGGCCATTCGTTGTATCGAAAAATTCTCCGCAACATACTGGCGAACAGCTACAGGATCGAAGTTCAGGTTTTGGGCACGCTTTGCCATCTGTACCACTGAACGGCAAATATGCCCGGATATTCCTTCGCGAACCACCTCGGGGACGGAGCCGCCGGGCATTGCCACGACAGGTGTACCGCAAGCCATTGCCTCCACCATCACCAAACCAAAAGGTTCGTTCCATTGAATCGGGAACAACATCGCCATGGAATTGCCTAAGAGTTCGTTCTTTGCCTCAAGGTCCGCCAAACCAATGTATTCCACGAGCTTTCCATCAAGCTGCGGTTTAATCTTCTTCTCAAAGTACTCGCGATACATGGGCTGCACGTCTCCCGCGATTTTGAGTGGAATTCCTGTGCGCTGCGCTACGTCGATCGCGATATGGGTACCTTTTAATGGAGCGATTCTTCCGATAAAGCTGAGGTACTGCTGCTTCTGCTCAACCAACCGGTACTGGTCGAGATCGATGCCATGGTGAACCGTGAACATCTTGGGCATCGATTCCCGTTTACACTGTGCCTCACTGATGCAAACATAGGTGACGGTGGGGTAGAAATTGTAAAACTCGCTAAGCTTCGCATCGTGGGGGCCATGTAGGGTCAGAACTGTTGGGCGCTCAATGAAGCGCGAAAAGGCCACCGCCTCGGAAGATTGCAAATGGATCACGTCACAATCCTGAGCAGCTTCGTGAACCGCCCATGAGTCATGATTCAAAGACTTAATGAACGCCTGCGCAGGGTTTTTAATCGGCCAATCTGAGCGCTCGTAGATCCAGCGGCGATCTGCGCGGACGCTAGACTCGCCGTTGGTACAGACGGCCACCTCCAGGCCGAGTTGAGTGAGGCCTTCCGCAAGGTGGGCCACAAACAATTCCGTTCCACCGTAATCCGCGGGAGGTACGGCGATGAAAGGCGGCGCAATGAGACCAATCTTCAATTTTTCCGAGCCTCGGGGTCTATCCTAGGTGGAGAAAGATGCTGCGGCAATTGACCCTGTTGTCCGGCTCTGGGCGAGTTTCGGTACCTGTCAATGAGTGATATGGCGATTTATCAACAATCAGTAAGCTGCAGGAGAGGTAAGATCAACTTGCTAAAGGCATAACACATGAAACTCATCTTCTGTGCAGGCGTGCTTTTTTGTGCATGTAGTGCCCCGTCCCAGACACCGGCAACGCTCTCAGACTTCCCCCCTCCGACCAAGGTTCTTCAAGACGAAAGACAATTCAACGATGTTAGGCTGGGACCCGGCAATGCCTTTTCAATCCAGCAAACACCACCCGATTTCCAGCTAGACTCCTTTGACTTGAGTCCTGATGGCAAGTGGATTTTTATGAGCTGGGCCTCAGGCCGACTGGAGGTGAGAGATAGCGAGACTGGAAAGCGTATTGCTCAGTTCAAGCCTATCCCCGGTCCGGTTTTCGAAGCAGATTACAACGATACGACCAAGCAACTGTTGGTAACGAGTCAGCATGGTCTGATTCGCTTCGTGGACCCTCATTCCGGCAAGCGCTTGAGGGAGATTCACACAGAGGTAGGGAAATTTAAGTATGACCTCCAGAGAGTGATCGTAGGCAAAGACGGAGCGTGGATTGCGTACGTCAATGAAGAGAACGGAAAGGTGCTTGGTCTAAAGGGCGACGCTCCCAAAGTTCTAGCCGACCTAGGTGATGCATACGATCTGGCTCTAGCGCCCGACGGATCTGAACTTTGGCTTCTGAACCGGGATAAAGTTTTTGGGTTTAGAACAGATGCCTGGAGCAGAATCGGTTCGGCTCCGCTCCTGACCAGCGTGCACCCTAACGAAACTCCCACGCTGGCCCTCGCTTCTTTCGAAGGCAGTACTGTCGCGTTTGTTCCGTCGCAAACTGGCCTCTTGCGATATGAGCTTAAGACCATGACCGGGCGAAAGGTGACAACAAACCCGACCTATTGGCTAGGCGCAGACACAACCAGAGACGAAGTGCTGGTAAACGAAAAACAAGCCTTCAGCATTTACGAAGTAGACGGCTCACTCCGCTGCAAATGGAAGCCGTTTCAACACCAGAGCATCAAGATCAGTGAGAATGGACAATGGCTGGGGAGCCTCAATTTCGGAAAAGTCGAACTCTGGGCGATGCGTTCGCTTGTGGATTCTTGCAAGCTTTCCAACCGTTGAGCCGCTCCGCTCCGATATTTGCTCTGTCGCAACGCGCCAACTGACGCAATCAGGCGTTATCACTCGTTGATCCTGGAAACGGGGTTTTGAGTGTAATAAGGATTTTTCGAGAATTGATGTGAGTCCCTAAGCAGTACTCTAAACACCCCATCCCACCTGCTGAACGCCTGAACTGCAATACATCACAATCCAGTGTTGGGTAGGGCATTGACCCGACTGACATCATATGTTTTTTTTTCCCATGCTTATGATGTCGAACAAAGCTCGTCTTCCCTTAGCCGCCCGTGGACTCGGAGTGAGCTGTTCATAAGGAGCAAGAATGAGATCCCCAGTAGCACTCTCGCTTAGCATCGCAACCTTAATGTTCTCATCCATTCTTTTCGCCGGCACCTGTGAGGCACAGTCAGTTGCTGTTTGCACATACAGCACCTTCAACCCGCCGAGTGGGTATTCGTGGGCAAGCCCTGCTGGAATCAACGACAACGGAACCATTGTCGGAGCGGTCTTGTCTCCGGCAATTAATAGTGTCAACTATTGGCGGGGTCTGACACGCAATCCTGACGGAAGCATGATTACCTACAAATTTCCAACCAAAACGACCAAAAGCAACTGGTTTACCAAAATTAATAATGCGGGCGTTACCGTCGGCTATTTCGGAGATGAGTTCCTTCACGGAATCGTGAAAAGCGGCAACCAGGCAGTCGAGGTTAATTACCCGAAAGGTTCAAATCCGACCACTTGGCTCTATGGAATTAACAAGTGGCATACGATGGTAGGAGCGTACATCACCTGGAATCCCGGGTTCACCACGGGTTCATTCAAACTGGAAAACGGCAAGTTCATTCCGGTGACAATTCCAAACGCGACTTACGTCTATGCATACGCCATCAACGACAACGGCGTGATCGCTGGCAGTTTCAGCAAGACTCCTGACGGAAAACCAAGATTTTTCCATGGTTTTGCTCTTCAAAAGAATGGATCTTACAAACCCATTGACAACCCAACCGGACTTCAACACAGCGGCACCGAAATCAGAGACATCAACAGCGCTGGAACCATGGTGGGGAACTGGTTGAGTAAGGACACTTCATGTCCAATGTGTGCTTCCCCCCTACAGCACGGATTTATCTACAAGAACAGCATATTTGAGAGCCTTGCGTATCCAGGCGCGCTGCTGACCACAGCAACCGGACTAAACAATCACGGCACAGTTGTCGGGACCGCAAGGATGCCGGCAAATAATGGGACCGGATACAACATCGTCCCTTTCAAGGCGAAATGCGAATAGCTGTCTGTTGCTTGTCTCGTACCCGGGTCACGGTCTAGCCGCCAATTGTCGTTAACGGGCGTTATCACTCATTGACCCGCATTCGAGCGCCCCCCAATATTTAGAATGAGTGTTTATCGCTCACGATACGGCCTTCCCGCAGCGCCGACCGAGTCGATGCGGAAAACAACGAGCTTCATCGGAAATCCCCCCAAGTGTCCCCATCCTGGATGGTAATTCTTGCGGATTGATTCTGGCAGCCTAGGGTCCGGTTGCTGAGGTCCGTAAAGCTCACCGGTGAAAACAACCGCTGCTTTCCCCGATTTTTCTATTTGATTGCTCAGCTCGTTTCGATTCCGCGCAGATTTAAGGGAAAGTTCAAACCATATTGGCTGTACCGAAGGACAATCGGCATCCGTGAGCACCCCCATATCTATACCCGACTCCGCTATCGCGGCGATTCGTATGCTCCGGTGGGCTCCTGGAGCAAGTTTTAAAAGATGACAAACGGTGTGAGGGTTTGATTGCGCGTCACTGGACAAAGTTGCGCATCCGAGCAGAATTGTTACGAAAACGCCTCGCCGCATTCGCTTCCACCTTCGTCGCCTACGGTTGTGAATGATAACAGGCGTTATCACAAGTATGCGCTATTTCTTCGCCCGTTCCGCTCAGCCCCAAGGGGTGTAGCCAAATTTTTCCCGCGCCGGAAAGTGGAGTTGGAGTGAAAGTTGATCCGGGCCGAAAAAAAAGATGAGCCTTACTCCCGTTGCTACGCAAATATCCACTACTCGTGCAGCACACGAGCGGGATCGGTTTTAGTGGCGCGCAGCGCAGGCAGCAAGCCCGCCGCTGTTGAAGTGATGGTTAGGACTGCAAATGCGGAAGCAAACGCGAGCGGCTCGCGGGGATTTACTTGATAGAGCAATGCCCCAATCAATCGCGTCAATGAAAGAGCTGTGACGGAACCTATCACCACTCCGGCAGCCGTCAGAAAAAATCCCTGAGTAAGAACGAGCTGCAACAAATCTCTGGCACTAGCGCCCAGTGCGATGCGCAGGCCGAGTTCTCGCCTACTCTGATTCACCATGTACGACATGACGCCATAAAGCCCGATGGCCGCCATTAGTACCGCGAGTCCGCCAAACATTCCGAGAAGAGTGACCGCGATCTGTTGTGCCCGCAAGGAATACCGGTTCACCTGCTCGCGCATGGTGATGACCTCGGTCGGGGCCAGGTTCGCATCGAGTTCATGGACGACACGCGCCAATGCCGCTGCCATTAGGCTGGCATCGAGTGAGGTTCGAATATTGATAATTCCACTTCGAACCTCCAAACCCTGACGCATGGGAATGTAAAAAAACGGTCTCGGTGCTTCGCCTAATGCCCCATATTTTGAGACCTTTGCGACTCCGATCACTCGCAGTGAGCGTCCGTCAACTTGAAGGCGCTTGCCAACCGGATCCTGTCCTCGCCAATATTGATCCACCATCCTTTGATTTACGATGACCACGGGCAGACTGGTTTCATCGTCTGCATAAGTGAAATCGCGTCCGGACAACAATGCGATTCCCATGGTCTCGAAATATCTCGGGTCCACCTGGTTGTACTCCACGCTCGGCACCTCGTCACTTTGCGCCTGATAACCATCAACCGCAATCCGCGCCGAGGGATACGGCGAGTAGGTAAACGGTCGTATGCGCGAATAGGCAGCAGATTGAACTCCGGAAATTGCCTGCACACGATCCACTAGTGCCTCTCGAAAAGTTTTCGCGCGCTGTTCGTCGTAACCTGCGGTTACGAGGTTGACGGTACTGGTTAAAACGTTTTGCGTAGAAAATCCTGGATCGGCGGTGCGGATTTTGTGCACGCTCTCTATCAGCAGCACTGATCCTACTAACAGTACGAAGCTTAGTGCCATTTGCAGCAAGACCAAACCTGATCGCAGGCGCGATCTGCCGCTTGCTCCGAATACGGCTCCAGACTCGGACTTCAGCGCGGAAGCCACATCGATGTCGCTATTTTGAATGGCTGGAATCAGCGAAAACATGAGTGTAGAAAGCAATGTGATTCCAATACTCAAAGCCAGCACCCGGCCGTCAATTTGACCGGGAAGGTTTACAGCAGCGCCCCCGGTGGGAGGAAGTAAGAAAGCGACCAAATTCCGGCAAGAATACGCGACCAGAATCCCTCCAATGGCGGCACAGGCTGAAAGAATCAAGCCCTCAGTGAATAGCTGCTTCAGCAGCCGGCTTCGTCCCGCGCCAACGGCGAGCCGCACCACGATCTCTCGCCTGCGCGCAAAAGATCGGACAAGCAACAGATTGCTAACGTTTGCGCAAACGATGAGCAGCAAAATAAAGACAGCAGCACTTGAAAGTTTCATTACTGGCAGCTGCTCAGAAGCGCCATTGAATGGGTCTTTCCATAATGGAAATAGCTTGATGCCCCTCCCCCGATTGGTGGCGGGGTATTCGATTTCGAGCCTTTTGGCTATGCTTGCAAGTTCCTGTTCGGCCTGTCGGGGGCTCACTCCGCGCTTTGGCAAAACGAAGCCTTCAATCCAGCGCTCATCGCGATTCTCTAACTTGTACCCGCCGGGCTCGAAGAGCTCCTGCATCGATATTGGCACCCAGAACTCAATCGGGTAGCCGACAAAGGTTCCATAAAATCCCTCGGGTGCAACTCCGATAATTGTGTGCGGAACGCCATTCAGCATCTGCGTCTTGCCAATCACTTCCGGATCTCCGTGAAAGCGCTGCATCCATAACCAGTAGCTGATTACCGTGACTGGATGCGCGTTCCGTCCTTGCTCTTCAGCGGCGTAAAATCCCCGTCCGCGCAGCAGGGGTATTCCCAGAGCATTGAAATAATTGGAGGAGACAATGCTGGCTGCCACTCGCTCGGCGCGGTCGCCAATGGTTAGCGTTGTTCCCGTAATTTTGTCTGCAATAAAGGAATCAATGAAAGTGGAATTCCTCTGCAAATCGAGGAAGTCGGGCCATGACATGGAATCAGGATGACTCTCGCCCGGCTTGAGGCCGGTCAGAACCAGCAAACGATCCTGATTCACTACCTTCGGAAATGGACGTAGCAGGATTCCTTCAATCCAGCTGAAAACAGCCGCATTGGCTCCGATTCCGAGCGTGAGACACGTGATTACCAGCAGCGAAAACAAGGGGCTCCGTCGCAACATCCGGAAACCGTAATGTAGGTCCCTCAGTACGTTTTCGATGAACATATCCAGCCTTTCCGTGATCGGAGGTCTCTTCCGCAGATATCCAACCCGATGACACTTTGACCGTTCAGAGTAGCATTTGGCGTACCAGATCCAAGATCCGCTATCTTGCAATCGATGCTGCGTGATGTAGCTTCACAGGAATCGTCGGGCGTCCGAGATTGGGATTGAGTGTTCGGAAATGAACGGGTACTGTTGTGGCAGGCGAGGGTTTACGAGCGACGCGATCACCGGACAATAATATTTGGCAGGCTGCTCCCAAACTTTCTGCGGCAGACTTTTATATTTGACATCGCCGGAAAAGTGCCGTGCCGGTGACGGCAATGATGTTCCCGATTCGCACTGCGCGCGAGATTCCGACCTTCGGCTCGAATGGCGATCCGGTCGAGACCTGTTGGCGTCTGCTGCTCAGAGCTGTAGCTCCTTCCAAGATCCTTACCTTACACCCAGAGCTCATCATGCTGGGTGCCTGCTTTCTTCGATCACGGGTTGAGATTGATGTTGCAACAGAATTCGGAAAGCGAGTCCGTGCGTAATCAGCAGCAGTGGCACTATTAACGTGGGAAGGAAGAATGCGGCTCCCAACTGCCCCGCCAGTAGTCCGCTGTGAGCCGCCTGGTAGAAAGCATTGAAGAGATCGGCTGTACCCCAGATGCTGAAGATCCAGGTAGTGGCAACGCCAGCGGCACTGGGTAGCAATAGCAGCGAAAGCAACGCAAGTATCGCCGCAATGATGTCCCCATAGGCC
>Ga0070741_10003501_pt1 | contig 38870 bp, 33 predicted proteins | sample Coa_R1_4_FD_66440 | JGI IMG/M metagenome (GOLD analysis project Ga0070741, IMG submission 66440) | Surface soil microbial communities from Centralia Pennsylvania, which are recovering from an underground coalmine fire - Coalmine... | ecosystem: Environmental > Terrestrial > Soil > Unclassified ... | reverse complement strand
TAAAGGGTGGGCCTAGTGAACCCATTCTGCCTGCTCGACGACTGACCGGGGAGCAGTGAAGCGAGCCACCAATGCCAGTAAAATCGGTGTGCGTCGTCGTGTCCAGAGGAAATGTGACCCTGGGACATTAGTACCTATGTTCCGTTTCGGAGCGGTGTCAATGCTGGGAGTTCTTGAAGGAGGGGTTTCAGCAGTACACGTGTCAATTCCACCCAGGTTGGATAGATTAGGTTCCCATTACAATCCCGAGGTGTGAGGGGATTGAATAAATCGGAAGCGCGAATTCCAGGATCCCGACCAGCACGGATCTACGCCGATTTCTTCATTTGCAAGATCGGATCGCGCATTTCAAGTGCGCGGTTCAGTTCTTCGGCAAGCTCAATCAGTTTCTTTGGGTCAGTTTCCTTGGCCACTTCGGCCGCAATCTCTTGCCAAGTGCGAATGGGCTTGCGGTCTTGTGACATAAGAATTCCTCCCTTCGCACAGCCAACCTCATGGCGTGAACCCGAAATGAGGCTTGAAGTTCTGCGGAATCTAAAATAAAGCAGACTTTTTCTCGACTCCAAAGTGCCGAAAATGCCATCTTTTCAGGAACAGCGCGGAACGTCTGCCTTCGAGTGTCGTTCCGGCCACGATCACGGGGATGGCACTTCGCTATATGCCTCTGTCTCGCCCTCCGCGACTCGGTTTGCCTGATAACTGCTATCCCGTCTATGTCTGCCACTCCTCTGTAACCTCTACTCAGTCAAGGGAAAAATTACCCCGCGTGCTTTGACTTGTTGCCTCTTTGCAAACAGTTCGACGTTTGGCACCACGTGTGCAATCGAATATTGCAGGTATTTTGGTTGCAACGAAAAGGCTCGAACAGTAATCCATTCATGTAGTGTCGCTCTAAATATTCATCCAGCGTTGTTTGATCAAGTAATTTCTATTTGTTATCTCGCCATTCTCGGCGAACTGTCCCGGAGGGTAGGCAATGGCAGTCCGCATCCTGATTGCTGATGATCACGAAGTCGTGCGCCGCGGCCTTAGCTCGTTGCTCGAAGCCTGCGAAGGATGGCAGGTGATCGGCGAGGCGGTGGATGGCCGCGAAGCTGTCGCCAAAACCAAAGAACTTAAGCCCGATCTCCTCATCATGGACATTGGCATGCCTAACCTCAATGGCCTCGCCGCTGCCGGCCAGATTCTGCACGACAATCCCAGCCAGCGCATTCTGATCCTGACGGTCAGCGACTCCGAGGCCATTGTGCGTGAGGTGCTCGAGGTCGGCGCCCGTGGTTTTGTGCTCAAGTCAGACGCCGCACGTGACCTTGTCACCGCAGCTGAAGCGCTGCTGAAAAACCGTACTTTCTTTACCTCCCATGTCGGTGAAATGGTACTGTCCGGGTATCTCAATGGCGGCCAAAAACTTCCTTCTGTACCCCGCCTGACGTCCCGCGAGCGGGAAATCATCCAGTTGCTAGCGGAAGGGAAGAGCACCAAGGAGGTCGCATCCATTCTTGATCTCAGTGTGAAGACCGCGGAAACTCACCGCAGCAACATCATGCGCAAATTAGGCATTCACTCGGTGAGCGGGCTGGTCATGTACGCGATCCGCAACAACATTATTCAAGCCGAAAGCCTGGGATTCCCCGCCGGGCAAAACTTTTCACTCTCCTGATCTGTTATTTCTCGTTTCGTAGCACACGTCTCGCCGCCTGCTCCCCGGCAGGCGGACGTTCTCTCCTGTAAGATGTGTGGCCAAGCTATGAAGCGCTTGCGGCAGCTTGCCAAACCTTACCGCATCACCCATGGAAAGCACTTTCGCCTGAAAGACTTCGATCCCGCCGACACGGGCACAATTGCCTCCGAAGACAGCGCCAGCGCGGACCTGCAGAAAAGCGTCGAAACTCTTGCCGATCTTCAGGACAGACTTTACGCACAGGATCGCTGGGCCCTGTTACTGATCTTCCAGGCCATGGACGCCGCGGGGAAGGACAGCACCATCAAGCACGTAATGTCGGGCGTGAATCCGCAAGGTTGCCAGGTGTACTCATTTAAAGCGCCGTCTGAGGAGGAACTCGATCACGACTACTTGTGGCGCACCATGCAGCGCGTGCCTGGGCGCGGGCGCATTGGCATTTTCAACCGCTCCTATTACGAGGAAGTCCTCGTAGTCCGCGTGCATAAAGCAGTCTTTGAAAGGGAAAAACTCCCGCCACCGCTGGTGACGAAGGATATCTGGAGTGAGCGCTACGAGGATATTTGCGCGTTCGAGCGCTACATGACCCGCAACGGCATTCTGGTTCGCAAGTTCTTCCTGCACGTTTCAAAGGAGGAACAAAAAAAGCGCTTTCTCGCTCGCCTGGACGAGCCAGAAAAGAACTGGAAGTTTTCCGCGGCCGACGTCCACGAACGTCAATATTGGGACGACTACATGGAGGCCTACCAAGACATGATTCGCAATACGGCGAGCTCTGAAGCTCCATGGTTCGTGGTTCCGGCGGATCATAAGTGGTATGCGCGACTGGTAGTGGCTGCCGCCGTGGTGGGCACGCTCGAGAAGCTTGATCTCTCTTATCCGAGGTTGGACGCCCAACAACGTAAAGACCTAGCAAAAGCCCGGCAGGTGCTCATGCGCGAAAAGTAGTGTGCCTCGTACGAAGGACTGATTCAGCGAATCGCGTCTGCGCTCGCTCCCTTGTTGACCGATGTCTTCTCCCGTAAGATAGTCGGTTCCATTCTTCCCTGGGGTGTAATCAGATGTTTCACACAAAGCGCATTGCTGCGTGGTCTGTATGCGTGCTCATTCTTTTCTTCTCTAATCTCTCCGTTCGCGCTCAGGAAACAACTGAGCGCACCCGTAAACCCGCCACGGAACAGAAACCTGCTGAAACCCAGCCTAAAGCCGAAGAAGCCAAAGACGAGCATGAGGACCCTCTCTTCAAGGGCATGAAGTACCGGGTGATTGGTCCATTCCGCGGTGGCCGCTCGCTCACTGCCGCCGGAATTCCTGGTGATCCCACCACCTACTATTTCGGATCCACCGGCGGTGGCGTGTGGAAGTCCACGGATGGTGCCCTGACCTGGACCTCGGTCTTCGACAAGGAAGGCACATCCTCCATTGGCAGTGTGGCCGTCGCTCCCTCTGAGCCTACAACGATCTACGTCGGCACCGGCGAGGCTTGTATTCGCGGCAATATCTCGCATGGCGACGGAGTCTACAAATCGCTCGATGCAGGAAAGACCTGGAAGAATATGGGGCTCCGCGACAGCCGTGCTATCGGCAAGCTGATCGTTCACCCGCGCAACCCTGACATTGTCTTCGTCGCGGCCCTCGGCCATCCCTTCGGACCCAACCAGGAGCGAGGGGTTTTCCGAACCACTGATGGCGGCAAGACGTGGGACAAGGTTTTATACAAGGATGAGAACACGGGTGCTGTCGACATTGCCTTCGATCCGCACAATCCCAATGTCCTTTATGCTTCGTTATGGCAAGCGCGGCGCACGCCCTGGAATCTTTCCAGCGGCGGCCCGGGCAGCGGAATCTATCGTTCCAATGACGGGGGCTCTACCTGGAAGCAGTTGACCGAGCATGGCTTGCCCAAGCTTCCTTACGGCCGGGTCGGCGTGGCCGTTGCCGCCAATTCCGACCGCGTGTATGCCTTGATTGAAGCTCACGATGGCGGACTGTACCGTTCGGATAATGGCGGAGATACCTGGGAACTGGTTAACGCGAATCACAGCTTCACGCAGCGCGCCTGGTACTACATGCACGTGATCGCCGATCCGCAGGATGCCGACACGGTGTACATCATGAACGTGGACGCGTACAAGTCCACTGATGGGGGCCGCAGCTTTAACAAGGTGAAGATTCCTCATGGCGACAACCACGGCCTGTGGATCGATCCGAAGGATTCGCGACGTCTCATCGCTTCTAATGATGGTGGGGTGACGGTCTCGCTCGATGGTGGCAAATCATGGTCGCGCCAGGATAACCAACCCACCGCGCAGTTCTATCATGTGATTACCGACACCCGTACTCCTTATTACGTCTATGGCGCGCAGCAGGACAACAGCACCATTGCGATCGCCAGCCGCAGTGACGAGAGCACCATCAATCGCTCCAATTGGTACGCCGTTGGCGGCGGTGAAGCCGGTTATATTGCGCCCTATCCTCCCGATCCGAATATTGTGTACGCCGGCGATTACCAGGGAAATCTAACCCGCTTCGACAAGCGCACTGGGCAGCTTAAGAACATTGCTGTGCAACCTGATCTGTCCGACGCCTATGGCGCCGCGAATCTCGAGCACCGTTTTCAGTGGACTGCGCCGCTGATCATTTCTCCCCATGATCCCAACACTATCTATTACGGGGGCGAACGTATCTTCAAGACCACCGATGCTGGCATGCATTGGGAAGCGATCAGTCCCGACCTCACCCGCAACGACAAAAGCAAGCAGCAGCCCTCGGGTGGCCCCATCACGATCGACGATACTGGCACCGAGTATTACGACACCGTGTTCAGCATCGCGGAGTCGCCGCTTACGCGCGGCTTGATCTGGGCAGGCACCGATGACGGACTGATTCAACTGACGCGCGACGGCGGAAAGAACTGGGCTAACGTCACTCCAAAGGATCTGCCGGAGTGGAGCCGCATCAGCCTGATTGAAGCCTCGCCGCACGATGCCGGCACGGCTTACGTTGCCGTCGACCGCCATCAACTCGACGATCTCAAGCCCTACATCTACAAGACGAGCGATTACGGCAAGACATGGTCGCGGTTAGGGAAGGGAATTCCTGACAGCACGTTCGTTCGCGCGGTACGCGAAGACCCCAAGAAGCGCGGGTTGCTCTACGCGGGTACAGAGAGCGGTGTTTATGTCTCCTTCAACGATGGCGCCGACTGGCGCGCCATGCAGCTCAACCTGCCGCGCGTGCCCATCCACGACTTAGTCGTCAAAAACGACGATCTCGTTGTTGCCACACACGGCCGCTCGTTCTGGATCCTGGACGACGTGAGCCCGCTGCGTCAGTTCACCGACCAGGTGGCCAAGGACGACGTTCACCTCTACGCCCCGGCAACCGCTTACCGCATTCACGCGGATCCCGACGCTCCCGCCAAGGCCGTGCTGAACGGCCAGAATCCACCTGCGGGCGGCGTAATTTACTATTACCTGAAAGAGGCTCCCAAGGACCTGGTCACCATCGAGATCCTCGATGGCTCCGGTTCCGTAATTCGCGCCTATTCCAGTAAGAAGTTGCAGCCGCTTGACGAGCCGCTCGACCCGGATGACAAGAAACCGGAGAAGCAGATCAAGGCGGAAGGAGGTCTCAACCGTTTCCTTTGGGATATGCGCTATGAGGGCGCCAGCAGCGTTCCCGACTACTATCTGTACGAGTACAAAGAAGGCGCTCGCGGTCCGTTTGCTTTGCCCGGGCAGTATCAGGTGCGGCTGACTGTCGACGGCAAAAGCCAGACCGCTCCCCTGGAGGTAAAACTCGATCCCCGGGTCAATGCGGCTACCGCGGATCTCCAGAAGCAATTCAAGTTGCTGATGGAAATTCGGGACGAGCTCACGCGCACGTACGACACCGTCAACCAGATTCAGGATGTGCGCTCACAGGTTAATGGCTTGTCGAAGCGCCTCCCTGACCCGGGCAACTCCAAGGTGGTTCTGACCGCCGCTAGTGCTCTTGACCAGAAACTTATTGCTCTCCGCGATCAGCTCATCAACTTGAAAATCGCTGCCAACGAAGATTCCCTGCGTTTTGCCCCCCAAGTCGATGGCAAGCTTGCGTACCTGGCGATGGCTGTCGGCGGAGACTCCGATACCCCGCCCACGGAAGGCGAATACCGCGAGTTTGAAAAGCTCAAGAAGCAGGTGGATGATCACGTCGCGCAGTGGTCGGAACTTCAGCGCACGGATCTGGCCAGTTTCCAAAAGCTGACCAGCGATCAGGGTATACAGGCCATCGTCGTGCCCTCTCCCAGTTCAGCGCAGAGTTCAGGAGAAGAGCCGAAATAGTAACTTTGTAGAAACGAATTCGAGCACCGCGTCCTTGAAGCCGGATGAATACGCTTGCGGCTTGCTAGCGGCAGTGTGTGCAGGCAGGGACCCACTCAGTGATCGCGCCCCATCGTTTCCATATGTCGTTTCGCGACTTTTTGCCATTCCGCATTGCATTTCCTTTCCATTCAGCATCTAACTGGGTAACGGTCCCAAATTCACACCGGCTTAGAATGAAGTGACTGGCCGGTTGTCCGTTTTCAAATCTAGGAGGCAGATGCAAACGCCCAGACCCACGGCTGGGTCGACGTTTGACAACTTACTCTTGCGTCTCGATGGCGCACCCACACCTCGTTGCCTGGCCAGGTGGCGATGGCGCGCGCTTGCCGTTCTTATCGCGTTGCTTTCGGCCGCTGCAAGCAGTCCAGCGCAGGCTGGCAATCTCATCAGCATGGATCAGGCCATTGATCTGGCCCTGACCCACAATCATGCACTACAGGCAACTCGCACACTCATCCTGCAAAACCAGGCCCAGGAAATCACCGCCAACCTTCGGCCGAATCCCACCTTCGGCTTCGATTCGCAGTTCATCCCGATCTTCAGTCCCGGTTCTTTCTCTCTCGATAACCTGAACGTCACACAGCAGTTCGATGTTGGCATCGGATATCTGTTCGAGCGCGGCCACAAGCGGCAACGCCGGCTGCAAGCCGCTCGCGACCAGACCTCAGTCACGCGCGCCCAGGTTACCGATGCGGAGAGAACTCTAATCTTCAATGTCGGACAGCAATTCATTGCCGTTCTTCTGGCCGAGTCTTCGCTGCAACTCGCCCAGCAGGATCTGAGCAGTTTTCAGCAGACCGTCGACATTTCCGAGACGCAATACAAGTCGGGTTTCATTAGCGAAGGCGACTATCTCAAAATCAAGCTGCAGTTATTGCAGTTCCAGACCGACGTCTCTTCGGCGCGCCTGGCGCGCGTGGAGGCCCTCGCGGGATTGCGACAATTGCTGGGATATGAAGCGGTCGGCGCGGACTTTGACGTGCTCGGCCAGTTGGAATACCAGCCGGTGAAATCCAGCGAGGACGATCTTCGCGCATTGGCATTGCGCCAGCGGCCTGATTTCCGTGCGGCTGAACTGGGCATCACCGCGGCCCAAAGCCAGATCCTACTTGCCAAGGCGAATAGCAAACAGGATGTGACCGGCACCTATGATTTCACCCATGTCTCCGGTCAGAACACGGCGTCGGTGTTTGTCAGTTTCCCATTGCCCATCTTCGACCGCAACCAGGGAGAAATCGCTCGCACCCGTTACGCCCTCACCCAGGCTCAGCAGCAACAGCAGGCTGCCAGCGACATCGTCCTCACGGACGTCACCAACGCTTACGAGACGGTTCGCAGCAACGATGAAGTGGTGAAGCTCTATACTTCCGGGTATCTGAAAAATTCCCAGGACTCACGCGATATAAGCGAATACGCGTACAAGCGAGGTGCCGCCAGCCTCCTGGATTACCTGGACGCTGAGCGCAGTTATCGTGCAGTGCAATTGGCCTACCGCCAGGCGCTCGCGTCATACATGACCGCTGTCGAACAGCTCAAGCAGGCTGTGGGAACGAGGAACTTGCCATGAAGCGACGGAGCAAGCTAGCCACATTAGCGTCATGTTGCGCTCTGCTTGGGGCGTTTCTTTTAATGCTATCGAGCTGCAGCAGTTCAAAATCCGGCGTGGCTGCCAGTAGTTCCGGCCATGATCCAAACCGGCCTGAATTGTTCTCCATTCCCCAGGATCAGCTTTCGCACGTTCAGATCGTCACCGTTGCCCCCACCACTCTCACGCGCACTCTGCGCTTGACCGGAACCGTCGCCTACAACAATTTCCGCACAACCCCTGTCATCACGCAAGTGAGCGGTCCAGTGAGCCGCGTATTGGTCGTGCCTGGGCAGCACGTCAAGCGCGGCGAAGCTATGCTCTACGTGGCCAGCCCTGATTATTCCCAACTGCGCTCGAATTACCTGAAGGCCAAAGACGCATACGCCCTGGCTCAGAAGTCACTCGCCCGTGCGCAGGATTTATATCAGCACCACGCGATCGCTGAGCAGAACCTGGAACAGGCTCAATCGGCGGAGGTGCAGGCGGGCGGCGACCTGGTGGCCGCTCGCGCCGCCCTCAAGGTCATGGGCATTACCGATCCCGATGCTCTCGTTTCTGCTCCGCCCAGCTACGAAGTCCCTGTATTGGCGCCGATCGGCGGACAAGTCGTGGAACAGTTGGTGTCGGTCGGTCAGCTCATTCAACCCGGTAACACTCAATGCTTCACCATTTCCGATACCAGCACGGTCTGGGTACTGGTCAATGTGTATCAGAAGGATTTGCCTTATGTGCGTGTCGGCGATCCCGTGACCATTCAGACCGATGCCTATCCCGATATTTTTCACGGACGCATCTCCTACGTCGCGGCATCGCTCGATCCCAACACCCGTACCTTGCAGGCCCGTATCGAAACCAGTAATCCGGCGGAGAAGCTGAAGAAAGATATGTACGTGGTGGCTACGGTCGTCGCCGGCAAAATTCAAAATGCGATGGCCGTCCCTGATTCTGCCGTCCTGCGCGATAACGAAAATCAGCCTTTCGTCTACGCTGAAGTCGGCAACCACCAGTACGGAAGGCGATCCGTGACTCTCGGCAACAGCGATGGCGGGAAAACCGAAATACTCAGCGGCCTGCAGGCGGGGGACCGCGTGATCGGAGATGGCAGCCTGTTCTTGCAGTTCGCCAACTCGCTGCAGCAATAGCCCCGCATGATCCACCGAATCGTCCAAGCAGCCCTTCGTCAGCGCTTCCTGGTTTTGATGCTCACGCTGTTCATGACTTTGGCGGGCATCCTGTCATTCCGCAAAATGCCGGTGGATGCCTACCCTGACCTCTCCCCGCCCATGGTTGAGCTGATCACACAGTGGCCGGGCCATGCTGCGGAGGAAGTCGAGCGCCTGGTGACGTTGCCGCTCGAAGTGGAAATGAATGGCGTGCCTCACATGGTGGTGATGCGTTCGATTTCTCTGTACGGTTTATCCGACATCCGGCTGACCTTCGAAGAAAGTACCGATAACTATTTTGCCCGGCAGGTCGTGTTTGAACGCCTTGGCGATGCGCAGCTCCCCACCGGGGTGACGCCCAGTCTCGCTCCCCTCTTCAGCCCAAGTGGCTTGGTGTATCGCTATGTTCTGGAGAGTCCCGACCGCAGCGCTCAGGAACTTAAAACTTACGAGGACTGGATCATCGAGCGCGCTTATCGCGCAGTTCCCGGGGTAGCTGACGATTCCGGATTCGGCGGCACCGTCATGCAATACCAGGTGCTCCTTGATCCCGCCCGTATCTACGGGTATCACCTCACCGTGCCGCAAGTGATTAGCGCACTCACCGCCAACAATTCAAATGCCGGCGGCGGATTCTATTCGCAGGGAGGTCAGTTTTACTACGTTCGCGGCATAGGCCTCATCCGCGACACGAAAGAGATCGGCAATGTCGTGGTTGGCAGCAATAAAGGGGTGCCTATCCGCGTTCGCGATATCGGCAGCGTGGAAATCGGGCACGCGCCCCGGCTGGGCGAATTCGGGTTTCAGAACAATGACGACGCCGTGGAAGGCGTTATTCTCATGCGCCGCGGCGAGCAGACACAAAACGTTCTGAAGGGCGTAGAGGAGAAAACCGAACAGCTCAACCGCCAGATTTTGCCGCCTGACATCAAGATCCGTCCTTTTTACGATCGCAGCGAATTGGTGAAGCTCACCACCGAGACCGTGGAAGCCAATCTGCTTCGCGGCATGCTGCTCGTCCTGATCGTTCTTATCTTCTTCCTGGTGAGCGTGCGCGCGGCCCTGATCGTGTCGCTCACCATTCCTCTTTCGCTGCTGTTTTCTTTCATCATCCTGCACGCCCACGACGTTTCCGCCAACCTGCTTTCCATCGGCGCCATCGACTTCGGCATCATCATCGACGGCACCATCGTGATGATTGAGAACATCTATCGTGAACTCGGGCTCCGCGAAGGTAAGGACTACGACATTTTCGAGGTCATCACGACCGCCGCCAAAGATGTGGATCGTCCCATCTTCTACTCGGTCGCCGTCATCATTGCCGGGTACCTCCCCATCTACGCCTTGAGCGGCCCTTCCGCAAAACTGTTCCATCCTATGGCCGAAACCATGTCTTTCGCGCTCATCGGAGCCCTGATTCTCACGCTCACACTTATTCCGGTGCTCGCTTCTTATTGGTTTAAGAGCGGGGTGAAAGAAAAACCGAATCGTGCTTTCGACTGGATGAGAGACAAATATGCAAAGGCTCTGGATTGGTCGCTCGCGCGCCCCAGGCAAACCATGCTCATCGCTACCGCAATCTTCGGCGCCACGCTTCTGCTGATTCCATTCATCGGTGGCGAGTTCATGCCGCACCTGGATGAGGGTGCTCTGTGGGTGCGCGCCACCATGCCTTACACAATCTCTTTCGAGGAGGCTAGCAAGATCGCCCCGCAGTTACGTCAAATCCTTCTCTCATATCCTCAAGTGACCGTAGTCGGCTCCGAACTCGGCCGTCCTGATGACGGCACCGATCCCACCGGATTCTTCAACTGCGAATTCTATGTCGGCCTGAAGCCTTATAAAGATAAGTCCTGGGATAGCGAAATTCACTCCAAGCCTGAGCTGATTGAATCCATCGATAAACGACTGCGCGCCTTCCCCGGAATTATCTTCAACTACACTCAGCCCGCAGAAGACGCTGTTGACGAAGCTCTCACTGGTTTGAAGAGTTCACTGGCAGTCAAGATCTACGGTCCCGACCTTACTGTGCTACAAGACAAGGCGGTGAATATCAAGAACACGCTGGCGAAGGTTCCTGGATTTACAGAGCTCACGGTCGTACGTGAACTTGGCCAGCCCAGCCTTCTCATCGATGTCGATCGCGAAAAGATCGCGCGCTACGGAATCAACGTGGCCGATGTGGAAGCCGTAATTCAGGCGGCCGTCGGGGGTCAGGCCGCCACCCAGGTAATACAAGGCGAAAAGTTGTTTGATCTTGTCGTACGAATGCAGCCGCAATTCCGTAGCAGCGCCCATGACATCGGCAACCTGCTCGTCGGCACCCCGGACGGTCAGCAGATTCCCCTTAGCCAACTGTGTGACATCAAGCAGGGCAACGGCGCCTCTTTCATCTATCGTGAAAATAATTCGCGTTATATAGGCGTGCAGTACAGCATCCAAGGCCGAGATCTGCAGCGCGCCGTGGAAGATGGACAACAGGCCATCAGTAAGTCGGTTTCTTTGCCTTCCGGCTACTGGATGGAGTGGGGTGGAGAGTACAGCCTGTTTCTCGAAGCCAAATCGCAGCTTTACCTTATCGGGCCTCTCGCCGTCCTGATCATCTTCATGATCCTTTTCGCCCTGTATGGCAATTTCAAGTTTCCCGTCAGCATTGCTCTCGGCGTGATCATGACGGAGCCGGTCGGCGCGCTTGTCGCACTCAAGCTCACCGGGACGCCCTTCAGCGTCTCCTCGGTTTTGGGATTGCTGGCGCTGCTGGGAGTATCGGTAGAGACTGCCGTTATCCTGGTCAGTTACATCAACAAATTGCGCTTGGAGGGGCTGGACATCCGCACCGCCACTCGCGAAGCTTCACTTTTGCGGTTGCGTCCTATCACGATGACTGCTCTCGTCGCTTGTCTCGGCCTCCTGCCGGCGGCTCTCTCGACCGGCATCGGATCTGACACTCAGAAGCCCTTCGCCATAGTCATCGTGGCAGGCCTGGTTTCACGCCTTTTTCTGGGTTTTTTCGTCAATCCTGTGCTCTACGAGATGGTTGCGCGCGACGGCGACATACTCCAGGTTTGATTTCTGCTCAGCCGTAACTGTTACCAGCCAGTTACCTTTCTACAACTTTCGTGCCATGCCTATGGCACCTAGGTCCATTGACCCCTTGATGCTTGGTTGCTACTTTGAGCACAGATCACGGCGTCTTAGCTCCCCTCACCGTGCAGAGCAGCATTGTTCGGGTTGGGGGTGAGCCATGCGATTGATGCATCTCTGTTACGCGGCGGTCGGTTTTGCGGTGGCACGCTGGATTTTCCGGCGTCAGCCCGTTCCGGTGCTGGATCCGGTCGCACGTTTAAGGGTTTCTGGCCTGCTGTAAGAACACAAGTTTGTAGGGCGCGCGTCCCGTTGCGCTTCACTTCGTCGCGCGCGCCCAGTGTTCCCCACCTTGTTCCTAAATCTCCGCGGAAGTTCTAGTACTAACGTTCCATTCTCGGTTACTTCTTGTCCCCGAATCCGGCATACAATTTTGGCGGAAGCTTTCATGTCGACCCTAAGACCCAGGTTGCGACTGATCACGGCGCTTTTGCTCGCCACAATGTGGGCGCCGGCACTCCTTCTTGCTCAGTCGGATGGCTCGGAAATGTCGCTGGGAGATTTAGCGCGCTCGCTCCGTAAGAGCGATGCTCTGGGCGCGCATACGGTTATCGATAACGACAATCTATCTCAAGTTGTGCAGGAAGTTGAAAATCGACGACTCAACGGCGCGGCCATGGTGCTGTCGATCGATGATGCCGGCAAGAGCCTGAAGATCTCTGCGCCGGACGTCACTTGCAGTCTTTCCTTCAGTGCGCAAGCTACACCACTGCTGACGGAATCTTTTGTGTCGCAGAATCTTCCGCACAGCGAAATTCCTAAAATTGACGGCCCCGCGAGCATCACCGGCGATACCCTCCAGGTCACGATCTACAACGGCACAGCGTGGAACTTGCGCGAGATTACCGTGGGGTTAACTGTGATCCGTCCTGAACACGCTGTCCTCCCCGCCACGGCCGTGGCTCGGGGTAACGCGCGCCTGGTTCCTGCCGCACAGATCGAGTCCATCCCGCCCGTGAATCCGCCGTCAGCTGTTGAAAAGCGTTCCGACATCACCGTCCTGTTCCACTTGAAGGGCTCCGCGGCTCCATCCACAACCAGCGTCTTCCAAGCATCCATGGCGACCCCTCTCAGCCCCGACCAGGAATGGCACTGGGCCATCGTCGATGCCAAAGGCATTCCACCTCAGTAAGTCCCGCTCTCAGTGTCGAAAAACGACATCGAAGCTCCATGTGGCGATACCCATGAGACATCTCCTCGCATTCCATTGCCGGGTTCGTTGCTGGAACAATAGCCTGACAGAAAATTAACATTTCCGTGACATCGCAGGAGTGCTGGCGAACTACGTTATTGCCTCGATGCTGGTTCCTGTTGGGCGCCGGACTAGGCTTTTCAGGTACTGCTGACCGGCTTTGCTCACAGCATCTCGGACAACTACTGAGACACGGAGGTGGCTTATGTTCGCTCGCTGGATCCGCTTGCCCGCACTGGTTTTGCTGACGCTAGGATTGTTGCTGGTCGGGGCTTCCCGGCAAGGTGTTGCTGCCGGAGCGTCGTCCGCGCCGACGGTGCGGCAGATTATTGTGCCCGATGAAGATCGATTCTCACCCTTTGCGATTACCGTGAGGGTTGGTCAGAGGGTCGTTTGGGTTAATAGAGATACCGACGATCATACCGTCGTCAGTGATGATGCATTCAACACCGCTGGGCATCGGGGAACCGACGTGTTACTGCACGCCAACGGCGGCACGTTCACTCTGGTGTTCACCCATCCCGGCGTATTCCCATTCTATTGCCGCTTCCACGCCATGCTGGATGAACACAACCAGCCGAAGGCCCCTGGCCCAGAGGGCGGCATTCAAGACCCGAATGGGAATTTCGGAACTCCCATGAGTGGAGTGATTACCGTTCTGGATAACGACTAGGGCCTGCGCTCCAGCCCTATTCACAATTTCGACAGCCCGCCCTCATTGCACGAGTGCGGGCTTTTTACTGCATTCCTGTGTCCAATTTATTGCAGTCTCGTTGGTGTAGGTTTAGAGCGTGAAAAAACAGTTGCAGGGCGAAGCCGCCGGATAAGTTCGACTCTCATTTCGCAACCTCTTCGGTCCTTCCAGTCCGCATGCTGAGGAAAGCGGCATCCAAAATCTGTTGATTCTTCCAGCCTTCCTCTCCGGGAACTGGGAATTGAGTCCTGCCTTCGACCGCGTCCGCAAACGCGTCCACCTGTTTCGCGTACACGCCTGCATTCGAAACGGTCTCTGTTTCCACCACATCCCAGCCCCGCAACAACTGCAGCGTGATCGGACGTTCCACATTCAACCCGTTTTCGGCACGCAACACTCCGCGTTCCCCGACAAATTCCAGAGGGGTGCGGTACTCCGCTCGGAATGACACCAGGACAGACCCCAATGTCCCCTGCGAGAACTCCAAGGTCAACGCCGCCCCTGCCTCTACGGTTCCCGAACGGCTATCGTTGAAACCGCGCGCGCTCACCCGCAAGACGTCGTCCTGCAAGACATAGCGCAGAGCATCGACTGAGTGCACACCGACATCCGCGACCGGACCACCGCCCGCGATGCTGGCGTCGTTCAACCACGCGCGCGCGTGTCCGTCTCCCGCATAGAACGAAAACTCGGACCGGGCAAACACTGGTTTTCCTATCTGCCCGGCGGCAATGCGTTCCCGCAGCCGCGCCAGGCTCGGCTCGAACCGGAAGACCTGGGCCACTCCGAGCAGTACGCCTGCCGACCTAGCGGCCTCCACCATCTCACGGCACTCCTTGGCATTGATTGCCATCGGTTTTTCGCACAGAACCGGTTTCTTGTAGCGCACCGCAGTCAGAACATCTTTCAGGTGCATGGCATTGGGCGTGGTCACAAATACCGCGTCCACTTCAGGAGATTGGCAGAGTTCCTCGGCCGAGGAGAATGCCAAGGGTATGCCATTCTGCCGCGCCGATTCCCGCGCTTTCTCCATGGTTCGGCGTGAGAGTGCCGTGACTTGGCAGCGCGTGGCCTGCCTAAATCCCGGCATAAGTCTCTTCACCGCATGCAGTCCAAATCCCACGATTCCAAATCGCACCATCTCGTGTGTCCTTCACTGCAGAGTGGCTGAATAGAGCCTCAAGGGTAACGTCCTGAGGTTTGACTTGCTATTCGATGAAGCCTAACATGCCCGCGAGCGTCCCCTGTCGCATGATCGGCCACGTCCTAGGTCACTATCGAATTATCGAAAAAATCGGCGAAGGGGGCATGGGCGAGGTTTACCGCGCTCGCGATGATCGTCTCTCGCGCGATGTTGCGGTCAAGATCATTCGGCCTTCTGCCTCCGCCGATCCCGATCGTCTCCGACGCTTCGAGCAGGAAGCACAAGCCGCCGCGGCATTGAACCATCCCAACATTGTTGCAATCTACGATGTCGGCATCCATGAAGGTTCGCCCTATATCGTCTCTGAATTGCTGGAAGGCCACACCCTGCGGGAACGGCTGTTTGAAGGACCGCTGCCTGTCCGCCAGACGGTGGATTACGCGCTGCAAATCGCCCAGGGCTTGGTGGCCGCGCACGAGAAGAACATCGTGCATCGCGATTTGAAGCCGGAGAATATCTTTGTCACCAAGGACGGCCGGGTAAAGATCCTGGACTTCGGCATCGCTAAGCTCACGCCACGACCGCGCGGCCCAAGCGACGCCATTTCCGACATGGTTACGCAGACCAAGTCGGGCGTGGTCCTGGGGACTGCAGCCTACATGTCGCCGGAGCAATTGCGCGCGAAAAACATCGATTTCCGCACCGACATCTTCAGCTTCGGCACGATTTTTTACGAAATGCTTTCAGGCATGCGCGCCTTTCGCGGCGAAACTGATGTCGATACCATCACCGCAGTGCTCCGCGAGGATCCGGTTGATCTTTCCGAACTGCGCCCGGCTGTTCCTGTCGCATTCGAACCCATCGTGGCTCACTGCCTCGAAAAAGATCCTGACAACCGTTTCCAGTCTTCCCGCGATCTGGTGTTCGCGCTCAAAACTCTTTCTCACGTTTCTACCGGAAAGGTGACCTCGGTTCGCCTGCGCCACATCCCAACGTGGCTCGCATGGGCTGCCGGTGCCCTTGTTTTCAGCGCAATTACTGCATGGGTAGCAAGCCGAACTGCGAGTGCTCCGAAGCAGGTCAGCTACCAGCGACTTACCTTTCAACGCGGCACGGTTTACTCGGCGCGCTTTGCTCCCGCCGACACCAGCGTCATTTATGACGCTGCTTGGAATGGAAATCCAGAGCACCTTTACTCTACTTCTACTGACTCGCCTATCGAACGTGCTCTCGACTTCCACGATGCGCATTTGCTGGCGCTTTCCCCTACGGGTGAACTTGCGCTCTCGCTGCACGGAAACCATGGGTCGCGCCTGGAATTCATCAATGGCACTTTGGCGCGTGCACCGCTCTCGGGGGGTGCGCCTCGCGAACTGATCGAGGACGTGCGTTTCGCGGATTGGGATAAGAATGGCCAGCTTGCCGTGGCGCGGCGTGTCGATGGAAAAAGCCGCCTCGAATATCCTGTGGGCAAAGTTCTTTACCAGACTGCCGGATGGATTGGCGAGATCCGCATCTCGCCGGACGGCAGCCGTGTTGCTTTCCTTGATCATCCCGCTCTCTGGGACGATCGTGGGGCCGTTCTTATCGTCGACACGGACGGGCACACGAAGACCTTGTCTTCGGGATGGGAATCTGAAGACGGAATCGCATGGAACCCGACTGGCAGGGAAGTCTGGTTTACAGCCGTACAGCGCGGCTACGACCGTAGACTGTGGGCCGTAAGTCTCTCCGGTAAATTGCGGGAACTATTGGCTGTGCCAGGAGGGATGATCCTGGATGACATCGCTCTCGATGGTCGTGTGCTAATCACCTTCATGTCCGAGCGCCTATCGATGGAAGCGCGCAAGGGCGGGAAAGACCAGGACCTTTCGTGGTACGACTGGACAATCGCCAAGGACATCTCTCCGGATGGCCGCTCGGTCCTGTTCGAGGAAGCCAGCGAGCCGACAGGGGCGAACTATTGGATTGCGTTGCGTGCTTTGGATGGCTCGCCCCCTATCCGATTAGGAGAGGGTTCGGCCGGAGGATTGGCGCCGGACGGTAAATCGGCGCTGGCGGTCTTCACGGGCTATCCGCAACACATTTCGATTCTCCCGGTCGGCGTCGGCGAAGCGCGAACTATCGTGCCGGCTGGAGTAGAAAACGTGCTGAATGGGCCGATATTTTTTCTTCCCGATGGCAAGCACATCGCGTTCAGCGGCAACCAGAGCGGCCACCTGCTGCGAAGTTACACCATTGCCCTGGACGGCTCGGACCTGCGCCCGATCACTCCCGAAGGCTCGACCGCTTATGTGATTTCGCCAGACGGGCAATACACCGCCGCGCTCGACGCCAACGAAAGCACTCAAATTTATCCACTGGCCGGAGGAGCGCCGCGTCCTATTCCCGGCCTCGTCGCGGCGGAAATTCCCGTCCAATGGTCGCAGGATGGATCTTCACTTTACGTATTTCGTAAAGGTGAGGTTCCGCTTAACGTCTATCGCGTGAACATACGGAACGGGACGAGAGATTTGGTTCGTGAACTCGCGCCACCTGATAAATCGGGAGTGGTGGGGGTTGGCCCGATTGCCATGACCCGCGATGCTTCTTCTTTCGTCTTCAGCTACTACCGCGTGATCTCCACACTGTACGTGATCTCAGGCTTGCACTAGATCGATGCAGCACTACGAATGGCGGACGGCACTCCCATAGGCCATGCGGCACAGGTGTTTGCGCGTTACTTACGCCAACGGTCCCTGGAATTCCGGGTCCACGTAATGAAAGAAGAGATGGGTCGAAGTGTGCCCCATTCGCAGCGGGAACCGGTAGTGTGGCAAATCGCGCCCGCGATAGAGCAACCCATCCCCGATTGCCTGGTACACGGTGACACGCTCGTGTTTCGTCTCGAGATGCAGCGGCCAAGGCGTCTGGCACATCGGCTCTGGAGAATAATCCAGGCAGAAACTTATGCTGTATTCGCACTGCGGCCGGTCATTGTGCTTCTCCAGTTCTGATCCGCCCAGGTACGATGATAGATACACGTAAGACGGCTTTACCGCATGCCCCAGCATCTGCGTGACCGCTTTGGTTAATAACTCGTGAAAGAACCGGGCGACGCTGTCGTTGTGCGCGATGTACCGCTGCTCACTCTGATTGTCGCCGAGCCTGATCAGGCCATTGCGGAGTCGATATCGGTAGTATCTCCGCAGTGCTGCGATATGAAAGGGATGCATCAGTCGGCCAACCGGGGCAAAGCCGCGCTCGAACTGCTTGCGGCAGTGGAGCACAATATGCGCCCACTCCTCCATCCGTCTCTGTGACCCGCCAGGCCTAACCAAAACTCCGGCACACGCAAGCACAGCGCGAGCATGCGGCGGGAAGTCATCCGGTTCCGGATCCCCTGGGCCGAGGCCGTCCAGCAGGGAACTGAACTCTTTGCCATACCAGAATGGATGGTCGATGCCTGTTTCGGTATCCAGCACCCAGACCATGTTTCCCTGCACTGCGATATTCTCCAGTGACTCTGGGCTTACGCAAAGCCTGGACGGCAGTCCGCCGTTTCGAGTGAAGACGCAAGTCGGATTCACGATCAGCGCCTTCGGAAGCTCTCGGTCCAAACCTTTTGCGAGGCGCAGCGGCAGCAGGTGTGTCGGCTGTTCGTCTAGCAAGCAGTGGAACGCGGACGCAGGGAGCGGCGCAGGGGCCGCCCTCTGCTCCATCAACTGCTCAATCCAATCGAGCCATGCAGCGTCTTTTACCGATGAAACCATCCGTTTAGAGTAAATCGGCTATCGGCAAACGCCCGTGAAGGGCATTGCACCGGTGTGATTTCATGCAGTAGTGAGCTGGGGAAAAGCACGATCTGGTTCTGTCCCGGCACGATCGTTTTGTACCGCCCCGTCGAGAGATATTCGCCGTTCACCATCTGCGTGTCGTAGATTCGCAATTCGCCGCCTTCGAATGCTTTGGGCTCGCGGTGGAAGAAATACACGAACGTGAGTTCGCGAGTTGCAATCTCCCCCTGCCCGTTGTCGCTGTGGTGACGAAAGTAGTCTCCGTCATTGCTGGCCGTCATCTGCGCCTCTACCCGGGTAACCGGAAACGTGCTCCTGCCGAGTTTCTGCAGGACCAGCGGCATACACTGGTTGATTCGATTGACGAGTATGTCCCCGTGATCACCCAAGTCCATCAGCACGCGCGAACGGCGATGCTCGTAGTCAATGGCCGAGTCTCCCGCGCCCGGCGCGACCACCTCGCTCACCACAAAGTCTGCCTCTCTCTGCAATGCGTAGCTTGTGAGTTCGGCCAGTTCTTGCGGCATGAGGAACTCGTCCAGTACGATGAATTGCGATCCCAGGAACTCGGGCTCGGTGAGCACGGCTACCGACGCTTGCTCCAGCGCTTCTGATTGCGCTGTGTTGTAGATGGCTCTGGGTCCCGGACCCGGCTGCGGCGGGCGCGGCCCCGCAGGAAGGATGCCCGGTCCCGGTCCCGGCTGAGGCGGACGTGGTCCTGCCTGAACAACGCCCGGCCCTGGCCCCGGTTGTGGCGGACGTGGTCCTGCCTGAATGACGCCCTGTCCCGGCCCCGGTTGTGGCGGACGTGGACCGCTGAAAGTGATCGGCACACTTGGGTTTACTTCTTCAATCGCCTGACTCAACATCTGCTGCACGATTGCGGTTCCCAGAGCAGCGGATGCGCGTTGCAGAACAGTTTCGCCAACAGTTCGGGCGATGATTTCAGACATTGTGCCGACGTCGCCGGTCGAGTGTTCACGCGCGTTCTGCGCCAGTTTGGCCAGCAGCTCTCGCTCGCGCTTGCTCAGAATGCGCTCATCTTGCAGTAATGCCTCAGAGAAGCCCAGAAAAAGCTCCCTCGTGGTCATGGGGACACACCTCCACTTATGGCTTGTCTTCTTTTTTGTCTGGGGGGCCCAAAGAGGGGAAGATGTTTCGGCGAAAGGCTATCAGAGATTTTGTTTGTAGCAAAGGAGAAAAAATACTGACAAAGCAGAAAAATCTGAGACCAGGATTGGGCGGAGAGGGCGGTTGCACGGCGCAGGCGCGACGAAAAACTGCCCTTTTGCTTTGGTTTACGGGGGAGATTACCTTGCGACCATCGCTCCAATCATAGATTGGAAGACCTTGAATCCGTCCGTGCATCCCAGTTCCGGCTCAGCTGAGCGCTCCGGGTGGGGCATCATGCCGAGCACGTTCCTGCCCGCGCTGCAGATTCCCGCGATGTTATCCAGAGAGCCGTTGGGGTTACTCTCTGCGGCGATCGTTCCTTCCGAAGTCGCATAGCGGAAGACAATCTGCTTCTCGCGTTGCAATTGCGCGAGCGTGCTTTCGTCGCAGAAATAATTTCCTTCCATGTGGCCGATCGGGATCGTCAACACTTCACCTTGACGGCAGGCACTTGTGAAGGGCGTCTCTGTGTTTTCGACGCGCACGTGCACTGGCTTGCAAATATATTTAAGTCCCACATTGCGCAGCAGCGCTCCAGGCAGCAAGCCAGATTCGCATAGGATCTGGAAGCCATTGCAGATGCCCAGCACGAGGCCGTCGTTCGCCGCGAACTTCTTCACCGATTCCATGACGGGAGAGAACTTGGCAATCGCGCCGGTGCGCAGGTAATCCCCATAGGCAAAACCGCCGGGGACGATAACGGCGTCGCAGTTTTCCAGATCGTGCGACTCGTGCCATAGAAATGTCACCGGCTGTTTCGCGACCTGCTGGATCGTCCAGTAAGCATCGTGATCACAGTTGGATCCGGGGAAGATAATGACGCCAAATTTCATGTCTCAGTCCTTGTTTCTGGGATCAATCGGAGTCTAGCATGCCCGCACGACGGAGCCACTTGTTTAGATGAGTGACGGGCCCAAGTGGCTCCACTTTGCGTCTAGAAACAATCGGCTTACTCCATGTCGTCCGGAGGTGGAGGCGGGAGCGGAGGCGCACTCATAGGTCCCATCTCGCCTCCCGGGCCACCGATGTCGGGGGCGGGCCCGCCGGTCCTGAAGCGGTAGTACATAACGTTGCCAGTGCCCATACCGACGCCCATGCTCATACCGCGCTCCTGCCGGACCGCTTTCAGTTGCCGCCATTGCTCGACGCTCAGGACTTTTCGCAAGTCCAGATTCATGAACGTGAACTCCCGCTCTAGCTTGCCGCGCGCCGCCAGCACCTGATCTACCTGTGTGCCGACCTGGCCTTCATCCGGCTGGTCGGAATCCAGCATCGATTGCAGTTTCAAATCCTGCTTCTGCATCTCTGCCTCTTCGTCGATCAGCTTCATGCGATGTTCAAAGAACACGCTGTCGAGTTGCGAAATTTGACTGTCGCTGAGTTGCAGTTTCTTAGCGATATCGGAGTTTTGCCACCACTTACCGAGTTCATGCCGGATGAAGATCTTCTCCTTCGGCCCAGGCATGCCAGGCCCTGCAGCTTGACCGCTGACTTTGGTGCTCTGCGCGAAAGCGCATACCGAAGCGAATACGATCGTAATCACAATGACTGCTGTTCTACTGTTCATTCTCTTTTCCTCTTGACACTGGATAGTTACCGAAGTCTCGTTGGCTGGCTTGATTCATCTCATCCGCGAGCAATGCCGCCGGCTCAAGCGCGTCAGGACCAGCCATCTCAATGGTCTGTTCCAGTTGCATGAGCAGCAGGTGGTCGGGATCGACCTGTGGCCGTGCCTGAGTGTCAAGCCGTGTGCGTGGTGCACTGTTCAGTAAGAAACAGGCCACTATCACTACGGTTAGCACCCCAGCCCATGCAAGGCTGGTAGGTCGCCACGCACTGGCTCGCGTGTGTACGGGCGCCATCCGGGTGCGGATCGCATTTCGCTGCTCTTGCCAGAAAGCGTCCGGTTTCTTCGCCGTGGCTGAGCGCACCTCGCTTCCAAACTCCTGCAACACGGCTTCCACAGACGCCAATGGCGGCTTTGGGCGGAACACTTGCCGACCCCATGTCCAGCGCACCAGGATATGTTCCAGTTCTTCGTCATTGGATCGTGACTTCATCTCCATTGCTGCTCCTCAAGTCGCTTGCGGACTGTAGTGGTCGCTCGGAACAGATGCGTCTTGACGGTTCCCACTTTCAATCCGAGGACGTTCGCAATCTTCTGCAATTGCATATCTTCCACAAATCGCAGCGTAAAGACGGCCCGCTGCTGCTCGGAAAGTCCCTCTGCCGCCTGCCAGACGGCTTTCATCTCCTCGCGAGCGAGTAGAGACCGTTCAGGCGAGGGCACCGTCGTAGCGATCGCCTGCGTCGCCTTTTGCTCTTCCAGCCCCAGCAGCTTTTTCCAGAAAGCGCGCTTGCGATTGCGGGTGTGATCCCGGCTCAAGTTAACTGCGATTTTCAAGAGCCACGTCTCGATGCTCGAGTCGCCACGGAATCCTGACCAGTTTTGGTACGCCCGAAAGAAGCACTCTTGCGTCAGCGTGTTTGCCTCGTCCGCATCGCGAAGCAGCATCCAGAGAACCCGGTACACACGATGTTGGTGCTGCCGCATCACTGCATCGAATTGCTCGGCGCTGATGCTTTGTTCCGAGCCCCTGGCCGGCAAATCCATTAAGCCTGTGAGTGCCGTTTCCAATTCCACCTCGGGGTGCTGAGGTTATGGACGATTTTTTCGCTCCCGGGTTTACGCCTGGTGAAAACTTGCTATCAGCCTGCGTCGTCAGTTCGCAATCGTCTATCCCGCTCCCCGCATCCAAATCTACATGGAAATTGGCGAGCACCTCCACATCACCGGTGGCGCGTTAAAGGCTTGGCTGCTCGCGCAACTCAAAGATTCCATTGCAGTCGGATTGTTGTGGTTGGCAGGCCTGACTCTCATTGGTGTGCCATGGGCTCCGCTCTGGGCGCTGTTGGCTGCGCTTCTTCAGTTCGTGCCGCATCTGGGCCCCGTGCTCAGCGTAATTGGGCCTGCCATGGCTTCTACGCTGCGCTGGCAGGATTGGGAGCATCCGCTTTACGTCCTGATCCTTTATGCCGTGATCGTCGTCATCGACGGGCTGCTCCTGCAGCCATACATCATGCGTCGCACCGCCCGGGTGCCGATGTGGGCGTCGATTCTCGGTCCTCTTGTGCTCGGCATTCTGATTCCATTCTGGGGCGTTCTCTTGGCTCCGCCGCTGCTGGCCGTGCTGTACGCGTATAAAGCGCGCCAGGCATCCGGATTGCCGCTCTGAGATTCTGCAACTAACCCCGCGGCACAGTGGCATGCAAAAGGAGGTAAGACAAAGACCAGGTATTGGAAAAGCCGCGGCCAAAAACTCTGTTGCAATCTCATTGGCATTCGCGAGAAGATTTTTGCCGGCTGATATAAAGACTCACGGAGGCAAAAACGATGAAACGGAAGTTGTCTCTAATAGTGATGGTGGCGTGCACGTTGCTTTGGGCCAATTACAGGTTCACCGTTGCGGCGCACCCGCCGGCACAGAAGAATATATTCACGCCGGATGCCGTGGAATGGGGTCCCCCGCCGCCCTTCGTTGCTCCTGGAGCGCAACTGGCAGTACTCGAAGGCAATCCCGCCGGATCGGAAGGCGACTTCACGATTCGCCTGAAGATGCCTGATGGATACCGCATCGCTCCACACTGGCACCCGAAGCGTGAGAATGTCACCGTAATTTCCGGAACCTTCAAGGTGGGTATGGGAGATTCTTTCGACGAGACGAAGATGGGAATGTTCCCGGCCGGAAGCTTTGCCTATCTCGACCCGGAGATGCACCATTATGCAATGGCCAGCGGCAATACCATTGTCCAGGTACACGGATCGGCGCCGCTCCAATTGAACTATGTCAATCCGGCGGACGATCCCAGCCACAAAAAATAAAATCGCGTGTGGCGCTAGCTCGGCCCGGCTCCGGTGCTAGCGCCTTCTCTTTGCGCTGCATTGATTCGAATTACTCCCCTGCGCACCCCAGCCATCCCTGAAGACGGCGAACTCATCCCACGCGACAACATTTATGCCCAAGAATCGCAAAATCCAAATTGGTTACAAGCTGTCGAGTGAAGAGTTCTCTGCCTGCGAACTGGTTCGTTTTGCACGAGCCGCCGAAGAACGCGGGTTTTCCTTTGCGCTCATTTCCGATCACTTTCATCCCTGGACTGACCGCGAGGGGCAAAGCCCGTTCGCCTGGAGCGTCCTGGGAGCTTTGGCCCATGCGACCGGCAAGCTTGTGGTTGGCACGGGTGTGACGTGTCCCACGGTGCGGATGCACCCCGCGATTGTCGCCCAGGCTGCGGCCACGGTCGCGAGCATGATGCCGGACCGCTTCTTTCTCGGCGTCGGCACGGGCGAAAACCTGAACGAGCACATTTTGGGGCAGGCTTGGCCGGAAGTGTCCGTGCGGCAGGAAATGCTTGCGGAGGCCATCGAGGTCATACGCCTGCTCTGGAAAGGCGGCTTACAAAGTCATTATGGCAAGCATTTCGTGGTTGAGAACGCGCGCATTTACAGCCTGCCGAAGCAGCCGCCCCCGATTATGGTAGCGGCGGCGGGGCCCAAAAGCGTGCAGCTCGCGGTGAAGTTGGGCGACGGATTGGTTGGTACTTCCCCCGATCGCGAGATGCTTGAGCAGTACAAAAAGCAAAGCGGTGACGGCAAGCCTTGCTACGGCGAGATGCAGGTATGCTTCGACCGCGACGAGGAACAAGCCAAGAAAATCGCGCATGAGGTCTGGGCCATGTCCGGTCTGCCCGGACCCTTGCACCAGGAGCTTCCCTTGCCATCGCACTTTGAAGCCGCTGCCAAGCTGGTAAGCCCGGAGAAGTTGGCAGAGGAGATCAGTTGTGGGCCGGATCCTGAGAAGCACTTGAAATCCATTCGTGAGTACGCCGATGCCGGCTACGACCACATCTGCGTACACCAGATTGGGCCGAAGCAGGAGGAGTTCATGGATTTCTATGCCAAAGAGATCTTTCCGCAGGTGTTGTGATGCGTTTCGACGCAATTATTCAAAAACTGTGATCTTGATTCTCGAACCCGGAAATGAGGCGAGAGATGCGTTTCTACGAAGGTGATTTCGCTTACGAAATTGAGAAGATTTTGGACCCCTCCACCCAGGTGTCCAAGGGTTGGCGATACAACATCTATCGCGTGCGTCCCACTGACCAATTGCTGCGTTCAGGAGAGGCGGCTACAAAGGAAGAGGCAGAGGAAGCGGGCAGACGAGCTCTCGCGGCCACGGTAAAAGAAGCTCAGGGACAAGGGCCGCCAGGCAGTCGGGCCGCCTGAACGGCGCAAATTTGCGAATCAGATCGGCCTTGAGCACACCGCTCGCTTGGCGCATTGCCGCGTACGTGTGAATCCTCTACTGCTCAGCCTGTTCCTTTTCTTCCTGAAGGGAGAGTGGCTGCCATTGATCCACCGCGATGCAGATAAGCAGGATGCAACAAGGTACATAGAGAGCGGTCAGTCCTGAACGGGTGCCGAACCATGTCCCACAAATCGCGCCAAGAAAATAGACAAGCCAGATCGCGAAAATGAAGCGAGCCTCGCGGGAGACTTTATCGCGATCGCGGCGCCAGATGCCGCCCAGGGCGGTATCACCCAAATGGATGTCGTAAATAAGGAACATCCAGCGCGAGACAAGCTGCGCGAACTTGTTCATCATCCCCGTGATAAATGTTGTGTGCACAGTGAGCGGGCCCACTCGAGTCAGGGTTGCGGTTTGCAATCCCATGGCCGCTGCCAGGGTAGCGAGCAATGGACAAATCACCGCGATCGACTCCGCTCCCGCATGTCCCCGTTGCAGAGCGCTGTTCCCGATTGGCACCACAAGCGCCAACAACGCGCCTTCCAGGACCAGGTTGACGGAAGCAACCCGCCGAAGCGCAGTCCGGGACCCGATCTCTATTAGTAGCCTGCCCAGGATTGAACCGCATAGGAAAGCCGCGACCACGCTCACGGCGAGAATGACAGCTTGCCAATTTCTCTCAAGCAGATGTTGGCCCATGCGCACCGTCGTGCCCGTCATGTGAGCGGTGAAGACGTCGTATATGGTGATCGCGCCCACAATATCCACGAAGCCTGCAGTGAAGGCGAGCAGCAGGGCGACGCAAGATTTGCTGCGGGGCACGGATCCATCCTGATTCTGGGCAGCCAATGGAAATTGCCTTGGGCTCATCAACCCGAACGTCTGATGCAAAACATTGAAATGAGGTCGGCGATGGCGCGGAGTTTGACAGGTTGTCCTTTCAGGGGGTGTGTTGAAAATCACTATCTGGCTGTTCCCGGCTGGCAACTTGCAAGTGCTTCGGCTCGTCATACTGTCGTGTTAGCGGCAGCTATTCTACTAGCGGTTTTCGCATTTTATTTGCCTGCGCAGGCAGCGCCCGCGCAAACGTCGCCGGCTGACCTTGTGCGGAAAGTGGTGGCTAACGAATTAAGAACGGAAAACGCAGATCATAGCCATTGGATGTTCCGCCTCGAAACACAGAAACCCAACGGTCCCAAAGAAGTGGACGAAGTTGTAGAAACCAAGAGCGGAGATCTCAAGCGTCCTATTCTGATCAACGGACAACCGCTCAACCAGAGTCAACAACAGCAGGCGGATCGCCAACTCGAACAACAGGCTCGCAATCCGGACTTGCTACGCAAATCTCAAAAGGACCAGAGTGAGGACGAGGCTCGCAGCCAACGCATGCTCAAGCTGTTGCCCGACGCTTTTCTGTATACCTATGGCGAGCACCGCGACAACCTGGTTGAACTGAAGTTCACTCCCAATCCGCACTTCAATCCACCCAATCGCGAGGCGGAAGTTTTTCACGCTATGCAAGGCAGTCTTTGGGTTGACAGCAAGCAGTTGCGGTTGGCAGAAATTTCGGGCCGCCTCATGCGGGAGGTAAAGTTCGGCTTGGGCCTCCTGGGGCACTTGGATAAGGGCGGTCAATTCGATGTGAAGCAGGCTGAAGTTGCCCCTGGTTATTGGGAGCTGACGGTTCTTAATGTGCAGATGAGAGGCAAGGCCCTTTTCTTCAAAACGATCAACGTTCAGCAGTATATGGCGAGAAGCGATTTCAAACTGCTCTCCCCTGACTTGACCTTGGCTCAGGGAGCTGACTTGCTGCGGAAAGAGACAAAATCGCGTTCGGCGGAGAAGTCCGGAAGCACCATGCGATCCGGTTTGCCAAGGGGGCGAAGTGTCCAGTTAGACTCTCTGTCATGGCGAAGAACTGGAAGACCAGGCTGATTCATTCTGATGCTCGCGCACCCGAAGGATTCCGGTCCCTGAACACACCTCTTTATCGGGCTTCGACGGTGCTTTTTCCCAATGCCGCCGCTGTCAATGACGAATGGGACCAGTATGAAGTCGGGTATACATATGGCCTCTATGGAACTCCGACGGTGCTCGAGTTGGCAGCGCGTATCTGCGAACTCGAGGACGGCTTTCGCACGCTGATCACTCCCGGCGGGCAGTCAGCGATTTCTCTCATTAATTTTGCGCTGCTCAAGAGTGGCGAGCATGCGCTGGTCCCCGAGAGCATTTACGGGCCGAATCGTCACTTTGCGCGGCAGGTGCTGCGCCGCTTCGGGGTGGACTCCACGTTTTACGATCCCACAATCGGAACTGGGATCAAGGACCTGCTGCGCTCGAACACGCGGCTGGTCTGGTGCGAAAGCCCCGGCTCGATCACGATGGAGGTGCAGGACCTGCCCGCAATCGTTGCGGCCGCGCACTCAGCCAAAGCGTTAGTTGTTCTGGACAATACCTGGGCCGCGGGGATCTACCTGGACGCATTTGCTCACGGCGTGGACGTGACTATGCAGGCGCTAACCAAGTACATCGGCGGGCATAGCGATCTGCTGCTCGGTTCGATTACGGTGCGGGACGCGAAGCTTTATCAAAGCCTAGGCGCGACTCATCAACTCGTGGGCTGCGCAGTTTCGCCGGATGACGCCAGTCTGGCGTTGCGCGGGATGAAAACGCTGGCGGTGCGACTAAAAGCAATCGAGCACGCGGCACTGGACATTGCACGCTGGCTGTCCAGCCGCCCTGAAATTGAAACCGTCTTGCATCCCGCTCTTCCGTCTTGTCCCGGGCACGAATTCTGGAAACGTGATTTCACCGGATCCACGGGCGTGTTCTCGATTGTCTTGCGCAACGATTTCACGAAGGAGCAAGTCTGCGCCTTTGTCGACGAGCTGGAACTCTTTGAGATTGGGTACAGCTGGGCGGGCGTAACCAGTCTGGCTGTAGCTTACGATTTTGAAGGTGCCAAGGGGCGGCCCAGTTACGGACACCGCATCGTGAGGCTGAACATTGGCCTGGAAGATGTGGATGACTTGAGAGCAGATTTGACACGGGCGCTCGAGTCGCTCAGCAGAGCCTGAGAGGCGATCTAGTCGGACTTTCCCTGCGGCTCGGGAGTAGCAATCTGTTTAATCTCAGCTTGCCCCTTGGGAGAGTGAAACCAGCTCATGTGAGGCAGAGCGCGTTCGGCATGCCGCCGGACCGCAATCAGTTCAGCAGTGATCGCCACGGCAATCTCTTCCGGAGTGACAGCGCCAATGTCGAGTCCTACCGGAGCGTGCACCCGCTCAAACATGTGGGCGGGAAGACCTTCCTTCTGCAGCTCCCTGAAGATCGCGATGGTTTTGCGCCTGGACCCGATCATGCCGATATAGCGCGCTCGCGTTTGTACGGCCCAGCGCAGCACCCTCATGTCGTCGCGGTGCCCCCGGGTAACAATCACAACGAACGAAGATTCGTTCGGCGTCAGGCGTGACATCGCCTGCTCGAAATCCTCGGCCAAAATCTCGCGCGCCTCAGGGAAGCGCTCACGATTGGCATAGGTATCACGGTCATCAGCCACGATGACGTCAAAACCAGCATTTTTTGCTACCTTGTAAAGGTTTATGGCTACGTGCCCTGCGCCGAATATGTAAAGAAATTCTGGAGGCAGTACTGGCTCAATGAAGATGTCCAGGGTTCCCCCACAAACCAAGCCAGTATCGAATTTTGGGTCCTGGTTCAGGTCAAAGGTTAAGGTGCGGGGTTTTTCGGACTCCATGACCTCGCGGGCGGCTTGCCAGACCTCGGCTTCTACGCATCCGCCGCCTATCGTGCCGGAGATCGAGCCGTCATCGCGGACCAACATCTTGGCGGTCTTGAAGGACGGAATCGAGCCGCGCACGCTGACAATGGTCGCGACCGCGCCACGTCGGCCTTCCTGGCGCAGCTTGACGATCTCCTCGTAAATGTTCATCTGACTTTGATTATTGGGCCTGCGGGAAGGCAAGTCAATGTAGCCGTTAATGCGGCAATGCAAGGGAGATTGCGCAGGCTCTGCAGTTTGCCGCCGTGTGTTAGCTTGTTGCTTTCAAGGAGAACAACGTGAAAGCTGCTCGTATTCATGAGTTTGGCGGTCCCGACGTTCTGCGCTATGAGGACATTCCTGATCCCAAACCACGCCGCCATGAAGTGCTGATCCGCGTAAAAGCCTGCGCTATGAACCACCTTGATTTGTGGGTACGCAAGGGGCTGCCCGGCGTGAAGCTGCCGCACATTCTAGGCAGTGACATAGCCGGCGAGGTGGTGGAAATCGGCGAATACATCACCAGCGTAAGGCCCGGGCAGCGCCTCCTGTTGGCGCCGATGCGCTTCTGCAATCACTGCGCGCAGTGCACGGCGGGACGGCAGAATCAGTGCCGCGAATTTACGGTTCTGGGCAATGGTGTGGATGGCGGCGATTGCGAATTTATCGCTGTCCCCGAGGTGAATGTCATCCCCATCCCGGATAGTCTCGGCTTTAACGAGGCCGCCAGCGTGCCCTTAGTGTTCCTGACTGCCTTTCACATGCTGACAGGGCGTGCTTCGATTCGTCCTGGCCAAACCGTACTCGTGCTTGGCGCAAATTCAGGAGTAGGCATCGCGGGTATTCAAATCGCCAAATTATTCAACGCCACCGTCATTGCTACGGCGGGCAACGACCGCAAGGCGGAGCGGGCCCGAGAACTCGGCGCCGATCATGTTATCGACCATTACAAGCAGAAGATCAGCGACGAGGTACGCAAGATCACCCAGCGAGAAGGCGTGGACATTGTAATGGAGCACGTGGGCAAGGCCACCTGGGACGAGAGCTTGAAGTGCCTTAAGGCAGGAGGGACGCTCGTCACATGCGGGGCGACCACCGGGCCAAGTGTTGGCGTCGATCTTCGATTCCTCTACTCGCGCCAGTTCAGCTTGCTAGGTTCCTACATGGGCACGATGGGCGAACTACACGAGGTCCTGAGACATGTGTTCTCAGCGAAGGTGAAGCCCGTAGTCGACAGGACGTTCCCGCTCAGCGAAATCCGCGCTGCGCACGAATTTATGGAAAACAGCGAGATGTTCGGAAAGATCGTGCTAAACCCGTAGCCACGCAACGGTGTGAACCCCGGTCCAAAATCAGCAATCCCTTTGCCTGTCGGTTAGAATAAAAACATCATGGACCGTGAAGCCAGCTTTGGAAATTACGTCGATATCGTAAACGGAAAGCGAGTAGTCAAGGAACTCACCTACGGCAACCCGACGCCCGAAGGCGTGGTACTGACCACGCTGGATTCGGCGGTCAACTGGATGCGCAAGAACTCCATCTGGCCTATGACCTTTGGCTTGGCGTGTTGCGCCATCGAGATGATGTCGATGGGTGCATCGCGTTTCGATATCGCGCGATTTGGCGCCGAGGTATTCCGTCCGTCACCCCGGCAATCCGACCTGATCATCATTGCCGGGCGAGTATCAAACAAGATGGCGCCTGTCATTCGCCAACTCTGGGAACAGATGCCGGAACCTAAGTGGGTGATCTCCATGGGCGCATGCGCGACTTCAGGTGGTGTGTTCCAGAATTATGCACTGGTGCAGAGTGTGAACCAGGTAATCCCCGTAGACGTCTACGTACCCGGTTGCCCGCCGCGTCCAGAGCAATTGATTTACGCGATCACCCTCTTGCAGGACAAAATCCAGAAACAGCGCGGCAGCTTCAAGCAGGCCCTGAACCTGGATCAGCCACACACACCGGATTCGCCCGTAGTGGAAACCACAGAGATTCTGTAGCCGCGCTGCGAAGATCTCTCTCCGGCGTTCGAACCAACCGGTCGGTACGAGCATTCGCTGCAAATCCGTCCCTATGCTTTAATACTAAGTTCCTCACTGGAATGCCAGCCGCAGCACGGCCGCAGAGCCGGCCGGATCCTCAAACCGAGTGAAACTAAATTAACTGTCTACGACCTGAGCCGTTTGCCGACATGGGAGGGAACTTGGATTTTCAGCTGGACGAAGAGCAACAACAACTGAAGAAGAGCGTGCGCGAATTTGCCGAACGTGAAATTGCTCCCAATGTCATGAAGTGGGACGAAGCTGGCGAATTCCCGCTGGCCACGATCAAGGAATTGGGCAAGCTCGGTCTGATGGGGACAGTTTTTCCGCCGGAATATGGCGGCGCCGGCATGGGTTACGTGGAATACGTGGCTGCCATCGAAGAGCTCTCGCGCGTAGATGGTTCGGTGGGAATCATCGTCGCAGCGCACACCTCATTGTGTTCAAACCACATTTTTGTAGCCGGCAATGAGTCACAGAAGAAGAAATATCTGAGCAAGCTCGCGACGGGCGAATTTATCGGGGCATGGGGGCTGACGGAACCTTCGTCCGGCTCTGATGCCGGCAGCGCGCGTATGACCGCGGTTCGCAAGGGCAATAATTGGGTTCTCAACGGGAACAAGACTTTTTGTACCAACGGGCACTATGCAGATTTGGTAGTAGTGATCGCAGTGACCGACCGTGCCGCGCACACGCACGGGCTTTCGGCCTTCGTCGTGGAGAAGGGAACCAAGGGATTCCGTCCTGGTAAGAAAGAAAATAAACTTGGGCTGCGAGCCAGCGATACGGCGGAACTCATTTTCGAAGACTGCGTAATTCCCGCCGAAAACCTGCTGGGACTGGAAGGAGACGGTTTTGTCGATGCTATGCGCGTGCTTGATGGCGGCCGAATTTCAATCGCAGCCCTGTCCCTGGGCATCGGGCAAGGTGCATATGAGGCAGCACTGAAGTATTCCAGGGAACGCAAGCAGTTCGGCAAAGCGATTGGCGAATTTCAGGCGATCCAATGGAAACTGGCCGACATGGCGACGGAGCTGGATGCAGCACGGCTGTTAACCATGCGGGCGGCATCCATGAAAGACGCAGGCCTAAAGACTACGCTGGAATCGTCGATGGCCAAGCTCTATGCCAGCGAAGTGGCGGTCCGGTGCGCAAATGAGGGCGTGCAGATTCACGGTGGCTACGGATTTATCAAGGACTATCCCGCGGAAAAGTACTATCGCGACGTGAAGCTCTGCACCATTGGCGAAGGCACGAGCGAGATCCAGAGATTGGTAATCGCCAGGCAGTTGCTAAAGGATTAAAAGCAGCGGGTTACTTCGCCAGGCGCGCAAGCATAGGGCCCAGCATGGCTAGCATAAGAACATAGGCTCCGGCTACGGGCCCGAGTCTCGGCTCGATCGCGGTGCCCAATCCCGCAATCACGATAGAGAACTCTCCCCGGGCTACCAGTGTCATTCCGGCACGGAGACTTGCTTGTTTGTCGAACCCGCCTCTGTGTGCTGCCCAGTAACCCGCAGCGATTTTCGTTCCTGCGGTGATCACTCCCAAAATGATTGCAAAAGGAAGAGCAGGGATGAGGCTCCGGGGATCAATTTGCAATCCGAAGAAGAAGAAAAAAGTAGCGGCGAAAAGATCTCTCAAGGGAGCCACTATTCGGTGGGACTGCTTGCTGATGGGCCCGGAAACTGCGATGCCAACCAGAAATGCGCCGATGGCGGCTGACACTCTGAGTCGTTGCGCTATACCGGCCACCAGCAGGACCGCACCTACGGTAGTGAGGACCATGATTTCGTCAGAATCGCTGGCGATCAAGCGACTGATTGCTGGACCATAGCGAGTTGCTACGAACAGGACCAGCACGACCACGAGCACCGCGATTGAGATGGAGGTGATCGTCGTCTTCAGACCGCCACCCGCCAGCAGGACGGCGACCAGCGGCAAATACAGCGCCATGGCCAAGTCTTCCAGGACCAGCACTGAGAGGACAACTGGAGTTTCCGGATACTGCATGCGGCCAAGCTCGCTCAGAACTTTGGCAATGATTCCGGATGACGAGATGTAAGTCACTCCCCCAAGGAGCACAGCGGCCATAACTGACCACCGGGCCACAAGGCCGGCTGCCAGTCCGGGGACGAAATTTAGAAGGAAATCGACGATGCCGGCTGAAAGTGCGGAGCGCAGATTTTTCTTGAGTTCTTCGCCCGTGTATTCCAGTCCGAGCATAAACAGCAAGAGCAATACGCCGATTTCCGCGCCCGTGTGGATGAAGTTTTCGCTGAGATCAAGAGGGGCGACGCCCCCATTTCCGAAAGCGAGGCCCGCGACCAGGTACAACGGAATAGCGGAAAATCCCCACTTTCCCGCCAGGCGCGCCAGTACCGAAAGGCCCAGGATGCTGAGGCCCAGTTCAACGAACATCGCCGAAAAATCGTGGAGGTTAGCGGGCATGGCATTAAGTCCGTCTACAAAGCTCCCTGCATCCAGAATGGCGTTCCTGCGACCAGAGAGTTTCTCATCCCTGGCGTCTGCTTTACACTGATTAGTTTGAATACTGACTTGCAGCAATGGATCGAGCGGGTCCGCGCGGGCGATGCCAGAGCCTTGGCCCGTGCCATCACCAGCGTAGAAAACCGCTCGAATAGCTGGGCGGAGCTGCTGAAACAATTATTTGTGCACAGCGGTAAGGCGCGGGTCATCGGCATGACCGGCGCTCCGGGAGCAGGCAAGAGCACTCTCGTTGATCATCTTGCCCGGCACTACCGCCAGCAGAACCGCACTGTGGGTATCATTGCGGTCGATCCCACCAGCCCTTACTCGGGTGGCGCCATTTTAGGCGATCGCATCCGCATGCAGGCACATCACGCCGACCCTGGGATTTACATCCGCAGCATGGCGACCCGGGGCTCGCTTGGCGGCTTGGCGCGTACCACCGCCGACGTGGCAACCGTGCTCGATGCTTCAGGGCGCGATGTGATTCTGGTCGAGACGGTGGGCGTGGGACAGGACGAGATCGACATCGTGCGCCTTGCGGCCATCACCGTGGTCATCCTCGTGCCCGGCATGGGCGACGATGTGCAGACGATCAAGGCCGGGATCATGGAGATCGCCGATGTGTTCGCTATCAACAAGAGCGATCGCGAGGGGGCTGAGAGGGTTGAACGCGAAATTCGCGCCATGCAGTCGCTGGCGACGCGCAGCGATAACTGGGTGCCCCCGATTGTGAAGACAGTGGCCAGTGAGGGACAGGGAATTGAGGAACTCGCCGCAGCCATCAGTCAGTATGAAAGTTATCTGCAGAAAGAAAATCTTCTGCTGAAACACAACGTCCAGAACTGGCAGGAGCGGCTCCTCGAGATGCTGCGCGACGCCCTGCTGGATCGCGCACGCGAACAGATGGGCAACGGCCGCATGGCGGAATATGCAGCACAAATTGCCGAGCACAAGCGGGATCCGTATACCTTGGTGGAAGAGATCGTCGGAATCTGCGGTAAAGTGAGATCGGAATAAAGCGCGTAGCTTAGGCAGAACGCTGATCAGATTGAGAAGTGCAGTCAAGTTTGTGCTATGCGCAAGCATTCTTTTTGAGGGCCTATGTACTCGATTGACCATTTGGGCATTGCGGTGAAGTCGCTGGCAACGGCGAAAACCATCTACGAGAAGCTGGGAATGCAAGTGTCGCCAGAGGAGACCGTCGAGCAGGAAAAGGTCAGGGTCGTGATGGTGCCTGCAGGCGGGAGCCGGATTGAATTGTTGGAGGCCACATCCGAGGATTCCACCATCGCCAAGTTCATTGCCAAGCGTGGGGAGGGTCTGCACCACGTCTGCATGCGCGTGCCCGATCTGACTGGTGCTGTAGAGCGCCTGAAGCGAGAGAACGTGCGCCTCGTGTCAGAAGACATCAAGACTGGGGCAGGCGGGCGCCGGTATGTGTTCGTTCATCCCTCGAGCACGGGGGGCGTGTTGCTGGAGCTGGTCGAGGCGGCGCACTAGATACCTCCGAACACGTCGGCCATTTCGCTACATCCCTCAGCACTCCTATGATCCTTCTCGCCGTAGACACATCGGGCAAGAACGGCAGCATCGCGCTGGTACGCGTCAGCATGGGCGCCGATAAGTCGAACTACGGCCTCGAGACCCTGGAGGTACTCCCTCTCGAGGGCGGCACATTTTCCGCCCAACTGGTTCCGCAGATCGCGACCATGCTTACCCGCCACGGATTCAATAAGAGCGAGATTGCTGGATTTGCCGCAGTATCGGGCCCGGGATCGTTCACGGGGCTGCGAGTAGGACTGGCGGCGATCAAAGCGCTGGCCGAAGTATTGTGCAAGCCGATTGCAGCGGTGTCGCTGCTGGAAGCGGTCGCCCAATCCGGGGAGGCGCGGGGTAAGGTGGTGGCCGCGCTGGACGCCGGTCGCGGCGAGATTTATGCGGGACAGTATGAAGTCTCAGTAGAGGCCGACGCGCAATGTTTGAGGGAACAGTTGGTTCTTCCCGCTGAACTCGCCGGGCTTGCGGCAGGATGTCCAGTAATCACTCCCGATGAAAAACTGGCCATGGTGGGGCAATCGCATGGACTTAGCGTCGAGAGCATCCCATATCCGCGTAGTGACGTAATTGCCAGAATCGGCTGGAAGAGAATTGCAGCAGGGCGAACGATTTCTCCGGAGGACCTGGAAGCCAACTACATCCGCCGTTCGGACGCGGAGATATTTGCGAAGATCAGTTAAGTTCTGGTTGCGGTCGTAAGCTGGTCCGAACTTTGAGTCCGGTAATCCTTACCGCCTACAACTCGTACTTCTTCATCAAGTGGCGAAACGATCGGTAAGAAATGCCCAGCAGGTCGGCGGCCTTGGTTTGCACGCCGTTGGAGTGACCAAGCGCTGACTGAAGCAGCGAGCGCTCAATATCGGCCACGTACTTCTCCATGCCGATGCCGTCGGGGAGAACCCCGCTTGAACCTACGCCGACGCTTCCGGCAAATCCTGCGCCCGCCGCGGCAGCAGCGGCTTTGGCCTTGAATCGCTCGACCGGCAACTCAACATGCAATTCATCAGTGGTTTCGAGCGCGACCGCCCGCTCCACGGTGTTTTCCAGTTGGCGCACATTGCCAGGCCACTCGTAGTCACATAGCGAATCCAGGCACATGGGGTAAACGCGCATGATGTTCTTGCCGGCTGCCGGCGCATACTTTTTCAGAAAGTGGTTGACCAGGAGAGGGATGTCTTCGCGGCGCTCCCGTAGAGATGGAACACGGATGGGAATCACACTAAGGCGGTAATAAAGATCTTCACGGAACGTGCCTTCGGCTACCTGGCGATCGAGATCGCGGTTCGTCGCGGCAATCACACGCACATCGACCGCAATCTCGCTGCTGCCGCCCACGGGACGAAGTGAACGTTCCTGCAGCACCCGTAGTAGCTTGACCTGCATGGCGAGTGTCATCTCGCTGATCTCGTCGAGGAAAAGAGTGCCCTTGTCGGCCATTTCAAACAGGCCGCGCTTATTCTGGTTAGCGCCGGTGAATGCTCCCTTTACATAGCCGAACAGTTCGCTTTCCAGCAGAGTTTCGGGAAAGGCGCCGCAGTTCACGGAAACAAAGGCTTCGGTAGCACGAGGTGAGCAGACGTGCACCGCGCGGGCGACCAATTCCTTACCAGTGCCACTCTCGCCATAGACCAGGATAGTGCTGCTGGTCGACGCCACGGTGCGGATGGTCTGCTTGAGTTTCTCCATGGCCGCGCTGGCGCCGATGATGTTGTCGAGCGAGTTGCGGGTCGCGGCGTCGCGGCGCAGCGCAAAATTCTGCTTGCTGAGCGCGGCTTTTTCCAGGGCGCGATCGATTGCCAGCTTGATCTCGTCCACCAGGCCGGGACTCTTGCGGATGTAGTCGGTGGCTCCGCCGGCTTTCACAGCCTGCACGGCGGCTTCGTAATCATCCACCGCGGTAATCAGGATGACGGCCGATTCCGGAGATGCCTGATGCGCATAGCGCAGGACCTCGATGCCATCGATGTTCGGCATCTTGATGTCGGTGATGATGACGTCGTAGAGCGCACCGTCGATTTTCCGTTTGGCAGCTTCACCGGAGTTGACCGTCTCCACGCGATGATCTTCGCGGCGCAGGGCAATGTCGAGCAGTTCACAGATGGAGCGCTCGTCGTCGCAAACCAGGATCTTACCCACGTGGCCCTCCCGCCGCAGACACTGCGGTGTTTGCCTGGCGCGAAGCTGTTTCCGTTACGGCTACCGGTCTGCGAGGTTCCTGGGTGGCGCTTGCCCGCAGCCGCTTCAGCTTCAGAACAAACGTGCACCCCTGGCCTTCACGGGATCGCGCCCACACCTTGCCCTCGTGTGCCTGAACAATCTGATACACGATTGCCAGGCCTAGACCGGTGCCGCCTTCAAAGTTCGACTGGAAGGGCTCGAAAATCTTTTCCGCCAGCTGGGGAGCTATCCCCGGACCGGTGTCGGCAAAACTGATTTGCCACTCGTCGCCCGCGGGCTCGATGGACGCGGTGAGTGTCCCGCCGGATTTCTTCATCGCGCGCACAGCGTTTTCGCAGAAGTTCCAAAAGACTTGCTTGATTTTGTCCCCGTCCGCCAGCGCCATGGCCTCGCTGCCGGCGAACAGGCGCTTGATCTGAATGTTTCTGTTCTCGGCGAGCAGCCGATTTTCCAGCAGCGTAAGCGTGTCTTCCAGAAGCAATACCAGGTTTACAGACTCAAAGCGGTACTGTTTGCCGCGCGAATATGCGAGAAAGTCGGTGATGATGTTGTTCAGCCGGTCGGATTCTCGCGTCACGATCTCCAGCAACTGGCGATGTTCCTCATTCAAGTCGGGTATTCCCGACAGCATACTGACCGACCCCGCAATCGACGTGAGCGGGTTACGGATCTCGTGCGCGATAGCTGCAGCTAGTCGTCCGACTGCGGCCAAGCGATCCTGCATTCGGACTTCCCGCTCCAGACGGCGAATCTCCGTCAAATCGTCGAATGTGTAGACGAACCCTAGCGTGTCGCTCGCCGCCACTGCCAATCTCGAGACCATGACGCGAAAAGTCTTGCGATAACCGTTGCTCGGGGCCGTAATCCTTACTTCGGCATGCGTCGCGTGCAACCCGTCTGGGAGTGGATCGAGGAAGAGCTTAGCGACGGACACACCCAGCAACTCGTTCTCGCTGCGCTCCAGCAGTTTCTGCGCGGCCGTGTTCACCAGGGTAATGCGGCCATCCAATCCGGTCGTGATCAACCCACCTGTCATTGACTGAATAATGCTCTCGTGCAGGGCCTGCAGGTTGGCTAACGCGCCGCTCGTGTCTTTGAGTTGAACATCTACCTGGCGCAGCTTCGCCGTAAGCAGGCCAGCCAGGTACACCACGGCCAGGAATGCGAAAAGATTGATGAAAATGATCGCCTGCAATGACTTCAAATCCGGATGTGTCGTGGAATATGAAGGAATGACGGCATAAAAATTCAGTTCCAGCACCGCGCCGTACAATACAAACGAAAGCCCCGCAATCATGTAAGCCCAGATGCGCGGCAGCAGGATGCAGGCGACGATGATCACCAGTGGATAAAGAAAGTTCAGAGAGCTGTCTACGCCACCAGTAATATGCAATACCAGGGTGACCATGGCTAGGTCGGTCAGCACCTGTAAGAGCGATTGCAACAGGTATTCTTGCCAGACCGAGGCCAGCAACACGAAAAACACCGACAGTGTGTACCAGAGCAGGACTGCGCTCACGAACAGCTTGATGGGTGTCGCGGAAGGCGTGAACTGCGCGATGATGAGCTCGATGCCGAGCAGGAA
>Ga0070741_10003500_pt1 | contig 38879 bp, 30 predicted proteins | sample Coa_R1_4_FD_66440 | JGI IMG/M metagenome (GOLD analysis project Ga0070741, IMG submission 66440) | Surface soil microbial communities from Centralia Pennsylvania, which are recovering from an underground coalmine fire - Coalmine... | ecosystem: Environmental > Terrestrial > Soil > Unclassified ... | reverse complement strand
ATTTGAGAATTGCTCAGTGGCTGGTAATCCAGAGTTTCTCAATCTTAGAGCACGCTCGGCGAATTTATCTGTTCAAAATTGCTCAGAGTACAACGTGCCGATTTGCTTTTATACTCTCGCAGCGGCGCGGAGCATGACAGCGCGTCGGCACTGAACGGTTCTCACATGAGCCGAGCGGTGAAATCCGTTGAGCAACACCTCTTCTGAGTTTTGGTTGCGCCTTCACCATTAATGGCCGCCGCACCGGTGTTCGTGAGCGTAAACGTCATTTTTGATAAAGAGAAGATCGGCTGTCCGTTAAACTCCACGTGCAAGTCAGGATGGGATCCGTATACGGAACTACAGCGTACGGCGGGCACGATTGGGGGAACGATCTTTCGCGCCAAGTAAAACCGCTATGACTCCCACACTTCTCACTCTCTAAGTTTTGTCAACTGTTACGGGCGTGAGCGGGGTCAGTGCGCTCGGACCAGCATAAACACTAGCGATGTCGCGTGTTGGTCGAAAATGAAGCGGTAGAATTCATCCCCAACCCTTAACACCCCCCGCAGCGATTGACACCCCTCCTCCCCATCCCTAGACTGAGGTGTCACCCCCGCTAACGGGGATCAAGACGAGGGCATCGCATGGGCTGGCTGCAAAACCGGTTTGAGAAGAACTTCCTGATCACCACGGTCGACTACGTTTTCAATTGGGCCAGGAAGTCGGCATTATGGCCGATGACGTTTGGCCTGGCGTGCTGCGCCATCGAGATGATTGCGTCGTCGACGGCGCGCTTCGACATCGCCAGATTCGGTTCGGAAGTGTTCCGGCCCAGCCCGCGGCAAAGCGATCTGATGATCGTAGCGGGAACGGTCACGCTGAAGATGGCCCCGGTGGTCAAGCGCATTTACGACCAGATGCCCGATCCCAAGTGGGTGATCTCGATGGGCGCGTGCTCGTCCGTGGGTGGGCCGTTCAATACTTATGCGGTGCTGCAGGGGGTGGACAAAATTGTGCCCACGGATGTTTATGTGATCGGCTGCCCGCCACGCCCGGAAAATTTGTTTTATGCGCTGCTCAAGCTGCAGGACAAGATCGATCAGATGACGTTGGCGAAGAAGCCCACCGAAGTGCGACTGGAGCCGAATATGGTGGAAGCGTTCAAACGCCAGGTCATGATCGCGCAGACACTTCAGCCCCGGTAGCTGTCAGCTTTCAGCCGTCAGCTTTCAGTTCAAGATTGCATGTTCGTCAAACTCGCCTCAGAATCCGAACTTCCTCCGCCCGGACAAGCTAAGGAATTTTCCATTGCAGATAAACTCATCTGCGTGGCCAATGTGAACGGAACAATTTCTGCCATGGATAACGTTTGCCTGCATCGCGGCGGACCCTTGGGGCAGGGGATGATCGAAGGCGGCAAGATCGTGTGTCCGTGGCATGGATGGCGGTGGGATCCGCAGAGCGGTCAAGCCGTCCATGATCCGAATGCCAGAGTCCCGGTGTATCCGATCAAGGTTGAAAATGGCGAAGTGATGGTCGAGATAGCCTGACCAGTGGCAAGCCCATCACATCGAGCCGGGGCTAGCCCCGAGTTCCCTGCGTCCTCTGCGTATTAAGGTTTTCAGCGGGATGCCCTCCACGCCGGTAAGTTCTCCGTGTTCCGCTGTGTCCTCGGTGGTTTGCTCGAAAGCCCTGACCACAGAGGGCACAGAGGAGCACCGAGGCCAAGTCTGACTTACGAAGCCCTACAGGTGCACCTCTGTAAGACCATCATAGATACTGCAGAAATTGGGCGCGGTCATTCTGAAATCCCGGAAATACCTTATCCAGAGCCTTGTTCCCAAGGTGCCGATAGACCGCCTCGCCCAGCACGCGGCGGAAATCGGTGGTAAGCGCGAGATCGCGGCCTTCGTAGAGTTGCGATTGGTCGAGTCCCGGCCAGCGCCCGTAAACTTTTCCGCCCTTCACCGGTCCTCCCATGATGAACATCGCGTTGGCATGGCCGTGATCCGTGCCGCGGTTGCCGTTTTCGCGCGCGGTGCGGCCGAACTCCGACATGGTGACAATCACGGTGTCCCCAGCCAAATCGCCCAGATCGATCCAGAATGCGCTGAGAGATTGTCCAAATTCCCGCAGAACGTTGGCGATCTGTCCTTGCGTACTGCCTTCATTGACGTGGTGGTCCCATCCGCCGATATCTGCAAACGCGACCTGCACGCCTAGATCTGCCTTGATGAGCTGAGCCAATTGCTTCAGGCTGTCGCCGAACCGGCCGCGCGGATAATTTGCGCCGGGCAGGGGCGTGTACTTGGAAGGGTCCGCAGACTTCAGCATCTTCACCGCTTCAAATGTTTCCTGACCCGTGCCGTGCAGAACCGAATCAACCGACTGCTCGTACATCGATTCAAAACTGTTGGCGATTGGGGCGGCATTTGGATTTCGTCCACCGATTCCAAAATCGCTGATGTTGTTCACCGCAGTCGCGGGCTCACTGCCAGAGAGAATCCGCGGCAGCGATGGCCCGAGCGCGATAGCGCGAAATGGTGAATCGGTAGGCGGTAGCGCATGCAGGCTTCGGTTCAGCCAACCATCCTCGGTCGCTTTGAGACCCGGCGTGCCGGATTCCATGAAATCCTGCGCGTCGAAGTGAGAACGTGTCGTGTCGGGCGATCCGGCCGCGTGCACAATTGCGAGATGGCCTTGCTTCCAAAGCGGCTGAAACGATGCCAGCGAGGGATGCAGCCCGAAGAATCCGTCAAGATCGAGCACCTGATTGCGCGGGATATTGATCGACGGCCGCATGGCGTAATACGCCGCCTCGCCGTGGGGAACGACGATGTTCAAACCATCGGCAGCTCCGCGCTGAAAGATCACCACAAGCCGCCTGGTTCGGACGCCCGGAGTCTCAGCTGCATAGGCAGCGCGGGCCAGGAAACTCGGAAGCGCCGCCGTCCCCACTACGGCCAGCGCGCCATTGCGTAAGAATATGCGACGAGTAACCGACATAAGACCTCGTTATTAGCTTTCAGTTGCCAGCTCTCAGTACCTGCATGTAGCTGGCAGCTGACAGCTCGGAGCTGATAGCTATCTCCTCTGAAACTCCGGCGAACCCAGCAGCAAACCTTCGATCAGCGCCGTGTTTGGCGGGCGCGCCGGGTCGTCGAGCTTGCGGCGGCTGATGCTCGGATCCTCCAGCCGCGATTCAATTACATCATGGGTCTGCTTCGAGATGTCGCCGGCAAGCAATCCACTTTCAATCGTCAACAGCGTCTGCTGCGGATCGCTGCCAGCAGACGGCATCAGGCGATCGGAATCGATCTGCGTGCCTTTCAGCTTGCCCGCCGTCAGCGCCAAGGCAAAATTCATGCGTTCCAACAGCGCCGAGGAATTTACCCATGTGTCGGCTTTCATCGAATATCCGGTTGGCGGTTGCGCTCCGTACAGCGGCATACCCATGTTCTGCAACTGGCGGATAATCGGATTCGCATCGGTGATCTCGGCGCCGCTCGCCCGCAAACTTGAGGCAACAAACTCGAATGGTGTTTTCACCTTCGCGCGATATTCATTCGATCCCCAGAATTCCGGGCAACTCAGCATCGTCCTGAGTACTTCGCGGATGTCACCGTCTTTCTTCAAAAAAGTCTGCACCATCCGCTCGACAAGGCTCGGCGGAGGATCGTCAGAGACAAACCGAACCGCGAGCTTCGTGCAAATGAATTTTGCCGTGGACGGGTTGTGAGCGAGCAGATGCAAGACTTGCAATCCTTCCTTCTCGCCATTGGATTTGATCCTGTGGCCCAGCACGAACTTGTCGCCGGGATCATGTTTGCGCTCGTCGAATTCGAACGCGCCGCCCTTCCGTGGTTCTTTGATGGTCCATCCGGTGAAGACGCGGGCTACCTCTGTCACATCTTTTTGCGTGTAACCACCGTTGACACCAAGGGTGTGCAACTCCAGCAGTTCGCGGCCATAGTTCTCGTTCAAACCGCTGCGCTTCGCAGAAACCGGATGCACGGGCCGAGGCCGTCGTCCGAAACCACCCGGCCGTTTCGGAATGCCCATCGCCATTTCGGAATTCGGGCCCACGCTCAGCCAATTATCGAGATAGAAGAGCATGGCCGGACTTTTGGCAGTGGCCACCAGCAGATCCTCGAACTTTCCGAACAGGTGCGGCCGGATTGCATCTCTCTCATAGCTGGTCAACAGGTACCGGTCTGCGCCCTTGCCGATGAACACATTAAAGTGGTTGAACCAGAAGTCGGTCATCACTTCTTGTAGCTGCCGCTCGCTATAAACCGCGCGAATCAGTTTCGCATCCGAGAGTTCCTGCGCGACCACTTGCTGTGGATTGTTGAGGGCACGCAAAACCTCTCTTTGTCTCGGACTCATCCCGGTAAGAAGTTCGTCGCTTCGACCCTTAAGCGAAGTAAGCAAAACCCCCTGCTGCTCTGGCCCCATCGCGAGCACGGTCTTAAATCGCTGGTCGGGCGGCATTTCAAGCAGACCGGCAAAATTCTGCTCGGCAGGCCTGTCAACTGGTTCGGAGTCGCTCGCGGCGTCGCCGGTTGATGCTTGCGAGTCCTTCCGTTCCTGCTTTTGTTCGTAGCGCTCCAGTTGTCTCTGGTACACCGCGCGTTTAACGGAATCCGATGGCAATGGCTGCTTGCCATTCGCAACTGCCTTGATCACTTGGGGCGGGGGAAAGTTGTCGACCAGTTCTCTTGTACTCATGCGCAACGTGGGAAAGTACGCAAGCCGGCCCTCCATGGCACTGTCACGGATCTTGTCCGGGTGAAGTTGTTGATCGATCCATCGATCCACACCCAGCGCCAAGACGCGGTCGAGATCGCCCGGCCGAGGTCCGAACGTAAGGCGATTTAAAGCATGGATGGCCCGCTGCCGCTCAGTCATTCCCTTCGCCAGTGATTGGTCTTTGTCTTCGGCTTTGCCAAAAGCGAGGCAAACCAGCGCGCCGCAAACCAGCAAGGACGCGGTCAGGATTGTTTCGGATGCACGCTTCCCCATAAGGACAGAAACTCTTCTGATTATGAACCCCGCAGCGAAGCCAATGTTGCCCCATTCGGAGCCAGTGGATGTGCTTGCGAGTACAAGACTTGTGCTTGGGAACGGGTTCCTAGGTCAAATACAGGCGCCCATTGTTCACCTTGTGGTGCAGGCTTGCGGCCAGATGATCAATGTCGCCAGTACCAATGTTCTCGCCGGAACGGCTCTCGAGAAAAGGAGTGCGATTGCTGCCGACAGTATCGCGGCGCACTTGCAGCAATAAGGCCTGCACGGCATTCGGATCGAACTTCTGCGGAGTAAGCCGGACGATTTCGCTCAAGGTGGCGCCAAGAGACATTGGTTCGCGATAAGGACGCTCGCTGGTCATGGCATCAAAAGTATCGGCGAGACCGACGATGCGAACCGCCATGGGAACATCATCTAGCGCGAGGCTGTCCGGGTATCCGGAGCCATCGGCTCGCTCGTGGTGCCAGCGCACAATCTCCGGAATCCGCGGCCAGGGAAACTGGACCCCGCTCACGATCTTATGGCCCACCACGGTGTGATCGGCCATCTCGCGGAATTCGTCGGGATCAAGAGATCCGGGCTTACCAAAGAGCCGCTTGTCCACCGCCACCTTGCCGATGTCATGCAGATATCCGGCCGATCGGAGCGCTGCGATTTCGGTGCTGTCCAGGCTCATGGCTTCGCCAATAGCCGACGCATAACGCGAGACGCGCAGTGAATGTCCATGAATATTGACGTGCTTTACGTCAATGGCAGTGGCGAACGCTTCGAGCGCATTGTCGTAAAAGCCGTGCAGTGAAGCCATCAACCGCAGGTTTTCCGAAACCCTGTGTGTGAGTGTTTGGGTAAGTGCGTAATTGTGAATTGCAAGAGCGACGTAGTGACAGAGCAGATCGAGTGATTCGAGTTCGTCAGCGTCGTAGAGCGCGTCGCCTTCGCGCTGACCCAAAGCCACCACTCCAACCAGTTTGCCTGCGACTTTGAGGGGGAGGATGCACTTGAATAGTTCCGGCGCCACATTTCCATTTGCGCTGAGAAATACGTCGTATCCGCCGGCGTCAACGATCACAGGTCCACGGGCGGAACTTAAGGCGTGAACATGTTTGGGAAGTAAGGGAATGATGGCCGGATCCGGCATCAGGGCGAAGCCGCCTGCTGCCACGGATGTGAGCAGCGACGGTTTATCCGAATACGTGAAAACGATTGCCTCGCGGGCGTTTCCAGCTTGTTGTATCGCGGAAAGGATAGCACGCGCGGTTTGGGGAAAGTCGCGCTCCGAGGTCATGGCGGGACCTAGGTCCGAGAGCGCCTCGACCGTGCGCAGAAGCCGCCGAAAATTATCTCTTTGCGCCGCCAACGTGCGTGGCAGGGAGCAAACGACCAGAGCAATTTGAGAGTAGCATGCGCGCAAGTACCTGTGTCATTAGTAGTTTGGTGCAGGATTGTCAAGGGTCTGGATTAGCTCCGCCGCCCAATGGCGGCAAAAGTCATTTCGTCGGCAGGGCTGCCGGTCCGCGCTTTCCAGCCGAAGAACAGAGTGGTGTACGTGTCGGTGATGTAATCCGCGAGTGGAATGCCAAGCGCGCGCGCGGTGCGGTCGATCCAGCGGGCCGGGCCTTCGATTTCTCCAAAAAAACCGATAGGCGTCTCATCGAGCACCACGTGGCCCTTGCCATCGCTCCACTCTGCCCGGAATTTCTCGTAGCGGAACGTCGGAGAGAAACCAAGGGCTCGCAGGATCGAATCCATCTTGATGCCGTTCTCGACCTTGGTCTCGGTTTCGCCCCGAACCTTGTGGCGGCCGACCTGTCCCTTGGTTTTGTGAGTCAACACCCACTGTTGCCCATACTTTCGCAGTCTCAGCACTTCGCCACGAATTTGCAGAGGATGGCCCGCGAGATCGTAAAGTGTGTTCATTTCGTGCGTGCGCTTGGTGACGAGACGAAACCCCGATGCGCGCAGACGACGGGCCAGACTGCGGGCGTTGTGCACGCGGAATTTGACCTCGATTTCTTTCGGCGAAGCCATTTAAGAGAAGTATAACGGCGTTGCGGCGGCGGCAAGCTAGGTGAAGGTTGGCAGTTTGACCAGGTCGTCGTGAGGAACCGGTTCGAGAGGATTGCCAGCCTTGCGCCAGGCAGCGAGTCCGCCCTCGATGACAAAGGCCTTAAATCCTTGCTCTCTCAGTTGCAGCGCCACCCGGGCGCTGGTCGCTTCGCGCGCTCAAGTGCAGTAGAGATAGATATCTTTATCCCGGCTCAGATGCTTTAGCTCTTCGACGAGATTGTTTGGCTCCAAACGCACCGATCCCTGGATGCGTTCCGCGCCGGAATCGTAGTAGCCGTGACTGCGAACGTCGACCAGCAGAATGTTGCTTTTGCCTTCTGAGAGTCTCTTCGCTAACTCCTGAACGTGGATTCGGGGTACAACCCGGTAAACCTTGTTCCTGCGAAAAATCCAGACGCGATAAGTGATGTAGGCGATCGCTGCCACCACTAACACCTCGCCAAATACACCTTCCGCTACCTGGAATCCGCGCGTGATGGCCACCAGGAAATCACGGAAAAGAAAACCCACCGTACCGTAGGCCAGGATGTAGAGAACCGCACCAACCGCATCGAGCTGGAAAAATTGTGAGAAACGCATCTTCATGCTGCCGGCCAGCGGAGGCGCCATCGTATTCAGTCCGGGGATGAACTTCGCGAATAGCAGGGTGACCTTCCCCCGCTTGTAAAATGACTCCGCCGAACGCAGGATACAGCTCTCCGGGTTCATCGAGACGCGGCAAAGCGCGCCCAGTAGTCCCCATCCCATGTAGGCGCCCGCAAAGAAAAGCAGGCAGTCGCCGAGAATCATGCCCATGAATGCGATCAGGATCAGGCTCGGAGTGCTGAGCGAGTGCGAAGCGGCAGCCGCGCCGCCGGCTACCAGCGCTAACGCGGCCGGCATAGGAAGTCCGATCGACTCTGCCAGCACGACCAGGAAAATCAGCAGATATCCATGGTGAGCGATCGACTGGATAAGATGATTCACGGTATAGGGAGAGCTGCGGTCAATATAACAAAAGGGCGGCTTCCGCCGCCCTTCGACCAGATCAGCATCTTCACGCTCATCACGTGAATCGCATTCTTGTCCGCATAAACGTGCGCGCTGACTTCGACATGATGGCCCTCGTGTCCTTTCAGCGTCTCGGGATTCATTACATCCCAGGACTTCATACCTTTGTCCGAGACAAATGTCAGCTTATCTCCGTCGGCCTTTACCGTGCCCTTGATGTTGTTGAGTGGGGCGGCGGGGGCTGCCTTGTCCATGTGCGCGGAACCCTGTCCCATGTCCTGGGCCAATGCGAGTGTGCCCAGCGACATGATCGAAATCACCAATGCCAGTACCAGAACCTTTTTCATGCTTCTCTCCTTGTATGCCACGAAATCGTGGATGTAACGTCCTCTTCTATTACGCAGGAGGAGGAAGATTGGATTGGGGCAAAAGGGGCTAGTAGCCAGAAGCTAGCTAGAAGCGGGGCTACTTTTCCCGTTCCACCACGAAATCGGGAGCCCAGAGTAGGGCGCGTTTGGCTTCGCCGATGGGGAAGTTGCAAATCGCATTGCGGGCGAGCGCAGCATATTTGGTGGCGCGCTCATAGGCTGCCTCGATGGAACCGTAGCGGTGCAGGATCTCCAGAATGTCACCGTGGGTCACACCATTGAAAGCACGCTCCTGAATCACCGAGGCAATCATCTGTCGTTCTTCAGGCGTGCAGCGCTCCAGCGCATGAATGACGGCCATCGTCACCTTGCCTTCGCGCAGGTCGCTAGCGACTGGTTTTCCGAGCACATCTTCCGAAGCGGTCAGGTCGAGAACGTCGTCCACGATCTGGAATGCCATCCCAAGGTCGCGTCCATATTGCGCTACGTGCTGCTCTTGCTCGGCGGTTGCTCCTCCCAGAATCGCTCCGAGCCGCATGCAAACGGAAAACAAGCAGGCTGTCTTGCGATAAATCAGATCAAAATGCTCGTCCAGTGGAATGAGATTCCCGAGCTTTTCGATCTGCAGCAACTCGCCTTCGACCATCTGCTGGGTCAACTCAATAAGCGTATCCAGCACGCGGAAATTGCGTTCCTGTACCGCGATCTTGAAGGCCTGCATGTAAAGCCAGTCGCCAGCCAGCACGCATTTCGAGTTCCCCCATTGCGTGTTCGCGGCAGGGCGTCCGCGACGGCTCTGGGCTTCGTCAATGATGTCGTCGTGAACCAGGGTCGCCGTGTGAATGATTTCTACGACCGCGCCCAATTTGATGGCGCCGCGTCCCGTGTAATTGAAGAGCTTGGAAGAAAGCAGGAGCAGCATCGGTCGAATGCGCTTACCGCCGCCGGCCCGCAAGTATTCTCCAATTTCGGTAATAGCTTCGACGTGGGAGACTGTGTCGCGTCCGAACTCGCGCTCAATAGCAGAAAGATCTTCCCGCAGAAGATCGAATATTTCTTTGCCGTGAATGGCGGGGGACGAACTCAAGCTGAAGTCCTGTTTACCACGGAGACAGCGAGCCAGGGAGTAATAACAGCGGCAGCTCTAAGCTCACCAACTCGCAATTTCTCTGTGCCTCGGTGACTCCGTGGTTAATTACTCCGATAATTCGTAAACTGCATATCAATTCCGAAATCCTGCTGACGCAATAAGGCAATAATGTCCTGCAGCGCGTCGCGATCTTTGCCGCTGACCCGCACCAGGTCTCCCTGAATCGAGGCGTTCACCTTCTTCTTCGTGTTTTTGATCACCTTCACAATTTCGCGCGCCTTTTCGATCGGTATGCCTTGTTGCATCGTGATGCGTTGCTTTGCCGTACTTCCCGCAGCGGACTCAACCGGGCCATACGTGAGTCCCTTCAGTGGCACGCCGCGTTTCACCAATTTTTGCTGGAAAACATCGTTGACAGACTTGAGCTTGAATTCGTCAATCGAATGCAGAACGATGGCGTCTTTACCCTCAAGTTCGATATTGGATTTCGAATCCTTAAGATCGAACCGGGTATGAATTTCTTTCAACGACTGCTGGATGGCGTTCGAGACCTCCTGCAGATCGATCTTGCTCACAATGTCAAAAGTATTCTCTGGCATGACCTTTTACTTACTTTACAGATTCCGCCGCCGCGATGAAAGATGCTGTCTAACAAGCTAAATGGAGTTGGCCGTTTGGGGAAGCGAAAAGAAACGATAGAAATTAGCGCTGGTTTGCTGCCCAATTTCCTCGCCTGACTGTCCCCGCAATTCTCCGATCTGGCGGGCGGTTTCCTTGACGAATGCCGGTTCATTGCGTTTGCCGCGGTGCGGAACAGGGGCCAGGTACGGGCAATCTGTTTCGATCAGCATTCGATCGCTCGGCACTTGCTTGGCGGCATCGCGAATCTGCTCGGCCTTGGGAAAAGTGACGTTCCCCGCGAAGGAGATCATGAAACCCATGTCGAGCCCTCGCGAAGCGTGACTCCAATTCCCGGTGAAACAATGAAGGATCCCCCCAAGTCCGCTGGGCCGCCAATGCGTGCCGATCAGATTCAGGCAATCTTGCCATGCATCGTCACTGTTATTCGACGGGCGGCAGTGGATCACGATCGGCAGCTTTGCCGCGCGCGCGAGTTCCATCTGGCGAATGAAAACTTGCTGCTGAGTATCGCGCGGGGAATGGTCGTAGAAGTAGTCGAGACCTATCTCGCCCCACGCGATCACTTTGGGGTTCTCAGCGAGTCGCTCCAGTTCGGCGAGCGCAGCCTCGTCCGCGAGTTTCGCTTCATGGGGATGAATACCCACAGTCGCGTAAAGAAAGTCGTATTTCGACGCCAGCTGGATGCCGCAATCGAGGGTAGGTGGACCGTCCCCGTTGCCGATGGCAATAATCGTTTCCACTCCGGCCTCGCGAGCCCGGGCAATCACCTGCTCGCGATCAGCCTGGAACTGCTTGCCATCGAGATGGGCGTGTGAATCGACAAACATAAGATTGTGGAGGGACGGGCGTTCTCGCCCGTCCAGGCCGAGCGCAGCTCGGCAGAGCCGTACTACTTCAGTCTTGTTCCGACCGGAACGTCCTCGGCGAAGGTCGCCAACACAGGTTTGCCGCCTTGGGCGGATGCAGCGACGATCATGCCGTTCGACTCCAGGCCGCGAAGTTTGCGCGGAGCCAGATTCGCAACGATCACCACTTTGCGGCCAATCAACGTCTCCGGCGCGTACGCTTCCGCGATACCGGCGACAACCTGGCGAACTTCGGTACCCAGATCCACTTCCAACCGCAATAGCTTGTCCGCACCTTTGACTTTCTCCGCGACCTTCACCTGGCCCACGCGTAATTCCACTTTGGCAAAATCATCAATGCTGATCTTGCCGTCGGGAACGGTTGCTACGGCTGGGGCAACCGCCTGGGTCGCTTTCTCAGTAACCGGTTTTGGCTGCGGCTGCGCTTGTGTGGCAGCAGCGGCCGGTGCGGGCGCAGGCGCGCGTCCTTGCTCTTCCATGCTCTGCATCCTTTCAATGGCGCTTTTGTCGGCTCGAGGGAAAACCGGTTCTACTTTGCCCAGCTTGGTTCCGAGTTTGAGCTGGCCCCATTTCAATCCGGACAAATCAAATTTCTTGATGTCCCCCAATCCAAGCTGGCTCCAGATCTTCGCCGTCGCGTCCGGAATGACAGAATGCGCGAGCGCCGTCACAACCCGCAGAGCTTCAGCGCTCGTGTAAAGAACGGTTGCAAGCCGCGCCCGGCTTTCTTCGTCCTGCTTCTCTCCCAGGGCCCATGGCTCGTTCTCGACAATGTACTTGTCTACCGCCGCCACCAGACCCCATGCGGCTTCCAGTGCACGCGAGAACTGGAACTGATCAAACAGTGAGTTGTATTCACCAATGACTTTGGCAGCCGCGTTGGCGATTGCATCATCAGCCCGTTGCCGCGCCGCTGTGTGCGATGGATACGGAACTTCGCCATGGAAATAGCGGGTGATCATGGTCAGGGTCCGGCTTGCCAGATTGCCCAAGCCATTCGCAAGTTCCGCGTTGTAACGCTGAACCAGCGCATCGAACGAAAACGATCCGTCCTGTCCGAAGACGATTTCACGTAGCAAGAAGTAGCGCAGCGCATCCTGGCCGAGCACGTCGAGAATCGTCTCCGAGCGCACGATATTGCCGCGCGACTTCGACATCTTGTTCTCTTCGAACAGCAGCCAGCCATGCGCCACGATTCCGTGCGGCATCGGCAGGCCCGCGGCCATCAGAAATGCCGGCCAATAAACGCAATGGAAGCGCACGATCTCTTTGCCGATCATGTGAACATCGGCGGGCCAGAACTGCTCGTACAAATTTGTGTCGCTCGAACCATAGCCGAGTGCCGTAATGTAGTTCGAAAGCGCATCCATCCAGACGTAGATCACATGTTTCGGATCGTCGGGTACGGGAATGCCCCATGAAAATGTGCTGCGGCTGACCGATAGATCACGCAATCCCGAGCGCACGAACGAAATCACTTCATTGCGACGGGTTTCAGGTCGAATGAAATCTGGCTGGCTCGTATAGAGGTCCAGCAACTTTTCCTGAAACGCGGAGAGCTTAAAGAAGTAATTTTCCTCCTGAACAGTTTCCGTAGGCCTGCCGCACTCGGGGCACGGCGCACCCGGTCCGGCGGCATCGACGTATAGTTCGTCGAAAACGCAATACTGCCCGGTGTAGTGGCCCTTATAAATGTATCCGTTGTCGCGGATTTTGCGCCAGAGCGCCTGCACACCTCGCTTGTGCCGGTCGGAGGTGGTGCGGATAAAGTCGTCGTAGGTAATTCCCATCCGGTCCCACAATCCGCGGAACTGGGAGGAGACTTCGTCCGTGAGTTGTTGCGGAGTTTTGCCCGACGCCTGGGCCGCGCGCTCGATCTTCTGCCCGTGTTCATCGGTTCCAGTCAGAAAATAGGTTTTCACGCCGAGCATGCGCTGGCGGCGAGCGATGGTATCGCAGGCAATCGTGGTGTACGTGTGCCCGATATGCGGGCGGGCATTTACGTAATAGATCGGAGTCGTAATGTAAAACTTCTCAGTCATGTCCATCAGAGGTCACGAACGACATTAAGGCTAGGGCTGGGTTGTCATTCGTCGTTGAATTTCTTCAGCAAATACTTCTGGGTTGCTTCCTGCATCACTGATTTCAGCGGTACCTGCTTCTCGCTGGCAATTCGCCGACAATCTTCATATTCCGGCGCATAGTTTGTGACTGTGCCATGCTGGTGCGCGATTTTGATACGCACGTCACCCCAGCGAGTGGTGACGCTCACCCATTTGCGATCGAGAACGTGCCGGTTCTCCTCTCGCCGGCGAATTCCAAGCGTGCTGGTCTCGTTAAAGATGAGGTCGCTGAGTCGGGTTGCATCTTCCGGCCTGCATAAAACAGTCAGCAACATTCCGGGGCGATTCTTCTTCATCTGCACCGGCGAGCCGAAAGCGTCCAGCGCGCCTTGCTCCAGCAAACGATCCATTACATATCCGAAGATTTGCGGGTTGAGATCATCGATATTGGCCTCGAGCACGCAAATGGTTTCTTCGCCGATATCGGCCATATCTTCGGTTTGGCCGACAACCAACCGAACCACATTGGGCTGCTCTCGCAACTCTCGCGACCCGGCGCCGTAGGCCATGATTTCGGGCTTCATCGGCGGAAAGGCGCCGAAGCGCTTGACCAACGTCTTCACAATTGCTGCGCCGGTGGGAGTGACCAGTTCCGCTTCAATTCCTGACGAGAACACAGGAGCATCTTTCAGCAGTTCGAGAGTTGCAGGCGCGGGAACCGGAAAAGTTCCATGTGCGCACTGAACCGCCCCGCCGCCGACGTTCAGCTTGGAGCATCGGATCTCGTCCACTCCGAGTGCTTCTACTCCGACAGCAGCGCAAACGATGTCGACGATTGCATCCACTGCACCGACCTCGTGAAAGTGAATTTGCTCGATCTCACTGTGGTGCACTTTCGCTTCAGCCTCGGCTAGCGCTTCAAACATCGCGATTGCGGTCTTTTTCGATGATTCGCTGATCACGGCAGCGTTGATGATTTCACGAATTTCCTTCAATCCACGCTCGGGTTCAGCCGCGACTGCCGTTCGAGACGAGTCGCCGTAGTTGTGCTCCAGCAGTTCAACCGGTTGATGAGGATGCGAGTGTGCGGCAGACTGCCTGCGCCTCTCCCAATATTGTTCGCGGGGCAAATCTTTCTCGCCGTGCGAGTAGACGTCGACCTTGATGGCGCTGAGACCGCTGCGCTTCACCTGCGAGATTTCCAATCGCGCTCCGACGTTCAGCTTCGCGACAGTTTCTTCCAGAAGCTGTGTGGGCACACCTGCCCCAACCAGCGCTCCTAGAAACATGTCGCCGCTGATTCCGGAAAAACAGTCGAGATAAGCGATCCGCATAAGCGTCGTACCTCGTTCGTCCTTTGTTGCAAGTCGACACAGTCGTGCAGCGAGAGGAATTACTGACGACCAACGGCCCAGGACCAACGCCCGGCACTGAGTTTCATCATAGGGAACCCCACCCAACGCGTCAAACCAGCGCCGATCGCGCGCTCTGCTACAATCACATTTCTCTTCAATAGCTTAGAGGCCGCTTTGTATCGTCATCTCGAGCGCCGTTTGGCGCAGCATGTCCGCGAGTTTCTTCAGCGCACTTATGGCCTGGATCAGGCGAAAATCGCCATTGAACAGCCGCCCAAGGTCGAGTTCGGCGAGTATGCCCTGCCGGTTGCTTTTGAACTCGCCAAGAAATTGCGCAAGGCGCCACGAAAAATCGCCGAGGAGATCATTGCGGGCATCGGGCCGGTGGAAGGATTCGAGAAGTTTGAAGTCGCCGGCGCCGGATATATCAATGCTCGATTAGATCGAGCAAAACTCGCAGCGGCGCTCGCCGCCGATGAGAAACCAGTGCAGGAGACGCCGACCGGCAAAGTTCTCGTCGAGCATTCCAGCATCAATCCCAATAAAGCTGCGCATATCGGTCATCTCCGAAATGCAATCTTGGGTGACACCTTCGTCCGCCTACTAAAATTCGCGGGCAGGCAAGTCGATGTTCAGAACTACATCGACAACACCGGTGTCCAGGTAGCCGATGTCATAGTCGGGTTCATACATCTGGAGAAGAAGCCTCGGAAGGAAATCGAGCAACTCGCAAGCCACCCGCGATTTGATTACTACTGCTGGGACTTGTATGCGCGCGTTTCGCAATGGTATGAGCGGGACAAACAAAATCTTTCTGCACGTCACGAAGTCTTGCATGCCATCGAGCAAGGCGGAAATGAAACCGCAGCGATCGCGGAGTTAATTTCGGTCAGCGTTCTGCGGCGCCATCTCGAGACGATGGACCGCCTCGACATCGAATACGACTTCCTCCCCCGCGAAAGTGAAATTCTCCATCTGCATTTTTGGGATGCCGCTTTCAACCGGCTTAAAGAAAAAGGAGTGCTCTACTTCGAAACCCAGGGCAAGAACAAGGGCTGTTGGGTTATGCGCCGAGCAGGCACAGGAAAGCCTGGAAGCGCAGAGAGCACAGAAAAAGACATCGCGGAAGAAGATCAGAAAGTCATTGTGCGTTCGAATGGAACCGTGGGCTATGTCGGCAAAGACATCGCTTATCACATGTGGAAGTTTGGAGTCCTCGGGCGCGACTTCGGGTATCGAAAGTTTTACAAATATCCCAATGGCCACGATTGCTGGATATCGAGTACCGACGGCGAACCGAATCACCCGCACTTCGGCGATGTAGCCGAAATCTACAACGTGATCGACACCCGGCAGGCAGAGGCGCAGAACACCGTGATTGAGGCATTGCGCGGTCTCGGATACTCCGATCAGGCGAATCATTACACGCATTTTTCTTATGAAATGGTCGCTTTGACGCCACGCTGCGCCCAGGAATTGGGCTATGACCTTTCAGAAGATGACAAGGCGCGATCTTTCATCGAAGTGTCGGGCCGAAAAGGATTTGGCGTAAAGGCCGACGACCTGATGGATGTCCTCATTCGATCTGCAAAGAAGGAAGTCGATGCACGTCACGCTGAGTTACCTGACTCCGAGAGGGCGAGCATCGCCCGGCAGATCGCGATCGGGGCGCTCCGATATTTCATGCTCAAGTTCACCAAATCCTCGGTCATCGCTTTTGATTTCAAAGAAGCGCTCAGCTTCGAAGGAGAAACCGGCCCGTACGCGCAGTACGCGATCGTTCGGGCCACCAATATTTTCCGCAAAGGCGGAATGGATGCGGAGGTTTTTACCAGAGACTTAGCGAACGCTTTCTATGACTATCACCCATATCTGGCCGCTGATAATGAAATTTGGGAGCTATGGCTGGCAGCGGCAAAGACCTCGTATATTGTCGACCAATGCACTGCCACGACAGAGCCCGCGTACCTCGCCAAGCATGTTTTTCAACTCGCTCAACTCTTTAACACCTTCTATCATCGCCACCCGATTTTGGCGGAGCCAGATGAGAACCGCAAGAAATTTCTCCTCGCAACCGCCGCCGTTGTGCGAAGAGAATTGATTCGCGCCCTCGGGATCATGGGCATCACAGTACCGCCCGTGATGTAAGGATCGGCATGACCGGGCGAGGCCGCCCGGTCTCGAACAGTATTTATCCCTTGAAGTCCCGGGCTAACTCCACCAGGCTTCGCACCGCGATCCCGGATGGCCCCTTCGCGATCCAAGGCTTGTTGTCTTCCATCCAGGCCGTTCCGGCAATGTCGAGGTGAATCCATGGTGTGTCCTCGGCGAACTCTTTCAAGAACATTGCTGCGGTCACGGCGCCGCCCCAACGTCCACCGGTGTTCATGATGTCTGCAATGTTGGATCGAATGCTTTCTTTGTAGTCATCTTCGAGCGGCATTCGCCAGAACCGCTCACCGGCTTTTTTCACGGCATCAGAGAAACGCTGGTAAAACTTGTCGTCATTCGAAAAAGCACCGGCATTGACGTATCCCAGAGCCACAACCACTGCTCCCGTGAGCGTTGCCGCATCCACCAGATGTGTGCAGCCAAGCTGCTTAGCGTAGTGAAGACCATCTGCTAGCACCAACCGTCCTTCCGCGTCGGTGTTGATGATCTCGATCGATTTTCCCGACATCGCGATCTGGACGTCGCCCGGCTTCTGCGCTTTGCCCGACGGCATATTTTCCGTGGCGCACACGATGGCGATGACCTTCGTCTTCGGCTTTAACAGGGCGATGGCCCGCATGGCGCCGATCATGGCCGCGCCTCCAGCCATGTCGTATTTCATTTTCTCCATGCCGTCGGCGGGCTTGATCGAAATTCCGCCCGTATCGAACGTAATGCCCTTTCCGACTAAACCAAGCACCGGACTCGCCGGGGCGTCCGGTGGTTCATAACGCAAAATGATGAGCGCCGGGGGTTCATCCGAGCCTTGTGCCACGCCCCAGAACGCTCCCATCTTGAGTTCCTTGATCTTGTCCGCCCCGTAAACTTCGCATTTCAATCCAACTTCCTGCGCCATTTTGCGCGCGCGGTCAGCCAGGATGTTGGGGGTCATGCGATTGCTGGGTTCATTCACCAGCACGCGTGTGAAATTCTGCGACTCACCAAGGATTCGAGCTTCATCCATCGCTTTTTGCAGACGTCCCTGGTCACCGCGGACGACCACATCAACGGACTCGATCTGCTGATCCTTGCGGTCGCTCTTGTATACGTCGGGATCAAAGTTGCCGATGAACGCACCTTCGACGATCGCTTTGACACCTTCTTCAGCCGGGATGGCTTCGGGGCTGAGGAACGCAAAACTGCGAATACCTTTGGGTTTGAGAAACCGAACGGCGGCGCCGGCGAGTTTCCGCAGATCAGAAGAATTAAAACTGCTTGCCTTGCCGCCACTCAACAGAAGCAGACGCTTGGCTTTGATCTGGGCCGGGCGATGCAGCAGGTTGCTATCGAACAGTTTTCCTGAAATTTCACCGCTGTCGAGCACTTCGGCCGCGGCTTCGCGAAGTCGGCTATCAGTGGTTTCGATCGCGAGCTGAGGTTTCTCGCTGTTTTTCTCTGAGCGATCCAGGACCACAACCGCAATGCATTCGGTTTCAATTTCGGAGGGAGAGGAAAGAACGAGTGTCGTCTTCATAATTTCTTTGGCGCACTGCAATCATTCAGTATCGTTGGGAGGGCTGATTTCGCGCAAGCGGAGCACGACCGTAATCCTGATGGCGAAGCAGCTATGTAGTCGAAGGATCCTCTCGCCTCGCTTACACACTTGGCCATAACAGCACCGGAGAAAACTCCTGGCAACTCCACGGTCGAGTTCGACTGCGCGTTTCGATCCGCAAGCGAATCGAAAGGCTCCGCTCAAGATGACAAAGATTTAGTAAATCACCAGAACGAAGCAACTGTTATCCTTTTCTCCCCCGCGCAACCGCTTCCCGGGCTTCACGATCGGCAGTGCGCCGACGCTCGGTTTCTCGCTTGTCCCAGAGTTGTTTGCCCCGGGCCAACGCCAATTCGACTTTCACGCGGCCATTTTTAAAGTACATCCGCGTCGGGATCAGCGTCAGCCCGCGCTGCTGCGTCTTGCCAATCAATTTACGAATTTCCTCCCGGTGCATCAGGAGTTTGCGCGTGCGGAGCGGTGCATGATTGAAGATATTTCCGTGTTCGTACGGGCCGATATGGCAGTTCAGCAGCCAAAGCTCCCCATCTTTCAGTAGCCCGTAAGAATCTTTTAAATTCGCGCGTCCCGCCCGTACCGCCTTCACCTCGGTCCCGGTTAATGCCACGCCCGCCTCAAATTTTTCCAGCAAGAAATAGTTATGCGAAGCGATCCTATTGACAGCGGCATCTCTCTGCCCGGCGGCAGTGGGGTCTCGTCGAGGATTTTTCTCGGGATTGGGCCGAGTAGGTTGGGTTGTGGCACGCGCCATCGTGAGTCTAGCTTATCGCAATCACCGGTTTGGGAACGCCGCGATAGCGCTAAAAACACGGCCGCGCCGAAGGATTAAGACTAACGACTTAACTGCAATCAACGCAGGTACTTGGGCATCGTGAAGCCGATGTTATAATCGACCGCAATAACACTGTGCAGCTCACAAACCATCACCTTGGCTCCATGCCAGGCCGGGCGGAACTGTTGCGAAGGGACGTGGAATGAAATTGCGAATCCAGCCAACCGCTATCTTGTTGATAGCATTGGTGATGATCTCCACTGCGATTGCCGCCGATAAATCCAAGAATCTCTTTAATAAGGGACGCGATGCTGAAGCGCGGCAGAATTACGAGCAGGCCTACGACTTTTACAAGCAGGCCTACGATCTGAAGCCGACAAATCTGGCCTACCGCGCTTCTTTCGAGCGCTTGCGATTCCTGGCTGCTGCCTCTCACGTTCATCGTGGCCAACTTTTGCGCGAAGCCGGCCAACTGGACGCTGCGCTAGCGGAGTTTCAAAAGGCGGCTGAGATCGATGCCTCCAGCGCGATCGCTAAGCAAGAGCTTCAACACACGCAGCATATGATCGATGCTGCTAGAGCCGCACCCTCGAAATCCTCCAATGAGCCTTCCAACTTCCTTCAGAAAAGACTGGAAGAGGCTGGTGGGCCGGTCGAACTGGCGCCCATTTCCAATATCCCCATCAATCTCAAGATCACCGAAGACAGCAAAGTCATCTACGAGACGGTTGGAAAGCTGGCCGGAATCAATGTTCTGTTTGACCCCGATTACACCTCTCGCCGGATCAAAATCGAGCTGAACAATGTATCGCTCGAAGAAGCGCTTCAGATCATCGCCGTAGAAACCAAGACGTTTTGGCGACCCGTTACGCCCAACACAATTTTCGTTGCAGCCGACAATCCGGCAAAACGGAAGGATCTGGAGCAGGTCGTCATCAAGACCTTTTATCTTTCGAATCTGTCCCAGCCCACCGAGTTACAGGACGTGACCAACGCCATGCGCCAGATTCTTGAGATCAGCCGCATTCAGCCGCTGCCCTCGGAAGGTGCGATTGTGGTCCGCGGCACGCCGGACCAGATGGCGCTTGCGCAGAAACTGGTGGAAGATCTCGACCGGTCCAAATCTGAGGTGGTCGTCGACGTTGCGGTTATGCAGATCAACCGGGACAAGTCGCGCACCCTGGGAATCAGTCCGCCGACCAGCGCGACCGTTCAATTGCAACCGAATATCAATTCCACCACGAATACGACTACCAATAGTAATGGGGTTGTCAGCAATAATGGCGTTTCGGGCACAAACACTAGCAGCGGCATCAGCCTGAATAGTTTCAACAACCTGAACGCAACCGACTTCACCGTCACGATTTCACAGGCAACGGCAACCGCCCTGTTCAGCGATAGCGATACAAAACTCATTCAAAAACCCCAAATCCGCGCCATTGACGGTCAAAAAGCAACTCTGAAGATTGGTCAACGCGTGCCGGTGGCAACGGGCTCGTTTCAGCCGGGTATCGGTGGTGTCGGCATCAATCCTCTGGTCAACACGCAGTTCCAATATCTTGATGTGGGCGTCAATATCGACGTGACCCCGCGCGTGCACGCCAATGGTGATGTCACGCTGAAGATCACCATGGAAGTATCGGAAGTCGACAGCACGTCGAACATCGGTGGTATCAACCAGCCCGTTATCGGCCAACGCAAGATCGAGCATGAAGTTCGCCTGCGCGAAGGCGAGGTCAACCTGCTCGGCGGCATGATGGAGAACCAGCAGTCCCGCGCATTGACCGGTTTCCCGGTACTCGCACAAATTCCGATTCTCCGCTATCTGTTCGGCCAAAGCACTACCGACAACCGCGAAACTGAAACCGTCTTTGCCCTGATTCCACACATTGTTCGTCGCCAGGTGCTCACCGACTTGAATCAGGAAGCTATTGATGCTGGAACCGCTAGCGCGATTTCACTGCGCCGGGTGGTTCGTGCGCCAGCAGCCGCGCCGAGCGCGCCAGCGGCTGCTCCCAATTCGACCACGCCGGGCGCGCAGCCCCCAGCAGGAAATTCCACGCCCAGCATTACGCCGGCCGAGCAGCCTTCAACACCACCGACAGGCGCCGCCAGCTTCGGATTCGATCCGCCGGCAATTACACAGCCCAAGGGCTCGACCTTTACCGTTAGCGTGCAGCTCAATGGGGCGCAGAACGCGTATTCGGTGCCGTTCCAAATCAGCTACGATCCCAAGCTTTTGCAGGTCATCAACGTTTCGAATGGATCTTTCCTCTCTCAGGATGGGCAGGCGGTGGCCTTGGTGCATCGTGATGACGACAGCACCGGAACTCTGCAGATCACCGCGACGCGGCCGCCGGGTGCGAACGGCATCTCCGGACAAGGCACCGTCGTGACGGTGACGTTCCTGGCAAAGGCGTCTGGGCAGTCCACATTGGCGATCTCAAAAGGAGGTACGCGCGATCCCGGCATGCAGCCCACCCTGGTTGCTGGAACCTCAGCGGCGGTCACAATCCAGTAGTTTCATCACGCTTGCATTTTGCCGCTTTTCGCGCGTTCCATAGACATATGTACGGCCATGCGTAAGACAGCCCAGCCAAATCGGTCGCGGCGCTCCAGCGGCTTTACGCTGGTGGAGCTTATCGTGGCCACAACCATTCTCATGATCTTGACCACGCTCGCCCTTCCGCTGGCGCGCGTGACCATCAAGCGCGACAAGGAACACGAACTGCGCCACGATCTTTGGGAAATGCGCGACGCGATCGACCGCTATAAAGACGCCGCTGACCGCAACGCCTTTCAAACCAAAGTTGGCACCGAAGGATATCCTCCCGATCTCGATACTCTGGTCAAAGGTGTCGATGTGCAAGGCAAGAAACTGAAGTTTCTGCGGCGAATTCCCGTTGATCCCATGACTGGATCCACCGAATGGGGAATGCGCTCCATGCAGGACGATCCCGATTCCGACTCCTGGGGCGGGCAAAACGTGTTCGATGTTTTCACCAAATCTGAGGGCACCGCGCTCGACGGAACGAAGTACAAGGACTGGTAATGGCAAGAGCTCGCAAAAAACGGAGCCGCGGATTCACCCTGATTGAGCTGATGATCGTTATCAGCATCATCCTCATCCTGGTGTCGGTTGCTCTGCCTGCCTACAATCAGTCCATTCTCCGTGCCCGCGAATCCGTCTTGAAGCAGAACCTTTTCACGCTCCGCTCTGTGATCTCGCAATACACGCTTGATAAACAGAAAGCCCCGCAATCCCTCGACGACCTTGTTACATCGGGATATCTGAAGCAGCTTCCAATGGATCCGACCACCGGAAAAAACGACACCTGGGTGCCCGACCAGGAAGAGGGAACCGTCATGTCGATCGATGAGCAGGACCAAGGCGGCATCATCGACGTGCACAGCGGATCAAGCGGCGTGGGCAGCGACGGTACGGCGTACAACACTTGGTAACACGATAAAACCTGTCATCCTGAGTGGAGTAGATGGTTCAGATGCAGGAACCGTGTGCGTAGTCGAAGGACGGCATACCTCCTAGCCAGGCTTATTTGAAACCTCCCGGTTCAAAGCACTACCATTAACCCATGCCGGTCGAAACTGAAATTACACCTGAAACCTACACCCCCATACGTGCTCCCCATGGCACTGCGATTTCCTGCAAGAGCTGGCAGCAGGAAGCTGCGATGCGCATGCTGATGAACAACCTCGATGAGGAGGTCGGCGAGCGCCCCAGAGATCTTGTGGTTTATGGCGGAACCGGCCGCGCCGCGCGAAGCTGGGAGGCGTACCACGCAATCGTTGCCTCGCTCAAAAATCTTGCCAACGATGAAACTCTGCTCATCCAGTCCGGCAAGCCGGTCGGCATCTTCAAAACGCACGATTATGCACCGCGCGTTTTGATCGCCAATTCCAATCTGGTTGGACATTGGTCCAACTGGGAGAAGTTCAATGAACTGGAACGCGCTGGCTTGATGATGTACGGCCAGATGACCGCCGGTTCATGGATTTACATCGGCTCGCAGGGCATCGTGCAGGGTACGTTCGAAACGTTTGCAGCGGCGGGCGAGAAACATTTTGGCGGCGACCTCTCCGGCAAGTTGATCGTCAGCGGCGGGATGGGCGGCATGGGTGGCGCCCAGCCTCTGGCCGCGACCATGAATGGCGCTGCTTTCCTCGGCATTGACGTCGATCCTGAGCGCATAAAAAAGCGCCTGAAGACCGGTTACTGCGATTTCATGGTGAACACGCTGGATGAAGCGCTGCGCATCCTGAAAAACGCCGTACGGAAAAAAGAAAATGTTTCGGTCGGCCTTGTCGGCAATTGTGCCGATATCATTCCGCAGTTAGCTGAGCGTGGAGTGGTTCCCGACATTCTCACCGATCAGACTTCCGCCCACGATCCTCTCAATGGCTACGTTCCCAACAAAATGACTCTCGAAGAAGCGCTCGCGCTTCGTCAGCGGGACCCGGAGGCCTACCAGCAGCTTTCGCTCGACGCGATTGCGCGGCATGTCGAAGGCATGTTGCGGCTTCAGAAAATGGGTTCGGTCACTTTCGATTACGGCAATAACATCCGGACATTCGCCTTCCAGCGCGGTGTCAAGAATGCCTACGATTTCCCTGGCTTCGTGCCGGCGTATATTCGCCCGCTGTTCTGCGAAGGGCGTGGTCCATTCCGTTGGGTCGCGTTGTCCGGCGAACCGTCCGATATCCATGTAACCGACGATCTGGTTCTCGAACTCTTTCCCGACAATCACATTCTGCGGCGCTGGATCGACCTCGCACGCAAGCGGATCAAATTCCAGGGTCTGCCCGCGCGCATTTGCTGGCTGGGCTACGGCGAGCGCGCTCAATTTGGGCTTGCCATGAATGAGTTAGTCAAGAAGGGCAAGATCAAAGCTCCCATCGTGATCGGCCGTGATCACCTCGATTGCGGTTCTGTCGCTTCTCCGTTCCGTGAAACTGAAGGCATGAAGGACGGCACTGATGCCGTCGCCGACTGGCCACTTCTGAACGCCTTGCTGAACACCGCTGCTGGTGCGTCTTGGGTTTCGATTCATAACGGAGGTGGCGTTGGCATCGGCTACTCGCTGCATGCGGGGCAAGTCACGGTCGCTGACGGAACGGAGATGATGGCCAAGCGCATTGAGCGCGTACTCACCACCGATCCCGGCATGGGCATCATTCGCCACGTGGACGCAGGCTACGACGAAGCAAAGCAATTTGCCGCGAAAACCGGCGTTAAAATTCCCATGGGTACTTAAGATTTTCGGGGAGCGGGCGCTATCGCTCGGCAATCGTGTCGCTGCCGTGCCTAGTGCGCCCTGCTAAACTAAATTTCGCCTTGCCGCCAACCAAGCCCACTGATCGAAGCCGCAATTTGCTTCTCATTAACATTGGCCAGCTGTTGACACTGCGCTCGCAGCACTCTGGCCCTCGTCGCGGAACATCTCTTAACGAACTCGACATCATTGAAGATGCCGCTGTTCTCTGCCTCGGCGGCAAAATCGTTTCGGTCGGAAAAACCAAAGATGCTCTTCGCGACCCGTGGTTGAAAAACAACCGCAAGCGAGTCAATGAGATCGATTGTGAGCGTCAGGTCGTGCTGCCTGGGTTTGTCGATTCCCACACGCATCCCGCCTTCATCAACTCCCGCCTGGTTGATTTTGAAAAGCGAATCTCGGGTGCGACCTACGAGGAGATTGCCGAAGCCGGCGGAGGCATTCGCTCCAGCGTCGAAGCTGTCCGAAAAGCCAGCCGGCGGCAATTAGCTCACCGAGTCCTGGACGCCCTTCGCGATTGCGCCGAACAGGGAACCACAACGATTGAAGCCAAGTCAGGCTATGGTTTGAGCCTGGAATCCGAGCTCAAATCATTAGAAGCCATTCGCGACGCGGCTTCCCGCTGGCCAGGAACGGTGGTCAGTACACTGCTTGGAGCGCATGTGGTGCCGAAAGAATTTACCAGCCGCCGTCGCGAATACGTTGACCTCATCTGCAATGAGATGATCCCGCAGGTCGCGAAACGCAAGTTAGCAAAGTTTGTTGACGTCTTTACAGATCGCGGAGCCTTTACCGCTGAGGAAACGACAGCGATTTTCAGTGCTGCCCGGTTGAACGCTCTGGACATTCGCGCCCACGTTTGTCAGCTTAGCCAAACCGCGCTGCAGCCGATCCTGCGATTCAACCCTGCATCATTGGATCACTTGGATTGCATTAGCGAGGACGACATGAGGCAGTTGGCACAATCCAGCACGGTCGCGACACTCGTCCCTGGCGCGAATTATTTTCTGGGCCTCGACCAATTCCCTCCGGCTCGTAAGTTGATCGATGCCGGGGTGCCCGTTGCCTTGGCGACCGACTTTAATCCGGGATCCTCGCCGACACCGAGCATGCCATTTGTGCTTTCTCTGGCCTGTACTCATCTGAAAATGTCGCCAGCGGAATCGATCTCCGCCGCCACCATCAATGGCGCCTGGGCACTCCGGCTTGAAAATCGCAAGGGTTCGATCGAGCCGGGCAAAGATGCAGATATCGCGGTTTACGACGTTGAAGACTATCGCGAAATTGCGTATTGGTTCGCTACAAACCGCTGTGCCTTTACCGTTCTTAACGGAATATTGCAAACACGAGGCGAATGACGTTCGCAGGATGCGTTGAGCCGGAACCCGCATGGTTGTTATAATCGGTGCGGTTCACAAAAGCCCAGCAGCTTGACGTTCAAGGTGCAGAGTTCTTGCGAGCTCCATCGCAAGAATCGTAGAACCCACGAGTGGCCAGGTAGCTCAGGTGGTAGAGCGCAGCCCTGAAAAGGCTGGCGTCGGCGGTTCAACTCCGTCCCTGGCCACCACCCTTTTCAGCAACTTACGCATTCGCGTGCCCTCGATTTTGCGTCCAATTGCGTCCAATTCACTGCACCCGCAAAGTGCTTAGCTTCTCAACCACTCGTACCTGCGATTCAGGTACGAACTGGGTATAGATGTCCATCGTGGTCGCGATGCGCGAGTGTCTCATCTGACCCTGTGCGTCCTTCGGATCGGCGCCGGCGAGCTTTAACCAGACGGCATGCGAAGTGCGCAGAGTCCGCCAATTCACCCAGGGCATGCCGACCTGACGGCCTGCTGGCTTGATGAACCGGACGAGAATATTATTGTCGCGAATCGGCTTGCCGTCGCGTACGCTCTGGAAAACCAGATCGTCGGGACGGTCCGACTTTACGACTTTGTATTTGCGGATTGCTTTATTACCTGGACCGCCACCATGGACTTCAATAGTGAGCAGCTTCAGGCGATGTATTCGCTCAATCACGCAGCGGTTCACTGCGATGGTCGTGTTCGAGGCATCGCTTTTCGGCGCGCCCCAATCACCGCGGCAAAACCGCTCGTCGATCGTGATACCGTTCTCATGCACATCATTCCAACGCAGCCCCGCCAACTCACTGACTCGAAGCCCTGTGTAGATGGCGACAAAAACCATCGAGGCATAAGGCTCCGGAATCTTTGCCACCAACGCATCGAATAGCGCCGGCGTTAAGTAGGGTTTGTGTCTGCGCCGACCTCTGCGATCTGGTGGCAGTTGAACTGACTCCATTGGGTTAGTGATCAGCAAGCCATATCGTCTGGCGGATCCAAGGACGCCTGACAACACATCTCGTATTTTGTCCTTCGATTCCTGAGACAGCGGGTTGCCTGCTAAGCCCGAGAAGTAGCCCTGCAGGTGCATTGGCGTGAGGTCGCGCAGAGCGAAGTTACCAAACTTGGGAATCAGGTAGTTGTCGAGGACTCCCTGGTATCGGCTCTGCGTCGATTTTGCTAAAAGTGGCATGACGAGTGGAATGTATGTTTTTTCAACGTAGTTTTCGAAGTTAACCGCTGCCCCAACGCTTTCTAAGCCTTGGTTCAGCGGCCTTAAGTGCTCCGCCGCCAGCCTGCGCGCGTCACGCTCGGAAGTTTTTTCGACCCGTGTGAGGCGAACCTCTTTCCGGACTCGTTTTAGCTTCCCGTTGACGATCTCATCCTGGCGATAGCGAAGCGTCCACCATTCACCCCGACGTTTGGGAGTCGGGTCCTGAAATCGCCGGCGAGCCATTCTCTCGAAGACCTCTCTTTCCGGTTCGCCGGTCTTCGCTCGGGGACGAATTGTAACAGAGCACTCCAACCTGTTGTTCTCGCTGGCGTCTGAAATGATTTGTCTGGTTAGTTGCTGGAATCTGTTTCTTTGTCCCCGTAGCTGCGAGTGAGAGCTTCTCGCGCGAGGTCTAGCGGAATCATGTGTCTAACACACGCGATTTGCAGTGCTTCGTCGTCGAAATTCGTTCTCCATGTGGCACCCTGATGCGCTTTATAGATTAGAGAGATTTCTTTGGAGAGCGTGGCAAGTTGGCGAGGTGTAAGTCCCCCCGTTGGGGGGTAACGGGGGATTTGTTTCAGAGTCTTTGGTTCAAAAGATTCGGGTGCAGCAGCTACTTCACCCTTTTTGTACTTCATTGCACCCTTTTCCCGGGCTGAAATTTCACCCTGTGTGTCGGGATCAGGGTTACCAACGCGAGAAATCTCTGCACGGCGAAGGCGAGGTCTCTGGACTCCAGCCGCTAGATTAATGCGATAGATTATCGTTCGACTGCGACCAAACTGCTCCTTCTGCCTGACCAGCAATCCTCTACCCTCAAGGCTCCGCATTATCTGCTGAACGCGGCGCTCGGAGTAGTTGGTTTTCCAAGCGATTAAACCAATAGACGGATATACATCGCTGCCATCATTCTTGGCATGATCGGCCAGACATAGAAGCACATACTTCTCTTCACGTGGTAATTGAAGTTCCCAGACCAGACCGCTAATCCGTGCACTCATGCTTCAGGCCCCTTTGGCGAACCCTCGTCATGACAACGGCATTGTTTGAGAGCCCATCATGCTTGGGCTTTGTTCAAGGTGCCGTTGTATGCTCCGGTTCACGAGGGAAGGATGCTCCATTTTGTCTTGAGTAGTACGGGACAAAATTCAGGGAGGTATTTTTACCCCGGTTACCCGGGGTAAAAATAGGCGCGGAATTTCTACCCCGGTTACCCGGGGTAAAATCAATCTGGAATTCTTATCCTGGATCGCCTGAAAAACTGCCGAAATTCCTTGTGGTATTCGGCCACTAGATCATATGAGAGCAGGCTATTTTGGGAGATCAATCTCCGGGCTGCGACAATCGAGTACCGGTCTTGCTTCAGATCATTCGGTATCTCTTTTTCCACACTATGACCAATCTTGTAATAGCTCTTTTCTTCTTCAGATTCCCGTTTGCGGCCTGGAATGCGATGCTTTCTTGAAACAAGTTCATGTCGAATGATCTTGCCGAGCGTTGTAGGGTCTAGCGGCATCAATTGGCCGCTAGCTGCCAAACGGATCCTGTTGGGCGTCGCGTTATAGTCAGATGCCAGTAGTTCGTCCACAACTTCATCGATATGTCGGTGTCCAGGCAGCAACTCTGATTTTTTTTCACGTAGATCCTTGACGAGAGGCCAAAGTAACATCAACTTCCGAAATCCGAGGGAGACGCCACGGTGTTGAGAGATTTGGGATGTTTCGTTCCGCGATTGATCGCAGATCCAATTCAGGATGGTGTTTGGTTCAACATTGCCGGTCTTTTCCTGAAGCCAGTGGCGGAGGGCAATGAGAGGCTTTCGGAGTAGATCTCTTAGGTCGGAGAGCCTGTTCCGAGAGCGTCCGTCGCCAATCTCACTTATTAGGAAATTGCGAGCGCGCTTTCCACCCGTAAGCTTAAGATCGAAGCAATATGCTTCCGTCCACCGCTTTCGAACATCGATGGCACTACAAGCAAATCGTGCAGAGAGAAGCACATCTGGCGACTTTCGCCGTTCCAGTTGGTTGGCCAGACAATTGTAGTAAGTTTTAGGGAACTTCCCGCCTTGACTGCGGCGCTGGCCGCCAAAATAGCTCCTATCTTCCTCATCTGATGCAAGAGCCGAGTTTTGCTTTATCGCATCACTGACCGTTTTCATGGAAACGCCAAAATCTTGGCAAATATCCTCAAAGTGGCTCTTTGCGAATGGTTCTCCGTGGATAAAGCCGCAAGCAGTAGCCGGGCACCCAAGACGGTGAAGCCTTATCATGATGGCCTTGTTTGTTATACCTCCTTCTGCGGCGATACCATTGTTGGTCTTGCCCGCCAGCTTGTAATCAATTACTGCTGCGTCATCAATTGCTTGTTTTGGGGTCCTGCGGCCACGCTGCTTATCTCCACGTCGTGCCCAAGATCGTCGCATGTCCGGTGTAGGAGGTTTGTCCTCTTTCCTCCATCGTTCCCCAGGGAGTAACTGATGGCGCTTACCGCCGAAATAATTGCCGCCATGCTGATCTCCCCAATTTTTCTTGAGGGTCTGCATCTTCTTTCTGAAGCTTGGCGCGAAAACCGGCGCCGCAGGCCATTTTGTTTTGTACTCGTCGATTGACATTTTGTTGTGCTTGCGGACGTGCGAGATTAGGTTTTGTGGCTTTGCGCCGCACTCTCGGCACACAACAAATGTTGCTTCATGGAGCCGCTCCTCCTTGAATGGGTCGTCCTGGTACTGCTTCAATTCCTCTTGGCTGAGCAGCGATGTCTTCAATTCGCGTCGCCGACGGATTGTTTCCTTACGGTTGATGGCGTAGCGCCGGCGGTTATATTCGCGGCGATCTGCAATAGTCTCCTCTGTACCTTCTGCTTTTTGGCGTCCCGTTTGATTCCTGTTTCCTTGACTTTCTTCTTGCATAGTTTTTCTTTACTCCTAAAATCCATCCTCCTTGCGCTTGTTGTGTCGCAGTTCCACATTGTCGGGAGTATTCTTCGCAATTGCATTTACAACATTGGTTCGGTTTTCTGTTTAAACTGTGGAACCTGTTGAAAAACCGTCCTGTGAGGCACATTGTTCCGCTGTGCAAACCGACAAAGACGCTTCAAGCGCGGAAATATCTTCGTGTAAGCTATTGTGAGTGGAATCAGTTCAGTCCGTTCAGCGCGAACACTCGGCTTCTTTCAATTGGGTTTGAGGATTTCGCAATTTAAAGAAATGGAATGGTGTATCCAGTGCGGCGTAGATGGAATGCCGAGGCCCGCAACAGGCATCGACGAAGACGGCAACCCAGCGTGCCCAGCGCATCGAGTAGAACAGGCGAGTCGTCCGAAAAACCAGCCGCAGTCCAGACTCTTTCAGAATCATCCGCAAACTAATAATTTGATGGTCAGAGCTGCAAGCTCACGACAGGGGGATCAGATGGAGACTACGAAAAAAGGAAAGCGAATATGTAAAGTGAGCGAATGTCTAGCGGAGCTTGGGACGGCAAATGAGAGTGGCTACTGTGCCATACATCGTCACCTAGGCGATCCGAGGCGCCGAACATCTTTGGCTCGCGTGCTGAGTAAAACCGTCACTACAGCTGCGCGAAAGATAGAAACGGCCGTTCAAGCGAAGAATGGTGCGGCCAAGCTCGCGCGATCCTCTAATGGCCAGAGACTAGATCAGTTCTTAACCATGCTTCCGACCACAGACAAAATGCGGATCGTTGATGCATGGTTTGGCGGCCGCATCTGAATTTCGCGGCCATATGAACCTTGTGCGTTCGTTTGACTCAAGACTCAGTAACCGAAGTTTTGGTGGCGATCCTAGGAGAAAACGATTTGCGTAACTTTGAGTAGGCCTCCCTAATTAGCAAAGCAAGCCGCTTGCGTGGCCCAATCTCGTTCTTTCAAGCAATACTCAGTTTGCCCAAAAAGGCAATGATTCGGCAATTTACAACCTGTTGAATCCACTGAATCGCAAGAAACGTTCTCCTGCCTGCCCAGAAAAAGGTGTTTTTGGTCTGATTGACGGCCGATCACCGCCTTAATTCAATCGGCAGCTGAAAATCTGCTTCGCTCATCGTTCAGAGTGCAGATTGTGTGCCACTCTTCTCGGGGTAACTTCCGGTTTGCCGACAAACCGGAAGTTGGCAGCTTGATCCGCTCGCTTCGTTTGACGTCGTCCCTACCATCCCAGTGCATCAAATCTCTATATTGATTCTCCTTCAGTCTCAGAATCACAGGCCTGCACAACGGGTGTTAGGAACAGCGTCGGTCCGTTGCGTTGAACTGAAATTCTGACACGAGCCGGAAAACCGCACGCCTCATTTGTTCTATGCATAGAGGCGCGATGCCGAGGTCCTCATGAGTGGCGATTCGTTACCGTTATCTCTGCCGCTCGTGCGCTATGCGGCTGACTCGTGCGAGGCTACCAGTCTGTACCGCGAACTACGCAAACCTCTGCTGCGATATCTGGTATGTCTCGGGCTGTCGGCTGACGAAGCGCAGGATGTCGTGCAGGACGCTTTTGTCAGTCTGCACAGACACTTGGCTTCGGGCGGTTCGCAGGGGAACACTCGTAGCTGGCTGTTTCGCGTCGCCCACAACCGCGCCAGAAATCGTCAGCATAGTTACGATCGTCGTTTCGGCAAGCCACTCGACGCCCACCATGACTCGATTGCAGACGAAGCTACGCCCGAGCAAGTCCTGTTGGAGAAGGAAAAATTTCATCGTCTGGGCAAGGCAATCCTGTTATTGACGGAATCCGAACGTGAGTGTCTCCTATTGCGGGCGGGCGGATTGCGCTATCGGGAAATCGCTGAAGTTCTTGGGACTCCAACTTCTACGGTGAGCGACACGGTGGATCGGGCGATCAAGAAGTTAGCGGAGAAATGCGATGTGTGACTTTTCAGGAAAATTGGTTGCCTGGATGGATCATGAGCTTCCTGACAAGGAAGCCCGGGATACGGAGTGGCATGTTCGAGACTGTTCAGAATGCCGGAGGCGCGTCGATGCCTATAAGCAAGTGAGCCGCGGATTCGTCGCGCACTGCGATGCGGTGATGAAGGGAACAACACGTCGCAGGTCGCGTTGGGTGCCGGTCCTGGCGAGTGCGACAGCGGCAGCGGCCATGCTGTTCCTGATCTTCCGGCCAGCATCGGTCAAGCTGATTCCTGTGCGCCCACCAGTGGCGGACGTCTCTCCGGCCATCATCCCGGAAACCGCGCCAAAGCCGGTCAAGGCAGTCCATCGACGACGGGGGATTGCGCCCGCGAAGATTCCAAACGCGAATTGGGTGCAACCTGAAACTGCAATCCAGATCGCCATTCCGGTCGAAGCAATGTTCCCTCCCGGTGCTGTCCCCGAGGGGATCATATTCATAGCGGACGTCAGAATGGCAACCGACGGATCGGTTCAAGGACTCCGTCTGCAGCCGTAACTTGCTCTAGATAGAAAAAGGAGACCGACCTAACATGAAACGCACATTGATCCTTATTCTCGCGACCTCATTCTGCGCATTCGCGCAAGAGAGCGGAAACATAATGTACCAAAGCGTCAGCCCGGCGGGTCCGATCGCTTGGGGCTCCTTTGAAAGAGGGGCCACTGCTCCAGTAAAGAATGCCCCCTATTCCGCCTCTATTAATAACGAATCCATCCAGACTCTCGCAGATGGCAATCGGATCGTTCAGACCAACACCGGGACGGTCTGCCGGGATTCCCAGGGACGCACACGTCAAGATGCGGCCTTGCCGGCGATCGGTAATCTGTCGGCGGATAGGGCCCCGCACCTCGTCTTCATTCAAGATCCGGTGGCGGGCACTTCCTATACTCTGAATTTGACCGATAAGACTGCGTGGAAAAACCCGATATCCCAGGCCGGGACCAACCGCCTCGGCGCAGCCGTTGGCACATTTTTCATACAAACGGCGAGCGAGCCTCCCCCAGTTCCCCCAGCGGCACCCCCGATGATTGCCCTTGCGAAGCATTTGGCAGCGGATGAGCAGCCGGAAACAAACACGGAATCGCTTGGTTCTCAGACGATGGAAGGTGTCGTTGTGAATGGGGTGCGCAGCACACACACAATTCCTGCTGGCCAAATCGGTAACGATCGACCGATCAGCATTGTTACCGAGGTCTGGACTTCAACTGACCTCAAGACGATTATCTCCAGCAAGCGGAACGATCCGCGAATGGGCGAACAAACATTCCGGTTAACAAACATCGTGCGCGCAGAGCCCGATCCTTCGTTATTCACAGTGCCGGCAGATTTCAAAATTGTCGATGGCGGCCCAAAAGCAATCATCTACCGCAGGAACCAATAGGTTGGTTAGCCCCCTCCTCGCTCTTCTGCCCGGAAGCCATGGGAGACGACATCATCAGCTTGGGGGCATCTTTTCCGCGCCAGTGTTTCGCCTTCGCGGTGTTGACAGGAACAGTAGCCTCTGCGGGTAATTTGAGTGCTCTTAGGCCGGGTTGACGGGCAATCCGGAAGTCACAGGGATCCTCTTCTCAGTTGCTCGGTTGCCGACGATCCAGCAGCTGGCCCGTCAAAGCTTGTGTGAAACGCCTGCGATGCCCTGCACTATAATGACCCGCGCACATTTATGGCGCTGAGCTCTGGTGCCAAACTCGGCCCTTACGCAATCCTCTCGCCGCTCGGCGAGGGCGGAATGGGTGAGGTGTACCGCGCCCGCGATATGCGACTCGGGCGTGACGTGGCGATCAAGGTTTTGCCCGCAGCCTATTCTGCGGATCTTGAGCGTTTGCGTCGTTTTGAGCAGGAAGCCCGTGCGACAAGTCTGCTCAATCACCCCAACATCCTTACGATTTACGACATTGGCAGCGCATCGGGTGCACCGTTTGTTGTGTCGGAGTTGCTGGAGGGGGAAACTCTTCGAGAAAAACTCCGTACTGGCAGGCTTTCCACGCGCAAGGCCATCGAATACGCAGTCCAGGTCTGTCACGGACTGGCCGCAGCCCACGGCAAAGGGATTGTGCATCGTGACTTGAAGCCGGAGAACCTTTTCATTACCAAAGACGCCCGCGTGAAGATCCTCGACTTTGGGCTCGCCAAGCTAACCGCTCCTGAAGAGGCTGTAATCGGGGCCACCAGTGCTCCAACTGCGGCGTTGAACACAGAGACGGGTGTCGTATTGGGCACGGTCGGATACATGTCTCCGGAGCAGGTTCGCGGTCAGGCTGCCGATGTGCGTTCCGATCTGTTCGCTTTCGGCGCTGTTTTGTACGAGATGCTTTGTGGCAAGCCTGCCTTCAACGGAGACACTGCGGCCGATACGATGACCGCCATCCTCAAAGAAGACCCGCCCGACTTGTCTCACTTGAATAATCAAGTGTCGAGCGCGCTCGATCGCGCAGTGCGGCGATGCCTCGAGAAAGACCCGGAGGAGCGCTTCCAGTCGGCACGCGATCTCGGCTTTACACTGGAAGCGCTAAGCGGAACGTCATCCGCTGAAACAGTGATTGCCAACGAACCGCCCCAACACAGGTGGACGCAACACATCGCACTGGTTCTAACCTTTACCCTCCTTGCAATCGCGGTATTTCTGCTTGCGCGACGTTGGTTTGTTCCGGCTTCCGTCCTGAACACGACTTACCATCCGCTGACGTTTCGCCGCGGCACGCTGTTCAACGCCCGCTTCGCTCCGGACGGCGAAACGGTAGTGTACGCAGCGGCTTGGGACGGCAACCCTTCGCGGCTTTACATGACGAGGCCGGACAGCCCCGAATCGCGGCCCATGGAGCTTACCGGAGGCAACGTTCTTGCCATCTCCACCTCTGGAGAAATGGCAGTTTCGATGGGCTGTGCGTCGTACTACATCGGATACTGTGGCGGCACGCTCGCGCGCATGCCTCTCTCAGGCGGTGGCCCACGGGAACTGTTGGATCAGGTCAGCTCCGCCGATTGGTCGCCGGATGGGAAGGAACTAGCGGTGGTTCACGAGGCGGGAGGACATCGCCGCGTGGAGTTTCCCGTTGGCAACGTGATTTATGACACTACCGAGGGAATCTCGAGTCTCAGGGTCTCTCCTGACGGCGACATGGTCAGCATGGCGGTCCACCCCGCTTATTTGAACGACCAGGGCAGCGTATTGATTCTCGACCGCCGGGGCAATAGAAAAGCGACGGCAGGCCCGTGGAACAGCATCGAGGGAGTGTCATGGTCTCCTGACGGGAACGAAGTGTGGTTTGCCGCAAGCGTGCCTAACGGAGCCTGGGCCGATGAGTTGCATGGGCTCAGTCCCAGCGGCAAACAACGCTTATTGCTGCGCTTGCCCGGCATTACGCGGATGCACGACGTCTCACGTGATGGTCGCGTTTTGATTTCCAAGGAGAACTGGCGATCAGCCCTGTTTTTCCGCGGGCCCGCCGACTCCGCCGAGCGTGATATCTCGTGGCTCGATTACTCGAATATTGATGACATGTCGCACGATGGCTCCTTTGTGGTTTTTTCTGAAGCTGGCGAAGCTCCTGGAGCGTCCATCGATGCTTATCTCCGCAAAACTGACGGGTCACCTGCGATTCGGCTTGGGCCTGGTATCACTGCAGCTCTCTCGCCCGATCAGAAATGGGTCTTGACCGTCGCTGATTCTCCCAACAGGCTGGAGCTTCTGCCCACGGGTGCGGGCGAGACGAAGACCCTGCGCGAGGATGAGCTCAACGACTTTGCCGATCCCGGTTGGTTCCCCGACAGCAAACGAGTGGTCTTCGCCGGACGCCAAAGCGGCCAAAGATGGCGAATGTACGCGCAAGAACTCACCGGCGGAAAACCCGTTCCAATCACACCCGAAATTCGTACCCCCGGTCCGTACGAAGTGGAGCCTCTTTCACCCGATGGCAAGTTTGTTTGGGCCCGCGACTTCGACGAAAAAGGCTGGCTCTACCCAGTCGACGGATCAGCCCCTCGTCCGCTTCCGATCACCCAGGCCGACATCTGGGTGAACTGGGGGCCGGACAGCGGATCGTCCTATGTTCTCCGGAAGGACGGAGGGTCCCTAAAGGCTTATCACATTAACTTGAAAAGTGGTGAGCGTCAGCTCGCAAAAGAATTAATCGCCCAGGACCGGATCGGCGGCACCGACATCCTCGGCATGAGGATAACCCCAGATGGCAAGTCTTACGCCTATTCTCACGAGACAGCTCTCTCCCAACTTTTCCTGGTCACTGGCTTGAAATAGTCCGAATGACGCATGGGACCCGATTGCGGCTTGGATATGCGCCGCCGCATCCAAGCTGCGAATGAGGTTACTCCTGGATGACGGGCAATCCGGAAGTTGGCGTGGCCACCAGCTTCGCGGGTGAAAGCGACTGACATTCCATCAGCAGGAAAAAGGGTTAAACCCGGTTCAGGAACGGCTCCGAGCCAGCGGCCATGTGCGAAGAATGTGTAAGGGCGCGGAGAGCACAACAAAAGCAGCATTTTCTGAGTCGTCGAGAGTCCAGAACGTCGTTCCCTCGTAGTCCCGGTTTAAAGCACGAAAAAGAGAGCTCTACACGAAATCAGGTTGCTAAGGGCAGTGATTCGCCCTCTGCTTCGAGGAACTCACGAAACCGTTGAATTGCTGCAGCGTGTTCGGGACTCCACTTCACGCCATCCTGCTCAGCTTTCTTAAGTCGCGCGACGATGTCGGATGCAGGAGAGTAAAAACCCTCGACGAACTTGATGGGGCTGCCCTGGTAACCGACATTACCCGGCAAGAGCCACTGCAAGAAGATTCCCAGATTCTGGGGACTGAAATCAAAGGCTGTCTTGAAATAGTCCGACAAGTACGGCACGTCCTCGGGAACGTATACTCTCCATCTGCTGAACGACAGTGGATGATCCCCGTCCGAAGGCAGCAGGTTCGAGACTGGTCGCGGATGGCGAAGGCGCATCCCCGAGCCAAAAGCTTTCTTAATCTCTTCAGCGTCAAAGCCATTCCAATTTGTTATTTCGTCGGCCTTCTCTCGCGCTGACACTGACGAATAGACGATGTCTGATGCAAACATGTCCGAACCGGCGGCTTGCACAACCTCCGCAAGCACTTCCTGTAGCTTAGGTGTTCCCTGAAAGTGGGCGGCGAGCGCCAGAACGTCGCCCTTCAGAACTTGGTATGCGATATGGTCGCTCAGCATTCCGAGAGTGCGCTCTGCCATTGCGACAGCTAGAAGCCTTGCTTGCTTCGCTGGAATCTCAGCAACGCGGGTTCTTAGCCGGCGCAGGAAGTGTATCCGGCGAAGATCATCGGGTTCGTTGTCAGGGAGGGTCGTGTCCAGCACAGATCCGATGCCGCGTTCGTCAGCTTCGTGGACTGACGCGATGAAGTCATCCATTTCCCTTTCCCCGAACATCGTCGCGGGAACGGCATATTCGAAATACCTTGAGAAAAAATTCGCGTCGGAGATTCGTCGCTCTTCGGTCGAATCCGAGATGACTAGTGGGCCTAGTCCCTTCGATTTTTCTCGATTGTAGTCTTTCACAGACGGAAAAATTCGAGAGAGCAGAGCCAGCGCAAGCTCTCGGTCTTCCCGGCCAAGCTTGTCGAAATAGGCTTCAAGTCCAGACGAGATTGCTTTCTTTCTCGCACCGTCTTCAATTTCAAAACCCTGCGTTCTGTTCCACCGCTCGATGCCGCCCGGCGAATCGTGGAAATATCGACCGTTTTGATAAATGAATTCGTACGTGCCCGGAAGCAGCATCCTGACGCACTCGATGACAAGCAGGTCAAAAACATTCACTTCGCTTTTCAATACGTGGAGAGAATTGTGGAATCCCCGGAGGAGCTGCCCCATGGCACGAAAGTTTGTTAGACGATCTTTCAGAGCGCTATACCAGAGACTGGTCCTTGCATCATCAAATTTCTTTCTTGCGCCTTCCGAGGGAAACACTTTCTCCAAGTCGAGTATGTCGGATAGTCGCCCGGTGAAGAGACGGTCTCGAAGGTCCCCGTCGATTCGAGGTAACGGCAGTTGCACAGGGAAGAACTTGTCCAGGTACCGATATCCAAATTGCAAATCATCCCGAGAAATTAGCCTAGCGAGAGCGTCCTTGCTAAACGCGCATACGTAGCTGACATTGGTAAGCTCTGGGGCTCCGCGCAGGATTTTTAGCAGAACGGCGAGTTCCTCCTCGTGCATTCTGTCGATTTCATCCAAGAGAAAAACGACCCGAACAGGCAAGTGCGAAAAGAGCTCTGTGAGTTCCTCTATCTGCTCGGATTGTGTGTCTGAGGGCAAGAAGTGCGCTAGGAAGTCCCAGGATCTGGGCACCACTCCTAAGACAATTCGTCCATATTTTTTGAAAACGGACCTCCACGAAGGGAGAAAGTATTTCTTTCGTATTCTGGCTGTCGCAGTTCCGAAGAGCGACTCAAGAAATGTATCCTCACTTCCCGGTAGCCATGTGCGGAAGGGAACGGCGATAGCCTTTCCTCCACGTTCGATAGAAGACTGGATGAGGTGTAGAACGGAAGACTTGCCTTCGCCAAAATCTGCTGATATGCCGAGTGCTGGCGCACTGTCCACCAGAATGCGCGTCAAAACGGTCGCCACGAAGTCTTGGCGCCCGACCGCGTCTTCTTTCCATGTCTCGATGGGCTTGTCGAATCCAATGTCTGAGATGCTGCTCTTAGCACCACGAGGTATCCATTCCGCAATTTGCCGGGGCGAGTATTCCTGTCTTCTTCGCACGGGGTCCCATGCGTCGGTAATAGCCTCGAATGCCGTTCCGATGAGCGCGAACAGAAGAAGATGCGATCGTTGGATCCAGTACAAGAACGCTGCGAGGGCCCAGACTAACGTCGTGCCCCGGATAAGCCCAGCCCTCCACGAGCGGAATAGACAGGCAGACTTTCGGCAGAATCTCGGAAAAATGAGACAGAAGGCAGCGATCAGTGCGACCCCGATCGGTGCCTGAGAACTTCGGTTGCTAAGCAAGGCAGTCCCTGAACCTGCGTCCCACAGCGTCGAGAGCCACTTGCGGGCAGCGTCGAACAGAACTGCAGCAAGAGAGCCGTACGCAACGCCCCATAGGAGTTCACGAGTCCGAAATCTAGTCCAGAGCGAGCGCACTTGTCAGCTATTAGGTTCGAGAACGTTG
>Ga0070741_10003499_pt1 | contig 38891 bp, 40 predicted proteins | sample Coa_R1_4_FD_66440 | JGI IMG/M metagenome (GOLD analysis project Ga0070741, IMG submission 66440) | Surface soil microbial communities from Centralia Pennsylvania, which are recovering from an underground coalmine fire - Coalmine... | ecosystem: Environmental > Terrestrial > Soil > Unclassified ... | reverse complement strand
TATACGAGCCGTTAGAAAAGGGCGCGATTCTCAAGGGCCACGGAGGCCGCCGGCCGCAGCAGCCGGCTTTCACCGTCGCACAGGCGGAATGAGGTGCAGTATGAAACGTAAGCCTTGTCCCGGGGCTTGTAAGGACGCGCCGGCATAATGGCCACGGCATAGTGCTGCGCCATCTCGTGATAGGTCCGGTTCAGATCGGGCATAGAAGTTTAGGGCGAATTCTGATGTAGGTCATGCCCGAGACGGCACCGGATTCCTTAAAGTTCCTGCAACGAACTGTCTACTGTTGGGCCGTTGGCTCGAAGCACTGTTAAATGTTCCGCTGGTCCTTAATGACGCTAGCCAAGTCCTGATGATCGATTTGGAAGACGATCCGGAAAGTGTCCTCCGCTTCCTGCTCCAAAATATAAGTTGCGAACGTGTCGACCTGCTTGCTGCCGCCCGAATTCCGAACGGTCATTTTCCATGCTGTGTTCACCAGTATGTATTTTGAGGTTATGGTGCTGACTTCGACCGTCTGGATCTGAGTTTCAGATAGGCCCAGCGAAGCACAGTGGGCCTTGATTTTCGGTACGACCTTAAGGAAATCTTCCTTTTTGACCAACTGAACGCCATTTGGTCCTGCAAACATGAATGTTTGAGCATACAAGTCGCCGATTCTAGCTACGTCTGATGTGGCGTTTGCTCCTTCGAATTCTATGAAGAACGCCTTTACTCTCTGATTCATCTGTTCGTTCATCTGTTCGTCCCAGTATTCAGCTATCAAGTCCCTCTTTCTCTCTGACCTCAGTTGGATTCGCGCCGGGATGCAGATAAGTGTGCACCACTTTCGCATGCTCCAGACGATCCTCCAGGAATCGGCGCTCCCCTGGGTTGCGCGCTCGCGCGAGTGCCGTGCGGAAATGCTCACGGGCTACATCACGCCCTCCTCTGCGAAGTTCGAATTCGCCGAGGGCTGCCCAGTAGAACGGATAGGACATGAGGCGGGATGCGCCGGTGATCGCTTGGATTTCCTCGATTGCGGGACCAGGGCCGTCACGCTGCCCGATCGCAATTGCCCGATTGAGGGCAATTATCGGCGATGGGCGGATCGACATCAACGAGTCGTAGAGGGACACGATTTTCGTCCAATCCGTTTCCTCTATGGCGCGGGCCGTTGCATGTACCGATGCGATTGCCGCTTCAAGATGATACTCGCTGACTTCGGAACCTTTGGCCGAGAGTTCAAGAAAAGACAATCCTTCGCGGATGAGTTGCTGATTCCATCGGCAACGATCCTGGTCGAAGAATGAACTCAAGTTTCCTGAGGCATCGGTTCGTGCGGGTAGGCGGGCAGCATTTAGACACATCAGTGCGGCGAGAGCATATGTCCTTGGGGTCGCGCAAAGGGGATGCTCCAATAGGATGGCCGTCAGCCGCATCGCTTCCTGGCAGAGCTCGGCACGAACTGCGAACTCTCTGTTTGCTCCATGGTAGCCCTCGTTAAATAAAAGGTAGAGCGCGGTATCGACCGCCGGAAGCCGGCGCGAGAATTCGGCCGGCGCCGTGACATCGAACAACTTATTCGTTTTCGATAGGGTCTTTTTTCCCCGCATGATGCGCTTCTCAATCGCAGAATGCGAGCTAACCAGTGCGCTCGCGATCTCATCCACGCTGAAGCCGCAAAGGATGTGGAGGATCAGGGCAAGCTGCGCCTCTTGGGAGAGGCGCGGATGACAACAGGAAAACATCATCCGTAGTAGGTCATCCTTAATGGCATTGGGTCCAAAGGCATCTTCGACCACCGGCCCGAGTGTCCGTTCACTTTCGAGCAACCGCCCCAGTTCCGGCGCGAAGGTCCGTGCTGTCCGCTCGCGCCGGAGCACGTCAAGCGCGCAGTTTTTAGCGGTGGCAATCAGCCAGGCGGAGGGGTTTTCAGGGATGCCCCGATGCGGCCAGACCTCCGTCGCACGGCAGAAGGCCTCCTGAACGACATCTTCTGCCAACGACAGGTTGTGGACGCCGAAAATTCGCGTGACCGCGCCCACTAGGCGCCCCCATTCGTGCCGAAAGAGATGCTCCGTCAGCTCCATTTACATCGTCAACGGATCTGAATTGGACGCACTTCGACCGAACCGCCAACTTCCAAAATTGGGCAGCCCTTAGAAAGTTCGACGGCTTGGCCGATATCGTCGGCTTCGACAATAATGTAGCCGCCGACCACGTCTTTCGCCTCTGCATAAGGTCCGTCCCTCACAGTTTTTTGGCTTCCGCTGACGACCTTGCCAGTGCTCTGGAGCGGGTGGCCCGGGTCCTTCAGGCGGCCAGCAGCACTGAGTTCGTTGAACCAGGCCACCCAGTGTTCGACATGCTTCTGCATCTCCTCAGGCGAACCCGATGTTTTTCTGCCGCGAAATAGATATGTAAATTCGCTCATACTCGTCCCCTCCTCGACTACAAACTGCCACTGCGAGATTGTTTTTCAACGGTCAATGCTTCGCGCTTGAGTGCCTGGCGACAGGAACAATGATCAGCGCATGCGGCGTACTTTCGCCCGCGACGAACGCCGCCCCATCTGGGTTGCCGTCTGGGCCGAGAGGTCCGCCCACACCGAGCTCGGCATTCGTCAGGTAGGGTGCATAGAACATAACGTGAGGCGGAAAGTGAACGATCTCTCCTTTTGCATTGGGCGTAAGGTTCTCGGTTGAAAGCATATAGTTGATGCCCGGTCTCGTTGGCGCCTTGAAAATTCCTTTTGCAAAAGCATCCCCAACAAGGAGCTTAATCTCCTCGGGGCTTTTCCCCTGTGCACGCCACTCAGCCACCTTCAGATAGCGCGGAAGGAACGTGCGAGTGCCCTCGGCATCCATGCACTGCGGGTCCTGGCTAGCTGGCACCGCGTGCTGGACGATTGCAGTGAAGCCATTCTCGCTGTCGCGGACCTTGATATACCCTGCATGGCCAAGAACATAAACGGCCGCCTTGTTTGCTACCGATGGTGGGCAGGCACTGAGCGCCAGCGCGATCTCCTTTTGGCGGTCCGTCACCGGTGGCTGCTGGTTTGCACTTGATTGACCTGTAGCGGGCCGGATTACAGCCGCCGCGAGCGCGACCACCATCACCTTGCGCGAGAATTGCATCTTTATTCGGAACGTTTTCATAGTCATTGAGATTCTCCCTTCGAAGTTGCCATAATGCAGTGCATGTGTTGACTTCATAACGTCATCGAGGAACGCGTCTTTGCGATGTTGGCCGTCCCGCGCAATGCGGGTCAGTCCAAAGCCGCGCCCGCGCTCGCGTTCACCACGGTTCCGGTCATCATCCGGGCGCGGTCGGAAGCGATCAGCACTGCTGCATTTGCAGTGTCTTTGACCGTTGCAGGCGTTTTCAGGAAATTAGAAGTTGCTACTTGTCCGATGGCCTGCTCCTTGCTGATGTTCATCCTGCCAGCGACGAATTCCATGGTGTCCTGAATGGACCGGCTGTCGACGTTCGCAACAGTACGAAGACAAACCACCCGGACACCGTAAGGGCTGACCTCGAAAGCCAAATTCCCGGTGAGGTTCTCAATCGCCCCAAATGCGGCGCCGATGGCAGTTGCACCCGCCACATGTGGCCGAGCGGGGCTTCCCGTCACGAAAATGATCACGCCGGATTTCTGGTTGATCATGTGGCGGGCTGCAGCTCTCGCCGTGATGAAGTGCGATTTTACGATCGTCGTCAGGGGGGCCATGAACTCGGCGACGGAGAGCTCCACGGCTACCTTCCCATTTCCGTATTCACTGACGAGCGGGCCTGTCACGTCCACAACGATATCGATTTTGCCAGCCTGCTTCGCGACACCATCGAGATATCGGTTCACGCCGGCGTCATCGAGGGCGTCGACGACCGTGGTCTCCGCTTCGCCACCGGCCGCCGTGATCTGCTTGGCAACCTGTTCCAAGTTGTACATCGTGCGCCCGGCCAAGAAGACTCGTGCACCTTGCGCCGCAAACTCCTTGGCCAGTGCCGCCCCGAGTGAACCTCCCGCTCCGAACACGACGGCGTACTTGCTTTCTAGCAAGCGGGCGATGGGCGTCGTTGGCCGTTCAAGCTCTTGATGTTCAATGGCTAAGTTCTTTCGCGTCATGATCTGTCCCTCCTGCGCTGGGCCTTCAACCTCTTAACGTATGAAGATCCGGACTGCGGACATTTTTCTTTGGAGTCCCAATCTTCTTTGTTTGGGAGAGAGGAAGTAACAACAGCGCAGCTCGCGCAGGCGACGAGCGCCTGCCGCTACCAGAGCCTCGAATCGATTCTGAAGAACTCGCTCGATTTGGCGCGCAGCTCAAAACGAAGACCCCGCAGGTGTCCCGCCGCCCCCCACACGACAACATCCGCCGAGCCCGCTTGCCGAACCGCTATCAGGCAGCTAAGTTCATTCTGGGATTGAAGATTAGGCCAGTCACGGGCAACGTGGGCCTGTGTAGTGCTGACGATTCTTTCCCTGGCAATCTCGCGAAATCAACGGCTTGCAACCGGTCTTAAACTGCCGCCACACGCGCACACCGAGTGGCAACGGTACGATGACGATTCCTGGGAGGCGATAGTGTACGGGACGTTCTCGTTACTCTCCAGAGCTACGTGAGCCCACGAAGAAGTAGTCAAGTATGACGCCTTGTTACCGCCGAGGGTTTTATCTTGTTGCACCAGGGCGGTACCCCATTTCAGCCGTCGCGATGGGGATCTTCTTCTCGGGCTTTTCGAAGAAATGCTTGACCACGGGGATGACCCTGTCCTGTTCCGAAAACAAGGCGAAGTGGCCGGCATCCGGGATCACGGCGAGCTCGGCGTCGGAGATGAGCCTGAAGATCTCAATGGCGTGTTCAAGGCGGACGAAATCGTGATCTCCGACGGCGATAAGAAACGGCGCTTTGATGGACGCCAGTTCTTCGTTCGAAAACCCGCTCCATTGAATCGCGAAAACCTTCTCCCAAAACCGGGGCCAGTTGTCAGGCTCGGGCGACACCCGTCTGTAGCGCTCTCTCTGAAACTCGAAGCAGCGGGAGTCAGGTGCAGGCGGATAGTCGAAGCGCAGCATTTCCAGGTTGTGCGCGACCTGCGCAGGGCCAAAGGTCGCGCCGTAGGTCGCCACGCGACCTACGAGATCGGGGTTGTGAACGGCGATCAGCGTGGCTGTGACGCCGCCGTAGCTTTCGCCGAAGAAGTCGGCTTTTGAGATCCCGAGATATTTCAGCAACCCGGCCACGTCCTTTGCATTTTGCTCCAAGGTGATCGGACGCTCCGGGATATCCGCGGTGCGGCCGTGCCCCTGGAAATCGACGGTGATGACCGAATGGTTGTGCACCAGCGTCGGAAATGAGTTCAAGCCGGCGCATGCGAGGGCCGGAGGGAGGTAGACGAGGGGATCGCCGGTTCCCTCGATTTCGTAATACATCTTCAGACCGCTGACCGGCGCGTATCCACTTGTTCCGCCGTTGTTCTTTTTGAGGATATTCATCCCGTTCCTTTCCAGCCCGCAAAAACGGACTTGCCCCAAAGCGCGTGTTCACGCCTTTCCTGAGTTGGCGCTCTCCGCCGGGTAGGGGTCGTTCAGAGCCGTGGAGCCGGTCTCCAGCAGGGACTTCAGGTTGGAAATGATCTTCGGCCAGCCCCCGGACACAGCCTCGATCAATCTCGAGGGTTCGCGCTCGATGGTGTGGGTGATGGAGAGCTTGACCGCGGATCCGACGGGTTCCAGTTGCATCGTACAGAGAGAGTGACCTTCGGCCTTGAGTTCAGGCTTGTCCTGATGCTGCCAGCGGATCACTAAGCGCTTAGGCGGCTCGGACTCGACGATCTCGCCTGCGTCGAGAATTCGGCCGTCGGGGTGAACCATCTTCCAGGAGGACCCAGGTGTCCACGCGCTTTCGCAGTGAACGCCGAACCAGTACTGTTTCATGAACTCCATGTCATTGGTCAGAGCCGACCATAGCTTCTCCGGCGTGGTGCGGATGTAGGTCACGTAGACAAAGGTCGATTTAGGCATTGGCTTTCTCCAGTCGTTTTTTCAGATTCGATAGCGCCTTGAGGCGCGGCTTTTCAAACTTGGCAATCCAGCGCTCGTAGATTTCCTGCAGTGGTACCGGATTGAGGAAGTGCAGTTTCTCCCGGCCGCGGCGCACGGTGGCAACCAAATTGGCCGCCTCCAGCAGGTCCAGGTGCTGGGTCACGCCCTGCCGCGTCATATCCAGGTGTTCGCACAACTCATTGAGCGTGCGTCCGTCATGCGCATGTAGCAGGTCCAGCAGCTTCCGCCGGCTCGGATCAGCGAGGGCCTTGAACAGCAGGTCGGTGTCTTTGCGTTCGGTCATGGTAATACGCAAGCAAATACTTGCCTATATAATAGGCAATATAATACTTGCATGTCAAGACCTAATTCAATGACCGCCCGGTGGCAGATTGTTGTTCCACGCTCGAGCCTCCTGCGCCCAAGGAATCGGCGTGGCTTCCAATAGCTCTATTGCTTACTTCCCGTTTTCAATGTTTCCAATCAGATGGGGAACCTGCTTTCCGCTCAAAGACTAACCCAAGCAGTGTCAACAGATCGATGGCCGTTCGGCAGCAATCCGCGCGGATCACGTTCAACAGCGCCGCCGAGATGTTGGACACATTCGGCATCCAGCAAGGCGGGTCGCAATACTGCCGGCTCGTCGCTTCGTTCCAGCGCATCTTCGGCGCGACGATCTTCTTTGGAACAGACACGCAGAGGGACCGCGCCGCCGTGGTGCATCGCGCCCGATTCAACTTCATGACGGAGGCACGGATCTGGTATTCGCGCGATCTGGAACAGGCGCTGTTGCCCGGCGATTGCCAGAACGTGATCGTGCTGAGCGAAGAGTTCTACCGGGAGATCTCCAGTCATCCGATTCCGACGGATCTCGAAGCGGCAAAGGCACTTTCGGCGAGTCCGGCGGCGCTCGACCTGTTCACCTGGCTCTCGTATCGCTGCTTTACGGCTCGTGGTCGAGAACGGGTTCCGCTCTTCGGTGAATTTGGCCTAGTGAGCCAACTCGGAAGCGCCGACTACGCGCGTCCGCGGAAGTTCCGCGAAAAGTTGGACGCATGGCTCAAGCTCGTTCGGGCGATGTGGCCCGAGTGTCCGGCCCAATTTGACCAGGATGGAATGGCTATGATCGTGGATCGATCGTTGGCGGTGCACCCGACGATCAATACTCAGTGAACGGCAGTGAAGCTCGTGTCGCCGCTAAAAACGGCTGCCGGTTGCGGTCCGCACGAAAGCGCCCCGAAAAGCGGGTCCTCAGAATTGCGCTATAGCATTGCTGCGTGGCTCTTTTGGTCTGGCCAGCCCAGGATGCTGCGGACGAAAGCTGCTCATTTCCCGAACGCCTTACGCGCCGCGGGCTGCTACAAGCCGCCCACCTAATCAATTATCGGGTCATTGTGCCTCGAGATCAGATGGTCAGAACGACGCGAAAGTTCGCGTCGCCGCTCATCATGCGCTCATAAGCTTCACCTGCTTTCTCGAGCGGATAGGTTTCAATCATCGCCCGCACGCCCGTTAATTCGGAAAATCGCAGGGTATCCTCTGCATCCGCCGGTGTTCCTGCCGCCCAACCTTGAACCGCGTGGACGCCGAAGATGAGTTGTACCGGAGTGACTTCGATCGGGTCCAATGACGCACCTACAACCATCAGCTTGCCGTTCGGAGCCAAGCCGTCGATCAGGGCAGACATCGCCTTCGAATTCGGAGCGGTTGCCAGGATCACCTGCGCGCCACCCATTTTCTGCAACTCTTGGGCTGCATTGGTTGCATTGCTGTCGATGTAGACGTGGGCTCCTAGTCTCTCGGCGAGAGACGCATTTCCCGGACCGCGTCCGATGGCCGCGACTCTATAGCCGAACTTGTGGGCGTACTGAATGCCGAGGTGACCAAGACCGCCGATCCCCTGCACCGCCACAAGATCTCCTGGGAGAGCGCCGGCGTGGCGCAGCGAGTTGTATGTCGTGATTCCAGCACAGAGCAAAGGCGCTGCTTCGACGGAATCAAGGCTTTCCGGAATGGTTGCGAGCGCAGTCACAGGAGCCACCATGTACTGCTGATAACCGCCGTCGTAGCTGATGCCCGGCATCTTTACGTTTTTGCAATTTCGAAAATCTCCGCGCCTGCAATACAGACATACACCGTCATGGCCCCCGTGCCAACCGATGCCGACGCGCTGTCCCTGAATCCATTCGGAGACACCGGAGCCCAGCTCATCGATGGTGCCCACAACCTCGTGTCCGGGAATGCGGGGGTACTGAATCCAGGGAAATACCCCGTCTTTCGTTACGGAGTCGCTGTGGCAGATTCCGCAGGCCTGGATTTTGATGCGTACTTGCCCGGCTTCGGGCTTCGGAATCTCACGTTCGACGATCTCGAATTCTCCTCCCGGTCGCGAAATCTGTGCGACTTTCATAGTTGCAATTGCGGTTTTTGTAGTTGCCATGATGTCTCCTATGTAGTTGTAAGTTCAAAGCTGGCAAACCAGCTTGGGTTGGCAGCCGCCATGCTGGCGCCCGCTTAAGGGAATTGATTTAACCAATTGCGGATGGTGCAACCTCGGCGTGAAACACACACCTGCAGTTCTTCACACCGAATGTGTATGCGATGGCCCGACCTGATGTACCTTTCGTGTAATATTACGGAGTTGCGTAGTCCCAAACATCGGGTGGCAACTTGTCCTTGAGCGAAGCGTGCATGGCGTCGCGGAACAGCTTCAGAGCCGGATACGGCCGAAGGGCAACGGTGCGCTCCACGATTAGTCCCTCCTCATTGTCCACAATGATCTCCATGCTCTCGAACTTGTGACCGTCCATCGTGCCCACCCAGCGCAAGAAAGTGGTGTGCTCATCGATCTTAAACTCGGCTGTATATGTGCCGGAGCCACGTGTAGAGCTCGACTGAGCAAAAATCGCCGCAACTACTTCGCGCCCCTGAATCGGCCGTATCAGGATCGGGCTGTTGAAGACGATGTTTTCGGCAAGCAGTTCGCTCACCGTAGCGGGTGTAGCTTTGCCGTATTCTCGTAGCTTTCGTAGAGGATGCATTATGATTTCTCCATTTCTCCTGAGCTCAGTGAGATTGCTCTTTGAAGCGTTCGACTGCGAATCTCACGCCTCTTGGCGAACCCTGGGTTGTTACGGCGTCTGGCGTAGGCGCCCGCCCTCGGTCAGCTCTCAGCCTTTCCCCGCAGGGGTCAAGCTTCTCCGGCTGACCCCTTCTCCGAGAGCTCACCTGCTTCCGAGTCGCTTTCTGTGAAAAGCCCGCTCACGACGACTGTTTGTCTGAAATTCCCGATCCGCGGGTTGCTCACGAGCGTCAGGCTGCGTCATCACCTTGGGCCGTACTCAGTGAAAACGTAATCCCGGGCCTTCGCCGTCGTGTGGCACGCGAATCCGCACTTGGCGTCATTGCCCTGCGGGGGTGTACTCGCCGGCGTTCCCGGCTTAAACGTGTTTGATGCGGCGTCGTAGTCGAACACGGCGTATCCCCATCCGCCGCTGTCCGCGAATCTCTTGCTGTCCTTCACCATGAAGTCGACGTTCACCAATGTGCCCGGCACGGAGGCCTCCTTGAAGAATTCGTTGGGCTTAGGCGCCCAGTGAATTTTGGCCATCTTGGCGCCGTCCGGGATCGGCTTACCATTGCCAGGGAAGCCGGATTGGTAGGCGCCGATCATCGTGGGATTCCCGAGGATCGTCGCCATCACTTTATCGTTCCGGCTGATGGAGATTGTCTGCCAGCCTTCGTATCCCCTGAATTCAGAGAACGCTAGGCCCCCCCGCACCTTTACGGTGTACTTGTCTTCGGCTGCTAATGCCAGTGTTGCGATGATACCTAGTGCAACGCCGGCAACAACGATTATCTGAGTTCTGTTGTGTTTCATGTAATTTCCTCGTTGGGATTAAGTGTGGTAATCATGCCGCTCCGTCACTCCGGCAGCGTCGCTCCGGATTGTTCGGCCAACATATACGAGGCATACCAATCAGGCCAGTTCGCGTCACGCTGACCAATGCGCTTTTCATGCTCACCGTGAGCGGCCTCCGCACGCCGAAGCGCGCCAGCCAGATCGTTCACAGAGGAATAACTGGCTTCATTCCGGTCGACTCGCCCCGCAAGTCGCGTGGTGATCTCCTGCAAGAGCCATCGGTTCCCATCCGGGTCGCTAAAGGTCGCGTAGGATCGGTAGCTCATATGATCGGGCGCGGGTCCACGTGAGCGGGCACCTTCAGGCTGGAACTGCGCGCCAGGTTCGCTAGGTTGGAAGACGTCGCTCACGTCAACGCCGCGGGTCGCGAGGTTCTTGCGACCGGCAACAATGTCCGAAACCACCAAATACAGATTCTGTGCCGACCCCGGAGCAGCCTTCGTGAGCTTCGTACCGAATTGGATGGAGGTCGCGGAACCAGGAGGCGTTAGTTGAACCATGCGGAAGCCGTTGTCGAACGCGAAGTCGACATCGAGTCTCCAGCCGAGCAACGCTCTGTAGAATTCCTTCGCGCGCTCAATGTCCGCAACCGGGATTACAACGACCTCGAGCTTCAGGTCACCCATCGGAATGGTCGATTCGGTCAGTATTTCTTGTTCTGCTGCAATCATGGAATCCGTCCTTTCTCGTTCGTTATTGGGCAGTCCGATCTCGCGTTGTGCCTCGGCTATGCACGGTCAAGCAGTCTTCTCTGCCGCGAAATTGTTCCGCGCCTCGATCGCACGGACGCTGTTCACAAAAGCCTTCTCCAATACGCCCTTGCCAACCGTCCGGAGCACCAAGCCGAGTATCCGTGCCTTGAGATTCTTCCCTTCGCGCACAACGTCAGCGTCAATGTCGGTCAGGCCGTCAGGCCGGCGCTTGAAGTTGTAGGTGTGGCCGGAAGCGCCGCCCCACATGTTGGAGTCGGTCGTCGTGAGCACGACGTGGCTGGGGTTCGACCAGTCGTAGTGCAACCGTTCCCAAATGCCCCCCGAGCCTTCGGTAACGTCCGCATCTGTGCGGCCGAGATGATGTACTTTGAGGTACTCATCGGCGCTGTTGCCGAAGAGCTTTGAGCGGCCACTTCCGAAATCCGTGAGGCCGGCGATATACTGCTCAGGCGTCAGACGCGTTGTCTGATGGAAGTGGATTGATTTTTGTGACATTGTCGTTCTCCTTTACTGTTCATGCTCTATCGTTCGCTGTGACCGTCACGTCACAACAAAGAAATCTCCGAGATATCAATGGAGACCATCAATCGGTCTCGAATGGGAAAGAGGCTCTGGTTGCGCATATAAGCTCTCCTTCCTGTAGGAAACGTGATCCCCTGCACCTTCACCGGCTCGAATACATACTGAGCTGCGGCAAACCCTCCGGAGGCTTCGACGCGGTAATCGTGGCGGCGGAGGAGGTAGTCCGAGCCGAAATAGAAATCCTGTTGCCGACTATGGCTTGCGATCTCAGGAGGGTAGGTCACGCGCAACCCACTCCACAACTCCTCACCCTCACGCCAGGGTGCGATCTCCTCAACATTGAAACCGGGCATTGTGAAATGGAACGGCGTCGTGAGGTAGGTCCAGAGGGCATATCCGTTGAAATATGCCCGATCGAGGGCGTCCCAGGATGCGTCGATGGCTTTACCTTCAGCATGCTTCGCCGGCTGCAGTCGTTCTTTAAGGACCGTCCCGTCGAACTTCTCGATCGCAATCCGATTCGGGGTAAAGTCGGTACGCTGGTCATCTGCGCCATAGGGCGTCACCGAAGCCCATTCACGTCTAGCCGCTACCGTCATGCGCCTAGGAGTTGCGTCCTGCGGCGTGCCCTTCATGCCAAAGAGTTCGCCGCCTGTGATGATGGTCGCTTGTACGTTGTCGAACCTGTTCCAGCGCTCCAAGCCGCCGTGCGCCTGAAGTACCTTAAGAAGAAGTTCAGATGCCATGTCGATTGTTTCCTCTCCCTTGCGTCAGAGGCTGATTTGAACAACGCGTTCTACCTCTTTAACGGCGTATAGATTGAGTGCCGTAGTTGCCGGCCCGTTCACGACGCTTCCGGTGGCGATGTCGAACCGCGAGCCATGACATTGGCACATGATCGTCTGGCCTTCGAGGAGACCGCCAGAAAGGGGACAGGTCTCCCCGCCGCAGGTGCACAGATCATCGAACGCATAGAGGCGGCCGTCGACTCGCACGATGGCGATCCGACGTTTGACATCGTCCAGGTAGTGCGGGACTACGAGGCCTTCAGTGATTGAGTCAGCCGAACAGATCCTTCGGAATGCATCCAATCCAGGTGCAGTCATTGGTTCTCCTCTCATGCGTTTAGTAGGGATAGTCCGGAATGATGTCGGACTTCTTTGGGTCGAGCCTTAACTCGCCAAGGGCGCCAGCCGGCACAACTGGCCTGCGCGGGGTGATCGGATTGATCCGCTCATAGCCAGATCCTAGAGGTGGTCGCCAATCGACCTCTCCCTTGTTGGGCCACAGTGACATCGCGCGCTCTGCTAACGCCGTGATCATGAGCGACGGATTGACGCCAGGGTTTGCGGGCATCACACTACCGTCCATGACGTGAAGCCCCGGGTGACCGAAAGCGCGATGGTACGGATCGACGGCGCCGCTTCTGCTCGTATCGCCGATTGGGATGCCGCCGATGAAGTGCGCCGAGGCGTTACGGTTGATCACCTCGAACAGCAGCGCTCCCTGGTCGCCGTCCATTCTCTTTGCCACACGGTCGACGAACTCTTCGGCGACGGGGATATGCACCGGAGGCGGCGTACCGGAGCCCTGCCGGCTACGCAACAGTCCGTCGTGCCAGTACAGCTCAATTGATGTGTCGGTCGTTTGCATGCACAGCATGATGACGGTCCGCTCAGACCAGTGGCGCGGATCACTTACGCCGAGGACCCTAGCAGGATGATCGACCAATTGCTTCAACCACGAAAGAGTCGGATGATTCTGTTCACCATGCTGGTGATAGGTGAGCAGGAAAGCGAATACGTCACTTCCGACCCCCCAAATGGTGGGTTCGATACTCGTCACATCATCCGGCCAGACCCCCGAGGTAATCGCGAGTGAACCCGGCGTGATGTGAACCTTCTCGGGGTCGCGATTCCACTGATCGTGAGTTCGCGTGATCGCGAGAAGCTGTTCGGAATTGGTTCGCGCTCGTTGCCCGAGTTCGCTCGACAGATTTGGCAGACGGCCTTTGTGCTGCATGTGAAGGAGGAGCTTCGATGAGCCGTATGCGTGAGCGGCGACGATTACCTGCTCGGCCGTGTAGGTCTGGCGGTGAAGATGCGCGGCCCGTTGCGCCCAACCCGGATGCCGGGTGTGCACCTCGAAGCCCCTGTCGTCGAGCGGTACGATCTCGTGGACCTCATGCAGCTCATGCACGTCGACACCGAGACGCTCCGCGAGATACAAGTAATTCGTCGTCAGCTTGTTCTTCGCATTGTGGCCGCAGCCGATGTTGCAGTTTCCACACGAGATGCAGCCCTTGCGCCTTGGGCCGACACCGCCGAAGTAGGGGTCAGCGACCTCGACGCCGGGGCTACCGAAGTAGACACCCACGGGCGCCCTGTTGAACGTATGGCCTCGCCCCATTTCGATAGCGACCCGCTGGATTTGGCGATCGACGTCCGTGGGCATATAGGGGTATCGCACGACACCGAGCATCCGCGTTGCCTGGTCAATGCAAGGCGCCAGTTCATCGGCCCAGTCCGTTATGCTCGTCCATTGCGGGGCGTTGAAGAACTGCTTGGGTGGGACGTACAACGTATTGGCGTAGACATGGGACCCTCCACCCACACCTGAACCGGACAGAATGAGGACATCATCCAGGTATTCGAGCCTCTGGACCCCGTACATCTCCGCCTCGGGCTGCCACAAGAAGCGCGGTAGATCCCATTGGGTCTTGGGTATGTCTTCATCTTTCCAACGTTTCCCGGATTCCATAACGGCAACCCGGTAGCCCTTCTCGGCAGCGCGTAAGGCGGCGACGCTACCGCCGAATCCCGAGCCGACAATCACAACATCGTAATCAAACCCCGTCATAGTGTTTTCTTTTCTGTCTTGGCTAGACTGCACCGTTCGATGCCAAGCCACCCGACTGAATAGCGTGCCGGCGCGGCTATTCGGGCGGCGGACGCTACCATGCCGATCGTGGAGACGGTTTCTGGGTCAACAAGACCCGGCTCACGCCGACAATCCACACCAGTCCAACGATCGGGAAAACGAGGCGTGAATAGGTGCCGTCCGGCGCCCAAAAACCGCCTTGAGCCCAAGTCGTCCCGCCGAGAACGCCCAAAACGACAGCCGCGACTCCAATCGCGAAGACCGGGTTCGAAATCAGTCCGGCTCGCCAAAGGCCGAACGTCCCGGACATGATCAGCATCGCGCGCGGGAACGAACTTAGAACGACGAGAGCCCAAGCGAAGTCGTTGAGCCCCGACGTGAGTGCGATATTCCCTGAGCCGGCGACCGAAAAGGAGAGTGCCGCAACAATCGCGAGAAATAGGAGATACATCCCGGCGAAGGTTGCGCTGGAGGCGGTTGCCGCCGCCCCCCAACCGTCCTGTCCCGCCTCCGTTAAGGCGGTCCGCAGCGCCGCCGCGAACCACAGCAGATTGAGGATGTTTAGACCTGCGAATATAGCAGCGACGAGGATTCGCGTCCGATCGCCGCTGTAAATCGAAACGAGTGCGTCGGGCGAGGCAGCGACCTGGGGCTGATGGCCGTAAATGATACAGGTGACAACGAACAACCCTGCTAACTGGATGCCGCTGGAGCGCCATAAGCGCTCCCAAAACGCCGACATGGTCGCGCTTGCGGAAGACGGTATGGCTGTTGTCGATATATCGTGGACTGCCGTGGATGCGCTCATGAAAATCTCCTCTACGCTCTCATCAAACAACGACTTCGAATTCGAAACCATTGCACTTTGGTATAGGCGATACTTTGGTATCGGTCACGGTCCGTGGGCAGTTCGCTAGCCGGGACTACACGGATCGATCTCTGAATTCAGAACGCGGTGGTTGAAATATGGGAACGCCAGCAAATCGAGGACTACGGGAAGATCAGCCGGAATCATGGCGCCTGCTTGATAGCATTCCTGGGCCTATCGTTACCCTTACGAGGACTGGTGACGTCGAGAAGGTCAACCGGCACCTCTTCGAATATCTCGGCACGAGCATGGAGAAGATTAGGAACTGGGCAACCAACGACCTAATCCATCCGGAGGATCTGCCCGATCTCAGGGAGTTGTTCACAAGTTCTATTGCGACTGGTACTCCCTTTGAGAGCGACCAGCGTTTGCGGGGTCGAGATGGTGTGTATCGATGGTTTCAGGCTCGAGCACTTCCTCTGCTCGGCGCGGATGACGAGATCGTCAGGTGGTGCGTGCTGTTGACGGATATCGATGAGCGGAAGCGCGCAGAAAATGCACTGCGCACCAATGAACGCAACCTTCAGTTGATCATCGACACAATTCCTGCGCTCGCGTGGTCCGCGAACGTTGATGGCTCGGCCGACTTCCTGAACCGGCACTACCTCGAGTTCACGGGTCTGGCCGGTGAACAGGCGAAGGGCTGGAACTGGACTGTCGCCATCCATCCTGATGATTTGACCGGTCTGGCAACTACGTGGCAACGCATCCTGGCTTCGGAAAGACCAGGCGAAGCCGAAGCGCGGATTCGTCGTTTCGACGGTTCCTACCGCTGGCATCTGTTCCGCGTTAATCCTTTTCGCGACGAGTCCGGCAAGATCGTGAAATGGTATGGAACCAATCTCGACATCGACGACCGCAAGCGGGGGGAGGAAGCTTTGCATGCGAGGGAACTCTCGTGGCGCCAAATCGTCGACAACATTCCCGGGCTTGTCGCGACCATGGGAGCGATGGGCGAGGTGGAGTTCCTCAATCATCAGACCTTGGAGTATTTCGGTAGAACTCAGGAGGATCTGAAGAACTGGGCCATGATTGATGCCGTTCATCCGGATGACCTTCCCGGCGTGATTGAGGCCCGGAGAAAGTCCATCGAGACTGGTCAACTCTATGAGGTTGAGCACCGTTGCCGGGGCGCGGACGGCGTTTATCGATGGTTTCAGGTTCGTGGCCTTCCGGTCCGCAATGCGGAAGGCACGATTGTCACTTGGTACCTGTTGCTTACCGACATCGACGACCGCAAGCGCGCGGAACAAGCGCTCCAGCAAAGCCAGTTCTACTTAAAGGAAGGAGAGCGCCTAGCCCATATGGGAAGCTGGGCCTTCAACTCGGAAGGGTTCGATTATTGGTCTCCCGAACTGTCCCGAGTCTATGGTCTCGACCCCTCGGCCAAGCCGCCGACAATTCCGGAGTACCTGGATCTGGTGCCTCCTGAAGACCGTGAATTCATGAAAGGGACATTCCAGAGGTTGTTTCAAGACCAAACTGGATTCGATTTCACCCAGCGCGGTCTGCGATCCGACGGAGAGATTCGCTATATACGTTGCTTTGGGGCTCCCGTATTCGAGGGCGCAACTTTTAAAGGGTTCCTCGGAACAGCAATGGACGTTACCGAGCACGAAATGTTGCTGCGGAAGCTCCAGCAGAGTGAGCAAGACCTTCGCACGATCATCGACACGATTCGCCAGATCATCGTGGTGCTCGCGCCGGACGGCACGACGCTTTACGCAAACAAGGTGGCTTTCGAGTTTTGCGGCCTTACGGTCGAGGAGGTGGATAGTAAGAGTTTTATGGAAAGCGCCTGTCACCCCGATGAACTGGAAAGGGTACTGCAGCGGCGACGTGAGGGGATGTCGGAGGGCTTTCCGTTTGAGACGGAAACACGCGTCCTCTTCAAGAGAACGCATTATCGATGGGTGTTGGTGCAGTACAACCCGCTTAAGGACGAAAAGGGCCAAGTCATTCGTTGGTACGCCACGGCTACAGACATCGACGATAGGAGGAAGGCGGAGGAGGCTCTGCGCTCGAGTGAACGCAATTTGAGCCAGATGATTAACGCCATTCCCTGCTGGAGTGACGTGATCAGTAGCGACGGATCTGTCCTCTATAGAAACCAAACCGTATCCGACTACACCGGTCTGCCCCTAGAGGAAGTGCGGAAGGAGGACTTTCGGGCTCGCGTATTTCACCCGGAAGATCTGGTTGGGGTCGAGGAACGCCGATTAGCGCTCACACGACCCGTGGAGTTCGAAAATGAGCAACGTGTGTTGGCCAAAGACGGTCGATACCGCTGGTTCCTGTTCCGGTACAAGCCTATGCTCGACGAACAAGGGAAAATCCAGCGGTGGTATTCGGCTGGGTTCGACATCGATGATCGCAAACGGGCGGAAGCGGAGGTCGAGCAATCATATCTTCGGCTGGCCGAGGCTCAGCGCTTGAGTAAGACAGGCAGCTTTATCACGGACTTGGTGGCGGATCATCATGACTGGTCTGAAGAGACCTACCGCATCTTCGAGTTCGATCCCGCCGCTAAGGTTTCGGTCCAGATGATCCGCGATCTGGTGCACCCGGAGGACCTTCCAAGTTTCGACGCGGTCATCGCACGTGGCATGACGGGCGTGGATGTTGACTTCTTGTTCCGAATCGTGACTTCTGGAGGTGCACTGAAGCATATTCGGGGTATGGCACGCATCTTGTCGCAATCCCACGGACACCCATTGTTCATCGGAGCCCTTCAGGATGTGACAGCAGCCAAGGTCGCGGAGGAGGCGCTGGACAGGGCACGCTCTGAGCTTGCGCATGTGTCGCGCGTTACTACGCTGAACGCGTTGACCGGTTCGATCGCACATGAAATCAACCAGCCCCTCTCGGGAATCATTACCAATGCGGGCACTTGTCTGCGCATGTTGGATAGCGATCCGCCGAATCTTGATGGCGCTCGCGAAACCGTACGGCGGACGCTTCGCGATGGAAATCGCGCGGCGGACGTGATCTCTCGGTTACGCGCTTTGTTCAGCAAGAGAGAATTTGCCCTCGAGCCGTTGGATCTGAATCAGGTGGCGCGAGAGGTAGTTTCGTTGTCCCTGAGCGATCTGCAGAGAAATCGGATCGCCCTCCGTTCCCAGTTCTCCGAAGACATCCCTTCCGTCGTAGGCGACCGTGTACAACTCCAGCAAGTCATTCTGAATCTTCTGAAGAATGCTTCTGACGCTATGGCCGGAGTCGATGACCGCCCACGGGACCTGCTTGTCAGGACGATGCGGGAAGGAAACGATCATGTCCGCCTCAGTGTGCGGGACACCGGGACCGGGGTCCGTCCTGAAGATCTGAAGCGCCTATTCGATCCGTTTTTCACGACCAAGAGCGGCGGGATGGGCATTGGGTTATCTGTGAGCCGCTCCATTGTGGATAGACACCACGGCCGTCTCTGGGCTGAGGCAAATGACGGGCCAGGCGCGACTTTCTCTTTTTCGATTCCTTGCAATGTGGAGGCCCTCGGGCAACTGTGAACGCTTATGCTACAAAGACCAGCTGGAGCGAACTCGGCGGCATTTATCCTTCAGCCTTCTGGACTAATCCGGCCGTCGAGCCAGCGGACAATGCCCGTGAGGCGAACCACGACAAAAGAAGATTCTGCAACACTTGAGGCTGGTGAGATGAAATCTGCTTCAGCAATGTGGCGACGTCGAAATAGATACGAGCCGCGGTAATCTGTCGATTGACAGGATCAAACTCGTACACGCCGCAACCAGGCAGTTTCACGCTCGTACCGGTTGCTGCGCGGCCAGCGAATGCCCCTCCGTGATTGGCTTCGAAGCTCCATTCGACCGTGACTACGTTTCTCGCGAAGAACAGGTTCTTCGTGACGTGACGGTTCCCAGGAAATCCGGCGATGAATGGTCGGACAAATTGGTCCCGGACGGTCGCCCTCCCGTTCATGATGGCGCCCGGAATCTCCACCGACACGCCCTCAGCGTAGTAGGATAGAATCCGATTTTCGTCGGTGCCTGACCACGCTTCGAAATACTCTTCGATAAACTCCCGAATGTCCTCGGTCGAAGCTATAGCTGTAGGCATCCCGGTCCCCTCAGCCAGCAATCTTAGCTCAGTCTGCCTGTCGCTGGCGCGCCAGAACTTCGGGAGGGAAGGAGTTATCGTCCGGGAATAGAGGGCTGCCGCAAGCCGGGAGATCGATACAGCCGGGAGATCGATACCAAGGTACTATGGAACTCCAGTTGCGGTAGATCGATCCTGTGGGTAGAGGCCTCAGTTGCGACCTGATCCCGTTCTTGATCCGATGTGCCGAATGGCCATGATAATATCCAACCGCGAGGTTTCGCGATGACCGATATGCTCATCTCGGTGGTCGACGATGATGAATCCATCCGCGAATCCCTTCCTGACCTGTTACGGCAGTTTGGCTTTGCAGCAGAGGCGTTTTCGTCCGCCGAGGCTTTCCTTGAATCCGATGTTCTCAACGCAACACGGTGTCTTATACTGGACGTCGCGATGCCGGGTATGTCGGGCCCAGACTTGCACCAGGAATTGAAAGGCCGGCAGAAGCACATTCCGACCATCTTCATCACAGCAACCGGAGATCGAAGCCTTCGATCGCGACTGCTAGCGGATGGCGGCGTGGAGTGCCTGTTCAAGCCATTCAGCGATACGGCGCTGCTGGACGCCTTGACGGCAGTTTTCCCTAAACATAAATAGATAAAATAGCGGTTTGGCACGGAACGGAAACGGTGCACCGTACGCGCCCGCTACTTCAATGCCAATGGAGGTCGTCACGAAGCCGGACAGCAAATCGATTGTCTTCGTCGTCGATGACGATCTCTCGGTCCGCGAATCGCTGGAACTGCTGATCGAAAGCGAAGGTTGGCGGCCTGAACTATTTGCTTCGGCTCAGGAATTTCTCTTGCGGCCTGTGCCCACCGTGCCCTGCTGCTTGATCCTGGATGTGAATCTGCCAGAGCTCAACGGCCTCGAACTGCAGAAGCAGCTTGCGAACCGGACCCAAATGCCGATCGTCTTTATTAGCGGCTGTGCAGACGTGCCCATAAGTGTACAAGCAATGAAGGCCGGTGCAGTTGAATTCCTCACGAAGCCGCTGCAGCACAATGTGCTCGCGAACGCTATCCGCGATGCGCTCGGGCACAGCCGCGAAGCGCTTCGCGTCGGTTCAGAAATGCAAGGCCTGAGAGAACGCTACGAATCGCTAAGTCAGCGCGAGCGCGAGGTAATGGCGTTGGTCGTCTCCGGACTGCTGAATAAGCAGGTCGGCGGAGAACTCGGCATCAGCGAAATCACCGTTAAGGCGCATAGAGGTCAGGTCATGCGCAAGATGAATGCCGATTCACTGCCGGATCTGGTGACAATGGCAGCGCGCCTGGGCTTGAGATCTGGTGTAAAACACTGATCGTAAGCAACACATTCTAAGCCGTCCCGTACCGTCCAGACCCGAGCAGACATTCAAACACGCAACCTATACGAAAGTGTCGGCGATACCTTCGTGCAATAGATCCGGCCTCGGGAAGGTGTTCGAATCGAACTGTCAGGAGGTCTGATGAACGCAGTGCTCTCCTCAACGCAAGCATCAGCGGATCCCGAGCGCACGGGTCGTCCGCCGGTATCTTCCGGAAGGATCCCGCCGGGTCTCTCGGGCCGGGCGTTGAGCCTGTTTGGTTATGAGATGGCTCCGCTGAGAGCTGGCGTGCTCGCCTTCTTTGCCGTCGCCATGTTGTTCGCCGCGAGCGGTTGTTCGAAGGCTGATTCGGCGAGCAAAGCCGCCCCCCCACTCAGCGTGGTTGTAGCCGACGTCGAACAGAAGGACATTCCGATCTACACCGAGTGGATCGGAACGCTGGATGGATCGGTCAATGCCGAAATCAAGGCTGAAGTTTCCGGCTACCTCGTCAAGCAGGATTATACAGAGGGCACGTTCATCAAGCACGGCCAACTTCTGTTCCAGATCGATCCCCGGCCCTTCCAGGCAGCAGTGGAACAAGCAGAAGGACAATATGCGCAGGCTGTGGGCCAGTTGGCACAGGCACGCGCGCAATTGGCGCAGGCAGAGGCGCAAGTGGCAGTGGCCGAAGCCAACCAAGGGCGCACCCAACTCGACGTCGACCGATACACTCCCTTGGCCCAACGGCAGGCGATCACGCAGCAGGACCTCGACAACGCGACGCAGAACAACATCGCGGCGAAGGCCCAACTCCAGGCCGCCAGGGCGCAGGTCGAGACGGCCAAAGCGCAGATCATGGCCATGACGGCAGCGGTTCAATCCACCAAAGCGGCGGTTGAAACAGCCCGCATCAATCTGGGTTTTACGCGTGTTACGTCGCCGATTGACGGGATTCCTGGAGCTGCCCAACAGCAAGTAGGAGCGCTCGTAAATCCTGCAAGTGGAGCGATCACGACCGTGTCGACGCTCGATCCCATCAAAGTGTATTTCACGGCGAGTGAGCAGGATTATCTGGAGTATCGTCGCCGTTTCCCGACCGACGTGACAGTCAAAGCGAACAATAGGCGCCTGGAACTGGAATTGATCCTGGCGGACGGCACCGCCTATGCACACAAAGGCCGTTTCTATTTTGCCGACCGGCAGGTGGACCCGAGGACGGGTGCAATCCGTCTGGCGGGGCTGTTCCCGAATCCCGAAAATGTGCTGCGTCCGGGCCAATACGGCCGGGTCCGGTCGTCCACACGAACTGAGCAGTCTGCACTGTTGGTGCCGCAGCAAGCCGTAGTCGATCTCCAGGGCTCGCACCAGGTTGCGGTGGTCGACGGCGAAAACAAGGTCTCCATGCGTCCGGTGAAGCTGGGAGAGACAGTGGGACGGGATTGGATCGTTCGGGAAGGCGTTCGACCAGGCGAACGAGTGATTGTCGAAGGCTTGCAGAAAGTCAGGGAAGGAACGCTGGTGAATCCGACAGCCGGTCGAGCGAGGTAGAACATATGTCGAGCTTCTTTATACGTCGTCCGATTGTGGCGATCGTGATCGCCATTCTCACAGTAATTGTCGGGGCCGTCGCCGTTGTGGGGCTCCCGGTAGCGCTCTTCCCACAAATCGCGCCGCCGGAGGTCCAAGTTTCGGCCATTTACGTAGGCGCTGATGCACAGACGATCGAGCAGTCGGTAGCGACGCCGGTCGAACAGCAGATGAGCGGCGTCGACAACATGAACTACATGTATTCCCTCAACTCGACGGCCAATGGTCAGATGAGGCTTATCGTAAATTTCGATGTTGCCACGGAACCAAACACCGATTTGATTCTGGCGCAAAGCCGGGTGACGCAGGCCGCGTCGCAGTTGCCGGCCGACGTTACGAATTACGGAGTGACGGTGCAGAAATCCGTGCTCGCGCCACTGATGCTCGTCGCCCTGAACTCCCCGAAGAGTACTCACGATGCGCGTTTCCTGGCGAATTACGCATACATCAACCTTGTCGATCAATTGACCCGGGTGAAGGGTGTCGGCTCGGTGCAGGTATTTGGCGCCGGCCAGTACGCGATGCGCCTGTGGGTTAAGCCGGACCAACTGGCGAAACTGGCGATCACAGTTCCAGAAATTGTGTCCGCCATTCAGACGCAGAACGCGGTGAACCCGGCGGGCCAGGTGGGCAGTGAACCGATACCGGCGGGCCAACCGTTCACATACTCGGTTCGCGCCCAGGGCCGGCTGAGTTCCCCGGAAGAATTCGAGTCGATCGTCATTCGAGAGACTCCGGATTCGGGCATTGTGCGAGTGAAGGATGTGGCGCGCGTGGAGTTAGGATCGCAAGATTACAGCGTGACCGGGCACCTGGATGGAAATCCTAGCGCGATCATCGCCGTGTATCAATTGCCGGGATCAAACGCAGTGGACACAGCAGCAGGGGTTCGGAAGCTCTTTGACGAAGCCAAGCGCCGGTTCCCGGGAGACATGGATTTTTCCATTCCGGTCGACACCACCCGCGCGGTACACGAAGGCATCCGGGAGATCATCGAAACCTTGGTGATTGCCATCGCACTGGTCGTGGCAGTGGTGTTCCTTTTCCTGCAGGGCTGGCGGTCGACGCTGATTCCGCTGCTGGCGGTTCCCGTTTCGCTGGTCGGGACTTTTCTGTTTTTCCCGTTGTTCGGCTTCAGCATCAACACGCTCTCTCTTTTCGGCCTGGTGCTGGCCATTGGATTGGTCGTGGATGACGCGATCGTTGTAGTGGAGGCAGTCGAGCGGCACATCGAAGAGGGTTTGACGCCCAAGGACGCGGCGCTCAAGGCCATGCAGGAAATCTCGGCACCTGTAATCGGTATCGCGCTTGTGTTGTCGGCGGTGTTCATCCCCACCGCATTTATTCCTGGAATCACCGGACGACTGTACCAGCAGTTCGCGGTGACGATTGCAATATCAGTCATCCTGTCAGCGTTCAATGCGCTCTCGCTCAGCCCTGCGCTGGCCGCGCTCCTGCTGAAACCAAAGACTGGGGTCTTGAAAGGACCACTGGCGAGATTCTTCGCCTGGTTTAACCGTACTTTCGAGCGGGCCACAAATGGCTACGTTCGCGTGTCGGGCGCGCTGCTTCACAAGACTGCGGTCTCAGTGGTGCTGCTGGCGGGGTTCGCCGTTGCCGGCATTTGGATCGGCGGGAGACTGCCAGTCAGTTTCGTGCCGGACGAGGATCAGGGCTACTTCTACATCAACGTTCAGCTTCCAGATTCCGCGTCACTTCAGCGAACGGAAGAAGTGATGGCGAAACTTCAGAAGATTGCCGCGGGCGTGCCGGGCGTGGAGCATGTCACCACGATTTCTGGATTCAGCCTGCTGAGTCTTGTCCGAACGAGCTACAGCGGGTTCGGATTTATCAGCATGAAGGATTGGGGAGACCGGAAGTCGAGAGCAGAGCAATTCCAGGAGATCAAGACCAGGCTCAACAAAGCGTTCAGCGCCATTCCCGAGGCGGTGGCCTTCGGCTTCTCGCCTCCAGCCATTCCCGGCGTCGGGACCTCGGGCGGCTTCACGTTCATTCTCGAAGACCGTTCAGGTGCCGATGTGAAGTTTCTCTCGGAAAACGTCTCTCGGTTCATCGCGGCAGCGCGCAAGCGCCCGGAGATCGGCACCCTGAGCACTACATTTTTGCCGAGCGTTCCGCAGCAGTTCATTAAAGTAGACCGCGACAAAGTGATCAAGCAAGGGGTGGCAGTCAACGATGTTTACCGGACCATCCAGGCGTTTATGGGCGGCCTTTTCGTCAACTACTTCAACCGCTTTGGACGTCAGTGGCAGGTATATATCGAAGCCGAAGGAGAGTACCGCAGCAAGCAGGAGAATGTGGTCCGGTTCTTTGTGCGGAACAACCGCGGCGACATGGTTCCGCTCTCGGCCCTGACGAACTTTGAATCGGGCAATGGGCCAGAGTTCACCATGCGGTTCAACGAATACCGCGCAGCACAACTGAACGGCAGCGCGGCACCGGGCTTCAGCACGTATCAAGCGACGAAGGCTCTGGAAGAGACGTTCGCGCAAACGATGCCGGTGCAGATGGGGTTTGATTACTCCGGTATTTCATTCCAGGAGAAGAAAGCCCAAGAAGGAGTTTCGCCGTCGGTCATCTTCGGCTTCTCGCTGCTGTTCGTGTTCCTGATCCTGGCGGCTCTCTATGAAAGCTGGAGCTTGCCATTCAGCGTGCTGTTGAGCACGCCAGTTGCGCTGTTTGGAGCGCTTGCGTCCCTATGGCTGCGCCGCGCGCTGCTGGGATATTTTGTTCCCGCGTACATGGTCCAGATCGAGAACGATGTCTACTCGCAAATCGGACTGGTGATGCTCATTGGATTGGCCGCAAAGAACGCGATTCTGATCGTAGAGTTCGCCAAAGATGAGTTCGAGAAGGGGCGGCCTTTGGCGGAAGCGGCGATGGAAGGAGCGCAGTTGCGGTTACGGCCGATTCTGATGACCTCACTCGCTTTCATCCTGGGATGCGTTCCGTTGTGGACTGCCAGCGGTGCGGGTGCAGTGGCGCGCCAAATCATGGGAACGACGGTCATAGGCGGCATGGTGGCAGCGAGCGGTATCGGGATTTTTCTGATTCCGGCAATTTTCTACATGGTCGAGAAAGTGTCAGGGGCCCCGATGCGACGGTCGCTGCCGGTTCTTCCGCAACAGCCACTACACGAAGAAGGAGACTGAGTATGCAGACGCGAGTTCTGCTGTCTTTCGCGGTTCTGATGTTGTCCGGGTGCGCCGTCGGACCGAACTACCGGCGTCCCATCACGCCAACGCCCGGGGCGTTTCGTGCGCCAGATCCGCTGCCCCCGCAACAGGCGGCGTCGATTGCTGACCTGAAATGGTTTGAGGTTTTCGATGACCCTCGATTGCAAGACTTGATACGCGTCGCCTTGCAGAAAAACTATGACTTGCGCGATGCTGTGGCTCGTGTCGAGCAGGCGCGAGCGGGCCTCGGTATCACCCGTTCCAATCAGTATCCGAATTTTGGGGCCGGAGCATCGGTGGAAATCAATCGCCTCTCTCGCGACGGCGCCACACCCATACCGAGCCAGGTGCTCCCTTCGCAGAATCGGACCTTTGGCACGGCTGCGCTGGAGTTATTGTCGTTCGAGATCGATATTTGGGGCCGGCTGAGACGCGAGACTGAAGCGGCCCGTGCGAACCTCCTGAGCGCAGAGGAGACCCGAAAGGCTGTAGTAACGACACTGGTAAGCGACGTGGCAGCTTCGTACCTCACGCTTCGAGAATTGGACTACACGCTCGAAATCTCGCAGCGTACCTTACAAACACGCGAGCAGTCACTCGACCTCACCCGATCACGTCAAACGGGAGGAGTCGCAACTCTCCTGGATTTACGACAATCCGAACAACTCGCGCAGACCGCCGCGGAGATCATTCCGGCCATCCAGCAGCAAATCGAGCAGACAGAGAATCGCATCAATTTGCTACTCGGCCAGAGTCCCGGGACTGTAACGCGAGGCCGGAGCCTCACCGACCAGAAGATGCCGCCAGAAGTTCCGGCCGGTCTGCCGTCGACCTTGCTCGAACGGCGCCCCGACATTCGCGCGGCAGAACAGGATCTGATCGCCGCGAATGCCGAAATCGGCGTGGCACGCGCGGCGTACTTCCCGCGATTGACTCTCAGTGGCTTCCTGGGAGGCGCGAGCACGCAACTCACAGGACTGTTCACCGCGAACCACACAGCTTGGAACCTGGCGCCTCAGGTCACGCAGCCCATCTTCACGGCTGGACGGATTAAGTCCGGTGTTAAGTTCACAGAGGCTGAACGAGAGCGGGCCCTGATTCAGTATGAGAGGACCATACAGACAGCGTTCGCCGAGGTGTCCGATGCGCTGATTGCGCACCAGCGCGTACGGGCGCGTCGCGAAAAGCAATCGGAGCTCGTGGCCACTCTCGAAGATAGAGTCAGCCTCGCCTACGTTCGCTATCGTGGGGGCGTGGATACACAGCTCAATGCGCTCGATGCCGACCGCGACCTCTTTCAGGCGCAGCTCGACTTGGCGCGTATTCGCTTGGAGGAGCTTCTGAGTGTGGTTCAACTCTACAAAGCGCTCGGCGGAGGTTGGCAGTAATCGCCCCGATGGGACCGCGTTCTCCGACGCATGGAAACGTTAGTACCGACGCGTTCCGAGGTTGAAGAGACGCTCTCGCCTGTCGCTCTCCTAAAGGCATTGCGAGGTGCTTTTGCCGCATATTCGAAAGATGGCGCCCCAATCGCGGTGCCGAAACGGCGAGCGAGAGCGCCAGGCATGCTGGTGACTTCGGACTCGTTCCTGGAATCACCGCTTTCTCGGTGAAGGTTCATGCAAAATTCCCCGGACACGATCCGGCAATCCAAGGCGTATCGATTCGGCACGATCCCGAGAGAGGCACACCGCTCTCAATTGATGGAGAGCAGTGATTTGTCATTCGCAATCACGTCCGCCGCGCGGAGCCGGGCCGGCCTTCGTTGTAGGAGAGCGCACGGTGGCACGGGCCACCTTCGGTTGCTGAATTGTACGAATTCACAGAGCGCTACCACCTATCAGATGCGGAGTTTCGCTCTCGCGATTATTGGACCTTGGTATCGGTGCTGTGGACCGCTGAAACGCGGCGTTCAAACGATCATTGCGGTGGTTTGGCATCCTCACAATACCAAAGTATTGGCCATACTAACGTGTAATTGTTTGGCTTGTGAATGCCTGTTGTAATCGACTCGTAAGTTCGAGTTCGAAAGGAATACACAATGAGTAAAAGCCCCGCGAAGACAGCCAATCAGGTAGTTACCCCGCCCGTGGATGCAAGTGACCAGCAAGTAAAGCACAGAAGGATGACGGTTACGGCGCAGGACCGACTATATGTGCTGGATCTCAGTGCCGATCGGATATTCACCGTCAATCCGGACGGCTCGGATAAGACGATTATCGTAACGGGCTGCCATTTTCCCGACGGTGTCGTCGTTGCCGCGGATCGTGGCCACATTTATTGGACCAATATGGGGATGCCGAAGAAAAATGACGGCTCGATCGAACGGGCGGACCTTGATGGCCGAAATCGCATAAGCATCATTCCTCCGGGCGCGACCTTCACTCCCAAGCAAGTCCATCTCGAGGGCGAAAGTGGGAAGCTCTACTGGTCGGATCGTGAAGGGATGCGCGTTATGCGGGCGGATCTCGATGGTTCACACATTGAGACGCTAATCGACACCAGCAATGGCGACGACCGACCCGGCCGCGATGCAACGAAATGGTGCGTCGGCATTACAACCGATCCTGCGCGCGGACAAATCTACTGGACGCAGAAGGGCCCTGACAATGCAAACCAGGGAACGTTATGACGCGCTGGCATCAACATCCCAAAGGGCGAGACAGCGGCCAACCGCAGCGACATCGAAGTGATATTCGATCATCTGCCCGAACCGATCGACCTCGAGCTGGACCTCCGGAATCGGGTTCTTTACTGGACCGACCGTGGCGATCCTCCGCGCGGCAACACAGTGAATCGGGTAGCCGTCGACGCGAAGCCGGCCCGATCGGAAATCGTCTTCGACCATTTGATGGAAGGAATCGGCATTGCCCTCGACGTCCCGAGGAACCGCATGTTCATAACGGATTTTGCCGGATCCATTTACTGCGCGAGCCTTGACGGTTCGGAGAGAAGGAATATCCTCTACGCGCAGGGAAACCTCACCGGAATTGCATACGCCCCGGCAGCTTTATAAGGAGCAGAGCCATGCCTACGACCGAATTAATTGGGATAAGTAAGAGCTTTCAGACATTTCTTCATGATGTCGATCTGGTTGCACCGGTCGACTCGACAGTTCCCATTCTGGGTGAGACCGGTAGCGGGAAGGAACTCGCCGCACGGGCGATTCACGAGACGAGCCGGCGTCGCGGCAACCCCTTTGTTGTCGTAAACTGTGCCGCTATCCCGAGCACCCTACTCGAGAGTGAGCTATTCGGCTGCGAGAGAGGTGCATTCACCGGAGCAATTCAGCAGAGCATCGGTCGTTTTCAGGCGGCGGACCGAGGGACGCTATTCCTCGACGAAATCGGCGATCTTCCGCTGGAATTACAGCCGAAGCTCCTGCGAGCCCTCCAGGAGAAGCAGGTTCAGCGCCTCGGGGGTGCTCGCACGGTTCAGGTCGATGTTCGAGTAGGGGCGGCGACAAACCAGGACCTGTGGCGCATGGTTCAGGAGGGAAAGTTTCGAGCTGACCTGTAATACCGATTGAACGTTTTTCCAATGCTGCTTCCACCCCTTCGGGAAAGGCGCGAAGACATTCGGCCACTGACGGAATACTTTCTTGCGAAGTTCTCCAAGCAGCAAGGCAAATCGATCAATCACATTCCCGACGAAGTGATCACGATACTCGCAAACTATGACTGGCCGGGCGACATTCGGGAACTGCAAAATGTGGTCGAGCGCGGAGTCATCCTGACGAGCGGATCGACCTTAAGCTCGAAGATCATCGAGTCTCTTCGCACAACCCGCAGGGCTCCCACGGCCTCTGCTGGCATTCAGACCCTGGCAGACGCCGAACGTGCGCACATTGCCGGCGTACTGCGCGAGACCAATGGTGTGGTGGCGGGGCCAAATGGAGCGGCCGCTCGGCTGGGAATGAGAAGAACAACGCTCATGTCCAGAATTCAGCGGCTGGGAGTCGGCATCGAGCGAGGCGTCGTGGGCACTCTGCCGCCGCAGCCGGGCACTGTTCGCGCAGCGGCGGCCGTCGGCTGAGTTTACGAGCTTGCGAATTTCGATCAGATCATCTACCGAAAGGAGAGAAGAAGATGTTTTTCAATAGAGTCGTCCGAAGAGTCGCTGTGGTAGGCACCGGGGTGATCGGCGCCAGCTGGTCGGCTGAGTACCTGGCACGCGGAGTCGAAAGAGCTATCTGAGCAAGCGGCTGATCCCGATCCTCTGCAAGAAGGCGGGTGTCCCGCTGTGCGATGCACGGGGCAGGATCACCAGCCATCGTGCCCGATCGACCATCGCCTCCCAGTTGTTTAATGCCAAGGAGCCGATGGGACTCTTCGAACTGCAGCAGTTCTTGGGACACGCTTCGCCGGCCAGTACTCAACGTTATCTTCGGATCACGCCCACCAAGCTCGCGAAGTCCTATTCGGATGCCGGATATTTCGCGCGGAACATCCGCGCCGTCGAGGTCCTGATCGATCAGGACGCCGTTCGATCGGGTACGACCACCACGGAACCCTGGAAGTTTTATGACCTTGGCCACGGCTACTGTATTTACGACTTTTTCGACCAGTACCCATACCGAATGGCCTGCGCCAAGTGCGATTTCTATTTGCCGAAGGAATCCTCACGGGCGCAGATGCTCGAGGCCAAGGAAAACCTGCTCAGGCTGCGCCAGGAGATTCCTCTCACCGACGATGAACTGGCCGCCGTTCAAGACGGCGTCGCCGCCTACGAGAACCTGCTGACCAAGCTCATGGATCTGCCCACCCCGGCGGGCCGTCGCTTCGGAAGATCAACGGCCTGGTTCAAGTCGCAACTCCGGCTGGTCATGACGTTCAGCCGGGTCAAATAGCGGCAAAAACCAAGCCAAGGATGTGAAGCGCTTTCCACTCGCGCAGGGTCGTTATCTTCCCGCGGGGAGCAGCAGTGATCGCGCCCCCTCAAAAACTGGTTTCAACGAGAGATGCTTACATCTGCGATACGACCCGACGTCTATGCCCGATGAATCGCTTTCACAGCCAACTGCGGTTCGTGCGCAATGATCTTCAACAGGGCGGCCGCCGGTCCGGCCGGACGACGCCGGTCCTGCTCCCAGTTTTGAAGGGTCTTTACGCTGACGCCAATTAGGCGTGCAAACTCCGACTGCGAGAGCCTGGTTCGTTCGCGAATGGTTCGCACGCCGGAGGCCCCGATTACAACGCGCCGTGAGGGCTTCTTCTCGCCGCGCAGGATCGATCCAGCCTCACGGACGCTGCCTAGCAGTTCCTCAAACATGTCCCTTTTCATGGCCGAATTCCTCTTTGACAACTTTGGCCAGTTGTACAATCTGCTTCGGAGTCAGATTCGCCGTGACGTTCTTGGGATACGCGTAGAGCAACAGAATCACATCTCGGTGTACAGCCCAGTAGTAGATGACGCGCGCGCCGCCGCTCTTGCCTCGCGATCCGACAGCCACACGGACCTTGCGAATCCCGCCACCGCCCTTGATGAGAGCGCCAAGCTGGGGATTCGCAGCGAGTTGCGATTGAAACTGGCCATACTCTTGGTCCGTGAGCAGAGCCGTGATCTGCTTCGTGAACGTGGAAGTTTCGATCAGCTCCACTCACACCTCATTATCCGCCAATGGCGGATAGCAGTCAAGTCACGATCCGTTGCCGCAGCCGCCGGGGCGTAGCTCAAGAGGGCGCAAGTCCGTCACGTCCAGCCGATCGGTCTCGTCCGAAGCAAGGAGTATGAGTTCGCGTTCCCGGCACCAGTCCGTGTACCAAAGTAGCGCATCAATGATTGGCACCGATCCCGTCAACAGTGCTTTCATTGCAGCGGCCATCTCGCGGTCGCAGCGCTCCAACTCCATCGCCAATTTCGCCGGCGCTTCGCGCGTTGTGCGTGTGTCAACAGCCAGCGTCTCCGTGATTTCGTTTTCCCGAACCTCATTCGCCGTCGTCACCATTTCGAACCCGTTGGTTTCTACGTGCTGAGGCGAGGGAAGAGGGCCGGCTGCCCCCCTCCCCCGCACCCCCATCCCCCGCTCACGACGAGAAACCACAAAAAACCCTTGACCCAAGGGCCAAATTCCACATAACTTGTACGCCACTCCAGGTACTGGTCCGAGCGTATGGGCCTCTCGGTAAGCCGGTTGTGCCTGGCGGATAAGCTCGCATTCGCCATCACACCTGGATGGCTGTACATCCCAATGGCGCGGTGGACCGGCGAGCTCGCTGAATACATGCAGCGTTCGAAGGAGCGCCAGTCGGGAGATCCCGGATTCACTCCCGAAGAGATGACGCTTCTAAAGTCAGGCGACCCGTACATGTGGCTGCATGGACTCCAGAGCTATACGTTGCGCTGGGTTGAGCAGCACCGCACAAAATTCGCATTTTGGCGAACCGGCCGCCCATGGCAGTGGCAAACGGGCGGTTGCTTCCAAAGCTTCCTAAATCCCGTTCGTCGTAGCTGGTGTCGTCGGCCAGAGCGTTGGCGATTGGGCGGCATGTAGGACGTGCCACACGCTCATCGAAGCTAACAACCGCACTGCTCTGCTCGAACGGTCGCTTCAGACTTTCATTGAGAAGAACCCAGATATTCGTCCAGTCGAGGCTCAGCTTCGTGCTCACATGGCTCAATTCCATGAACTCTTTTTCAAGAGCCAGAGCGGCGCCCCGCTGGCCGTGGTGTAGGCGTCATGCGAACACAAGCGAGGCTGAGGCTCGGTTACTACCCGTTGGCGGTCGCCGAAGCAAGGCGGATTCGCAACTATCTGGCCTTCTCCGGCGAACCAAGCAGCGTTTTGGACCCTTGCGCCGGGACTGGCGCGGCACTCTCGATCGTGACCGAAGGAGCCGCGGCGAGGCGCTACGGCATCGAACTGGATGCCTACCGCGCAGAGGAAGCGCGTCAGGTTCTCGATGAAGTCATCCAGGGCAGCGTCTTTGACAGCCACGCTCCCTTCGAGTCGTTCTCGTTTGTTGTACCTGAACCCGCCGTACGATTTCGAAATCGGCGAAGGCAAGAACCAAAGAATGGAACGGCTCTTCCTGGAACATGTCGGCCGCTGGGTACGGCCAGGCGGAGTGCTGGTGATGGTGATCCCCCATGATCGTGTCTACGATTGCCGGACGATCCTGACGCCGCAGTTTAAAGACAAAGCGATCTATCGGCTCACCGAGCCCGAAGCCGCGGCCTATAAGCAAGTCGTCGTGTTCGGTATTCGTCGGACTCGACAGGAGCGCGAGCGGCTGAACGACCACGCCGTGAATCAGGGTCACCAGAAGCTGAACGAGGTGACCCGCCGCTATGAGCAGATCCCAGGCCTGGGCGATGCCCCAGAGCGGACATACTCTGTTCCGCCTGGACCACCCGCGCACTTGGAGTATCGCGGTTTGCCGCTCGACACCATCGAAGACCTTCTGGACTCATCACCAGCTTGGCGAGCCTGACGTTGTGGCCCCACGGAATTTGTGCAACAAGCTGTTGCACAATTGCCTCATCCGGCCAGGCCTCGGCAAACGCTCGCATGTACTTGAGATTTCGAGGAGATAGACCCTGCATGGCCGGAAAAGCCCGGCGCAGGTCGCGAGCGAGCGCATCGATGATCTTGGCACCCCAACCTTGTTCCTGTTGCCGGGCCAGGATCTCTCGGCCAATGGACCAGTAGAGCAGCACCAGTTCCCGATTGACGGCTAGCCCCGCCCGGACCTGCGCTTCTTGAATCCTCTGTTTGAGACGCGTCAGAAGCGCCTGATACTCGCGTGACTTGAAGAGTGACGCCGACATAGCGTGTCCTCAGCCTAGGGCCAGCTTGAGAATTGACCAAACGAGTTTGAGGGTTCTTCATGGCTCCCGATTCGATCTCCGAGTACTTACGCATATGGTTCCGAGTTGGGCCAGCGAGTTCTCATCAGTTCCCGCCGCTTCATGGTTCGAGCGACCGGTTGCGCCCCAGCTGCGGCAGCTCAAACGGCAGCCATTCCCGGCGCAGTCTCTGGCGATCATGGGCATCGTCAAAAGGTGGGCTCAAGCGCGCTGCGCAGCGGCCGTGGCAGAGTGCGGGACAGGTAAGACTCTGATCTCCCTGGGCAGCGTCTTTTCGCACGCGGAGGGCCGCCCTTTCACTGCCCTAGCGATGGTTCCGCCGCAGCTAGTCGAAAAATGGGCGCGCGAGTGCTTCCTCACGCTACCAGGCGTTCGGGTTTTCCTGATCGACGGCGTCCGAAATGGAGTCGGCTCCAATGGGTTCACCGGAGTCAACGAGGTGCGTTTCCGCAACGGACGAATCGTGCGCGAGGGCTTTCGGACCTCTCTTAGCGACATGCGGCTGGCGAAGTCGCACCGGTCGGCACGGGCCCGGTGGCGAATACAGGTTCCCGCGCCGGCTGTCTTCGTCGTCTCAAGAGAACGGGCCAAGCTCGGCTATTACTGGCGTCACGTCATTCGGACCGCTGCGAGCGGGCCGTTCCTCGGAAGTGTCGTTAATCCGGATACAGGCCGGTCGATCGTTTCTGGAGACGATCAGCTACGGCGCGCCGATTTCCGGAAGGTGAGGCATGCCGAAGTCGTGTCGCCGGAGACAGGCAGTCACCGCTCGCAGTTTTACAGTCCGCTGTGGCAGGCCGACAACCAGAAGATTCAGCGCATGGCGCCGATCGAGTTCATCGGCCGCTACGTGCCTGCGGCATTCTGCATCACCTCGCTATGTGCTTGAAAAGCCTATCCGTCGAGATGTCGATTCGATGTTCACGGGGACGCCCGACGGGGTGATCCATAAGGGCACTAGGGATGGCGTCTTCCGGCGCAGCCGAGCGATCATCGAACGACCGTGAGGGCGCTTCATGGCAGTTAGGCTCTACTGAATCAAGCAGGGCGCGCAACTCCAGCAGCGACTGCAATGTGACGGACATCGTTGATGATTATGCCATGCGCGAAAGCCTTCAGTTTGCGATTCGTCGTGCCCGTAATTCGCAATCCACTCCCCGCGAGCCCGAGCCCTTGCGCGCCCGATGACGGAAGGCGAGGAACGAATGCCAGCAACGCCGCGGCGAGGATGGCCAATCCCGCCCCCACCCAAAGCATGCTCGAATCGAGCGTAAAATCCAGAGCGCGCACCGAAAAGCGTGACGCGTAGCGTGCCAGCACGACCACCATCGGCTCGGCGATCAGGAGACCGGCAACCGCGCCAATGACGCACAGCAAGAGGCTTTCGGCCAAAAGAACACGGCGCAGATCCAGTGCGCTGGCTCCCAGCGCCGCGCGAATCGCGAATTCATTTTCACGGCGGACAGTGCGAGCGAGAATCAGGTTCGCGACATTGGAACAGGCGATGACAAAAACCGGCATCGATGCTGCCATCAGCACCAGCAGAATCGTCCGCGCTCCGGAGGTGAGCTGATCGCGCAGCCTCTCCGCGCTGATTTGGAAGTCCGTTTGCGAAGGGTAGGCCTCGGGATGCTCCTGCTTCATGCCCTTGTAAACGGAATCCAGCCCCACGCGGGCAGTTTGCAGATCGGCACCCGGTGCGAGCCTCGCGAACAATTCCGTCATCCGGTGGATTCGTCCGGTCACCATCGTCGCCGAAAGATGATGCTCGCTGGTGACGATGTTGGCGATGATCTCCGTCTCCTGGGGATATGGAACGCAGGGCTCCAAAACGCCTACCACCGTGGCCGCGCGTGAATCACCCGCTCCGAGCCGGACATTCTTGCCCAGAACCGACGGATCGCTGTTCAAGGCCGTTGACCAGAACCGGTACGTCAACACCACGGCGCCCGCGGCTTTCGGGCCGTCGTCGCTGGCATCCAGTAGCCGGCCGAGCATCGGCCGCAGCCCCATCACCTGGAAATACGATCCGCCCACAACCCCCGCCCGAAACGGTGCGAGGTTTTCCCAGCCCCACCAGCGTGAACCGAATCACCGAGAAATCGCCGAAAACGTTCAGCGTTCTCACGCGCGAAGTCAAATCCTGAATTTCCAGGACGGACCGCGTCGCGTTGCGGCCGTTTGCGCTCTGCCGGATGTAGATGAGCCGGCTTTCGTCGCGGTTCACCAGCGGTCGTAGCAGCACGCCGCGCACCAGTGTGAAGATCGCGGCATTGGCGCCGGTTCCCAGCGCCAGTGTCAGAACGACCGCCACTGTGAGGCCCTTTGCCCGGGCAAGGGAACGGCCCGCGGATCTCAGATCGCGACAAAATGTGACGCCGCTCTCGACCATGCCAATTTCTCCTTTTCCATGTCCCTGGCAAGCCGTTTGCCGTCGCCATATTTTATGAAGAAAGGGGGTTAGCTTCTTTGCACAATCCAGAGGCTGTTCGTTCTTGGGATTTCCGCACTCGGAGCCGGACGGATCATAATGGACCGCCGCATTTCCCGATGTGACGTAAGGTCAATTCAAATATCTCCGATTTCTCGGGCGATGGTCTTGCCCCCAACCTTATCGGGTTTCGATTTTGATGCAATCCGAATCCACTCTGACATTCCGGGCCGTATAACCTGCAGGAGAAGCATGAATGGTACTGCAGAGGTTCGGTGCGAGTCATTTATTGATCCTCTTATTTACGGGCGCAGGTCTGACCGCACAATCGTTCAGTGGCAGGATCGTCGGTTTGGTGACCGATCGCAGCGCTGGGGTGGTGTCCAAAGTCCCGGTGATCGTAGTAAACGAAGCAACCGGAGCAGTGCGGCGGGTGGCCACTGATGTGAGCGGGATGTACGCCGCTGCAGAGTTGCCTGTTGGTTACTATACGGTGCGCTTCGAAGCCCCCGGTTTCAGCGCCATAGAGCGAAAACGCGTCAAAGTCGATGTGAGCGGCGAAACACGCGTTGACATTACGCTTTCGATCCAGGCATTGGATCAATCCATCGAAGTCAACGCAGTGGTTCCCGTCCTGCAGCAGGATAGAAGCTCATTGGCTGAGGTCGTCGAGACCCGCCAGGTACAGGAGCTGCCGCTCAACGGCCGTGACTTCCGGAAATTGGCATTCCGGGCGCCGGGCGCCGCGCCGCGGTCTCCACGCGGATCGCTTGGGTCTTTCACTGTGAATGGCCAACGCGAGAAATCGAATATCTTCCTGATCGACGGTGTGGATAACAACGATTCCTTTCGCAATCAGCCATCCTTCAACCAGGGCGGTGTTACCGGCGCACAGGCAACACTTTTTCCAGTCGACGCATTAGCCGAATTCAGCGTTCAGACTCAGGGTGCGGTTGAGTATGGCCGAAGCGCCGGAGCGGTAGTGAATGCCGTCATTAAGTCTGGAGCTAACGAGCTTCATGGAACCCTCTATGAATTCTTTCGCCACGACAAATTGAATGCGAGGAACTTCTTCGAGACCCTTCCCGGTGCTAAGAAGGGACCGTTCAAAAACAGTAACTTTGGTGGAACCCTCGGCGGTCCGATCGTGCGCAACCGTACATTCTTCTTTGTCGGATACGAAGGTGAGCGCGGACGCCCCAGCTCTTCGCTTGTCACAAGTGTGCCAAGCGCGACCGATATCGCATCGGCGCGGTCGGCGAACGCTGCCGCGGGCCGTCCCGAGAATCCGCTCGGTGCGACGATCTTGAGTCTCTTTCCACAAGAGAACATTCCCGGTTCCAGGGCTAACTATGCTTTTAGCCTTCCCAACGTCATTGACAGTGACAACTTCCTCGTGAAGATCGACCATCGTTTCAATGACCGGCTCAACTTGAGCGGCCGCTATGTTTTCGGAGACGGCAACCAGACCTTCCCGCTGAATTCAGGCCAGGGCTCGCAGCTTCCGCCCTACCAGACCGTGGTTCCCACGCGCGTGCAGTTAGCCGGCTTGAATTCGACGCAGCTACTCACTCATCGGCTGATCAATGATTTCCGTGTCAGCTTCAATCGATTCGCCCAATCGTTCTCGCCCCTGGATGTCGCTTTTGACCCCGCCAGTATCGGCCTCGTCACTGGAGCCACGGGCGGTCTGCCGACCATCGTCGTGGGTGGGTTCGAGAGTCTCGGCGCGCCGACGAACCTACCGCGTGGACGCGTTAGCCAGGCCTATCAAGTTGTGGATGGTCTTGTTTGGGCTCCAGGCAGCCACACCCTCAAGACCGGCTTCGACTATCGCCGGCCGCTGGTCCGTTCTTTCAACGATCAGTTCTCGCGGGGGCGCCTGAGCTTTGTTAACCTTGCCGACCTGCTGGCTGGAGTTGCCGCGCCCAGCAGCACAACAATCGCCCGCGGCGCCACTCGGCGCGATACATACTCGAACAATCTGGGCGTGTTTTTCCAGGATGACTGGAAGGTGAACAGCCGGCTCACTCTGAATCTCGGCGTTCGATATGAGTACACAGGCCCGCTGTCGGAGAAATCCAATTTCATTTCGAACTTTATTCCCGGCCAGGGCCTGGTGCGCGTCGGACAGGGACTGGACACGCTTTACGAGCGTGACTGGAACAACTTCGCCCCGCGCATCGGCTTCGCTCTCGACCCGCTGAAAACCGGGCGAACGGTGATCCGAGGCGCGTACGGTCTCTACTACGATTCGCCCTCGCAGGACTTCTTCCTGGTACAGAGCTTCCCCAATGGAAACGTGGGCACGAACCCGGTACCCGGACTGGGCACCTTCACGGTAAACTTCACCGCTCCGGTACCATTCGGCCCGGGTGTGGATATTTTTGGCTCCGCCAGCGCACCCGCACCACCATTCACTGTCTTTGCCGTAGACCCGCACATGCGCACACCGTACGTGCAAAGCTACAACTTGAATGTCCAGCAAACGATCGTCGAGGGCACGGTCCTGCAGGTCGGATATGTCGGCTCAAGGGGAACGAAGCTTTACCGCCCTCGCAACATCAATCAGGCTACGCCCGGCCCCACCGAAGGCTTCCAGCAGCGCCGGCCGTTCAATGCCGAGTATCCGCAGTTTGCGGGCATTTACGAATTAGAGGCCTCTGCCAATTCCAATTACAATGCTCTGCAAACTGTTTTGCGAAGGCGCTTCTCCAAAGGGCTGACCCTATTCGCATCCTACGTCTGGTCTCATTCTATTGACGATGCGTCCAACGGATTCTGCTCCTGCACCGCAGGAGTATCTTTGCCTCAAAACAGTTTCAATCTACGGGACGAAAAGGCGTCGTCGAGCTTCGATCAGCGCCAGCGCTTCACTGTGAACTTCGTTCACGATCTGAAGTTCCTGCCTTACGCTCTGAACAAGTGGCCGAAGCGCCTGACCGCAGGCTGGCAACTGAGTGGTATCTACACGCTGGCAAGCGGCGTTCCGATAACTCCCTTCTGGAACGGCGCAGCCCCCAGCGGAAGCGGCGAATCGAGCAACGATCGGCCGAATGTTGTGGGCGAGCCGAACGATGGCCCAAAGCGTCGGGATGCCTGGTTTAACACGGCGGCCTTCGCCCCCGCGCCAGTAGGGACGTTTGGCAATTCCAGCCGCAACACGGTGATCGGACCGCGGACCAACATCGCCGAGTTTTCAGTGTTGAAATCGACATCGATCACCGACCGAACGAGCTTGCAGTTCCGTGCTGAGTTCTTCAATATTTTCAATCACCCGAATTTTGCTCTGCCGAATGTGACGGTGAACAGCGCCGCGTTCGGTTCTATTGCGAGTACCGTGGATGTCGCAAACGGCAATCCGCTTGGCGACGGCGGCCCACGGCAACTGCAATTTGCCGTGAAGCTCGTCTTCTAGGTGCGCCATGAGCAAAAGAGGCGGCGACAGACGCCTCTTTTGCGTAACTGAGTAGTCGATGAGGGGAGGCCCCTCGGAACCGTCTTGCAGGAGAAGGTTCCAAACCACCTCC